>Ga0193723_1000038_pt1 | contig 35197 bp, 35 predicted proteins | sample H2m2metaG_FD_143042 | JGI IMG/M metagenome (GOLD analysis project Ga0193723, IMG submission 143042) | Soil microbial communities from a riparian zone of the East river system, Colorado, United States - H2m2 | ecosystem: Environmental > Terrestrial > Soil > Riparian zone | place: USA: East River...
ACGGCGTGTAAGTCACCGAGCCCCCCCTCGGGTCGCTGGAGGCACTGGTCCGCGACACGTCGACCTCGAATGCGAACCCGGGCCGCAGGGCGACCGACACGCGCCCGCCGGCGCCGAACGTGTTCGTCATGCCCAGGCTGTTATCGAAATTGGTGTAGCGCGCGAACGCGCCGAGCTCGACGGCTCCGCTCTGTTGTGCAAACGCCGGAGTAGCGCTGACCAGCGCGAACCCAACCGCCAGTCGCGTGATGCGACACGCCATGAGGATGCCTCCTATCGTGCCCGTTTGGTGGTAATGACGATCACGCCGTTGGCACCGCGTGATCCGTACATGCTGGTCGACCCTGCGTCCTTGAGCACCTCGATCCGCGCGACGTCGCTCGGCGACAGATCGGCCAGCATGGCGTCCATCGATTCGTTCGAGATGGCGATGCCGTCGATCACGAGCAGCGGATTCTCGTCCGCGGCATTGCCGCGGAGGCTGCGCTGGCCGCGGATGCGGAGCCGATAACTTCCGTTCGCCAGTTTCATCACTTCGAGCCCGGGCACGGAGCGCAGCAACTCTTCCACGCGGGGCACCCGGGCATCGGTTTCGCTGGGGACGATCGTCGTCACGGCCCCGGTGTTCGGGCCGGCACCGCCGGGTGGCGGCATGCCCGGGCTCCCGCAAGCGAGCGCGCCGGCGACGACGAGGTAGCGGACGTCGCGCTTCATCGGACACTCCGGAAGGCAAGGTGCGTGCCCCCTCGTTGCGGAATGAAGCCAACGACCACGAGGCCCCCAGGTGCTGCAGGCGTACGGCACCCGCTGCGCCCAGGCAACGGCGGGCCGAACGGCATGCGCCTTGGTGCCCGCGCGACTCCCGACGTTGCTCTGCCTCGCGTTCGTCTTCGCTATCGGTCGAACGCATTCGTCCTCCCCGGTCACACTCGACAACGGTTTGGCCCACACGCCCCCAATGGGATGGAACAGCTGGAATCACTTTCATTGCAACGTGAGCGCCCAGCTGATCCGGGAAACGGCCGATGCGATGGTCACGAGCGGGATGCGCGACGCCGGATACCAATACGTCGTGATCGACGACTGCTGGCAGGTCGCGCGCGATCGCGGCGGCCGGCTTGTGGCGGACTCGGCCCGATTCCCGGGCGGGATCAAGCCGCTCGCCGATTACGTGCACTCCAAAGGGCTCAAGTTCGGGATCTACACCGATGCCGGCCGGCGGACGTGCCAAGGCCGCCCCGGGACTTACGGCTCGGAGGAGATCGACGCGCGCACGTTCGCTGAGTGGGGCGTGGACTACGTGAAGGAGGACTGGTGCAACTCGGAGGGGCTCGACGCGCCCACCCAGTACACCAAGTTCCGCGATGCCCTCGCCAAGGCTGGACGCCCGATCGTCTTCAGTATTTGCGAATGGGGCTCGAACCAGCCATGGGACTGGGCCCCGCGCACCGGCAACCTATGGCGCACCACCGGCGACATCAGCGACCGGTGGGCCAGCATGATCTCCATCCTGGACTTGTCGAGCCAGCACGGCCACGCCGCCCGTCCGGGCGCTTGGAACGACCCCGACATGCTCGAGGTGGGAAACGGGGGCATGACCGACGACGAGTACCGCGCCCACTTCAGCCTGTGGGCGATCATGGCCGCGCCGCTCATGGCCGGCAACGACGTGCGCACTCTCCCGGTGGCGACCCGCGACATGCTCACCAACAAAGAGGTGATCGCGGTGGACCAGGACTCGATGGGCGTGCAGGGGATGTTGGTGCAGGAACCAGCACCGGACCTCCAGGTCTGGTCGAAGCCGCTCGCCGATGGCTCCCGTGCGGTCGTGCTGTTCAACCGGTCGGCGTTGCAGACCGTCATCGCGGCGTCGTGGCGCGCCATTGGCCTGCGGGGCTCCGCACGCGTGCGGGACCTTTGGACCCACACGGACGTCGGCGTCATGACCGACCGCTTCAGCGCCACCGTGCCGGCACACGGCGTGGTCATGGTCCGTGTCACTCCGGTGGCCGGCGGAGGGGACGACGAGTGAAACTGGGGCGGGAGGACTCGAACCTCCAACTTCCCGGTTAACAGCCGGGCGGTCTGCCAATTGACCTACACCCCATCGCAGACGCCGAGACGCCCAGTTGCAAAGACGCCAAGACCTGTCTGAAACTAGCTAGCTTACCGCGATGCGCTACTTCGTAACCGGGGCGACGGGATTCATCGGCGGACGACTCGTCCGTCAGCTGCGTACCGCCGGTCACGACGTCGTCGCCCTCGTCCGTACACCTTCCAAAGCGAAAGATCTCACGGCACTCGGTGTCGCCCTGCATCCGGGCGACATCACGGACAAGGATTCGTTGCGCGCGGGGATGCGTGGCGTGGATGGCGTGTTTCACCTCGCTGCCTGGTATCGCATCGGCGCGCGCGCCGCCGACCGCCGTCTCGCCGAACAGATCAACGTCGCAGGCACGCGCAACGTGCTCGAGGCGATGCGGGAGAGCGGCGTCCCGAAAGGCGTATACACCAGCACGCTCAACGTCTTCGGCGACACCGAAGGCTGGGTCGGCGATGAATCCTACCGCCGCACGGGGCCCTGGCTCTCGGAGTACGATCGCAGCAAATGGATGGCGCATTACGAAGTCGCCGTCCCGATGATCGAGGCGGGACTGCCGCTCGTGATCGTCCAGCCGGGCGCCGTGTACGGCCCCGGAGACCCCAGCGTCGTCGGCAACCTGCTGCGCCAGTACCTGAAGCGCACGCTGCCCATTCGTCCGCATGGCGCCGCGCTGTGCTGGGGCCACGTGGACGACACCGCGCGCGGTCACATCCTCGCGATGGACAAGGGCCGCGCCGGCGAGAGTTACATCATCGCCGGCCCGCCGCACACGCTCGAGGAAGCGCTGGAGCTCGCCGAGGAGATCACCGGAATTCGGCCGCCGCGGTTGCGCCCGCCCGCCATGATCCTGCGCGCGATGGCGGCGGCCGCCAGCCTGGTGGAACGGGTCATCACGTTGCCCCAGACGTACGCGGCGGAGACGCTGCGGATCACCGCCGGGGCCACCTACCTCGGCAGCAGCGAGAAAGCACAACAGGAGCTGGGGTTCCGAACCCGCGCGCTGGAAGACGGCCTGCGTGAGACGCTGCTCGAAGAAATGGCGCTCCTGGGGATGCAGGATTCCCGAAACGGGATCCGCGGGGCGACCTCCCACGATCTCCCCGCCGTCATCAGCCTGCTCGAGAAGAACAACCTCCCGCTGGCCGGTATCGACCACCACGTCGCGACCACGCTGGTGGCCCAGCGGAGCGCCCGGGTCGTCGGGTGCGTGGCGCTGGAGGTATTCGGCACCGCGGGGTTGCTTCGCTCGGTGGCCGTAGACGAGGCACGGCGCGGTGAGGGGCTGGGGCACCAGCTGACGCAGGCCGCCCTCGACCTGGCCCGCGCTCGCGGCATGGCCAGCGTCTACCTGCTGACCACGACCGCCGCGAGCTTTTTCCCGCGCTTCGGGTTTCGTGAAATTGCGCGTGCCGATGTGGACCGCGCCGTGCAAGGGTCCGTCGAGTTCACGAGCGCCTGCCCCGCCAGCGCCGTCGCGATGCGGGTGGACCTCGGCGCGTGAAGCAGGTCGTCATCCCGCGTCACGGGCCCCCCGAAGTACTCGAAGTGCGGGAAGGGCCCGACCCGGCAGTTGTGCCCGGCTCGGTGCGCATCCGCGTCCACGCCGCGGGGATCAACTTTTCGGACCTGCTTGCCCGGCAGGGGCTCTATCCCGACGCACCCAAGCTGCCCTGCACGGTCGGTTACGAGGTCGCCGGCGTCGTAGACGCCGCGGGGTCCGGGGTGACGACGTTTCGCGCCGGCGACCGGGTCGTCGCGACGACGAAGTTCGGCGGTCAGAGCGAACTGGTCGTCACCCCGGCGGCGGCGGTGTTCCCGCTCCCGGGCGCGTGGAGCTTCGAGCAGGGCGCCGCCTTTCCCGTCGTCTATCTGACCGCGCACCACATGCTGGTGCGCGTCGCCGCGGCTCGGCGAGGCGAATCGGTGCTCGTGCATGCGGCGGCGGGCGGTGTGGGTCTCGCCGTCGCGGAGTTGGGCCGCATCCTCGGCCTGCGCGTCCTCGGCCTCTGTTCCGCCACGAAGCACGATGTACTGCGTGAGTACGGGGTCGAGCCGTTCGACGGCCGCGACCCGCGCTGGTTCGAGGCGGTGCGCCGCAGCATGCCGGGCGGCGTGGACATCGTGCTCGACGCCGTCGGCGGCGCCTCGTGGCGGCGCGGCTACGACCTGCTCGCGCCGGGAGGCCGCATGATATGCTATGGCGCGTCGGTGTTGTCCGAGGGGTCAACGCGAAACATCATCAAGACCATTTGGCGGGTGCTGCGATTCCCGCGCTTCGGTCCCATCGCGTTGATGAACGACAATCGTAGCGTGGCCGGCGTCAACCTGGGGCATCTCTGGAACGAAGAGGCGCTGATAGCGCCGCAGATCGACGCGCTGCTCGGCTACGCGCGAGCGGGCCAACTTACGCCCCGCGTCGACCGCGCGTTCCCGGCGGCTGAGGCGGCCGCCGCGCACCGCTACATCCACGAGCGGCGCAACATCGGGAAGGTTCTGCTGACGTTCTAGCTAGTACTTGAGGCCCGTCTTTTCGGCGAAGGCCTTGAATGCTTCCTGTTGCTCCTCGGTCAGGCGCTCGGGAATCTCGACGTGCACCTCGACGTACTGATCCCCCCGCCGTCCATTCTTTTCGATCCCCTGCCCCGGAATCCGGAATTTCTGCCCGTGCTGGGTGCCGGGCGGCAGCTTGAGGACGACCTTCTTGCCGTCGAGCGTCTTCACCTTGATACGCGAACCGAGCATCGCCTGCGCCAGCGTGATGGGGACGACGCAGATGACGTCGACGCCTTCGCGCCGGAAAAAGTGGTCGGCCTCCACCTGGATCTGGACGATCACGTCGCCGCGTCCCTTCGCGCCTTGATTCTTGAGGCGGATCCGCAGGCCGTCTTCGGTCCCGGGCTGGATGGTCACGTTGATGTGTTTCTCGACGCGCACCTCACCGCTCCCCTGGCAGGTACCGCAACGCTGTGAGGGGACCGTGCCTTTTCCGCGACACACGGGGCACGGCCGGTTGACGGCGAAGCCGCCCTGGCCGAACGAGATCGTGCCGCGGCCTTTGCACTCGGGGCACGTCGAGATCGTCGCGCCCGGAGCCGCGCCCTTGCCGGCGCATGTCGGACACACTTCCGACATGGTGAGCGTAATGGGCACCTTCCCGCCCAACGCGGCAACGCGGAAGGGAATGGCTACAGTCGTCTCGATCTCCTCGGCCTCGGGCTCCTTCGCTCCGCGGCGCCCGAAGATCGATGAGAAGATGTCGCCCAGACCGCCGAACGAGCCCAGATCCGAGATGTCGAAGTCGGCGCCCCCCCCCGCGTCGCCGTCACCCGGGCCGCGGCGTCCTCCGCCGCCTCCGCCCGCGAACGCCCCATAACGTCTCAGCTGGTCGTACTTTTTCCGCTTCGCGGCGTCGCTGAGGACGTCGTGCGCCTCATTGATCTCCTTGAAGCGATCCGCGGCCTGCGGCTTGTTGGGATTCCGGTCGGGGTGATGCAGCTTCGCCAGTTTCCGGAACGCCTTCTTGATCTCGTCCGTCGTGGCGGTTTCGGGGACACCCAGGACCTGGTAGTAATCGCGCTGCGGGGCCATCAGGCACCCTGCCAGGTCAGCACGATGACGCGCGCGGGCCGCAGCAAGGTCTCAGCGATCTTGTAGCCGGCCTGCAGGACCTGCCCGACGGTGTGATCCTGCTCGGCCGAGGAGGCCGGTTGGGTCGTCACGGCCTCGTGGATGTTCGGATCGAAGGGGACACCGGTCGCGTCGATGCGCGTCACGCCGATCGCGCCGAGCTCCTTCCACATCTTCCGCTCGACGAGATCCACGCCTTCGTGGAAGGTCTTGGGGTCGGTGGTGGCGGGATCGACGTGCGCGAAGCGCGAGAGATCATCCAGCGCGTCGGCGAGGCGCGTCACGAGCTCGGCCTGCGCTCGCACCCAGGCTTCGGCGCGCTCCCGCGTCGTGCGCTTCTTGTAGTTCTCGTACTCGGCGGCGAGGCGGAGGTAGCGATCCTTGAGCTGGTCACGCTCCGCCTCGAGCCCCGCGACCGCCTGGTCCTCAGGCTCGACGGGAAGCGGGGCGGTATCGGCGGACGGGGGCGGAGTCTCTGCCGGCGTTGGCTGCGGCTTCTTGTCGGTCATGATCTCCACTGCGTTGATAACCGGCCGGAAGTTTCGGTCTGACAACAAGATAGATGGCAAGGCAAGGCCTGTCGAGCCGCGCGACCGCACGCGCAAAACCCCGGAGCGACCCTCGCGGTTGCGAGGCGCCCCGGGGTCTGTGCTCCCAATCGGTAGGCTACTTGAACATCAAACCGACCGTGATCGGCACGAACGTGAGCGAGGATCCGCTCGTCTGGACGCTCATGTAGCGCGCCTCGACAAACGCATTCAGACCACTGAGCCCAAACAGCAGGCCGCCGCCGAACCCATAGGCGATCTTCGATTGGGTGGCGCCGCCTGCGTCAACGTTGTAGAGCCCGAGGCCGCCGAGGATGTAGGGGCGCGCCGACGCGTGCCGGTCACCAAGGTGGTAGAGGGCGGAGACCGCGGCCCCGAAGAGGGTGGTGCTGCCGGAGCCGACGTCGTGCGAGGTCTGCCCGTACAGCACGTCGATCCGCAGATGCACGGGGCTCTGCGAGATGGGCAGCTGGAGTGCGCCGAGGACGTGGTAGCCCATCTTGTCGACATCACCAAAGTTGCCGATAGGCAGCGTGGGACCCGCCCCGAAACCGAATCGGATACCTTCGGTCGGCTGGGCTTGCGCGTGCAAGGCAGGTGTCGCGTAGAGCCCGATCGCGAGGGCCAGTGTGCCAATGGAAATGCGTTTCATTGTCGCTCCTGGTTCTTGTTGGGATGAAGGTCTGGTGGGAGCATAGCGATGGGTTACAGAAACCAACATTCCGCTTTGGGACCAGACTACTCATCCCTTGGAGCGCGATCCGAAGGGCGAGACGCGAGAAAGTCCAACACATCGCGCAGCACCCGCTCCCCCTGCGGATCGTTCAGCACCTCGTGGTACATCTCGGGATACCAGTGCACCTGCGGGGGCGTCGCGCCCTTGAGACCGTCGGCGAACGCGCGCGTGAGGTGCGCGTCCACCACCCGGTCCTCGCCGGCCAACAAGAAGAGCAGTGGACAGTCGATGCGGTATCCATCGGTGGTGACCGCGCGCTGCGCCCATTGGATCTCCGCCCACGCGCCCGGCGTCATCAGATCGTGGCAGGCGGGGTCGGCGGCCCAGCCGGCGTTCACCGCCTGGTCGCGCGACAGCTGATCCGGATCGATGCCGGCGCTGATTCGCAACGTCGGCCAGATGTCGGCGAAGACGCGCGCCGCGAGCCGCTTCCACGCAGGCGGCCGATGCGCCAGCCCCAGCCAGGGACTCGACACAACGGCTGCGGCCAGGGGGTCGCCGGGCTGCGTCTCGAGATACCGCAACACGACGAGGCCCCCGAATGAATGACCCAGCAACACCTGCGGTACTTCCGTGCGTAAACGCACCGCCCGGCGGAAGGATTTCAAATCGCCGAGCAGCTGGCTGAAGCGCGTCAGGTGGCCGCGGACTCCACCTGAACGTCCGTGCCCGCGCAGGTCCAGGAGATAGGCGCCGAATCCCGCTGCTTGCAGGCGCCTGCCGGTCGCGGCCCAGCGCCCCGCGTGGTCCGACCAGCCATGCAGGAAGAGCACCGCGGCCTTGGGTCGCGCAGGTTCGTAGGCGTCGAAGACCAGCGACGTCCCGTCGGGTGCGTTGAAACGGTTCATCGCGGCATCTCGAGGCACAGGCGGCGCAACAAGTCGAGAGCGGCCTGGGCGGCACGCCCACGGATTTCGCCGCGGTCGCCGGGGAACACGCGCTTCACCGCGCGCGTGGTGGAGCCGAGCCGCGCGGCGAGCCAGACGGTGCCGACCGGCTTCTCCGGGGTGCCGCCACCGGGTCCTGCGATTCCGGTCACGGCGAGCCCCGCATCCGCGGCGAAACGGCGTTGGACCCCTTCGGCCATCGCGCGCACCGCCTCTTCCGACACGGCGCCATGGGTCTCGAGGGTCGCGGCCGGCACCTCGAGCAGATCCGTCTTCACGCCGTTCGCGTACGCGACGACGCCGCCGACGAACACGTCGGATGCACCCGGCACCGCCGTGATCCGCCCGGCAATCAGCCCCCCCGTACACGATTCGCCCACGGCCAGACGCTTGCCACGGAGCAAGTCGAGGACGACGGCGGCGAGGTCGGCCTCGTTCTCGCCGTAGCAGTGGTCGTCGAGCCTGGTACGCAGACCGGCCCCCGCCTCGGCGAGGCGGCGCTCCGCCTCGTCGGGCGGCAGCGACCACGCGGTCAATCGCAGATCGACGCCGGCAAGCGACGGGATGTAGGCGAGGGTGAGCGGCGCGATGTCCCCCTCCACCGCGCCGATGCGCTCGGCCAGGGCCGATTCGGGGACGCCAGTGGTCCGCAGGGTGCGCGAGAGCACAACACGTCTAGTCCCCACGCGCTGCGCAACGCGCGGGAGCACTTCATCGACGAGCAGGCCTCGCATTTCGGATGGCACGCCGGGCAAGAGGACGGCGACCCTGCCCCGGCTGTCCTCGAGCCAGAGACCAGGCGCCGTGCCCCGGGGATTCGGCAGGACGATCGCGCCCTCGGGCACTTCGGCCTGTGTGCGATTCACGGCGGGCATGGGGCGGCCGAGCCGGCGGAATCGCGCCTCGAGGCTCTTCAGGACGGCTTCATCGAGACGCAGCGGTTTTCCGAAGAGGGCGGCGACTTCGGTTTTAGTCATGTCGTCGCGCGTAGGGCCGAGCCCGCCCGTCACGATGACGAAGCCGCTGCGGTCGAGGGCCTCGGCGACGGCGGCGCGGATGTCGGCGGGGCGATCGGGAACGGAGACGTGGCGGACGATTTCGGCGCCCGCGGCGGCGAGGGCGCGGCCCAGGTCCGCGGCATTGGTATCGAGCGTCAGGCCCAGCACCAGCTCGGTGCCGATGGTGACGACCTCGAGCTTCATGTGCCGGTCTTGAAGAGCGCCCGGTAGCGGTACAGGTAAACGAAGAGCGAATACACCGTGAGCACGATGGCGCCCGCCAGCGTCACGGACACGAACCAACCGTGGAACTGGTCCCAGAGGTCGCGGAACGTCCCGGCGAGCTTGAGCTCCGCGATGGCGTCCTTCCAGGCGAACCACGCGATCGTGGCGCCGATGAAGATGTTCTGGGCGAGCGCCTTGGCCTTGCCCGCGGCGACGGCGGGAATGATGACGCCCCGGCGCATGGCGAAGTGCCGGAACGCGGTGATCAGCACCTCGCGCCCCACCAGGAGCAGCGCGACCCACACGGGGAGACTGCCCCACCAGGGGATGCGATAGTCCACGAGGATCGTCGGGTGCCGGGTCATCCAGAAGATCGGGATCAGCGTCGCGAAGAGCAGCAGCTTGTCCGCGATGGGATCGAGCAACTTGCCGAGGTCGCTGACGGTGTTGTAGCGACGGGCCAGCCACCCGTCCAGGATGTCCGAGAACGCGGCGATCAGGAAGATGAGGAACGCCGTGACCTTGGGCCAATACCCCTGGATGAAGGGGAGCAGGGCGATGACCGGCGTGAGGCAAATGCGGGCCAGCGTGATGATGTTGGGCAGGGTCCAGCGCATTGGACTGCCTCTCAGCTCAGCGTCTTCAGCACCAACTTGCTGACCGATTTCAATGTGTCGAACACGCCGTCACCGCGCACCGCGACGCCTTCGATGTACGGGGCACGGCCGATCCAATCGCCGCCGACCTTCTCGACGAGGTTCTCGCCGGGATGCGCCGCGTCGGGCACCACCTTCTGGAGCGCGGCGTCCTCGATCGGCCAACCCGGGTTGAGCGCCGCCTGGAGGTCCTTGATCGGCGCCGCGTTCGGCAGGTCGCGCTTGTTGTACTGAATGATGAACGGGATCTTGGTCAGGTCATACCCGTATTCGGACATGTTGTCGTACAAGTTCTGCATCGATTCGACGTTCGCTTCCATTCGCTCGATCTGGCTGTCGGCCACGAACACGATGCCGTCCACGCCCTTGAGGATGAGCTTGCGGCTGGCGTTGTAGTACACCTGCCCCGGCACCGTGTACAGATGGAAGCGCGTTTTGAAACCGCGGATCGTCCCCAGGTCCACCGGCAGGAAGTCGAAGAAGAGCGTGCGCTCGGTTTCGGTCGCGAGCGAAATCATTTTGCCGCGCGTGTTGGGGGACACTTTCCCGTACACGTGCTCCAGATTCGTCGTCTTGCCGCCGAGCCCCGGTCCGTAATACACGAGCTTACAGTTGATCTCGCGGGACGCGTAGTTGATCATCGACATGGGCGCGTCCCCTTAACCGAAGAGTTTGTCAATTTCGTCTTCCGCCCCTTCGAGCAAACCCTTTTGCTGCGTCTGCCCGGTGCCCACGCGATTGAACATCTCTTCGAAAACTTTGTTGAGTTGTTCGACGACGGCCTTGGCTTTGAGTTTGACGAGGCCCAGCGTGGCGCGCTGATCGAACAGCACCACGAGGATGACGCGCTTGGCGACGTCGGCGAGGAACATGGACTCGCGCTCGCCCTGGTGGACGAGTGAGGCGAACTCCGGCTCGCCGATCATCTTGGCGAGCTGATCGTTGGCGCTGAAATCGGCGGCGGTGAGCGACGCGAACGCGGTAGGGTCGAATGTCGGCGTCTCGCCCACCGTGGCCACGAGCTGGCCGTTGCGGTCGACGAGCAGCGCGCAGCGGGCGTTCGACTCCCGGAGATACGCCTGCAGGTGCGTCTGGATCTGCTTGAAATCGCTCTCGTTAAACGACCAGCTTGCCGCCCCTGCCATGCGCCTCCTTCAGGTCACTCGGTCTCGGACATGTCGCGCCGCGCCGACAGCGCCTGCGCGATCGTGACCGCGTCGGCGTACTCGAGATCCCCTCCCACCGGCAGCCCGCGCGCGATCCGCGTCACGCGAACCCCGCTGGGTTTCAGCACCTGCTGGAGGTACGTCGCGGTGGCCTCCCCTTCCATCGAGGGGTTGGTCGCCACGATGACCTCCCGCACGCCCGACCCATTCGACACGCGGGCCACCAACTGGGCGAGGTGCAACTGATCGGGCCCCACGCCTTCGAGCGGCGACAGCCGGCCGCCCAGCACGTGATACAGGCCCCGGTAGCGTCCGGCGCGCTCGATCGCCCCCACGTCCGCCGACTCCTCGACGACGCACAACAGCGCGGCGTCACGCCGGGGATCGCGGCAGATGGGGCACGGATCGTCCTCGGAGAGGTTCCCACACGACCCGCATGCCGTGACGCGACCGCGGACTCTCCGGATCGCCTCCGCCAACCGCTCCGCGGTTTCCGCAGGCTGCTTCAGCAGGAAAAACGTGAGCCGCTGCGCCGTCTTACGCCCGATGCCGGGGAGCTTGGCCAGCTCCGCCACGAGCTCCTCGATGGCCGACACGCGCGCTAGAGCGGCGGCAATTGTAACGGGAACGGCAGGCCCGGCGCCAGCTTCCGCATTTCCGCCTGGTACAGCTCGGCGGCGCGTTTTTGCGCCTCCGCCACCGCAGCGAGCACGAGATCTTCGAGCATCTCGACGTCGCCCTGGCTGACCGCCTGCGGGTCGATCTTGATGGCGCGGATCTGCCCGCGCCCGTCGGCCGTGGCCTGCACAATGCCGCCGCCAGCCGACACCGTCACCGTCTGCTGCGCCAGCTGCGATTGGATCTCAGACAACCGTCCCTGCATCTGCTGCTGGAACTGCAGCAAACTGGATAAATCCGCCATACGTCGAAAGTTACCCCTCGCCGGAATAGGTAGCAAGCTACTCGAGCAGCTCCAAATCTAACGCGTCGACCGCGGCGTTGAGCGTCGGGTCTTTGCCGCGCAGCACCTTCAACCGCTCGGCGTTGGCGCCCTCTTCGGTCAGGCGCGTCGGACGCTCGGGCGACGCGCCGGTCGCGCCGGCGCCCGCCGGCACCAGCTTCACCCGCACTGGCTCCGCGACGTAACGCGAGATGACTTGACTGAGGAGCTCGCGCTGACGCTCGAGTCCTTCCGCATGTCCCGCGGTCGCGGGCCGCAACGTCACCACCGTGCCTTCGACGCCGTTCACCGTCGCTTCGGCGAGGAGACTCCCGATCATCGGGGCCTTGGCGCGCGCGTCGGCGACGATCGAAGGCCAGACGGAGCGCAGGTGGTCCAACGTCAGGGGTCCCTTCTCGACGGGATGCGGGATGGGGAACCCTAAAGGACTTGGTGCGGGATGCGTCGCCGCGGGCGCGGGAACGACGTCGCGCAAAACGGGCGGTGGAGGGCCGTGCTTCGCATCTCGCTTCCCTGCGAGCGCATCGATCACCCGGGCGAGATCGACCGTCCGGTCCGCCATCGCCCACCGCAGCAGCAGCAGCTCGACAGCCAGTCGCGTATTGCCGCCGCGGCGGATGCGCTCCTCCATTTCGCTCAACACGCCGAGCAGGCGCACTACGTCGGGTGGCGGGAGCGCCGCGCTGTAGGTCCGCACGAGCTGCTGCATGCGCTCGGTGAGCCCTTCGGGCTGGCCGCCGACGCCGGTGAGCAGCAGCGCGCGCAGCGTCTCGCCCGCGCCGCTCACGAATTCACTCAGGTCGGCACCGGCCTCGACGAGACGGTCCACCAACGGGAAGATCGCCGCGGCATCGTGCTCGACGATGCAGCGCAGCATCTCGCCGTAGGAGTCGTCCGGGATGAGGCCGAGCACTTCGCGCACGCGCGCGGCGGTGACGGGCCCTTCGCCGAACGACAACACCTGATCCAGGAGCGACAGACCATCCCGCATGCCGCCGTCGGCGCTCTTGGCGATCAAATGGAGCGCGTCATCCTCGGCGGCGAGCTTCTCTTCGGCGAGCACCTGCTTGAGCCGAGTCACGATGGCGTGCGGGCCGATGCGACGGAAATCGAAGCGCTGCAGTCGCGACAGGATCGGCGCCGCTGTGTTCGCGATCTTCTGCGGCTCCGTGGTCGCGAATACGAACACGACGCGCGGAGGCGGCTCCTCGAGAATCTTGAGGAGCGCGTTCCAGGCCTCGCGCGTCAGCATGTGTGCTTCATCCACGATGTAGACCTTGGATCGCGTTTCGCCGCTGGCGGCGTACATCGCCCGCTCCCGCAGGTCGCGGGCGTCATCCACGCCGCGGTTCGAGGCGGCGTCGAGCTCCACGACATCGAGATTGGCGAGACCACTCCAGACGCGCCGGCACGAGTCGCAGGCGCCGCACGGCTCACCGGGCGGCGTCCCGGCGGGCCGCTCGCAGTTCAGCGCCATCGCCAGAATACGGGCGGCCGTTGTTTTACCGACTCCTCGAGGTCCCGCGAACAAGTACCCGTGCGCGACCCGCCCCTGGGCGACGGCACCGCGCAGCGCGGCGGCCACGTGGTCCTGCACGATCAGGTCGGCGAACTGCTTGGGACGGTATTTGCGAGCGAGTGCGATCATCGAGGTGGGAAATCTAGTCGGTTAGGCGGTTAGGCGTGGAATGCCCCAGGCACCCGCAACGAATCCCGGCATCGCTTAGCGCTGCTCCCTGCGGGGGCCTGACGCGTTTCGCGAGCGGAAAGCCTGCGGACCTGGGGCGAGGGAAAGATAGCCTTAGCGGCGGACGTCCACCACTTCGACCAGGAAGGCTGCCGCGATGTCGGCCGCGCGCAGCTTGACGCTGGCGCGCCCGGTTTGGATCGCTTTGAGCGTCAACGCCACCGCGGTCGGCTCCTCCTGGATGCTCACCACGCGCACGATGGGAATCTGCTTGTCGATCGGCGTGGCGCGCAGCATGCGCGCCAGGCCCGCGACGTCGGTGCTGTTGCCGAACGCGTCCAGCAGGCGCAAGCGAACGATGAATGTGGTGTCGAGACCTACGCCCACCCAACGCCCGTTGACGCGGAAGCCGTTGTGCTCCAGCACCAGCTCGACGGCGGGGCCGGGGTCGACCTGCAGGCTCACGCGCTTCTCGATCGAATCGACGGTCGCCCAGATGCTGGCTGGCCCGACCCGCTCGCCCAGCGTGACCTCGACGCGCGCGTGCCCCAAGGAGTCCGTGAGGACGGTCGACGGCGTGAGCGTGGCGTTGACCGCCCGGAACATGACCATCCGGCCGACCGCCGGGCGTCCCAGTCTGGTGCGCGCTTGGAAGACCACGGGCTCACCGAGACCGTTCCCGGCCGACCCGCTGGCGATCCTGATCGGTAAGAAGTCGGTTTCGCGGTCGGCGAGCGGCATCCCGATGACGACGTCCACGGCGGCCATGGGCTTCTCACGGACCTGGACCTGGATCGTCCCCTTCCCCCGAATGGCGCCGCGGGCCAGGACCATGCGCACGCGTCCCAGCGAATCGGTGACGGCCGTGTCGGGGACGAATCCCATCTCGGTCGCCGCACCGCGGAACACGACCGGCTCCCCGCGCACCGGGTGACCGATCGAGTCGCGCACGGTGACCGCCACGGGCACGAGCGAGTCGAGCCCGGAATCGAACAGGATCTCGCGTGGCTCCGCCGTCGCCGTCGCCGGCGGACCGGCCCGCACGATCACTTCGACGACGGGGCGCCCCGGGAAGGTCCCGCCCGCCGCCGGGGCGATTTCCAGGCGGTACGTCGCGAGCCGCCGTCCCACGCGCAGCGGGAACACGGCGAAGCCGCTGTCGTCGGTGGCCACGACCATATCCCGCCCCGAACCGCCGTCGACGCCCGAGCTGCCGCGCAGCATCAGCTGCGCGCCCGCTTGCGGCAGGCCGGCCCGCGCGGCCAGGACGACGATGCGAGCCTGGCTGCCGGCAGCGGCCTGGACGCGCGGCTGGCGCAGCATCACCGAGAGCGTCGTTGCCGTCACCGGGGCCGTTGGAGCAGGTGCCACCGCCACGGCTCCCGTGGTCGGCGCTCGTCCCGACGCACAACTGGTGATACTGGCGACGACATCCGGCGCTGCGCCGAGGCTTCTGATGTCGGTCCAATCCCGATCGGTAGGCCGGAACGCCAGACAATTGCGGCGCACCAGGTCTGCGACCTCTTGATGTGGAATGACGGGGCTCGACAGCAGCTCGATCAAATCGGTCTTGAGGAGGGGCGCCACGCGCTGTGCCGACGCGGCCCCCGGAAGGGCGATCAGAAACAGCAGGGCGGCAATTGGGGCTCTGTTCATTTGGCGGCCTGGGGTCACGGTCGAGGACAGCCGGTGCGGGCAAACCCCCGCTCGACGGTGCCGACGTCGGCGTTCAAGCGGCGGTCGCGCGCGACGCGTGCGGAATCGAGGGTCGCCGCCGCGGCTCTCCGGGCGGCACTGTGCGTCATCCAGCGCGACTCGAGATCCACGAGGCCCTGTGACAGGTCCGAGCACAACATCTTGTGCCCGTCAAACAGCCGCAGGCGTATCTCAAACGCCGTGACCGCGAAGGCGACGGTGTCGGCCAGTCGATCGAGCCGTTCCGGCGTCGTGACGGCTACGCTGTCGCCGGCGGCCCCCGCGCGATCGGGCCCCGACGCGAACACGCGGTAGGCTCCGAACAGGGACGCGCCCGCCACGAGTCCCAGTGCGCCGAACCGAACCGCCTTGATCACGGGCGCGGGCAGCGACCGGCGCGGCAGTCGCGCGGGGAGCGCGGCGGCCTCCTCGACGGGCTCATCGTCGAACAGCAGCAACGGTGGAGCGACTTCGCGCCCGCCCGCCGCCAGGTTCGTCGACAGTTCGACACCCTGGGTCCGGTAGTTCGCCCACGTCAAATGCGAAACGGGGCGCCCGTCCGGGCGTTGGGCGTTATTTTCCGGCAATTCGTAGAACGGCAAGTACTCGTTCGACCATGTCGTGCGCGACGCGATGCGGAAGACGCCGCCCGTGAGCTGTGTGCCGCGCGCCACCACGAGGGCCATGTTCCAGGGTTGGTCGAAGCACGCCACGTGCGCGGCGACATCGCTGACGGAGAGGCGGGCGTGGGGCGCGTGGTGGCTGTGATACCAGCCGAGCAGTTGAGCTCCGCTGCGGCGCACTTCTTCCTGCGCGATGACGCGGCCTTGCCGCAGCGCCGCCGCCAGGTGATCGCCGCCGATTGACCACGGGAGGTGAATCGTGGATTCGACGACGATGTAGGGGGCGCGCGTGTCGGGAGTCTGGTAGATGCCGCCAACCAGAAACCCCAGCGACGATGCGCCCTCGGGGAGACCGGCGAGTGGGGCGTGCACGGCGTCGAGGGCGTGCTGCGTGAAGAAGATCGGATACTCGGGGCTGGCACCGGCGAGACCGACCGGCGTCCACAGGATGGCGGAGCCAACCGGCATGGGACGCTCGCGGTCGGCGCCTCCCGTCGCGGTAGGGCTTACGCCGGGAGGCGGGGTGACATCCGCGCCCCGATCAGGAGCGAAACTGCCCGAGTCGGCATCCATCTCCTGTGACGCGTAGCAACTTCCTCGCCGCGGCAGCGGCGCCGTTTCGGGACTCCTGGCCTTCCGTAAGTCACTTGTCGCAAGGCGGTTGCGGATCGACCGCCGGCGGGCGCAGACGTCCGACCGGTTCGCCTACAGCGGCCCAATACCCTCTCAGCTTCAAAACTGTTACTGATCTGAAACAACTCCCCCCCCGCCCCCGGGGTGGGCTTTTTAGGGGCAGTCGGTCTTCCCCGGTGCCGCCCGTGGGGGCACCGTGACGGTCACGTACTGGCGCAGGCCATTCGCGATCACCGCGAGGCTCGTGGTCCCCGCCTGATCGGGCCTGAGGGCGACGGTGCCCGCCACGCTGTCCTCCGCGATACGCTGCACGCGCAGAATCCGAGCGTCGGCGGTTGCCGCGCGGAGCCCGCTAAGGCGCGCGCCGTTGCCGTACGCATCCCGCGCGGTGACGCGCAGCTCGGCGACGGTGTCGGGGCGCAGCACGACGCGGCCCCCCCCCGAGAGCTCCGACGCGCCGCACGCGACCACCAGCTGCGACACGGCACCGACGGTGACCCTGAACGCCGCCTGCTTCTCTACGTCGCCGGCGACGGCGAGCACGATCGCCGAGCCGGAGCGCTCGGCGAGCGTCACACCGACGCGCACGCGCCCGTCGACATCTGTCGCGAGCGACGGCGGTTCGATCCGGGCATTGATGCCCGTGAAGGTCACCGTCTGACCGGCGAGTGGCTTGCCCGCGCTGTCACGCGCCTCGAACACGAGCGCCCGTGGGAGGCGCTGGCCCGCCGGCCCGCTCTGGCCACCCCCGGCGACGAAACCGCTGCGATCCGGCGACACGTGTACCGGCGGTGGGGCCCGCGGCGGTGGCGGCTGCGGAAGTGGAGTGCTCTGCGCGACGGGCGGCGCCGCTGCGACGCGAGGCCGCATTACCGCCGGACGCCTGGCGCGGCGCGCGCAGGCGTCGACGGCGGCGAGCACCGGAGCCTCGGCACCCAGGCGCTGGAAATCGGCGCGATCCCGTTCCGTCGGCGTGAAGCTGAGGCAGTTGCGGCGGACGAGCTGCGCCATCTCCTCTTGCGACATGACCGACCCGGAAAGCAGGCGTACCAGGTCGCTCTTGCGGAGCGGCGCGATGCCTTGCGTGATGAGCCAGGCGACGAGGACGAAGTTCACGGGCGCGGGCACCGCGACTTCTCGAACTGACCCTCGACGGAGTCCACGCTGGCGTACAGCCCCTGATCGCGTGCCGCCCGCCGCGCGTCGAACGCCGCGATGCGCTCCTTTCGCTCCGCGGCGTAGTTGATCCAGAGGTTTTGAATCGCGACGTAGCCGCGCGCCAGGGCGGCGCAATCGATTTGCTGCCGGGCGAATAGCGTCGTGCGGTCGTGATAGTTCCGCAGGGCGCTCGACAGCGTGTCGCTCAGGCGGTCGACGCGCGCGAACGTCGTGTCGACGACCCGCGACTCCGGCGCCGGCCGCGTCGCCGTCGGGGGCGGCGTGACGCGTGGCGCCCCCCCCCCCGGCCCCACGCGTGGCCGCAGCCCGAAGGGAAGCGACTTCAAGCCGAACGGCAGCGGCGCGCCCCCCAGGACGTAGTACCAGTAGCCGGCCGCCGCGCCGCCGCCGACGATGAGGAGCACCGCGAGCAGGGTGAGCCAGAGGCCCCGTCGCGAGCGGCGCCGGCGCAACGGCGTACGCCCCTTCCCCCCGGCCGGGGTCTCCCCCTTTTCATCAAGGAGCCGGAACGACGGCGCCGGGGTCCGTCGCGGGGCGCCCCGTGGTGACGGCGCTGCCGGCGGCGGGGGCGGCGGGGGCGGCGGCGGAGTTGGGACCGGCGTCGGCGCCTTGGCGCGGGCCTGAGGCGGGGGCGCCGGGACGCGCGGCTCGTGAGGGACGAAGACCGGCGCCGACGGTGCCGGTTCGTCGTCCGCGCTGCTCTTGATGATCTTAAAATCGTCCTTCACGGGCGGTGGGGGCGGCGGCGCCGGCGCTCTCGCCGCCTTGGCCGACACCGGGTTGAACGCCTTGTAATTCTTCCACGTGATGAATGACCGCTTCTTCCCATCGGCGCGGATCGAGTCGGGCTGCAGCAGCTCGTAGAAAGACAGCGCCGTCTCGGCCCACGCCTGGCTCGATCCAGAGCGGAAGAACCCGCCGACGATCCCTTCGGGCTCCGACGCGACAATCACCGCGACCTGCCACGGCTCGGTGAAGAACTTCACGTGCGTCTCGACGTCGTGCGTGGTGAGCGAGAGCGCCTGCCCCGGATGGCTGTGATACCACCCCAGCAGGCGTCCCGAGGTCTTGGTCAGCTGTTCCTGCATCCGGTCCCACAGGCGCGCGACGACGACTTCGGTCTTGTCGCCGTAGATCGCCTGGTTCAAGCGCAGCGTCTTGTCGATCACAGCGTACAACACGCCGGTTTCCGGATCGCGATACAGGGAGCCGATGAGGAAGCCGAAGATCGCCTGCTGCGGCGACGCCTTGAGATGGTCCTGCAGTGCGGCCACCGCCTCCTGCTGGAAGAAGACCGGGTACGGCGCACGCCCTGAGGGCCGCCCCGCTCCTTCCTTCTTGACGGGGTTCCACAGGATGGCCCGCTCCATCGGCATCGCTTGCGACACTGGGGCAGGTGCGGTCACCGCAATTCCTCCACGATGAGCCGCGCGGCGCGTTCCACGTCGTCTTGGCTCACGTCCAGGTGTGTGACAGCGCGCAGCCGTCGCGGACCCCAGGGCGCCAGCAGCACGCCCGCACGCGCGAGGCGCGGGAACACCGTTTCGGACGAATCCGTTTCCCGCACCAGATCGAGCATGACGATATTCGTGTCCGGAATCCAGGGGCGCACTGCGGCGCACTCCGCCAGCTGCTCGGCGAAGTGACGCGCGTTGGCGTGATCCTCCGCAATCCGCGACAGATTGTGATCCAGCGCGTACAACGCCGCGGCGGCGAGGATCCCCGATTGCCGCATCCCGCCTCCCAGCCGTTTGCGGATCTCCCAGGCGCGCGGCCGCAGGTCTTTGGGAAATCCGAGGCACGATCCCACGGGACACCCCAGCGCTTTCGAGACGCTCACCATGACCGTGTCGGCGCCCTGCGCCAGCCGCGCGGGGGGGACGCCCGCTGCCGCCGCCGCATTCCAGAGCCGGGCGCCGTCGACGTGCACGCCCAGGCCGACCGCGCGCGCCGCCGCCACGACGGCGTCGAAGGCCTCCGGCCGGAGCACGCGCCCTCCGGCGGAATTGTGGGTGTTCTCGATCGCGAGCGCCGAGGGACGGGGCACGTGGGGCGACGGCGGCCGCACGGCGGCACGCACCAGATCGGGCGTCAATAGACCATCGGTCGTGGCGATGGTCTTGATCTGCACGCCCCACAGCGCGGCAAGGCCCGCCATCTCGGAATGCACGAGGTGCGCGTTTCCTTCGACCAGCACCTCAGTGCCCGGGCGCGTCTGCAGCCCGATCCCGGTCTGATTCGCCTGGGTGCCGGACGGGAAGAAGAGCGCGTCCTCCATGCCCAGCAGCGCGGCGATGCGGGCCTCGAGGCGTCGCGTCGTGGGGTCGCCGTCGAGCACATCGTCGCCGACCTCCGCCTCCGCCATCGCGCGGCGCATCGCCGGCGATGGTTTTGTAACAGTGTCGGACCGCAGGTCGATCGGCGTCGCGGTCATCCGAGCTGCACCCGCTGCAGTCGTCGCATCCGCATCAGGTCGTAGGTCTCCGCCACTTCCCCGCCCAGCAGGAAGACGTAGGCTGTGTAATAGATCCACAGGAGGAAGAGGAGGAATCCGACGATGTTCGCATCCGAGGTCAGGTTGCCGAGGGTCGCAAAGCGCGCCACGTAAAAGGCGAAGAATCGTTTGACGATTTCGGACGCGACGGCGCAGAACAGCGACGCCACGAGGCCCGTGCGCCAGTAGATCTGGCGGCTGGGCAGGAACTTGAAGATGAGGAAGAACAACAGCGTCCCCAGGGCCAGCGCTTCGACCTGTGCGCCGAAGCCCGAGACGGTGGTGAGATACGCGTTCGCGACGAGCAGCACACCGCTCACCAACACCATAGTGAGGTCGAGGAGTTTGGCGACCGGCCAGGGGCGCCGCTCGTCCGTGTCGAACACTTCGTTCAGGGCGGCGCGCAGACCGCCGAACAGGCGCGTCGAGAACCACAGGAAGAGCGGCACGCCGACCAGGGTGAGCCGCCCGCGCACTTCGATGAGGCGGGCCAGGGACTCTTCGATGCGGTCGAAGGCGGTCGTATCGGGCGGGAGGAAGCGTTGCAGCAACTCGTGGACGTTCACCTGGTGGGTGGCAAGCTGATGTTGCACCAGATAGCCCACCGTGGCGAGGAGTATCGCGACGAACGGAATGACCGTCAGGAGGAAATCGAACGCGAGGGCGCTCGAGAGAAAGGGGATATTGTCTTCGTAGGCCGCTTCGATGGTGCGCCGGATCACGCCGGTGACCGAGCGATGCCAACCGCCCTCGAGCGTCACGCGAGGGGCTCTTCCTCCTCCTCCATCTGCGCCGGGGCCTCCTCGCCACGCCGTCGCCGGCGCCGGGCAGCGTCGAGCCGGCGTCGCAGCTGCTCCCGCGTGGAGACCTCTGCTTCCTCATCGTCCTCGCCCTCGTCGTCTGCCTCGTCGGACTCGAGCATCCCGCGCACCTCGTCCACCTTCTCGCCAGCCGCGTCGCGCAGGTTGCGCAGGCGCTTGGACAACTTGCGACGGGTGTCATCACCGGCCTCGGGCGCGAACAGGAAACCCACGACCGCCCCGACGGCGATCCCCAGCAGAAACGACCCGAACCCCGAGCGCCTCGGCGTCGTCGGGAGCGGCCACGAGGGCGGCGCGTGGAGCCGCGTGCGAGTCGAGGCGTGGCTTCACGTACTTGTCGGTCGCCTGGCGCGTCCCCTTCACACGCAATTGCTCGAACAGGAACGCGAACGTCTTCTCCAAATCGGCCCCGATCGCCGCCCGCACGCTCTCCGGCAGGTCCCAGAACCGCTTCTTGAAGGGACCGATCGCCTTCTTGCGACTCTTATAGAGGAACTGCTCCTCCGTGTCGCCCTTCTTCCACTCTTCCTTCGCCTCGGTCTTGACCCACTCGTTCACGTCGCGCCGCAGATCGGCCGGCAGCGCGCGGTGCTCCATGACGAGCGTCTGGAAGTTCGTGGCCAGGTGGATCTCGACCGCTTCACATTCCGGAAACTTCGAGAACGCTTCGGGCGGCAGGGTCGAGGCGCCGTGCTGCACCGCGCCCCCCAAACCGTACTGGGTGCGCCCATCGTGCGACAATGCCTTCAGCGCCGGCAGGTCGAGCTGCACCTGCGCGATGGTCCCGTCCGGGAGTACCATGCCGCCGTGGCTCGTGCCGGTCTGCACGGAGATCTTGGAGATGCCGACGTACTTGCCGAGGCGTTTGAGCGTGCTGATGTAGCCGTCCATGAACGCCTTGAGCTCGTGGACGTCCGAGTTCTTGCCGCCGACCTCCCCGATCTCCGCCCCGACCGAGACGGTGACGCCGTCCGGCTCGTGCTCACGGATGAATTTTGTGAACTCGGCCGCCCGCTCGTAATTGACGCGCTGCTGCGACGGCAGATCAGGCTGCGACAGGTCGACCAGGGTCGACGTGTCCACGTCGATGTTGTAGAAGCCGGCGTGCAGTTCCTCTTCGATCAAGGCGCGCAGGGCGCCCAGCTCCGCCTCGGGGTCGGCAGCGTACTTCTTGGCGTTTACCTGGACGTGATCGCCCTGGATGAAGAGCGGACCCGTGAATCCCTCGCGCAGCGCCGCCGCGGTCATCACGGCGACGTACTCGGCGGGGCGTTGGTCGGTGTAGGCGATTTCGCTGCGGGCGATCTCGCAGATGAGCGCGCCGACGTCGAGCCGCTTCGCGGCCCGGAAGATCGCCCGGCCCGTGTCATACGACAGCACGCGCACGTTCATCGCGGGCGTCGTGAAGGGCGGGACCTCACCGCGGCCGCGCGCCAGGTACAGATCGTGAATGGACGCGGGACGGACGCCCGCGTGCTGACCGATCTCCCAGATGAGCCAGCGCGCGCGTTCCTTGATCTCGGGCGCGCCGAACACGGCGTCGCGCACGAGCGCGTCCATCGCCGCGCTCTGACGGACCTTGGGGTCCTTGAACTTCGTGAGTGTCGCTTGTGCTTCTGCCGGCATGTAACCCTCCTCGCCGGAGCAATTTACGGTTCGAGCACCTCGATGACCAGCCCGTCGTGCGCCGGAGCGATCCCGGCCGGGAGTCGCGCGGCGAGATCAGCGTGCGTGGCGTCGTGCGTGAGGTGCGTCAACAGGGTGCGGCGTGCCCCGATGCGCTGCGCGGCCGCGACGGCTTCCGGAATCGAAAGGTGCAACGGATGCGGCTGCGGCAAGAGCGCGTTCAGGACGAGCACATCGAGATCCGCGAGCTGCGCCGCCACGCCGTCGGAGATGGATTTCACGTCGGTGAGATAGGCGACGGGACCTACCCGATAGCCGAAGACGCCGTGATCGCCATGGGGCAGCGCGAGCGGCAACACCGGCACGCCGGCCACCGAAACGGTTTTCCCAGCCTCCAGCGCGTGCGATGTCAGCTCGGGCTTGCTCGTGCCCTCGTGGGCCACGACGCGGGAATCGAAGATGTACGGAAACCGTGCCGCGAGCTCCGCCATCGTCCGAGCGGGGCCGTATGCCGGGAGCGGGGTCCCCTGCCGCACCGAGATGGCCCGCAAATCGTCGATGCCGTGCACGTGGTCGGCGTGCGCGTGGGTGTAGAGCACCGCGTCGATGCGGTCGACCCTCGCGGCAACCAGCTGCAACCGCAGCTCGGGCGGCGTGTCGATCAGGAGACTCGTCCCGCGGATTTCGATGAGCGCCGCCGTGCGGGTACGCCGATCCCGCGGGTCGGAGGAGGTGCAGGTGGGGCAGCGACAACCGATCTGTGGTACGCCGAACGAGGTGCCGGTGCCGAGCAGCGTCAGCCGCACGTCACACTTCCTCGACCTTGATGAGGTTCGTGCTGCCCGAGACCTCCCACGGCACGCCAGCGGTCATGACGACTTTGTCCCCCGGCTTCGCGTACTCGCGCTTCAGGAGCACGTCGCGCACGACGGCGAGCATCGCGTCGTAACTCGGCACGCGGTCCACGTGCACCGGCACCACACCCCACACGAGCGCCAGCTGGCGGAACGTCGCCATCTCGGTGGTCACCGCGAGGATCGGGACCGGCGGTCTGAGGGCGGCGACTTTGCGCGAGGTGAATCCACCCGTGGTCAGGGTCACGATGAGCGGCGTTTTCAGCATTCGGGCGACGGCATTCGTCCCCCAGGCAATCGCGTCCTCGACGGAGACGCCGTCGCGCCCCCCCCCTCCTCCCGCTCCGGCCGCCGGGGCCACGCGGCGCTCCTCCCGCAGAATCGGATGGCGCTCCATTTCGCGAATGATCCGGTCCATGGCCTGCACCGCCTCGACCGGGTAATTGCCGACCGCCGTCTCTGCCGAGAGCATCACGGCGTCGGTGCCGTCGAGGATCGCGTTCGCCACGTCCGATGCTTCCGCGCGCGTCGGCCGGGGTGCGTGCACCATCGACTCGAGCATCTGCGTCGCCGTGATCACCGGCTTGCCGTGGTGGTTCGCCTCGCGGATGAGCCGTTTCTGGACGAGCGGGACCTGCTCGAAGGGCAGCTCGACACCCAGGTCGCCGCGGGCCACCATCACCGCATCGCTGGCGGTGAGGATCCGGTCCAGGTCGTCGAGGGCAGTCGCCTTTTCGATCTTGGCGACGAGCTTGACGCCTTTCCCCACCAGCGCCCGCAGCTCTCCCAGATCCTCGGCGCGACGCACGAACGAGAGCCCGAGGTAGTCGACGCCGCGCTTCACGCCGTCGACCGCGTCCTCGCGGTCCTTGTCGGTCAACGCCGGAGCCGACACGTGCAGGCCGGGGAGGTTCATCCCCTTGTGCGCCGAGAGCGTGCCGCCGTCCACGACGCGGCCGCGCACGCGCGGGGGCTCTACGGCGGTCACTTCGACCGACAGCAAGCCGTCGTTCAGCAGGATGCGCGCGCCGACGCGGGCGTCGGTCGCGAGACCAGCGTAGGTCGTCGGCAGCTCGTCGTCCTTGGCGATCTCCTCGGGGGCAAACACCACCGTCTGGCCCGGCGTCAACTGACGGGGCTTGGGAAGATCGCCGACGCGGATGCGCGGGCCCTGCAGGTCGAGGAGCACGGCGATCGGGAGACCTTTCGCCGCAGCGACGCGGCGCACCGCCGCGATCCACTCGCCGCGCACGTCCGCCGTGCCGTGGGAGGCGTTGATGCGCGCCACGTTCACGCCGGCATCGAGCAAAGCAGCAATGGACGCATCGGTCCCCGTGTTGGGGCCGAGGGTTGCCACGATTTTAGTCCGGCGGATCACACGCGTGTCCTCCCTAGGTTTTCCACAATTCCAAGTGCACCGAAGATGTGGAAAAGTCGATCAACGCACCACCTCGAGCTGCTTCTGCTCGAGCCGCCCACGAAACTCCTGCAGCAGGTGCACGGCGCGCGCGATGGCCGAGGCGGGCATGCCCTCGATGTTGCGGGCCGCCAGACGTCGCTCCAACTGGCCGACGCGGAGCAGCACTTCCAGCCCGTGTCTGCTGAGGGTCACCCGCACGCTGCGCTCGTCGTCGGGGTCGGTATTCGTCTCGACCAACCCTTTGACTTCGAGGCGCTGGATGAATGTAGTCGCGGCGGCGCGGGACACACCCATCGCGCGGGCGACGTCGCTGGGGCGCGCGCCGTCGGGGCCCCCCTGGTCCACCGCGGCGAGCGCCGCGTGGGCGCGGTGCGACAGGCCGAACGTGCGAAACGCACGGTCGCCGGAGCGTTGAATCGCCTGTTGGGCAGCAGCCACCGCGTCGGTGAGCTGCAACGCCAGCTCCGATCGATCGCTCATGCGCCCTCCCGACACTGGGAAAGTAGTTAATATGTTGACCGTCAATATATTAATTAGTTTCCCCCCGTCCCGCAAGCCCTTTCACCGTAGATTGCTGAGCCATGATCGACGTGCAGGGCCTCACCAAGCTGTACGGCAGCCTGGTCGCCGTGGAGGATCTGTCGTTCACCGTCGCGCCGGGCGAGGTGCTGGGACTCGTCGGTCCGAACGGTGCCGGCAAGACCACCACGCTGCGCAGTCTCGTCGGCATCATCCGTCCGACGCGCGGCACCATTCGCATCGGCGCCAGCGACATGGCACGCGATGCCGTCGGCGCCAAACGGCAGCTCGCCTTCATGCCCGACGAGCCTCGCCTGTTCGACTACCTCACGGTGGAAGAGCACCTCCGGTTCACCGCCCGGCTGTATGGAGTGCGGGACGCTGAGACGCGCATCCCTGCCCTGCTGCGCGAGCTGGAGTTGAGCGAGAAAACCGGGGCCCTCCCCGAAGAGCTGTCGCGGGGCATGAAGCAAAAGCTCGCCATCGCCTGCGGCCTGCTGCATGAGCCGGTGGCCCTGCTCTTCGACGAGCCCCTGACGGGCCTCGACCCCGCCGGGATGCGGCGCATGAAGCAGACGATCGTCGAACGCGCCCGGCAGGGGGCCGCCGTCATCCTGAGCTCTCACCTGCTGCACCTGGTCGAAGAAGTGTGTACGCGGGTGCTCGTGATCAACCGCGGCCGGCTCGTGGCGATCGGCACGATCGCCGAGATTGTCGCCTCGCGCCCCGACCTCCAGGGTCGCAGCCTCGAGGAGATCTTCCTGGCGTTGACGGGCGCCGGCGGGGACAAGTGATCGACGCCGCGCTGTACCTCGCCGGACGCTCGCTGGTCAACGGACTCCGCCGCCGGCTCCGGCGGCTGCGCCAGCCCAAATACATGATCGGGTTCGCCGTCGGCTTGCTCTATTACTACGCCTTTTTTCTCCGGCCGCGCGGACAGAGCAGCCAGGCCCTCCCCGGGGCCGCCGCCGAGGTCGTCGCGATGCTGGGGCTCGCGGTCCTGATCCTCATCGGCTGGCTGTTCGGCAGCTCGCGGAGTCCCCTCGTCTACACCCCGGCCGAAACACACTTCCTGTTCACCGCCCCGCTCACGCGCCGCCAGGTGTTGAATTTCAAGTTGCTGCGGTCGCAGCTCGCGCTCGGTCTCTCGTCGCTCCTGTCGGTCGTCCTGTTCTCCGGCGGTCACTTCCCGGCCACGCGCCTCCTGCGTGTCCTAGGTCTGTGGCTGGTGTTCGCCGCCCTGCAGATGCACTCCGCAGTCACGGCCCTGGTGCGTCAAAGCCTCGAGGAGCACGGCGTGACCGCCGTGCGCCGCCGGCTGGGCGCGTTCGTCCTCGTGGCCGCGATCGTAGGGGCCGCGGCGCTCAGTCTGCGTGGACAGCTCGGGACCATCCAGCAGGCCTTCGTCGAAGATCCCGTGGCCGGCTTCGACACGCTCGCGGCCGTGCTGCACCGCGGCGTGCTCGGCGTGGTCACGTGGCCCTTCGCGGCGTTGGTCGGGCCGGCGGTGTCGCACGACCTGGCGACGTTCGCTGCTCGGCTCCCGGCCGCGGTGCTGGTGTTGGCCGTGCACTACGTGTGGCTGGTTCGGTCTTCGATCGCATTCGAGGAGGTGGCGGTCGAGTCCGCCGAGCGAATGGCGACGCGTATCGCCGCGTGGCGGAGCGGAAGACGCCCCCCGCCGGTCGCCGGTCCCGCCAAACCCACTCGGCGCGCGCTCACCCGTCTCCGGGAGACCGGAAGTCCCGCGCGCGCCATCGCGTGGAAGAACATCCAGGCCGAGTGGCGCGGCTCCGGTGTCCGACTCCCCGTGATCATCGTCATTGGCCTGATCGTCGTCGCCTGGGTGGCGAGCATGGGGGAAGAAGCGGGCTCCGGTCTGATCGTCCTCACGGTGCTCTGCCTGGTCTTTGGCGGGCTGGCGATTGTGTTCGGGCCCTACGGGCTGCGCAACGACCTGCGCAGTGACCTCCAGCTCTGGGATCAGCTCAAGACCTATCCCCTGCGGGGCGCCGAGCTCGTGGCCGGCGAGGTGCTCGGCCCAGTCACAGTGCTGACGGCGATCGCGTGGGGATGCGTGCTCGGCGCGTTTACGCTGTCCCTCACGTTCGAGGTCCCCGACTTCCCGGTCACTGACCGCGTGGCCGCGTTGCTCGCCGTCGTGATCGCGACGCCCGCCGCGCTCGCCGTCACCACCACCGTCCAAAACGCCGCCGTACTGTTCTTCCCGGCCTGGATCACGCTCGGGCCGGCCCGCGCGACGGGGATCGAGATGATCGGTCAGCGGCTCGTGACGATGGTGGGCAGCGCGGTTGTACTGGTCGTGGTCCTGATTCCGGCCGCCATCGTCGGGGCCGTGGCGGTGGCGATCGCCGGCGTGACAGGGATAACCGGCGTGTGGCTCGCCGTTCCCGGCGCGATCGCGGTGGCCGCGACGCTGGGCTTCGAGGTGATGCTGGCGTTTGCCTGGTTAGGGCGAGTGTTCGAGCGCTCCGACCCGGCGACGGAGATCGGCGGAGGAGGAGGCGGCTAGCAGGTCTCCGACCAGTCCACGGGCGACATGCGCGCGCACCGTGTGCACTTCAGCGACTCCGGGTGCCCCGTGAAATCCTGGCGCTCATGACAATGGGGGCAGACGGCGTAGGTCGCGACGACGTCTTGCCCGCCGCCGAGCGTGGGCCTCAGCACCCCGGTCCGCACGACGACGCTCCAGTGATCGGGGGGCACCGCGCGTACGCGCACGTCGACGCGGGACAGGCGGACGGGCTTCTGGCGGACTTCGATCACCACCTTGCCGTCCGTGGTTTCCTCGAGGACGGGATACCAGGCCCCGCGGCGGAGGATATCCGCCACGTTGTCGAGGCATCGGGCCCAACCGATGTGCCGAGGCATGGAGGGAGCCCAATCTAGCACATCCGATTAGGTTCGGTTATGCGCACCATCGGACCCATCGCCCGGCTGCAGATCCAACGCTCCTCGCTCAAGACGGGCGAGAAGCCAAATCGCGTGTACGACCCCACGCCACTCCTCCCCGTCCAGCGACTCACCGTGACGCCCGACGGCGTCCTGGGCGCGGGCAGCGAGGGCGGCTGGATCGTCGACGTCCACCACCGCGCACACCCCGAGACCAAGAACGAGGACGGCCTGCACGGGGTCTCTGTCGGCTTCACGTCGCACTACGCCACGATGCGCGACCGGTTCGGGGATCACATTGTCGTCGGCTGCGCCGGCGAGAACGTCATCGTCACCGCCGACCAGATGTTCACCTACGAAGACCTGGCGGGGGGCGTGGCGATCGTCACCGCCGACGGAATGGAACGCGTGCGGCTCAAGGTGCTCCAGGTGGCGCACCCCTGCCGGCCATTCACGGGGTGGGCGCTCGGTGGACGAGTAGAGTCAGAAGTGATGAAGGAGAATCTGCAGTTCTTGGACGGAGGAACGAGGGGGTTCTACTGCCTGGGCGAGGGCGCGGGGACCATCGCCATGGGGGACATGCTAGTTCTGCTCTAGCTCAGTTCGTCCCAGGCGAGTCCCGCCGCCTTCTTGCAGCGGTCGCACGTCATCTCATTGCTGCCCGCCTGGAAGCCCTGGCGGTGGCGGCAGGCCGGGCACACGGCGTACGTGAGCGGAATGGCGCGGCCCAGTCTCTCCATGACGCGCGGCTCGCACTTCACGATCGTCCAGCGCTCCGGCGGATGGTAACGGATCTCCAGGAAGCGACGGTCCACGGGCACGTTGTGCCGGTTCACGTCGAGGACCACGATGTTGCTCGAGGAGATGCGGACGACGGGGTACCATGCGCCGCGGCGCAGCGTGTGCGCGCCCGCGGGGCCGACCCGAGCCCAGCCCTTCACCTGCAGGCGGGTAGGCGTAATAGGGCGAAGGTCCATGGCTCTAACCTTAACGGGCAAGGGAAGTCCGCGTCGTGACTGTGCTCACACGTCGCGTGGTCGCCTCACGCCAGCAGAACGTCGCGGCCATGCCACTCCCTCCATGCGCAAGACCACGTCACGGGATCGAAGGCGGCTCAAACCAATAGGCGCCCCGCCGAAACTCACCATTCGGGAGCCGACGCCACGCCTCTGCGCTTGCTGCGGGGAAGGCGTAGGGCGGTGCGTTGGCGATCGCGGCAAGGATGGCCCGATCTCGATTGAGTACCGGATCGGCAAGCACGGCTGCCACGCCGTCTCGATCGGCGCCCCGCCGAGGCAGGAACAATGATGCGATCGCCGCATGCACGTCCGTGCCGCCGGGCAATAAGGCGATGAGCCTACGTAGCACCCAGGGACGGTCGTTCGCAAGCACGGCCAACACGCCCGCATCGCCCTGGACCGCCGGGTGGGCCACGAGGCGCTCGATGAGCACGGAGTCCTGGGACCCAGCTGTGACGGCCTGTGCCAAGGCGAACAACGTCGCACGCGGCGCATGCGGGTCGGCCAAGATCGTCGGGGCGAGCCGCCGCAGCCCCTCCAGAGCCGGCTGAATCGCTGCCCCGTCTCCGGACCACTTGCCAGACAGGAAACTGAGCTGCGTCAGCGTCGCGAGATCCTTGATCCGGGTCGCGGCGAGGGCCACGCGGGAACCCGAGCACCCTACTTCGTTGCGATAGATGCGCCCCACACAGCGGTGAAGTACTCGTGGCGGGACCAATGAATCGTCGACGAGCAGCGGGAGCACGACGTATCCGTATACCGTCCGGCCCCGTTCGAGCGCCTCAAGAGTGTCGAGCACGACGGAGTCCGCGAGAACCATGTCGTCTCGGCGCAACGTGAATCGGGGCCAGGACCTGGTGGTGTCGGCGACTTGACCAGGGCGTTCCGCCGCGCGCAGCAGGAGACCCATGCGTCGACCATGACGGACGCCGACGACGGATGGATACACTTCCATCGCCTCTCCGTAGGTCACGCTGAAGAAAGAAGCCGTTGGGAGCGAAGGAACAGGATGTCCCGCACGCCATGCACCGATGGCAATCGGAGCGCCGCGACAAAGCGCCGGATGTCGGGATCGCGCGCCGCTTGACCGGAATCGACCGTTGGGACGGCGCCGAAGGAGAACATCTCCAGTCTCGCGTCCGATGAGGTCCGCGCCCACACTCCGGCGACGGCCGGCAGGTACCTGAGCCTACGCGCGAGCGCCGCGATCCCTGCCGGCGTCGAGTCGTCTCCCACCACAAGGAGCGCGCGTCCGAGGTCCCCGCCCCAGGCGCGGACCCCCGCCCCCACCCGCGCCATTGTGACGGCGCGCTCGAGTGAATCCGCATCATTGGCGAAATCCACCTCGACACCCGCAGTCGCCAATGGGTCCGCCCTGACGTCCCCACGCCGCGGCGGCCGGCTCCGGACGGCGGAATCGGGCGTCGCCAGCACGACGCCGCGACGAACGACCACTTGGGGAACTCCCTGATCGAGGCTGCGCCACGCCTCGAACGCGCCCCGACCGTTGGGGCTGTCAGGCACTTGGAGGATGTAGTCTCCTCCTCCCGCACCGTCCGGCACGCCGCCGACGACGCGCCCGCGCGTCCGGTCCACGAAACGCTGGCGCACCGCGTAGGGTACGTTCGGACCGAAGCGCACGCGGATGAGATCGCGTGCGAACGGCGCGGGCACGCTGTCGGCCGTGATGAGCCGGCGAGGCGCAAGTAGGCTGTCGGGAAACGTCTCCGGCGGTTGGGGCGGGATCAACGGGGTTCCTCGGAGCGCCCGAACGGTGAGCGGCTGACTCCAGGTCTCCAGGTCCGCCGCGACCCAGAACGTCAGCGTGTCCGTTCCAGACGCACCGCCGGGTCTGACGCTGTCCAGTTCGTTCCCCGCAGGGGACGCTCCGGGCAGGAGGGACAGGCGCTGGGTATTCGGGGTGCTCGTTGGCGGGAGGTCACCCCGATCACGATTCCAGAGGTTCTGGTACGTCGTGCGGAGCGTCGTGAATGCGCGCATCCGCCACGCTGGGACTGGGCGGCCTCGCACGGTCCCCTGGAGATCGTCATTGGCGTACAGGTAGAGGGGCGCCCGGAGGGTTTCCGGCGTCCGGTTGGTGACCCGCAGGCCGATCGACACATAGTCACCGGTGTCGCCAGCCCGCAGGCGCGGGAGCGGCATCCGCGGCGGACTCACGACCTCGAGGACGAGGGGCCCGCATCCCGGCTCCGGCCGGATTTCGATCTCCACCGTGTCGAGAGCCACGCGCCTGCCATACAGCGTCGCGCAACCGTCCACCGATACGGCGGTGTCCGTTGCTCCTTGAGGCACGCTCGCAGCGGAAAGTGCGAAGGCGACCGTCGCGAATAACATGCTATCCCCTCGTAGGTACCTCAGAGGGAGACGTTTTGGGTAGGAACACGTGCACGCCCTGCTGGTCTTAGCTCACCCGCACTCGCTGAACCCGCACACGTGACATTTCGCACAACCCTCGATGAAGGCCAGCTGGGACCCGCAATCGGGGCAGGCGCCGATGAAATCCTGCTCGGGACCCCTGGCCCCCAGCATCTCTTCCCCGCTCAGCCCCGTGGCCCCCGTCACGACCTCCCGGGCCGGAGAGGCGGACAGCAGGTCCTGCTGCACGCCCTGCTTATCGTGCATCCACTTCTCGATGGCGATGCCGATGGCGTCGGGCACCGAGAGCACCTTGCTGGGTCCCAGACCCACGGCGCGGTCAGACGAAATGCCGCGCAGCTGGCGGTAGACCTCCTTCAGGGGGATGCCGGACCGCAACGCCAGCGAGATCAGCCGGCCGATGGCCTCGACGTCAGCCATGAGCGCGCCGCCCGCCTTGCCGAGCGACATGAAGATCTCGAACGGCTGACCCTTGTCGTCCTCGGTGATCGTCACGTACATGGTGCCCAGCGGCGACTCGACGCGGCGCGTGGAGCCCTTGAGCAGCTCGGGACGAGAGCGCTTGGCGCGGCGCTGCAGGTTCTCAGCCTCGACGTCGTGCAGCTGCCCGCGCGTCCGCTCGAGCTCGGTGTCGAGCTCGGCGATGCGGCCGAGCGCCTCGGCCAACGCGACCTGCGCGTCCATCGGAACTTGGGGTGTGGCGCTGACTTTCTTCGCGGTCGTGCCCGTCGACAGTACCTGGTTCTCGCGCGCCCCGTCGCGGTACACGGTCACACCCTTGCAACCGAGCCGGAAGGCCATCCGGTAGATTTGCTCGACGTCCTCCTCGGTCGCCGCGTTCGGGAAGTTGCAGGTCTTGGAGATCGCCGAATCGGTGAAATCCTGGAACGCCGCCTGCATGCGGATGTGCCACTCCGGCGTCACGTCGTGGGCGGTGACGAACACGCGCTGCCACTTGGCGGGCACGGCGTCGAAGTGGATGTGGCCGGCCTCGGCGATCTGCGTCACGAGCGCTTCGGAGTACCAGCCCTCCCGCTTCGCGATCTTGACGAACTCCTCGTTCACGTCGGGCATCAACACGCCCGCCTGATTCCGCATGAACGCCACGGCGAACAGCGGCTCGATCCCCGACGAGCAGCCGGAGATGATCGAGATCGTGCCGGTCGGCGCCACTGTGGTGAGGTTGCAGTTGCGGAGCCGGCGCATCGGACGGATGCGCTCGCCCTGGGCGTCGCGGGCGGCGCTCGCGTCGGGACCCCAGATCGAGCGCTCCCACTCGGCGAAGGTGCCGCGCTGCTCGGCGAGCTTCTCGGAGGCGACCTTCGACTCCTCGTCCACGAACTCCATGAGGCGGCGCCCCAGCGCGACGCCCTCCTCGGAGCTGTAGGGAATGCCGAGCTCGACGAGCAGGTCGGCCCAGCCCATGATGCCGAGCCCGATGCGGCGGATCCGCTTCGCGAGATCGTCGATCTCGGGCAGCGGATACTTGTTCGCGTCGATGACGTTGTCGAGGAAGTGCGTGCAGAGATGCACGGCCGTACGCAGCCGGTCCCAATCCACGTCGCCGTTCTTGACGAACAGGCCGACGTTGATGGATCCGAGATTGCAGACGTCGTAGGGGAGCAGCGGCTGCTCACCGCACGGGTTGGTGGCTTCGTAGCTGCCGAGGCGCGGCACCGGGTTGTACTGGTTCGCGCGGTCGATGAAGAACACGCCCGGCTCGCCGGTCTTCCACGCGCCGTGAATGATCTTCCGGAAGACGTCCCGGGCATCGAGCTGCCCCATGACCTTGCCGGTCTTGGGGTGGATCAAGTCGTAGGACGTCCCGGCCTCCAGGGCCGCCATGAAGGCGTCCGTGACGGCCACGGAGATATTGAAGTTCGTGACCTGCGTGAGGTCGTCCTTGCAACTGATGAACTCGAGGACGTCGGGGTGATCCACGCGCAGGATGCCCATGTTGGCGCCGCGGCGCGTCCCCCCCTGCTTCACGACGTCGGTCGAGGCGTCGTACAGCTTCATGAACGACACGGGGCCCGACGCGACCCCCATCGTGGAGCGAACGACGTCATTCTTGGGCCGCAGGCGCGAAAACGAAAAACCGGTCCCGCCGCCCGACTGATGCACCAGGGCCATCGCCCGCAGGGTGTCGTAAATGCCGGAGCGGCCGTTCGAGAGGGCGTCGTCGACCGGCAGCACGAAACACGCCGACAGCTGGCCCAGGGGACGCCCGGCGTTCATCAGGGTCGGCGAGTTCGGCATCCACACCCGCGTCGCCATCAGCTCGAAGAACGCTTCCGCGAGCCCCTCGACCGCACGGTCGGACGCGCCGTACGCCCGGTCGGGCGCGGCGACGTTGCGGGCTACGCGCCAGAACAGGTCCTCAGGGCTCTCGGCGGGCTTCCCGTGGTCGTCCTTCACCAGGTAGCGGCGCTCCAGGACCGTGAGGGCGTTGGCGTTCAGATCGAGTTTGGCGCTGTGGGTGGAATCAGTCATGCGGCTCATCCCTCTGCGGTGAGAGCGATCTCACTGCTCAATTCGGCGATAGCTGAAGGTAATCGGAACGCGGATGGTCAAGGTAGGCGCGCGTGCAGGGCCGAGCAAGTCGGAGCGAGAAGCCCCGCGGGTCAAGACGATTGACAATTCACATCACAAACTTGCTCGGTCACGTTGGCCGCTCCAGGGGGAAGGCTCCCCCGCGGTGCCGCTCGGCCTCCACCACGTAGTGTTGCCACGTCCCGCGAATCCGCTTCCGCAGCTCATCGTCGACGCCGCGGGTGACCCGTGCCGGGACACCCATGACGAGCGACCCGGGCGGCACGACCATGCCTTCGGGCAGCACGGCGCCCGCGGCCACCACACTGCCGGTGCCGATCACCACGCCGTTCAGGAGCACGCTGCCCATCCCGATCAGGCACTCGTCCTCCACGGTGCAGCCGTGCAGGATCACGCGGTGCCCCACGCCCACGCGGGCGCCGATGGTGGCGGGCTTGCCCTCGTCGACGTGCACGATCGTGCCGTCCTGGATGTTCGTGGCTTCCCCGATCGTGATCGGCGCCATGTCGCCGCGGAGGACCGCCTGATACCACACGCTCGAGTGGGGTCCGAGCGTCACGTCCCCAAGGACAACGGCCCCAGGGGCGATGAAGACGGTGCGATGGATCTGACCGATTACTGTCTCACGGGCTGGAAGGGCCACTGCACCCACGCCTCGACCGGCTCACCGTTCTTCTGGGCGGGGTTCCAGCGCAGCGTCCGGGCCATGTCGCGCGCTTCATTGTTGAAAGTCTCGACGTTCGAGGGCACGTATACACGCGACTCGACGGTCGTCCCTTCGCGCGACACGCGGATCAAGAGGATCGCCTGGCGCGGGAAGATGGGCGCGTCCGCCCCCACCGGGATCAGCGTCGGC
>Ga0193723_1000039_pt1 | contig 35160 bp, 29 predicted proteins | sample H2m2metaG_FD_143042 | JGI IMG/M metagenome (GOLD analysis project Ga0193723, IMG submission 143042) | Soil microbial communities from a riparian zone of the East river system, Colorado, United States - H2m2 | ecosystem: Environmental > Terrestrial > Soil > Riparian zone | place: USA: East River...
TCGCGTCGCCGCTCGCAGCGCTTCACGGGGCGAGAGGCCGGCGTGTACCAGGAGCTCCAATTCCCGGTGCTCGCTGTAGCCGGGAACGAGCAGCTGGTTCGACGCGTCGGTCCCCGCGGCGATGCGTCCGCCGGCGGCGGCGAAAACACCGAGAAAGAAATCCTGCTTGGGTCGGGATCTCCGAAACGATGCAAAATCGGCCCCGGTCCACCCGGCGCGGGCGATGAGGCCACTCACGTCCCACTCCTGCAGCTGCGTCGCCGGCACATCGGCCAGGGCGGGATCGTTGAGCACCGCCGGGTCATCGAGCCGGCTCAGTGTCTCGTGCAGGATGAGGGTGGGAATGATGGTGACCTTCTGCTCAGCCAGCCGCGTGGCCACCCGCGTGAGGGCAGCCGAATCGAGGTCGGCCCAGCTTCGCTCGGATGCGGTCCAGCCCTGGAAAAAGCCCCGATAGTGAGCGGCGAATAAGGCAGAAGGATCCTTCGACGCCGCCTCAGCCACGCCACTCATGTGCTCGATGCCCGAGATGCCGACCTTTGCCGCCGCGAGCGCATCGGTCATCCCCAGGTGGCCGGTGACGCTCAGATTGAAGGCGTGAGCCTCATCAACTATCGCTCGGAGCAGGGCGGCGTCAACATGGGTGTACACCTTGATGAGATCGACGCCGGCGCTTACCAGCCGATCCACCGCCTTGCGGGCGTCGTTCTCCTTATTAACGGCAATGGCGTCACCATACGTGGCCGGCAGCCCGTCGATCATGGCTCCGGCCGCATAGACTCGCGGGTTGTTTCCCGGGCCCAGGTTGGCCCGCTTCCGAATGTGCAGGATCTTGTTGAGGTCGCCGTGTACGTCCCGCAACGTGGTGACGCCCCAGGCGAGATAGCGCGAGGGGGCCCAATCGGCTGCCGGCGCCAGATGGCAATGCGCGTCGATCAGGCCGGGGATGATCCATCGGCCCGTGACATCCACCTCGCGGGTATTCCGGGGGAGCTCGAAAGCCGTTCGAGGTCCTATGAACTCGATGGTTCCCTGGCGAACGACGATCGCGGCATCGGCCAGCGGAGGACCGCCGGTGCCGTCGATGAGCGTGGCTCCGACCAGAGCGATACCGTCAGCTGCTGATTTGCGGCAACCCTGAAGCACCAGCCCACACAGAAACAGGCCTGCCAGCCGGCAGCTAACGCGGATCACTGGATGTATGGTCGTGAAGAATTCGCCAACCTGCGGGCCTCTTCTCCATGACCAGCGTAAATGGGCCGCTGGCGGTGACGCTGTCGCCGCGCGTGAGCACGAAGCGGGCGGTGACCAGAGCGAGGTCCGGCCTCAAGTGGCGAGCCTCAACCTCCTCGAACCGAAGGCTGTCCCGGCGGGCACCCGGGGCGAAGCGGGGAGCGTAATTCTGTCGGATGAATTCTAAGCCGTGGCGGGCTCGGCGCCCATCCATGAACGTCGTCGTGCTCTCGGCCGCATAGTCCGACAGAAAACGTTCTAGGTCGCCACGGTTCCAATCATCCGCGGCGCGATCGAGCTGGCTCGTGATCTGGCTGGCAAGGGTGACGACACTCGAGTTGCTCCCCGACGCCGTGGTCTCGCCGCCGGTCCGGCAAGCCGCGACAGCGGCAGCCAGAAGGAGCGTGATGGCACGCATGGACGACCGGTGGGAAAGGGTGCTGGAAGGTGGACCAGTCAGACGGGCGATGCAAGATCCGGCGCACTCGGCTTATACTTGGGCGATGACCGACGTCCAGGATCAGACGCCGACCGAAGCCACGACTCGGCGTTCCGGCGCCGCTCGCCACCAACCGATTTCCGCCTACGGCCTCATAGGCGACATGCGTACGGCCGCCCTGATCGCTCTCGACGGCTCGATCGACTGGTGCTGCCTGCCTCGCTTCGACAGCGCGAGCGTCTTCGCCGCCCTGCTGGACACTGAACGGGGTGGAACCTGGGCCATCCATCCCGAGGGCCGGTGGACCTCCACCCAGCGATATCTCCCGCGGACCAATATCCTCGAGACCACCTTTTCTACTGCCGATGACGCGGTCGTGACCGTGACCGACTTCATGCCGGTCGCCGAGGATGGCCGTCCCTCGGGACCCCATCCGGAAATCCATCGTCGGCTGCGCTGCACCCGGGGCCGGGCCCTGATGAGCATGGTCTTCATGCCCCGGTTCGAATACGGAGCCAGGGTCACCCGACTCGAGGTGCTGCGGGCGGGTCTCTTCGCCACCGACCGAACCGATCAGGTTCTCACTCTCTCCTGCGGTCAGCCGTTCGAGTGGATGATCGAGCAGTCAACGGCCACGGCTCGTTTCAAACTCGAGAAGGGAGAGGAGCGCTGGCTGGTCCTCCGGTACGATGACGACGACATCCATCCGGTGGATCGTTACGAGAGCTCGCGGAAGCTCGACAACACCGCGGCCTTCTGGCAGAAGTGGTCTTCCAAGGTCAAGTACCGAGGCCCCTATCGCGGAATGGTCAAGCGATCGGCCCTGACGTTGAAGCTGCTCACCCATGCCGAGACGGGCGCGATGATCGCCGCCCCAACCACGTCGCTCCCCGAGACGATCGGGGGGGTGCGCAACTGGGACTATCGATTTGTCTGGCTGAGAGATGCCGCCTTCACTTTGGCGGCATTCGATGCCGTGGGGCACTATCGCGAGTCCGATCACTTCATGCGGTTTCTCAAGAAGGTCTGCCGTCTCGAAGGGGGCGGTCACCTCCAGATCATGTACGGCATCGATGGCCGCCGTGACCTGGTCGAGCGCCAGCTCGACCACCTGAGCGGGTACCGCAACTCCCGTCCGGTGCGGGTGGGGAATGGTGCGGTGGGCCAGCTCCAGCTCGACGTGTACGGAGAGGTCATGGAAACTGCCGACATCTGGAGACGGAACCACGAGATGACGGAAGGCACGTGGCGAGTGCTCCGGGGATTGGTGGATTGGGTGAGTAAGAACTGGCACCTTCCAGACTCGAGTATCTGGGAGGTGCGGGGCGAAGTTCGTCACTATGTGTTCAGCAAGGTGATGAGCTGGGTGGCGCTCGATCGCGGCGTACGAATGGCCGAGGAGCTGAGCCTGGAGTCCGATACCACCGGCTGGCGGGCCGCACGGGACGCGCTCCACGCGGAGATCATGGAGCGCGGATGGAATGAGGAGCGGCAATCGTTCGTCCAGTCATATGACGATACTTCACTCGATGCCGCCGCTCTGGCCATTCCGATGGTGCGTTTTCTACCCTGGAACCACCCCCGGGTGCACGCAACGGTGCGGGCGGTGGCCCGGGAACTGACCACCTCGGACGGTGAGCTGGTCTACCGCTACCGCCATCCCGATGGACTCGAGGGTGAAGAGGGGGCTTTCTCCATCTGCACCTTCTGGCTGGCCCAGGCGCTGGCCATGATCGGCGAGCGGGAGCGTGCCGAGCGGGTCTTCCGCCGCATGCTCCGGCACGCAAACCACGTCGGCCTGTATTCCGAGGAGATCGACCCGCTGACGGGTGAGTTCCTGGGCAACTTCCCCCAGGCCTTCACTCACATCGCGCTGATCAACTGTGCCGCCACCCTGGCCCGCCTCGAAAAGCAGAGCTAAGCGAACCCGTTAGCGCCTCCGCCCACCCTTCTTTGCTCTCTTGCGGGAAGCGGATCGGCGCGCACTCTTCCTGCCCGAAGACTTGCTGCGCGAGGCTTTCCGGGCGCTCTTGCGGGCCGAACTCCGCTTGCCCTTCTTGGCGGACTTCCGGGCCGATTTCCTGGTGCTCTTCTTTGCGGCCTTCTTGGCGGATTTCTTGGCGCGCTTCCGCGAGGTGGACTTCTTGGCCGAGCCGCGGCTCGACTTCCTGGCCGGCTTGCGACTCGGCTGGGCGGGCCGGCGGGCAGGGGATGAGTCTTCGAAGTCGTATGAAGGCGTCGAGGCGGGAGTGGGAGCCGGCGTGTTCTCCATTGGCAGTGGATCCATCCAGCCAGAGCCGGACCAGCCCATCTCCATGTAGTGAAGCTCGGCCATCTTCGCTCCCTCCCAACGCAGGTGCGGCGCTACCCGCCGCCGGTTTCGAGGCGCGCACGCGCCCTCCAATGAACAGGACATATAACTTGCACATCCTTATGGCTTCTGCAAGCCGCCGCTGCAGTGTCACCTGGGCCGCGCTATAATTACACACTACATCCTCTTCCCGGAATCAACTGCCCGGTGATCTCAGCCCCAATCGCTGGGGCCCGTACAGACCGCGGGCTTCCGCCATGGACGCGCAGCTATCTGCTCACGGGCTTCGCACTTGCGACGCTCATTCCAGGACCGCCGGCGGCCGCGCAGACGGTATCCGAGGTCCAGGTAACCCCCGAAACCATGACTGTGGGGGTGGGGCAGAAGCAGGCGATCTTCGCCGCGGCCTTCGATCAGCGCGGCAACCTCATCCCCTCGGCCAAGATCACGTTCTGGAGCTCGGACACGCTGATCGCGCAGGTCCGAAAGGATGGGACGGTCTTGGGCGTGACCCCCGGCCTGGCCAAAATCGAAGCCCGGTCGCAGGGGAAGCGGGCGTCTCTGGCGGTCCTGATCACCGGTACCGCTCGCGGAGCCCCCGTCGCCTCCGTCCTGACACTGGAGCCCGCTGCGGTGACCCTGCTCCTCGGCGAGAGCATCCGGATCTCGCCCCAGGCAGTCCGGGAGGACGGAACACCCGCCGCGATCGGACGGGTGACCTGGAAATCCCTTAAGCCGGAGATCGCCACCGTCGACAGCGCCGGGGTCGTCGTCGGCGTCAGCGCCGGCAGAACGATCGTACAGGCAGCCACCGGAACCCGGCTCATGGCGACGCTGCCGGTGGAAGTGGGCCAGGCCGACTTTGTCCTCTCGCGCAGCAAGATTTCGCTGGAACCGGAGGAAGCCGACACCATTCGGGTCCTGGTGCCGAGTCAAGGCAACCGTGAGGTCCGCGCATTGGTCCAGTGGCGATCGAGCGACTCGACCGTGGCGACCGTCAGTTCCTCGGGCATCGTGCGGGCCCGCGCACCGGGCCAGACGGAGATCATTGCCAGTGGTCCCGCCCAGGAGCAGAGGGTCCCGGTATCGGTCCACCCCTCGGCGGAGGCCCTGGTCGTTTCCCCTCATCAAGGCGGGACGATCCAGGTTCCGCTGCATTCCACCCGCCAGTTCACTGCCACTGCCGAAGCCGCCGACTCGAGCCCCATTCCCGAGGCACGAGTCGTTTGGCACCTGAGCGACACCGCGGTGGCCTCGTTTGATCAGCGAACTGGCACCCTCACTCCCAAGGGGCTAGGCACCGCCACCCTGAGCGCGACGCTGCCCGAAATACCCCCGGCAGTGTGGACCGTGCAGGTGGTGCCCGGCGAGATCGTGGTGGACCCTGCCCGGGTGGGTCTCCTGGTCGGTCAGCGTACGACATTGACGGCGCATCTTCGAGACGATCAGGGCGGCTCAACCAGCCGGAGCCCGGCTCTCCGCTGGGCCTCCGATCGCTCGGAGGTTGCCCTGGTTCGGGATGGTGCGGTGGACGCGCTTAGTCCGGGACACGCGCTGGTGAGCGCTACCGCCTCCTGGGGGAAGAGCGCCACCGCCGACGTATATGTGGTCGGCGACCTGCTGCTGGTGTCGAACCGGGGTGGAGCCTACGGTATCTACCAGATGCGCATATCCGGATCTGCCGGACTCCTTCCGCTCCTGGTTGACAACGCGACCAATATTCAAGCGGTGCTCTCACCCGATCGCACCAGAGTGGCATTCAGCTCCAACCGGGCCACCAACTACGACCTCTACGTGATGGACGCCGATGGGCGGAACCTCCAGCGGCTCACCTCCAATCCCGGTAACGAAGGGGAACCGGCTTGGACGCCGGACGGAAAACGCGTCGTCTACACTGCCAATACGGGTGCCACCACGCAGATCGCAAGCATCTCGATAGACGGCGGCGACAACCGCCAGCTCACGATGGGTCCCAGCCGAAACCAGTCGCCCGTCGTGTCAGCCGATGGCCGGACCATCGCCTTCGTCTCTACCAGGGATGGAAACCAGGAGATCTATACCATGGGCCTCGACGGGAGTAATCAGAGGCGACTCACCAAGAGCCCGGCCCGCGACTCGAACCCGCGATTCTTCCCCAGCGGCGACCTGCTCTACGTGGCCGAGCGCGGCAAATCGAAAGGATCACGGGTGATGCGCGGGGGAGCGGCTGGGAGTGCCGGGCTGCTCTTCGAAACCGACCAACCGATCGCCTCCCTGGCCTTGTCCCGGGACGGAGACCGCGTGGCTTATGTCGTGGGGCGACTCGCCGATCCCGGAAAGGGACGCGTCGAATTCAACCTCTTCTTGCAATCTACGGCGTCCGGAAGCCAGCCGGTCACCGTTCCGATTCGCCCTGGTGAGCAGATCCTGAACCCATCGTTCTGAAGCTACGCCCACCCATGAAGGCCGTGACCCTGGTGGCCGCCGGAGGGCTCCAACACCTCCGGGTACAGGAGTTGCCGGAACCGGTCATTCAATCCGCTGATCAGGTCCTGGTCCAGATACGAGCCGCCGCGCTGAACCGCCTCGATCTGCTCGTTGCCGAAGGGCTGCCAGGGGTTACCTACAGCTTCCCCCACATTCTGGGCTCGGATGGGGCCGGGGTAGTTCGAGCGGTCGGGTCAGCGGTCCGGCAGGTCAGTCCCGGAGACCGGGTCATGGTGAATCCGACCCTCTCCTGCGGCCAATGCGCGGCATGCAAGTCAGGGGAGGATTCGCTCTGTGCCCGCCTTCGGGTGATCGGGGAGCATTATCCTGGCACCGCGGCCGAGTACATCGTGGTCCCGGCCCAAAACCTGGCAGCCGTTCCAGCGAACATGGCGTGGCCCGAGGCGGCGTCCTTCTCACTGGCCACGCTGACGGCGTGGCGCATGCTGACCACCAGGGCGGGATTGCAGCATGGAGAGACCGTGCTGATCTGGGGTATCGGCGGCGGGGTCGCGCTGGCCGCGCTCCAGATCTCCAGCTTGCTGGGCGCGCGGACGGTCGTCACCAGTGGGTCGGACACAAAGCTCGAGGTGGCCCGGAAGATGGGTGCCAATGTGGTGCTCAACCATCGGAAGGCCGACGTCGTGGCGGAAGTGCGGAAGCTCACGGGAGGGCAGGGCGCCGACGTCGTGGTGGACAGCGCCGGGGAAGAGAGCTGGCCGATGTCGCTCCGGTCGCTCAAACGTGGTGGGCGTCTGGTCGTCTGCGGCGCAACCACCGGACCGCTAATCTCTCTCGATCTACGCCGGCTCTTCTGGCATCAGTGGACCATACTGGGTGCGACCCTCGGCAGCCGGCGCGAGTACGGCGAGATCCTCCAGCTGGCTCACGCAGGAAAGTTGTGGCCCGTCATCGATCAAATCGTGCCGCTGGATGAGGCCCAAAGGGCCTTCGAACGGCTCCAACGGGGTGAACAGATAGGCAAACTCGTCATCGAGGTCACACAGTGAACGAGCTTTGGGAACGCATGGTGATCGGCGCCGAGCAGATCGGAAACGTCATCCCCGCTCTGGTGGGAGCCGGCGTCATACTGCTGACGGGGTATTTTCTGGCTCGCCAGGTGCAGCGCTGGGCCGACGACCTCCTCAAGCGGCTGGGGTTCAACCGCATGGCCACGGCCGGAGGGCTGGACGAGGCGGTTGGGCGCACAGGGTCCCGTCTCGACCCGGTACGTGCGCTGGCCAAGCTCATCTTCTGGCTGGTCATGCTGGTGGTGATTCTCCTGGCCAGTATGGCGCTCGGACTCGAGAGCATCAACGAGATGTTCGGGGCGATGCTGACCTTCATTCCGACGCTGATCGCGGCCATCGTTATCGTCATCCTCGGAATCATCGTCGGTGAGTTCGTCCGGGGGCTCATCGTGGCCTCGGCCGGCGGCCTTTCCGGGGTGCCCACGGTGGCCAAGATAGCCAAAGTCGCCGTCATCGTGATCTCAATCTTCATGGCGCTACAGCAGGTGGGAGTGGCGGAAGAAATCGTCACCGCCGCCTTTACCCTGATTCTGGGAGCCTTGGCGCTGGCTGTGGGACTGGCGTTCGGCCTGGGGAACCGGGATCTCGCCGGCGAGATCACCCGGAGATGGTACGAGGAGGGTCAGCGGCGGGTGCGGCGCCGCTCCGATCGCTCCGGTCCGAATGTTCCGCCCGGAGATGATCCGCCGATTTTGGATTAGTCGCGAAACCTCCCCACCGTCCTCGTTCCATCCTTGTTTTTGACCGACCCGTAGACCGATCCGCCGCCCCCGAAGCCGGCGAGTGCCGAGCCCTGAGGGAACGCGACCTCCCGTTCCCAGACGCCCTTTCTATTGAATACGTCGTAGATCAGTGCCGCGCCTTCGCGAGACTGGGGCCGCTGGAGCCAGACCTCACCGTTCGGACGCCCCAAGGCGAAATCGAACGGTGGTTTGTTTTCCGCGAAGGGATAGACGATGCGCAGGTCCTGGGGCATGCCGAACTGCTTGCCATGCTCCCTGACCTGGGCAAGAACCCGATCCTTGTCTGCTTGGGTCACCGGTATCCGGCCATACGCGTGAGTTTGTCCGCGGGTCCAGCGGCCATCAGGCGAGCGCCAGTCGACCCGGTTCTCCCGGCCTCTGGCAATCCAGGCCGTCCCATCCGGGAGCACGCCAAAGAAATCATTGGGTGCAAACACCTTGGCGGCCTGCTGCACCTGCTCCCCAAAGGTCGCATCACCGTACTCGGGTCCGGCCAGGAGGGCGACCGTGTCCACCGCACCGCTCTTCACGGTAAGACGAAGGACGGGAATGCTGTCCGGCCGGAGGATCCGTCCCGGCTCACCTCCACCGACCACGGCCTGGTAGTCGATCTTGTATCCGTGCCCGACCGTGTCGTAGAGCAAGACGGGTGTTTTACCCGCGACCTCCTTGATCGGCAGCACCCCCAGCGGCCGTCCCGCCTCGCTCCATAGCGTGGTGCGGATCGCACTGAAGTCAACCAGGGCGACGGTATCCCCGGCCAGGTGAGCCGTCCATCCGGGAAACTTGTACTGCCCGTCAGAGCCGCCCTTGGATAAGGAGTCAACGCGGCTCCCGATCGTGTCCACTTTTCCGCTTTTCAGGTCGCCCCGAAGGAAAAGCTTGTTCTTGGTATCGGCGAACACCACCCGTCCATCCCTCAGCTCGATGACGTTACTGAGATTGCCGAAGCGCGCCGGCAGCTTGGCATCCAGAGCCAGAGTCTGGCTCTCGGCCGGACTGCACGCGAGCATTGCCACCAGGGTGAAGAGAGACAGTGAGTGCGGCAGGTTCATCCGACCAATCCTCCGGGGCAAATGCGACTTCAATGAGTGAGGTTACGGCGTTGGGCTTGGCGAGGACGGCGGCAGGCTCACGCGAATCAGCCGGATCCCTTGCGCGGCCGGCTCGGCCACCAGCACCGAGTTGGCTCCTACGGCCAGGACCCGCCCATGGCCGGGGACGCGGATCTCCCGTACCAACCGACCCTGCCGATCCACTACATGATAGCGGCGGGAAGAATCCGCCGGTGCCCGGCTCTTCTCCAGCCACACGTCTCCGCCCGCGGCGGTAATCCCAGCCTCGAATGGCGGCTTGATCGCGGCAAACGGCAGATCCTGCGCTGTCCCCCGGAGCTCTGGAGGGAATTTGCGCAAGAAAAGCTCCCGGTCGTAGCGCGTCACCTCCAGGACCCGGTCGGGCAGTGGCTGACCACGGCTCCACCGCCCATCCGGTCCGCGCCAATCTACCCGGTTGTCGTAGACTCTTCCCAGCCAGAGTGAGCCATCGGGCAGCACACCCCAGCGGTCCAACCCGCTGAACACACGGCGCTCGAATCGTCGTCCGGCGGCGCCCTGAACTACTGCGATGTCGAGCGGCGCGAGCCGCGCGAGGGTGTCGCCCCGAACGAATGAGGTGTCGAGTCGCACCACGGCCGCGGAATCGCGATTCCCACTTCCGTCGGGACCGGGCAGGGGGTAGAGGTCGAGATAGAAGTACCCGGCTCGGTCACGCGCCCGCGGCAGCGTCCCCCGTACCGCGTTGGCGGCAGGAATGGAGCGTACCAGTCGTCCGCCGGGAGTCCAGAGCGTGAGCCGACGAAGGCCCCAGTCGCCCACGTACAGGCTGTCGCCGGATACGAAGAGATTGGCAGGGTTTCGCAGCGCCTTCGACGATCGACCGCCCAGGGGGGTGAGCGCCCTGGCACCGAAATCGGCGATGGCAACGGCGTTATCCGCCGGCGCCAGCACTGCCCAACGGCTACCGCCCAGCCACGCGGCCGCGGTTACGTCGGCGTAGGGCGTGGGCAGGGTGTCGCCGGCAAGTGCCAGCTCGAGCACCGTTGCGTCGGGCTTAGGCGCTCCGCAGGCGGCGAGTAGCCCGATGAGGAGGATGGTCAGGAGGTGGATGCGTCTGGCGGGCACCGGGGGAATGTAATCGGGGTGGGTGCACGGTCTGCGTGGCGGCGCACGTGATCCGCGATTCGGCCGATGCATGCGATGAAAGGAAGCCAATGCGTAGGGGCACCGTGGTGCGCCCCTGGGCCGACGCATGCGATGAAAGGATGCCACAAATTCCAAGGGCTGTGAGTTCTTGGGGGCCATGTCCGATGTTCATGCGGGGAACTTCAAGGAGATAGGCCGGCGAAGCATACGGCTCCAGAACTACGATTACACCAGTGCCGGTGCCTACTTTGTAACCATCTGCACCTGGCGCAGAGCCTGCCTTTTCGGGAGTATCCTCGAAGGAAGGTCGCTACTCTCACCCAGGGGTGTCGTGGTTCGCGAGGAGTGGCTGCGAACGGCCGAAATCAGGCGCGGGGTTCAATTGGACAACTTTGTGATCATGCCCAATCACCTCCATGGTATCCTCGTCCTAAGCGGATCGAGCTTCACTCATGGATCCGTGACAAGAGCAGGATGCACGTTTCGTCGTCCAGGTTCTCTCGGTTCGATCGTGGCGGCTTTCAAACAAGCGGTGACAATCCGCTTACGTCGGCTTGGGGAAAGCTCTCGACAGATTTGGCAGAGGAATTACTTCGAACGCGTCATCCGTAACGAGGCGGAGCTTTTCCGATTGCGTCGGTATATATCTGAGAATCCTCGAAGATGGGTGGGTACGCCTGCGGCCTAGGTCAGTGTGGGGCGCACCACGGTGCGCCCCTACATTCTTTGTCGCAGCCTGCAGGATTCGCGTCGGCCCCTATGGGTTCCACCAGTACGACACCTTCACCAGAAAGATGTTGTCCGCGCTGGCGCCGAACAGCCGATCGAATGCGCGGCCGGTGCGGAAGCTCCCAATCGTTTCCGTATCCTTCCGGTTCTGCGTCCACACGAAGAACAACGTGGAGCCCGGCGAGAACTCCCAGCGGAGCACCGCATTCCCCCGCAGAGAGGCCAGGGAGAAGTTGGGGTCATCGATCTCATGGGCCTCCGCCGGTCCCGCGGGTCCATTCGGGTCGACCAGGATACGGTCGGGATCAGCCGTCTCGGTCGGATCCGGGTAGCCGTTAAACTGGTAGCTGCGAGGCCGCGCCAGCTCCTTGAATCCGGCGTACTGCCCCGAGGAGAGCAGTGGTTGCGCATACACCTCGAGACTGAGTCGCGGTGTGAAGATCCAGTTGAGCCGCACGCTGGCGGACACCGTGGTCTGATCCAGATTGGCAAAGACGTATCGATGGCCGAAGGTATTGGTCGCCAGCAGATCGTCGAACGTATCAACGTACTGGGCCGACGTACCGGTCCGTTCGATCTGCGGCTCAACCCGAAGCGACAACCGTGCGCCCGGCTTCCACTCGAGCGCCGCCCGCGCACTCCAGCTCTGATCCCAGTCCTCCCGGTAGTGAGTGCCGTGAAGCCCGAAGCCATAGATCCAACGTTTATTGGGATCGGAGTCGAGCTGAAAGTCCCACTCCACGCCCGGCTGGTTGACCATGAGCGGCCCACCGCGGGTCCGCCGGTCGCTCAGCGTACTCGGGTTATAGGCCACGAACCACTTGCCGGTCGAGAAGTTCCTCAGCTCGTACAGCCCGGTAAGAAACAGCCCGGTCCAGGTTACATCGCCGCCAAAGTCATAACTCCGGAAACCGGCGAGGTTGAGCCTCCAGCTCCGGAACAGCCGACTGGGCTTGGTCCACTTGTGCCCGACCATGAGGTGGGAGTTGATCTGATCGCCGCGGAACTGAAAGCCTAGATCGTTCACCTCGAAATTCGGGTCCACCACACCGACTGCCGAGTTGAACATCCAGTTGCCCTTCTGCTTGTTGAGCGAAACCCGGGCGGCATAGCCGGTGAGAGACGTCCGGCTCGAATCGACGCCGAGATAGCCGGCGTCGGGCCGCTGGAAGTAGTGCACCGAGCTCTCCTGGAGCGACTGCATCCGCTCGGGAGCACCGCTCACCCGGCTGGTACCGGCCCAGCCGCTGACGACCCACATCGCGTTCTTGTCCAGTGTCGTCCATCCATCGAGGCCGAACCCGGTAGCGCTGGAGCTGAGCTGCTGGCGAAGCTGGGGCTCATCGAACGAGCGTGCTGTCAGCGTGCCAATGAACCCCAGCCCATGCCGGCCACCAGCCAACTCCTTCTGGGCCCGGTACACGCCGTAGTAGGTGAGGGGCTCGACTTCCTGCCGCCAGCGCTGCTGACCCAGCGAGAACTGGGCATGCTCGCGGCTGGTCACCGCGTTGAGCGCGCCGAAGCTCCAGCTCCCTATCTTCCCCGAAAGCTTGGCGGCGCCGAGGATGTTGCTGCCCGCCGGCACGTTCGAATAGTCGTAGGCGTCCGGCAGCTCGCCCTGAGGTGCCCGGCCGATGCGGCGACTGTACAGGAAACTGGGACCCGCCCAGTTGAAGCCCCAGAAATCATTGGCACCGCCTTCTCCATAATTGAAGATGTTGGCCCCCTCGACGAAGAACGGCCGGCGCTCCTCGAAGAACGTCTCGACGTCGCTCAGATTGACCACCGCAGGATCCACCTCGACCTGCCCGAAGTCGGGGTGCACGGTGGCGTCGAGAGTCAGGTTGCTCCCGATGCCCAACTTGAGATCGCCACCCATGCCGGCGCCCAAGCGGGAGCCGTCGTTGAACGGGTCCGCTACCTCGTGACCCATGTATTCGGCTCGCGTGGTCACATAGGGAAGAACTTCGAGTCGTGGCGGGGGAGAAACCTCCTCGATGCCAACCAGATCGACGAACCTCGACACGAATCCACTCCCATTGCTGGGAGTCCGGACCAGGTAGTCCAGCTCGTTCCGACGCGCGATCTCCCGCTTAAAATTGATCGCCCAGCGATTCGCCTTCTGGCGTTGAAAACGAAGCTGGGAGTACGGAATCCTGAGCTCCGCCGTCCAGCCCGAGGAATCGTGGTTCGCCTTGCCTTCCCATACTCCATCCCAGGTATCGCTGTCCCAGTCATCGTTGTACAGGGTTCCATCGTAGAGCGTCCCGGCCGCGTTGATGCCGAAGAAGAAGCCGGTGCGACGGTCGTGATAGCAGTCGAGGAATACGATGAAACGATCCGAGCTGGTGATGCGGTCTCGCCGGGCCAGCTGAGCCCGTATCGAATCCGGACGGCTGTCATACAGCCGGGCCCCCACATAGAGCGCATCATTGTCGTAGAGAACCCGGACCTCCGTCCGCTCGGTCGCGGTGGCACCCTCGTGCGGCTCACGCTGAGTAAAATCGGAGACCGGTCTTGCGGAGGCCCAATCGGGCTCGGAGAGGATCCCGTCCAGGGTAAATCCACCCTGAAGACGGACCGCCTGGACGGTCAGGCTCTCGGGCGGTTTGGGTACCGTATCGCCCTGGCCTGTGGGAATCAGGCCCGCCAGCGCAAAGTAGAGCGCGACTGCGGTTGTGGGGTCGCCCACTGGTGGACCTCCGCGGCGCCGGTGGCCGGCGTACTGACGTATGGGGGACCGGCGGGGATTCATGCCACGCGCCGGGAGCGAACGCGTGATTTAGACGGAGGGAACGACGAAAGGGTTGCCTGAGAGCGTAGCACCCAGCTGCTACGCTCTCAGGCGGCCTCCGGAGCTACGCTCCTTCGGCTGCCTAGCGAAGAATTTCCTCGAACAGAGTTAGCGCACGGGGGTCTTCGCTCTGACCGAGCCAGAACAGCGCCGTCTTTCTCAGCTCAGGGTCGGGGTTGGTCCGGGCGATGCGGAGAAGCGCCGGCACTCCTTCGTTGCCAGAGCGCTGCGAGAGGGCGAACACTGCCTGCTTCCTGACCTCACGGTCGCCTGCGCTATCGCCGGCAATGGAATCGAGGGTTCGCGCGGCGGCCGTCCCCGCCGCTTCACCGAGCCAGAAGACCGCCGTCCGGCGAGTCTCCTGCGACACGGCCGGGGTGCGGGCAAGCCGGAGCAGAGCCGGCCAGATGGTGATGCTGTCCGCCAGGGTCGCCGGCAGAAGTGGGTCACCGGAGACGTCACCGTCCCGCTCCGCCAAGGAGATGAAGTAGGCCGCCGCGGCCTGGGGGCGAACGGTGCCCAGGTCGGTGGCCGATACTCCCGAGCGCCACCGGCCTCCAACGTACGACCGGACCTCCGTGACCCGGCGATCCCGAACCTCCAGGGCGACGCGCACCGGCTGTGGCTCGCAGTCTTCCTCCCATTCCTCATTCCCGTCGGCCACCCTGATGTTGTGCCGACCATCGCCGCAGACGCCCGGACGTGCGGCAAAGCTGAGGCGCACCGTCCCGCTTTCCACCGCAGCGATCCTTTGCGCCAGAGTCTGCGCGCATGCGGCGGCCGGGAAAGCGGAGAAAACCAGAAGCGCGAGCAGGTACCGGCGCACGGTCACTCCCTAGGGCTGCTCGATGATGTCCTGAAGCGCCTGGATCGCACGGCTTTCCTCCGATTGCCCCAGCCAGAAAAGTGCGCGCTTTCGAAGCTCCGGATCCGGGTCCCGCTTGGCGATCTCTATCAACTTGTCGAGAGCCTCAGGCTCGTCCCGCTGGGAGTACACGAAGATCAGCTGCTCCCGCATCTGCCGGTCGCCGACGGTGCCATAGAGCTTGGTGAGCTCCGCGAGGGAGACGCCGCCCTGGCCGGCCCAGAAGAGCGCCTGCTTCCGCATCTCGATCCCCTGTGCCGTATCACGGGCGATGCCGAGGAGCCAACGGCCGTTCTCTTCGCCACCCATTTGTGAGAGGGAGAACAGCACCTTCCTCTTCAGCTCCTCACTCTTGAGTCGCCCGTAGAGCGACCGCAGGAAGCCAGCATTCTCCGGGCTCTCGTTCTGGCCGATCCAGAAGATGGCCTTCTCCTTTAGAGCGTCAGGGACCTCGGCCCGCTCGGCATAGGCCCGGAGCGCCTGCTGCGCCTTGGGGCTGTCATGCTGCGAGAGCGCAAAGACTGCTTTGTCCTGGATCTCGGGGTCCTTGGAGAAGCGCAGGATTGAATCCAGCGCACCTACGGCTCGCTCGGTTCCCACCTGCGAGAGCCAGAACACCGCCTGGCGGCGTACCTCGGGATCCGGATCGGTCCGGACAGACTCCAACAGGACGTCTTCCGTGCCAGGCTCATTCTGTTGAGCGAGCAGGAACAGCGCCTTCCGGCGCAGGCAGGTGGATCCCGAATCGCGTCGTGCGAGGACCCGGCGCAGGATCGGCCGGGCCTTGGCCGCATCCATTTGTTGGAGGGCGTTGAGCGCGGCGACCTTCATGTCGTCGTCGGACGCGGCACAGCCGTCGGACGCGTGCGACCTGCCGTGCATCCCGGGCGTGGGTGGGGTTGGCGGAGTCGGAGGCGTTGGGGGAGTCGGCGGAGTTGGCGGAGTCGGCGGAGTCGGGGGAACGGACGCAGCCGTCGCCGCCGCGGTCACTTCGGCCGTCGCCACCGGGTCGCCACGGCGAGCCAGCTCTCCCTGGATCCGTTGCTCCAGCGCCGCGGCATCACCGTTGGTGGCGGCCTTGGGAAACCGGTCCCGCTGGCGCCGCAAGGCGTCACGCGCCAGTCGTAGCTCGCGATCGCCGCCCAGCCGGTACAGCGCGAACGCCTGCCAGTAGAAGGCGTCCGGCGCGTAGCCCGACCGGGGGAAGCGCGCCGGGATCTGACCAAACAACTGCGCCGCCGTGCGATAGTCCCGTCGGTTCAGCAGCTCGCGGGCGCTGCGATAGAGCGAATCCGCCGGATCGCCCTGCAACCAGGGAGCGGGCAGGTGGAGCCCGGCCGAATCGGCCGGGAGGTCGCGCACTGCGACCCGGCCAGGCAGTGACCGTGCGGACGGCCCGTTCGCCAGGGCCAGGGCAGCCGCCAAGGCGAGTCCAACCTGCATCCCGTACATCAGAGAGCTCCTTGAGTTGTGCTCGGGCCCGAAGGCACGGCCGTACGCAACCGGGACATTACGCCGCCTCGCTCCAACCCCTCCGTGATGAGATCCAGATCGCGGCTCAGCGGCTGGGGGGCGAGCTGAGCGATTTCGGCCAACACCAGTTCCAGGTCCTGGAGCAACAGCCTGGTCTTCCCATCATTCGCGGCGGGCGAGTCGAGAAGCAGCCGGTTGGTCGCGAGCAGCTGCCGGGCGGTCGCCGATGCCAATTGCTCGTTTCCGCCCTGCCGCACCGACGCACGGAATAGGGTGAGGAAGGCTTCCGACTGGCTCAGATGCTCGGCGGTGGCGACCTGGTACCCTGCGTTGCTCACTCGTGGTGTCGTCGAAGTCGCTACCGGAGCGGGCGCCGTAACCGGCGGAGCCCTATTAATCGAGAGACGACCCAACCCGATGCCGAGGGCCAGCACTGCGGCAATGCCCGCGGCCCACCTCAGAGGACGGAGATGACGGAGAGGACGGGGAGGTTTCGACCTCTCCGACCTCTCCGCCACGATCCGCTTCCACATCGCGTCCCGCGGCGTCTCCGGCGGATCGTTGTAGTCTTTCGCGGCGTCTCGCAGCTGGTCGTCCAATCGATCGTCCAGCATCATCAATCCTTGGCGAAGTCTGCGAGGGCATCTCGCAGCCGGGCACGGGCCCGGAACAGTTGCGCCTTCGAAGTTCCCGGGTGCACGCCGAGGGAGGTCGCGATTTCCTCGTGGGTATACCCCTCCACGTCATGCATGACGAACACTGCGCGATATCCGTCGGGCAAGCCGTCGATGGCCTGCGCCAGGCGGACCTTGAGATCCGGCTCGGCCTCCGGTGTCGTTCGCCCCACTGGGGGTATGTCGTCCAAAGCTACCTCCCGGTCCCGCAGCCGCCGGACTTTGCGCAAGCCGTTGAGCGCGATCGATATCGCGATGGATCCCAGCCATGTCGAAAGGGCTGCCTCGCCACGGAACTGCCCCAGGCGAGCAAAGGCGCGGATGAACGTCTCCTGGGTGTAGTCCTGCGCCCGGTCGAGATCACCTGCCATCCGATAGACCAGTCGAAAGACACGGTCGACGTGCGCATCGTATAACGCGCGCTCGGCACTCGGATCTCCCGCCAGTACCCGGCCGATCAGTTCCTGGTCGTCCACCCGGCTCCGGAGCGTAGGGTCAAGGTATCAGGCTGCATCTCTGACACAGCTCGGTCGATAACGGTTGCTCGCAGGCAGCCGAAGGAGCGTAGCTCCGGAGGCCGCCTGAGCGCGTGCTGCTGGCAGCAACGCGCTCAGGCAACCCTTCAGCGCTTGAAGGCATCTCAAGGGTACGTTGGCAAGGGGCAGCTTGCTTCAGCCGGTCCATTTTCAGGGAGATTCATCGATGGTCATGCTCATGACAGCGAAGCCCGTGGTCGTCTACCGGGTTCTGGATGGCGCGGGGCGAGCGATCGGTGAGATAGTGCAGCCGAAATCCGCGCCCGTCATGGGGCGTGGTGCTGGGACGGTGTTTCTAATTCGGGGTGAGGAGGAAAGACGGTCGAAGGCGGAACTAGTTGCCTCCTAAAAGCTCTTGCTGTGCCTGCAACAGTTCCAGCCGGCGGTCGATCACCTTGATTTCCTGATTCGCCACGACGGGATCATACTCTGCCTGAGCTCGCTGGGCTTCCAGCGTCTGCTTCTCCAGCTCCCCGATCACTTGATCCAGGCTGGCCCCACCGGCGCCTCCGATCGGCTTCCGCAGCCGCCCGGCCCGCCTGACGGCGAGCTGGAGCTCGAGTTGCAGGGCCTTCTGGGTCAGTCCGGCGAGCTCGCCGCGAGCAGTCTCGAGCTCGATCTCGGCCTGGCGCAGTTCCTCCCGCCGCTCGAAGAGGCCCTTCTCCCGCTCGGCGGCCTTCCGCTCGGCCTCTAAGCCCACCCGGTCGGCTTCGCGGTTTTCCTTTTTCGCGAGGCTGATCCGTTCCTTGATCCGAACCATCTCGACCTTCTTCGCCTCGATCCTGCCCCTGGCGCCCAGGCGCATGGTTTCCGCCTGCTGCCTCCGGCTCTCAGCCTGGGCAACCTCATCGGTGGCCGCGCGGAGCTGCCGCTTAATCGTGCTTGTGTCTCTGGGTGCTACGAGTTGGATAAAGCTGTCGAATCCGCCCTGGGGCGGCGTCTGGGCCTGGGCCTTGGCCTGGCCCATGAGGGCACCGGACCCGGCGCACATAAGTACGATCAGCAGGATGGAGGTTCTGGCCATTGTACAGCAAGTATCGTCATCGACTCACCAGGCCTTTAGGTGCCCGGAAGGGCGGCTCCAAACGAGTCCCGAACCTCTCGACTAACTCCATGTCGGGACGTGGGTTCCCTCCTTATTTCACGGTTGCTGGCCCGGGGCGGTCCCGACTATATTTCCGGGCCGGACGCCCTCCTCCTGGTCGTCACTGCCCCAGCACAGGAATTCCATGACAGCACCGAACTCCCGCGAACGTATTCTGCCCCGCCTGATCGAAGAGGAGATGCAGCAGTCGTTCATCAACTACTCGATGAGCGTCATCGTCTCGCGCGCCCTGCCGGACGTTCGCGATGGGCTCAAGCCCGTGCACCGTCGCATCCTCTACGCCATGAACGAGCTGGGGCTGGTGCCTGGTCGCGGGTACAAGAAGTCAGCTACGGTCGTGGGCGATGTGCTCGGGAAGTACCATCCTCATGGCGACAGCTCAGTCTACGACGCCCTGGTCCGCATGGTCCAGCAGTTCTCGCTGCGCTACCCGCTGGTGGATGGGCAAGGGAACTTCGGCTCGGTGGATGGCGACCCGGCGGCGGCCTATCGCTACACCGAGGCGCGGCTGACTCGCGTCGCCATGACGTTGCTGGAGGACATCGACAAAAACACCGTCGATTTCCAGGCGAATTTCGACGATCGGCTCCGGGAGCCGACCGTTCTTCCATCGAAGATCCCTAATCTGCTGGTGAATGGCTCGAGCGGAATCGCGGTCGGAATGGCAACCAACATCCCACCGCATAACCTCCGCGAGGTCGTGAAGGCGGTGCAGCTGCTGGTGGACAACCCGGAGGCTACCATCGGAGAGCTCCGGAAGGTGATCAAGGGCCCCGATTTCCCCACGGGCGCGTACATCTACGGGCGGGCCGGCATCAAGGAAGCGTATGAGAACGGCCGCGGCCGAGTCGTCATGCGAGCCCGGGCCCAGATCGAGGAGAAGGAGACCAGCAACCGGTCGCAGATCGTCGTGACCGAGATTCCCTACCAGGTCAACAAGGAGAATCTGGTCAAGGCGATCGCGGAGCTGGCCACCGAGAAGAAGATCGAGGGGATCAGCGGGATCAACGACGAGTCCGACAAGGACGGAATGCGGATCGTCATCGAGTTGAAGCGCGACATCATTCCCAACGTCGTCCTGAATCAGCTCTACAAGCACACTCAGATGCAGACCACCTTCGGCGTGATCATGCTGGCGCTCACCAACGGTGCGCCCAAGATCATGAACCTGAAGGAGTTGCTGCAGCACTTCATCGACCACCGCCACACCGTCATCATCCGGCGGAATCAGTTCGATCTGGATGCCGCCCAGGCCCGGGAGCACATCCTCGACGGCTTGAAGATCGCGGTCGACAACATCGATGAAGTCATCAAGATCATCCGCGGCTCCGATGATACGGCGCAGGCCGACGCCCGACTGCGCAAGCGGTTCGGCTTCAGCGAGAAGCAGAGCGACGCCATCCTCAACATGCGTCTGGCCAAGCTCACCGGGCTCGAGATCGAAAAGCTCGACGCCGAGTTGAAGGAGGTGCGTGCCACGATCAAGGAACTGAAGGGAATCCTGGCGTCCAAGCCCAAGCGGATGGCGATCCTCAAGGAAGAGATGGAAGAAGTGGCCGGCACGTTCGGTGATGAGCGGCGGACCGAGATCGTAGCGGACCAGGGCGAGTTCACGGTGGAGGACCTGATCGCCGAAGAAGACATGGTCATCACCGTCTCTCACGGCGGCTACATCAAGCGGATCCCGATTACGACTTACAAGCGACAGCGGCGGGGCGGGCGCGGTCTCAATGGCGCGGACCTCAAGGCCGATGATTGGGTCGAGCATCTCTTCATCGCCAGCACCCACGACTACCTGATGTTTTTCAGCGACAAGGGCCAGGTGTACTGGCTCAAGGTTCACGAGATTCCGCAGGCCGGCCGAGCGGCACGGGGCAAGCCGGTAGTCAACTGCATCGCCATCAGGCAGGATGAGCAGATCGCGGCGCTGGTACCGGTGCGGGAGTTCACCGAAGACCAGAGCCTCATTTTTGCTACCCGCAAGGGCACGGTGAAAAAGACGGTTCTCTCGGCTTATGGCCACGTACGGGCCACGGGCATCTGCGGCATCAATATCGACAAGGACGACGAGCTCATCGATGTGCAGGTCTGCGACCAGAACAGCGATATCATCCTCGCAACCAAAGACGGCATGAGCATCCGCTTCCACCAGGGTGAAGTGCGCGACATGGGGCGCGCCACCACGGGGGTCAAGGGGATCGAGCTGGAGAAGGACGACGAGGTGATCGGAATGGTGGTGGTGCGCCGGGACGCTACGCTGCTCGTCGTCAGCGAGAAGGGGTACGGGAAGCGGTCCGAGCTGGTGGATTACCGGGTTCAGAAGCGCGGCGGCAAGGGGATCATCACACTGAAGAAGACCGACAAGACCGGCTCGATCGTGGCACTAAAGGAAGTCATTCCCGACGACGAGCTGATGATGATCACCAGGCACGGGGTCATCATCCGGCTGCCGGTGGACGGAATCAGGGTCATTGGCCGGAACACTCAGGGCGTGAGGGTCATGAATCTGGACTCCGGTGACGCGGTGGTCGATGTCGCCCGGGTCGTGAAGGAGGACGAGGGAGGGGCGGAGGAAGCTGCCAGCGGGGACGAGATCACCCCGACGGCTGTAGTGGAGTAGGGTTATCATTGTCGATGACCTCCTCCGCAAATAGGTGGGCCGAAACTCCCCGGGTCGTCCTCGACCCGAGGCCCACCGTATCGCTGGAGGAATTGCGATCCGCCGCCAAGGGGCTCGAGGGAATTGCGGTGCGGACGCCGTTGCTCGACGCACCCGCCCTGTCCCGCCGGCTCGGTCTGCCGGTTGCGCTCAAGTGCGAGCACCTCCAACCGATCGGCGCGTTCAAGATCCGCGGTGCCTATACCGCCATCTCCCGCCTATCCCCCGAGAGCCGCGCCCGCGGCGTCGTCACTTACTCCAGCGGCAATCATGGGCAGGCGGTCGCCTTTGCGGCTCGCCTGCTGGGTATTGGGGCGGTCGTCGTCATGCCCGAGCGCGCGCCCGCCATCAAGGTTGAGGGCGTCAGGCGTTACGGGGGCGAGGTCGTTATCGCGGGGAATAGCTCGGCCGAGCGGTGGGAGCGGGCCCGTGCGCTGGCTGAAGAACGTGGCCTGGCAATGGTGCCGCCCTACGAGAGCCTGGACGTCATCGCAGGCCAGGGGACGTGCGGGCTCGAGATCCTGGAAGAGTGGCCAGTGGTCGAGACGATCCTGGTGCCGGTTGGAGGGGGCGGCCTCATCGCGGGCATCGCCTCCGCGGTATCGGCTCTCAAGCCAACGGTCAGGGTGATCGGGGTGGAGCCGACCGGCGCGCCCAAGCTTGCTCGGGCACTCGAGGCGGGCAGGCCGGTCAAGCTCGACAGCACTGACAGCCTGGCCGACGGACTCCTCCCCCTCTCGATCGGCGAGCTGCCGTTTGCGGTGCTCTCCGGAGTGGTCCGCGAGTCCATCCTGGTATCGGAGGAAGAGATCGCCGCAGCCGTCCGGTTTCTTTCCCAGGAGATGGGGCTGTCGCCCGAGCCTTCGGGTGCGGTGACGACGGCCGCGCTTCTCAGTGGGAGAGCGCCGCTCTCAGGACCGACCGTTGCCGTCGTCAGCGGAGGAAATGTCGATCCCGACCTGCTGAAACGTCTGGTGGCCCCTGAATGACCGCACCGAAGATCCTGGTGGCGGATGACGACCAGGCGCTCTCGCGGACGCTGTCCTGGATCCTGAAAGAAAACGGATACGACGTCTTCACCTCGCTCGGAGGGGAACACCTCTTCGAGCACCTCACCTCCGAACAGTTCGATCTCCTACTCCTCGACATCATGATGCCCAAGGTGGACGGGTTGCAGCTCCTGCAGCGGGTGAAGGCGGATCCCCGATTCAAGGATCTGCCCGTCCTCATGATCTCATCCATGCCCCCGGAGGAAGCCACGGTACGCTCGCTTGGCCTGGGCGCCGCCGACTTCATACCCAAGCCATTCCGGGTTCGGGAGCTGCTGGCGCGGGTGAAGGCCCACCTGAGGGTCGGCCGTGAGCTCAATCAGGCCCGCGCCGAAGCACGGTCGCGCTCCGAGATGATGGACATCATGCAGGAGGTGACCGCATCGCTGAAGCCGGACGAGATCTACGGCATTCTGGTGCGGCGGGTCGCTCAGGGTCTCAGCATCGCACGGTGTTCCATCATCATGGCCGGCGCCGAAGATGAGTCGGGAATCGTCGTGGCCGCCTCCGACAACCCAAACCTCCACAATCTGAAGGTCGACCTCAAACGGTACCCGGAGATCCGGCACGCCCTGGCCACCGGCGAGCGGGTGCTGGTGCGGGATGTGCAAACCGATCCGCTGTACCAGGGAGTTCGGGACGAATGGGAAGCCGAGGGCCGCCCGGTAGAAACCCGCTCGGCCGTGGCGCTGCGCTTCTCCCTCCGGCAGTTGCCTGCCGGAGTGTTCTTTCTCCGAACCACCAGCGAGGACGCTCCGCTCAACGAGCACGATGTTCAGTTTGCGGAGGAAGTGATCAATGCGGCCGTTGCGGCCCTGGAGCGGGCCTACGACCTGGAGAATGCGGTGCTGGGCCAGGAGCAGATGCGGCACCTCGCCGAGACCGATCCGCTGACGAACTGCTTCAACCGGCGGGCGCTGATGGAAAAACTGGAACAGGAGATGGACCGCGCCGCCCGGTACGCCACGATGCTCACCGGCATGATGGTGGATATCGACAACTTCAAGCAGATCAACGATACCTACGGCCACCTGGTGGGCGACCGGGTGCTGAAACAGCTGGCCAACCTGCTGAAGCGGGAGCAGCGCTCAGTCGACATCGTGGCGCGCTACGGTGGCGAGGAGTTCGTTGTCCTCCTGCCGGAGACGACCAACGCGGAGTCTCGCAACTTTGCCGAGCGGATTCTTCGCCGGGTATCCACCCACGACTTCGGCGAGACCGGCAGACCGGTTCGGGTAACCATCAGCATCGGAATAGCCTCCTACCCCAACGAACGGGTGAGCGATGGCGAGTCGCTCCTCCGCCTGGCCGATACCCACCTCTATCGGGCCAAGAGCGACGGCCGGAATCGGTTCCGCGATTGAGCGAGCGGCGTTGCCCACGCTGTCAATCGGTCTACGCAGCACCGGCACGGTTCTGCGTCAAGGATGGCTCGCTTCTGGTCGAAGGTGATGTGGTAACCAGCACGGCTGGTTCCGCTGGCCAACCGGGATCCCGATCGAGGGCCCGCGATTCGGCCGAGGGCGTGGCTTCGCTCGAGTGGGAGGCGGAACGAGCCCTCCAGGACAAGCTTACCGCGCGAGTGGCATCACTCACTGGTCAGGTACTGGACCAGCGTTATCAAATCGCCCGTAAGCTGGGCGAGGGCGGGATGTCGTACGTATATCAGGCCCTGGAGATCGGCACGGAGCGGCCCGTCGCGGTCAAGATCCTGATCCCCAAGCTTTCTCGCGATCCCGCCTCGGTGGAACGTCTTCGGCGGGAGGCGACCATCGCCACCCGGCTGAACCATCCCAACGTCTGTCCCATCCTCCGACTGGGCGAGACCCCCGACCGGCTGCTCTACCTGGTGATGCCCTATCTGGAGGGCGAACCGCTCAGCGAGCACGAGACTCGCCGAGGGGTCTTCCCGGTCGCCGAAGGCATTCCGCTGTTGGTGCAGGTATGCCATGGACTGGGTCATGCACACGACCTTCACATCATTCACCGGGATCTGAAGCCGGAGAACGTCATGCTCGTCCCGGATCCAGACACCCCAACCGGGTTTCGCGCGGTCGTGATGGACTTCGGCCTGGCCAAGGAGAGGCGCGCGGGTCCTGACGTCGTGAAGCTGACGGCCACCGGGATCGTGCTCGGCACCCCGGAGTTCATGAGCCCCGAACAGATACGGGGGAAGCCACTCGACGGACGCAGCGATGTCTACGCTCTGGCGATTCTCGCCTTCGAGCTGTTCACCGGTCAGCTTCCCTTCACCGGCAAGAGCGCGCAGGAGACCATGATTGCCCGCCTCAGAGGGGCGCCGCTCCGGCTTCGGGACGCCAGGCCCGACTTGCCGGCCAAGCTCGAAGCCGTCATTACCAAGGCCCTGGCTGTGAATCCCGCGGAGCGCTACGGTTCGATGACCGAGATGGCCCATGCATTCGATTCGGTCATGAGTACCGGAGTGCTGGGCAGGCTGTTCCGGAGATAGAGTTGCGCCTCACACTGAGGCAGGGGGAGTGCAAATGAGACAGGCTTTACTGTTCCTGGCGGCGCTGATCTGCGCCGGGTGTACCCGCGATAAGGCGGGCAGTGCCTCGGCCGCGGCCTATACCTCCGACACCGGCTCGGAGTTGGAAGCCCCAAGGCTCATTCCAGCCATACAGAACCAGCTGAACCTCATGGCCTCTGGAGTGCAGCCCACCGATCCGGAGAACCTCACCGCCTACCGGAACCTCGCTGGCGACGTGGTCAACTCCATGACTGCCGATCTCCACCGGGCAGGCCTGGCGGATTCGGGAGCCTTCAGGGCACTCAGGGATTCGGTGATGGATGATCTTGGAGGAGGAGCGGAAAGCGAGAGCAAGCTGGACCGTCCGCCGCTGCGCGAACACATCGCCCGAATGCGGCGCCTGATCTCGATGTATCAGCAGGGCATGAAGAGCGCCGGAGACCGCCAATAAACCCCTCAGCCAGTGCATCAGGAATCGGCGAGCCGTTGAAACCGGCGCATAAAGCCACGATCGATTCGGTCCTTCAGGCGCATGACCCACCGCCCGGTGAGCGCTATCGAACCGTAGGACAGGATGGCCCGGCCGTCTCCGGTGTTGATGAGAACTAGAGAGCGTGGCTGCGGCCGGTAGCTCTGGTAGCGCTCGCTGGTGCCGCCTGCGAGCGCCAGGCCAAGGTTTCGAGCCAGGATCGGACCCTGCCGCACGGCATAGACGCCGGATTTTGGCGTCGCAGGGAATCGCCGCAAGGTGGCTGCGTCTCCCGCGGCAAAGATGGCTGGGTCGGTTACGGATCGTAGGGTGCTGTCCACCAGCAGGAACCCGGCATGGTCGGTCTCCAGCCCTGAGGCGCGAAAGATCTCGGGGGCACTCGCACCGGTGGCCCAAACCACGGTGTCATACGGCAGCTCGGTCCCGCCGCTGAGGCGGACCGTTCTGGTGCCGACCTCCTCCACCTGCGTACCCAAAACGACCTGTACCTGGTTTTGACGTAGTACGCGGGCAGCCTCTCGAGCGCACGCCTTCGAACGGTCCGCAACGAGGCGCGTCTGCCTATCCACCAATACGACGCGCGCACCGGTCCGGCCCAGGGCCCGTAGCCGGGCCTTGATGTTGAGCGCGATCTCGACGCCCCCCGCCCCTCCGCCCACGATCACCACTCGTGGATCTGCTGGCGGCAATTTTTCCAGTGCCTCAGCAATCTTGCCGGCGCGATCGATTGGCTTGACCGCCAGGACCGTGTCTGTGGCATTCACCTGAGCCGGCCTTACCTCCGAGCCAACAGCGAATGATGCGATGTCGTAGGAGAGCCGCCGGCCGCCATCCACGCTGATGTGCCGATTAGCGATGTCTAGGTCCGCCGCGGAGCCGAGAACAAATCGAGCACCTGCTCTGGCGGCAAGCGATGGGAGATCCAGATACGCATCCGCTCGCCCGTAACACCCGGTGATAAGCCCTCCGAGCATGCCTGAGTAAAGGTGCGCGGCGAAGGGCGAGACGAGAGTCACCTCAGCCCGCGGAAAGTGCCCGAGGGCCAGATGTTCTAATACGAAGAGATGGGCGTGGCCGGCCCCAACCAGCACGAGCCGCCAGATGGGTTCCTCAGGCTCTGCCATGGGCCGATAATAATCTCACTCCTCGAAGGCTGTCGGGCTTCTCTTGCTCCGTAGTTGTACGGAAGAGGGTTCCGCAGGAAAGCGGATTGTGACCGCTTCCGCTGCGTCCTACCCTTGTTGCGTGCTGCCCGACCTTTCCTTCCATGTCATTGGGATAAGCCACCATACGGCTGGGGTGGAGGAGCGCGAGCGCTTCGCGCTTACCCACGGCGAAACCGTGGCGCTATTGAGGGAGCAACAGCAGGCCGGCCGGTCTGCGCTGCTGCTCTCGACCTGTAATCGCTGCGAGTACTACTGGAGCGGCAGCGAAGACGGCGAAGCGTGGCTACGCCGTCTGGCGCAGACTCGTGGCGCGGCCTCCCACACCGTGCTCACCCGCTATGATGGCGAGGCAGCGGTTCGTCATCTTTTCATCGTGGCTGCGGGACTCGACTCGCAGGTTCTCGGTGAGACCGAAATCCTGGGACAGGTTCGCCGGGCATATGACGCGGCTCGTGCCGCGGGCACGACCGCCCGGGACATGGACCTCATTCTGTCCGCGGCGCTGGCAGCCGGCCGGCGGGTGAGGCGCGAGACAATGCTCGGTCGCCATCCAGCCTCCGTAAGCTCGGCCGCAGTTGACCTGATCGCGGAGCGGTGGGGCACCATCGGGTCGCGGGGAGTCGTGGTACTTGGTGCGGGCGAGGCGGCCGAAGGGATTCTTCGGGCGCTCTCCGAGCGGGGGGCCACGAACGTCGCGTTGTTGAATCGCCACCCGGAGCGCGCCCGCGTGCTGGCCCAGGCATGGGGTGCGACGGCCGGAGATCTGAGCCAACTGGAGCACAAGCTCGAAGCGGCGGACCTCCTGTTTGTGGCCACAGCCTCTCTCCATCCGGTGGTAACCAGCGCGGAGCTGGCTCAGGTGGCCGCCCGCCGGGGAGATCGAGAGCTCTTCGTGGTTGATTTGGGAGTGCCTCGGAATGTCGATCCTGCCGCCCGCGGCACCACTGCCGTGCAGCTGTTCGACTTGGACGACCTCCAGCGTCTCTGCTGCCCAGCCGTGGGAACAGCTCCCGCCGCTTTGGCCGACGCCGAGCGGATCATCGACGACGAGCTTAGCCGACTCGGACTCAGCTTGCGAGGTCGGGTGGCCGCCCCGAAGCTGGCGGAGCTTCACCGACTGGGCGTGGAGCTGGCGGAACAGGAGGCGGCTTGGGCGCTGGCCCAGCTCGAAAGCCTTTCCGATGGTCAGCGCGAGATTGTGAGGCAGATGGCCGATCGGCTGGTGCGGCGCGTGCTGTACCCGGTCAGCCGGAACCTGAGGGCCGAATAGCTTTACTCCCCACCGGGTTCAGAATGTTGCGGCACTGGGGATTGGTACAGCCGGCGCAATGCGTCGAGTACTGGCTCGAGTAGACGGCTCCAGACTTCAGATGGTCGCGCACCATCTCCGCCAGGGCGTCGAGGAACCGCGGACGATCGTTCAAGGCAGGGGCGCGGCGATAGTGCGTGATCCCGGCTTCGTGGGCTACCTCTCCATACTCCCGATCCAACTCCGATAGCGTCTCGATGTGGTCGCTCGTGAATGCGATCGGGACCACGAGCACGTGCTTCTGCCCCCGCGCCCCCAGCCGGCGTAGGACCTGCGCCGTGCTCGGCCCGAGCCATCGCACCGGCCCCACGTCCGACTGATACGCCAGGATGTAGGGATTGGAAGTGCCGAGGCGTTCGACTACCCGCTGCACGCTGGCGCCCACCTCCTGAGGGTACGAGTCTCCCCGATCGATGACATCGAGCGGTAGTGAATGTGCGCTGAACAGGATCAGCGCCTTCTCGCGATCGGCGGGCGCGAACTGGCCCAGGCCGTCGCGTACCGTCTCGGTCATTGCTTCGATGAAGCTGGGGTGGACCGGCCAGCGGTCGAGAATGCTCCATTCGAAGGCGTCTCGGAGTCCCGTTCGCGATGCGGCCCGCCAGAGCTCGTTGAGGCTCGAGCCGGTCGTGCTGCAGGAGAATTGAGGGTACTGGGTAAACGCCACGGCGCGCTCCACCCCGTCGGCCTGCATCATGCGCAGAGCGTCGTCACTGCTGGGACGGGTGTAGCGGAAGGCGATGTAGAACCGGTGTGGTGCCGTTTCCGGAGACAGCCGGTCCAGCCGGGCGACCATACCCCTTCCCTGGGCCTCGGTATAGCGGAGAATGGGCGACCCCCCGCCGATAGCAGCGTAGAGACCCCGGACCCTCGGCGTGCGTCGCCTCGCAATGAAGGGTCCGAGCCACCGCTGAAATGGCAGCTGGATGATCTCCCGGTCGGCAAACAGTTCCAGCAGGAAGGGTCCCACATCATCCAGGGTTGCCGGTCCGCCGAGATTGAGCATCACGATGCCGGTCCTGGGTTTGCCGGGGTCAGCTCCGGACACCGACGCCGGGGGGGAGAAAGGCTTGAGATCGGTCATGCGCCAAACATAATCATCGCTAGGGCTCCACGATCCCGGCGCCGAGCGCGAAACGGGTAAGCTCAGCGACCGTTCTGATCTGCAGCTTTTTCATGAGACTTTCCCGGTGAGTCTCCACCGTGCGATAGCTGATTCCGAGATCCGCCGCAATCTCCTTGTTGGTCTGACCCCGGGCGATCCCCTCCAGTACCTCGCGCTCGCGCCCGGTGAGCTGCTCCAGCGGGGCGGCCCGGGTCTCGTGCTCGCCACGGACGGCAGCGCTCAGCCGGCTGGCCACGGGCGGGCTGAAATACGATTCTCCCCGACAGACGGCACGGATGGCCGTCCGTAGCTCGGTGGCGGCGGTGTCTTTGAGGAGGTAGCCGTGAGCGCCGGCACGGACGCTCTCGAGCACGTACTCGGCGTTGTCATGCATGCTCAGAATGAGCACCCGCGGCGGGGATGGCACGGTCCCCAGGCGGGCCGCGATCTGGAGCCCCGACTCACCCGGCATCGAGATGTCGAGAACCACCACGTCGGGATGGAGCTCTGTCGCCAGCTCGAAGACCTCCGTTCCATTGGAGGCTTCGCCGACAACGTCGAATCCCGGCTCGCCTTCCAGGACGTGGCGGATTCCGGTCCGGACGATGGTGTGATCGTCCGCCACCAGGACGCGGATAGGCCTGTCGGTCATTATTCCGCGCCGCCGTCGATCGCCGGGACCAGCACCTCCAGCAGCGCACCAGCCCCATCTTTCCGTCGAATACGCACGCTGCCGCCCAGGGCCGTGATACGTTCGCGCATGCCCGCCAGGCCCATGTGCCCTTCGAGCTCGAGCCGCTCCGTCGTCATCCCGGGCGGCAGTCCCCGGCCGTCATCACTGACCTGCAAGAGCACTCCAGCGGCGCTGATCGAGATCCCGATATCTACCGAGCGTGCGTCGGCATGCCGCAGCACATTGGAGAGCGCCTCCTGGAGAGCACGAAAGAGGGCCAGTTCGGCTTCGCGGGAGAGTGCCGGCAGGGTGGTGGGGACCGCGAGCCCGGTCCGAATTCCGCTCCGCTCGCTGAAGTCGGCCACCAGCGAGCGCAAGGCCGGGAGAAGCCCCAGATCATCGAGGAGCGATGGCCGAAGATCGTTGGTAACGCTGCGGATGCTGCGGATACCGGTGTCGATCAGCCCCAGAATTTGATCGAGTCGAAAAGCGTTATCCGGTTGTACGTTGTCACGCAGCAGGCCAAGCTCCATTTTCACCACCGAAAAGACCTGCGCCGTTTCGTCGTGGAGCTCCCGGGAAAGCCGGCGGCGTTCCTCCTCGTTCTGCTCGATCATTCGGGCAGAAAGCCGGGCGAGCTCGACCGTGCGGGTCTCGAGCCGGCTATACAGATCGGCGTTCTCCAGCGCGGCGCCCACCTGATGGCCGAGCGCGAGCAAAAACCTGTCATCCAGCGCGGTGAACGGGTCACGTGCGTCGCCGACGAGGACGAGTGCGGCGATCACCGCATCAGCACGGAAAATCGGCAAAACCGCGGCGTAGGCGTAGGCGCCATGGCCTGGCTCGCCATCGGACCAGTCTCCGGTGAACTGCGGTCTCCCGGTCTCGATCATCCGGGCAAGTACCGAGGCGGCGGGTGGTTGGAGCGCTCCATTGGTCCAGCGGGCGCAGACGCCGGCACCCCGGATCAGGCTGCCGCTTGATCCCTCGATTGAAAACAGCGCGCTTCCCCGGACCGCGGCGAGACTCAGCGGCCGGGCGAGCAGGGCGTCGAGCACATCCTGCTGCCGCCCGGCCCGCTGCAAATCGCCCGACAACGCGGAGAGCGCGCCGAGTCCGCGGCGCAGATCGTCGAGGACGAGGAGCAGGATGCCGGCGCCAACCGCAAGGGCCAGCAGAATGTCGATGTAGTATCCCCAGGGTGCCCAGGTACCGCGGGCGCGAAGAAAGGGGTAGTCCAGGTGATGCAGCCCCCAAAGACCAAACGCAACGGTCAGAAGCGTGGCACCGCTGGAGGCGACCCTCTGCCGATACCGAAAGAAGACCCAGCCGGTCCAGAGCGTGGCTAGGCTGAGGAACAACACGGCCGGTCCGGCAGCCCACAGGAAATGCTTCAGTCGATATATGGCGACAAAGGACCAGACCGGTGGAAAGAACACCAGCGCCAGATACCACGAGCGCCAGCGGACTTGCTGAGAGAAGACCAGTGCCGCATAGAGCAGGGCCAGAGCGGTCCAGCCGGTCACCACCTGGTGCCAATACAGCCAGATCCGCTGCGAGGTAAGGAGGAAACTGGTGATTGCCACGATCCGTAGGAAATACAGTCCCCACGCGCCGGCCCACCAGGCAAAGTACGGCTTCCGGTAGCGAGAATAGAGAAAGGCACAGAGGGCCGCGAGCGCCGCGGTAATAGCCGCCTGTAGGAGGGCGGCGTCGAGTTCTACCGGGTTGGCCAGCGGGGTGGCTTGCATGGTTCGAAACAAACGGGGAAAATCAGGGCTGCGCAACAGCACCTAACTCGCCTGGAGGTCCAATGCTTCGCTCGTCGGGTCTGTCTACCATGCTCGTTGCCGCCGGACTCCTGGCCGCCTGTCAGGGCCGAACCGAGAAGGGGGGCGGTGACTGGAATCGATTCGCGTCCGGATTCATCGAAACCTATTTCAAGGCCAATCCGCTCTTCGCCACCTATCAGGGTCGGCACGAATACGATGGCGTCTTCCCCGATTGGAGCGAGGCCGGGCTGAAGCGCTGGATGGGCCGGCTGCACCAGCTACGGGACAGCGCGGCGGCATTTCCAATCGATAGCTCGAATGCGGCAGCTGGCTTCGAGCGGGATTACCTGATCGCCGTTATCGATCGCGATCTGTTCTGGGGCGAGCGGGCCGACCTGCCACATCGGAATCCCGAGTTTTATACCGCGTGGATGGATCCCAACGTGTACCTCGCCAGGGAGTATGCTCCGCTGCCCGAGCGTATGCGTGGGTTTACGAAATACGCCACCAACCTTCCGGCCGCGCTAGCCCAGGCCCGCAGCAACCTGCGTACCCCCATGCCGAAAGCGTATGCGAAAATCGGGCAAGGCCGGATGGCGGGGTTGGCGGAGTATCTGGCGGGAAGTGTGCCGGCCGTCTTCGCTTCGGTCAGCGACACAACGCTCCAGCGCCAGTTCGCCACGGCCGATGCCGCGGCGGCAAAGGCGCTGCGGGAGCTGAGCGTCTGGTTCGGTCAGCAGGAAAAACAAGGCACCAACGATTTCGCACTGGGGCCCGAACGCTTCAGCGACATGTTACGCATGACCGAGGGCGTAGACCTACCCCTCGACACGTTGGAGCGCCGTGGTCGGGAGGATATGGACCGGAACCTGGCCGCCCTCAAAGACGCCTGCGGACGGTTCGCACCGGGCCAGTCAATTCAGAAGTGTGTAGACCGGATGAACGCTCACAAGGCGCCGGGGAGTCCGGTCCAGGCTGCAGCGCACCAGCTGGACACACTCGAGGCGTTCGTTCGCGCCAAGAACCTGGTATCCGTGCCAGGCACCGAGCGCGCCCTGGTGCGGGAGGCACCCCCGTACCAGCGTTTCAACTTTGCCTATATCGATATACCGGGCCCTTACGAGAAGAACCTGCCCTCGATCTACTACATCGCGCCTCCGGATCCGGCCTGGCCGAAAGCGGAGCAGGAGGCCTACGTTCCTGGAGCCGCCGACCTTCTCTTCACCAGCGTTCACGAGGTATGGCCCGGCCATTTCCTCAACTTCCTGCACTCCAACCGGGCGCAGTCGAAATTCGGTCAGGTGTTCGTGGGGTACGCCTTCGCCGAAGGGTGGGCGCACTATACCGAAGAGATGATGTGGGAAGCCGGGCTCGGCAACGGAGATCCCGAGACTCACATCGGTCAGTTGATGAATGCCCTCCTGCGTAACGCCCGCTATCTGTCTGCGATCGGGATGCACACCAAAGGAATGACGTTAGCGGAATCGGAGCGTCTGTTCCGGGAGCAGGCGTATCAGGACCCAGGTAACGCCCGGCAACAAGCCGCGCGGGGCGCCTACGATCCGGCGTACCTGAACTACACGCTGGGCAAGTTGATGATTCGGAAGCTACGGGAAGACTGGACCAGAACCCGTGGAGGCAGGGAGGCCTGGCACGATTTTCATGACCAGTTCCTCTCGTACGGAGGGCCACCGATTCCGCTGGTCCGCCGGGCGATGGTCGGGTCGGGGCCGGCGCTCTAGTCCACGGCTGCGATCAGGAGGCCTGCACCAGCTTCTCGGCTAGGGCTCCCGTGGTGGGAAGCACCGAGCGATAAATGTCGATCAAACGCTGGGTGAGAAGGCGCTCGTCCAGCTGCTTCATGGCACTGCGGCCGTCGATCCGGCAGCCCCGCCGGAGCACACGTTCCAAGGCCGCCGCAATGGTCTCGGCGCGATCGTCCGAGCACACCTCGCACCCGGAAATCCCGCGGAGCCGCACGGGCACATCGCCCACCCGCACGGAGACCACGGGCAGATTGCAGGCGAGAGCCTCCTTGACCGCGCTGGGCGATCCCTCCTGCATCGACGTGTATACCAGCACCTCGCAGGCACTCATCAGGGCCGCGATCTCCTGGCGGGGCAACTTCCACCCGACGATCAGCCTGGTCGGAATCGAGCGATTGACGAGGTCGACCGCTCGCTGGGCCAGGGCGAAACGCTTCCGGGCCAACGCCGGATTGCCTACGAACAAGATCAGGCGCTGCTCTTCCGCCAGCCCGAGCCGGCGACGGGCTTCGTCGCGCGGCTCGGGACGGAACAGCTCGAGGTCGATTCCGGAGGGCAGGACGTGGGTCGGCACCGAGCGGGGCAAGTACCGCTTCATGTGTTCGGAAGCAACAATGGCGGCGTCCGCCTGACGCGCCACGAGCCGGGAAATGAACCGGAGAAGCCAGCCCGCCGGCATGTAGCGGCCATTCTCCCGGAGGGAACCCTCGAGATCGTCGCCCCGGAACGTCACCACCAGAGGCACGCGCTTGGGTAGCGCGGTGAGTCCGCTCTGGCCGAAGTGGGCATGAACCAGATCGTACGAGCCGTCATTCAGCTTCCGGCGTACTGCCCACCAGGCCAGCACATATTCGTGCAGATGCGGAGCTCCCCGGAAGGGGAACAGGTCGACCTCAACTCCCTCCCGCCGCAGGAACTCAGCCTGCCGCGCGACAAAGGCGGCCGGCCCGCCCCCGCTATTCCACAGTCGGTCGCTCGTCACCAGCAAGACGCGAATGCGCGGACCCATGCGGGTCCTCACCGGGAGAGTTGGAGCGTACCCTGGGGCGGCGCGCCCCGGGCGACGAGATGATCGCGGATGCCTCGCAGGGATCCGCTGCCGTAGCTGAAGTGCAGAATGGGGAACACCAGAGTAAGGGCGGCAGCGCAGCGGAGGCCGTGCTGGCGGGCTGCTCGGGCCGCGAAGAGGACGACGAGCAGGGCGTAGCCGCCCGCCGCCAAGGCAAAGAGGTACCGGGCCGCTGGAATCCACGGCGCGAGCGCGGCCGAGCTCGATAGACAGCCCACCAGGGCGGCAGGAACCACCTGGCGGAGTGGCATTACCCGGCCCACCTTCCGTGCCACCAGGGCCTTGAAGTAGCCATCCTCGTAGGACCTGCGGGCGAGCTGGCGGAAGGAGCGGCGCTCCAGATAGCGGCAGTGCACATGGGGAAGCAGGAACACCCGACCTCCCCGCGTGATCAGCCTGAAGTCGAACTCGTCGTACTGGTTCCGGATCAGCTCCTCGTCGAACATGCCGATGCGATCGAAGATTTCCCTGCGGTAGCAGCCGAGCGACACCGTGTTGCCCACCCCGAAGCGATGCGACAGGCCAACCGCGATCGCCTGCGCGGTCGGAGATTCGTCTGCCGGCACGGTCACCAGCACTCCGCCCACCTTGTCAGCACTGCTTTCCTGAAGGCCGGCCACGAGCCGGGAGATGTAGTCGGGGGGGTAGAGCACGTGGGGGTCCATCGGAATCACGATGTCACCGGACGCGGCCCGAATGGCGACGTTGAGTCCGGCGGGAGTCGTGCCTCGAGGATTGTCCAACAGAACGATCGTCGGATGCAGCGCCACATAGCGGACCAGGAGAGGGCGCGTCCCGTCGCTGCTCCCGCCGTCGGCTACCAGGATCTCCAGGCGTTCACGCGGGTAGTCGGTCGCCAGGACTGAATCGAGGCAGCGCGCGATGTACGGCTCTTCGTTTCGGCATGGGATAACAACCGATACCAGCGGCGGCACCGGTCGGCGGCTCACCATGTGAGCCCCCACTCCTGGACCCGGACGGATGGCGCTCTGCTGATGGACAGTTCCG
>Ga0193723_1000040_pt1 | contig 34977 bp, 48 predicted proteins | sample H2m2metaG_FD_143042 | JGI IMG/M metagenome (GOLD analysis project Ga0193723, IMG submission 143042) | Soil microbial communities from a riparian zone of the East river system, Colorado, United States - H2m2 | ecosystem: Environmental > Terrestrial > Soil > Riparian zone | place: USA: East River...
TTGGCTATTCAGCGGATCTTAAAGCGGCCGCTGTGGGCTCATAAAAAAGGCGGGGCGCAGGCGACTTCGTATCGCGGACCTTGGAAGCTGATCTACTATGAGGCGTATCTGGAACGTGAGGACGCCCTGGGCCGAGAGCGCTATCTCAAGAGCGGCAGTGGAAGGAAGTTTCTTAAAACACAGCTAAGGCGTTACCTCGACAAAAATCCGTTCGCCGCGTGAGTACCGTTTTTACGCGGCAGGAACTTCTCGGTCACAAGGATGTGAGCACGACGATGATTTACACGCACGTCCTGAACAAACCGGGTATCGGTGTGAAAAGCCCCGCTGGACTGAGGCGTCAAGAAAAGAGGAAAAGCTGCGCGGCTGGGTAGCGCGCTCGCGAGCATCCGAGTCGCCTGCGCGATTCCGTGTTCTACCGCGAATACAACTCGACGATGAGTTGTTCATTGACGATCGGCTGCATCTCCTCGCGTGAAGGGATGTGCGCGACCTTGCCGCTGAGCGCGTCCCGATCGGCGGTTAGCCAATCCGGCACCGGAGCAATCTGGGTAAGTTCCAGATTGCGGAGGACGAGCTGACGCGATTTCGGTTTGTCTTTAATCGCAATTTCGTCGCCAGCTTTCACGTTGTAGGAAGCAATGTTTACGCTGCGCCCATTCACTAGCACATGCCCATGCGAAACCAACTGCCGGGCGGCGCTGCGTGTATTGGCCAAGCCGAGCCGATACACGACGTTATCGATTCGGGTCTCGAGAAGTTGGAGAAGCGTTTCGCCAGTCACACCGCGCTTGCGGAGCGCGTTCTGGAAGATGCGGCGGAATTGACGCTCAAGCAGTCCGTATTGATAACGGAGCTTCTGCTTTTCCCCGAGCGCAATTGCGTACTCCGACTGTTTTCGTCGGGAGCCTCTCGGGCCGTGCATACCGGGCGGATAATTTTTCCGCTCCAACGATTTCGACGGTCCGAAGATCGGCACGCCATAACGGCGGCTGACTTTCGTTTTTGGTCCAGTGTATCTGCCCATGGGGATTCGTTAAATCGTTAAATCGGAATTCTAAACGCGGCGTTGTTTCGGAGGCCGGCAGCCGTTATGGGGCACCGGTGTAACGTCGCGAATAACGGTGAGATCGAGCCCGACCGCCTGCAAAGCACGCACGGCTGATTCGCGCCCCGCCCCCGGCCCTCGGACCAATACTTCCACTTCTTTCAGCCCGTGACCCATGGCCTGCCGGGAAGCGTCCTGCGCGACCATCTGCGCCGCGTAGGCGGTGCTTTTGCGCGAGCCTTTAAAACCGACTTTGCCGGCGCTCGACCATCCAATCACGTTTCCGTTCATGTCGGTGATCGTCACAATCGTGTTGTTAAATGTGGAAAGAACATGCGCAATCCCAGTGTGAATGTTCTTGCTGCCTTTGGCTTTGACGACCTTCGGTTTCTCGATGTCGTCGGTCGAAAGTGAAAGATTTTCCCGCACCGCCGCGGCGGGCGCCGGCTGTTCCTTTTTGCTCTTGGCCGGCTTTTTTGCTCGCTTAACCGCTGGCTCAGCCTTGGCAGACGGCTGCTCCGGAACTGCCGGAGCAGTATCTTGAACTGTTGGGGTTGCCTCGGTTTCCCGAGCTTCGGCCGGAGCTACGTCCGTTTTCGCTTCCTTCGCTTTCGGATTTTCCGGTTCGGGGTTGGTTTCTTTTCCTGGTTCGGCCATTATCTTTACTGGTTAGACTTTGCCCGCTTTGGCTTCCGGGTTGCGGATGACGCCCACTGTTTTGCGCGGGCCTTTGCGTGTCCGGGCATTCGTCGATGTCCGCTGACCGCGCACGGGCAGTCCCCGCCGGTGGCGGATCCCGCGATAAGAATTGATCGCCTGCAAACGCTTCAAGTTGCCCTGCACTTCCCGGCGCAGATCGCCCTCGATCGCGATCTTGTTGTTTGTGATCGCGTGAATGATTTCGTTCAATTGCTGCGGGGTAAGATTCTTCGCCCGCAGATTCGGATCGATATTGGTTTGCTCGAGAATGCGCCTGGCTGTGCTCAAGCCGATCCCATAAATGTAGGTGAGGGACGCCTCGATGCGTTTGTCGGCCGGAATTTCAACTCCTAGTAATCTTGGCATGGGAGAATGTTAAAAAGTTACAAGGGGTTACAAAGTTGAATCGCTAAATCGTTAAATAAAATCATCCCTGACGCTGTTTATGGCGCGGGTTCTTGCAGATCACGCGCACCACGTTCTTGCGCTTCACGATCTTGCAACTGGCACAAAGCCTTTTCACTGATGGTCGTACTTTCATAATCCGCGAAACGGAAAACGCGGAGATATCTCCGCGTTGTCATTTTTGGCGAAATGTAATCCGCCCCTTCGACAAATCGTAGGGTGAAACCTCTAGCATAACTTTGTCTCCTGGCAAGATGCGAATGAAGTGTAACCGCATTTTTCCGGAAATATGGGCCAGGACGCGATGTCCGTTGGACAGTTCGACCCGAAACATCGTGTTGGGCAGCAATTCGACAACCTTGCCCTCTACTTCAATTGCGTCTTTGCGCGCCATGTCAGGATTTCCGGCTTGTCCCTGGTAATCAAGACGGTGTGCTCAAAATGGGCCGAAGGCAGTCCATCGGCTGTGCGCACCGTCCAGCCATCGTCGAGCAATCGGACGGCAGCCGTGCCCAAATTAATCATGGGTTCGATCGCGAGAGTCATTCCAGCCTTAAGCCGCGGACCGCTTCCGCGTTTGCCATAGTTCGGGATTTGAGGTTCTTCGTGCAGCTTGCGGCCCACGCCGTGACCAACAAATTCACGCACAACTGAAAAGCGGTTAAGCCGGGCTTCATCTTCAATCTCCGCGCAGATATCGCCAAGCCGGGTGCCCTCGCGTGCTATGCGGATTGCCAGCTCCAGCGCATTCTCCGTGACGCGCAGCAATTGGTCGATACGCTCCTCAACGATCCCGACCGGCACCGTCGTCGCGGTGTCCCCCACCCAACCGTTCTCGATTACGCCGATGTCCAGCTTGACAATATCGCCGTATTGAATCCGGCGCTGGCTCGCGATGCCGTGCACAACTTCGTCATTGAGCGAAATGCAGATGTTCCCAGGAAACACACGGTGCCCGAGGCGATACCCCAGGAAAGCACTTTTCACCTTCGCTTCCTGCATGAAAACAGCAGCCGCTTCATCGACCTCCTTTGTCGTGATTCCAGGGCGGATGAGCTCGCTGACACGATCGAGAATATCGCTCGCGGTACGGCACGCCTGGCGCATCTTCTCGACTTCTCTTGCGCTCTTGATCGGAATCATGCGGGCACCTTGTTCTCGATCAAGCGCGAGATATCGGCAAACACCGTTTCGCGATCGCGATTGCCATCAATCCGGTGCAAGATCGACATCTTGCCATAAAAGGAGGCGAGCGGTTGGGTTTTAGTTTCGAATTCGGACAGTCGCTTTTGTAACACAGCTACGTCATCATCACTCCGGCGCACAAGTGGTCCGTCGCAATAAGGACAAACCGGTCGTTCCGCGAATTTGGCGCTCTTAACGCTCGTGGTGAAGCCGCAAGCGCCGCATTGAAGGCGGCCCGCAATACGGTCGAGCACGGTCTGTTCCGAGACTTCGAGCCAAATCGCCAAATCCAGAGCCGTGCGCAACCGCGCCAAGATCGACATCAAACTCTTGGCCTGTGGCAGGGTTCGGGGAAACCCATCGAAGACAAATCCGTGGCCGCCGTGCAAGCGCAACCAATCTTCAATAAGTTCAACGATGATTTTGTCCGAAACCAGACCGCCGTGCTGGATGACTTCAGCGGTCTCTTCTCCCAAGGGCGTCCCGAGATCTCTTTCGCGCCGTAGAATCGCACCCGGCGAAGTGACAGGAATACCGAATTGGCGCGTAATCATTTCCGCCTGGGTCCCTTTTCCGGAACCCGGCGCGCCCAGAAGAACGAGTCGTCTTTTCACCTATCGGCCGTAAAGGAAAATGGCGACCCCGGCTATAACGAGCGCGGCGATGCCGACATAAAGCCACATAAGGGTGCCGCTCGCCGCCGCTTCCCCGCGACTGTAAGAGGCGCGATCAAACGATCGTCCGCGAATACGACCCTTGCGCAAAAACCCGTCGTAATGCCGTTGAATTAAATGTGTTTCCACCTGTCGCATGGTATCGAGCATTACGCCGACAATGATCAACAAGCTCGTGCCACCGAAAAATTGCGCGGTGATGGTCGGAACGTTCAGTCCCTGGCTCATAAGGCTGGGGAGAACCGCTATCAATGTAAGAAAAACCGCCCCGGCGAACGTGAGCCGCGTCATCGTGAAATCAAGAAAATCGGAAGTCGGTTTTCCGGGTCGCACCCCGGGAATGTAACCACCGTATTTCTTTAGGTCATCCGCGATTTGCGATGGTTGAAACTGCGTCGCAACCCAGAAATAACTGAAGAAGAAGATCATGCCGGCAAGAACTACGTAATGCGGCCACCCGTTGGAAAGCGCGCTGGCGATCTTCGCAGCCGTCGGACTGTTTTTAAACGCGAAGCCAACGATCGTAGTTGGGAAAAGAAGCAGCGCCCAGGCAAAAATAATCGGCATCACGCCTGCGTAATTCACTTTCAATGGCATGTACTGTGTCTGCCCGCCATACATTTTTCGCCCGACGACACGCTTTGCGTACTGGACCGTGATCTTGCGAACGCCTTGCGTAATCGCGATTACTGCCGCGATGACAATAAACAGAAAAGCCACCATGAGCACGAGAATCGCCGGGTTGACCTGACTGGTTCCCGTTTGCGCTGACGGCACAAAGGTCTTCCATGCTTGCGCCAATGCAGCGGGCAGCCGCGCGACAATGCCAATTGTGATGATGAGCGAGATTCCGTTGCCAATCCCGCGCTCGGTGATTTGGTCACCCAGCCACATCAAAAAAAGTGTGCCGGTCGTAAGCGAGATCACCGTCACAATTCGAAATGTCCAGCCAAGATCATCCACTAGAGGGATGCCGACACTCCTGATTGTGTCGGTGATCCCGGGCAGCATCGTATGATACGATTCCGGGTGCTGAAATGATAGCGCCAGCAGGTAACCCTGAAAAATGCACAGCCCGAGGGTGGCGTAACGCGTCAACTGCATGATCTTTTGTCGCCCGCCATCTTCGCGCGCCATTCTTCCGAGCTGTGGAATCACTGCAGTGAGCAGCTGCATCATGATCGACGCGCTGATGTAGGGCATAATGCCCAGGGAGAAGATGGCGCAATTTTCCAGCGCGCCGCCGCTGAACAGGTTGAAAAGCGCCGCGACGCCGCCTCCGGTTTTGTCAGACGCAGTGCGGAACCATTCCTGCAACACCGCCTGGTTGACCCCCGGAGTCGTGATCGCCGCGCCTAAACGCACAATCACAATTACTGCCAGCGTAAATAAAACGCGCCGGCGCAATTCCGGTATCTTGACCGTGTTTAAAAACGCCGAAACCATTCGCTAAATGTGGAGCATGCCCGCCGCGCAGCTAACTCTTCCGCGATGTTTTCTTTTTCACTCGCGACTTCGCTTTAGCCGGTGCTTTTTTTGTCGATCGGTTCCTCGTGTTCGCCTCGCGCGGCGCTTCCTGCTCCGCTAGATCAGGAACTCCATGCGAGACAGTTTGCTTTCGCACTCGGCCATCGCGCAATGTGATCGCTCCACCGGCCTTCTCAATTCTTTCCCGAGCAACCGCGCTGATTTTATCGATTTCGACCTTCAGGCCGTGTTTTAAATCGCCGCCGCCCAGGATCTTTATGCCCGCAAAATGGCCGCGCACGAGCTTCGATTCGCGCAGCAGCTGCTCGTTTACGACTGTGCCAGCTTTGAACCCATTAAGATCATCAAGATTCACGATCGCATACTGCTTGTGAAAGGCAGCGTTGTTAAATCCCCGCTTTGGCAATCGCCGAATCAGCGGCATCTGACCGCCTTCGAATCCGAGCCGAATGCTCCCGCCGGAGCGCGCTTTTTGCCCCTTATGACCTTTGCCGCTCGTCTTTCCGTGTCCTGAACTCTCACCACAACCAAGGCGTTTGACCCGGTGTCGCGATCCAGGACGCGGCCGCAAGTTATGGAGATGCATCATGATTGCTCACCTTTCCGTCACCGGGTCGAATGCCACGCACTTTAAAAATTTCATCTCGCAGGCGCAATCCCCGGAGCGCTTCAATCGTGGCTTTAACCACGTTTGCGTGATTGCTTGAACCAAGCGACTTCGCAAGCACATCACGGATGCCAGCTGCTTCGACCACCGCGCGCACTCCGCCGCCAGCAATCACACCTGTGCCCGGTGAAGCGGGTCGCAACAGGACACGACCACCGCCGTACTGGCCGATCGTCTCGTGTGGAATCGTATTTTCATGCAGTGAAACTTTCTCCATCGCTTTCCGCGCTGCTTCCGAAGCTTTGCGAATCGCCTCCGAGACCTCGTTCGCCTTGCCAAATCCGCAGCCAACCTTCCCATCGTGGTCCCCAGCCACAATTAACGCGCTAAAACTAAAACGTCGCCCACCCTTCACTACTTTCGCACAGCGATTGATGAAAACGACCTTTTCGGTCGTATCGCCTTTCGCTGCCGGAGTTCTATCAATGTTGCGCGAGTCGGGTCGCCTGCCTGAAGGTGTATAAGCCATGAATTAAAATTTCAAACCGCCCGCGCGCGCTGCATCCGCCAAAGCTTTGACTTTCCCGTGATAAAAAAAACCGCCCCGATCAAAAACAACTCGATCGAGTTTCTTCTTAAGCAGACGCTCTGCGATCACTTTGCCGATCTTTTCCGCGGCGGCACGGTTGGCCGCGGATTTATCTGTGCCAACTAAAGAGCGCTCAGTCGTCGACGCAGCAGCTAGCGTGCGCCCAACGTCATCGTCGATAACTTGCGCGTAAACGTGTTTGCCGGAAAAATGGACGGCGAGGCGAGGCCGTTCCGCTGTGCCGGCAACTTTTTTCCTGATCCGCTGATGGACGCGCTGCCGCGCGAGCTTACGGGTCGTGGTCATACTTACTGAACCGTTTTGCCTTCCTTGCGCCGAATCTGCTCGCCCGCGTAACGCACGCCTTTGCCCTTGTACGGTTCCGGCGGATAAAAACGGCGGATATCCGCCGCTACCTGACCGACTAATTTTTTGTCGATGCCTTGGATCGTTATCTTGGTACTGTCTGCTACGCTAATTTTAATTTCCTTTGGGATCGAAAATGGAACTGGGTGGGAAAATCCGAGATTCAAATTGAGCGTCGATCCTTGCACGGCAGCCTTGAAACCGACTCCTTCGATCTCGAGTTGTTTGGTAAAGCCTTCACTAACGCCCTGCACCATGTTGTGCACGAGACTTCGTGAAAGTCCGTGTAAGGCTTTCACGCTCCGCGTCTCTGCTTCGCGAGCCAGTGAAACGCGATTGTCCTTCACGCTTGCCTTGATGTCACGCGGCAGTCTCCAGCTCAGTTTTCCTTTTGGTCCTTCTACGGAAACCGCTCCGTCGTTGTCAATGTTGACCTTGACCTTCTCCGGAATCTCGACTGCTTTATTTCCGATTCGTGACATAAAATAATTCACCACACGTAGGCCAGCAGCTCTCCGCCAACCTTTTGCTTCTTGGCTTCGCGGCCCGATAAAACACCGCGCGAGGTGGATAAAATCGCCAATCCCATGCCCCCGAGCACTCGCGGGACTTCATCCGCGCCGACGTACCGGCGTAATCCTGGCCGGCTCACCCGTCGCAGCCCTGTAATCGCACTCAAGCGGTTCGCCAGTTTGTTCGTGATCTTGATTCGCGGATGCGCGGCGCTCGTGTCGATCGAATAGTCCGAGATGTAGCCTTCGTCCTTCAAGATCCGGGCGATCTCCGCCTTGATCTTCGAGTAGGGAATAAACATTTCGGTCTTCTGCGCGCGCGTGCCGTTGCGGACGCGCGTTAGAAAATCGGCAATGGGATCGGTAACAGGGCTCATCAAATCAGGGAGTTGGTTGCGCGACGGGCTTCCTTGCCCGGTCGCTGAACGGCATTCCCATTTCGCTCAAGAGCGATTTGGCTTCCTCGTCCGTTCGTGCCGTCGTGACGATAGTAACATCAAATCCGATGTTGCGCTTGATTTTATCGAGCTCGACTTCAGGAAAAATCGATTGATCGGAAATTCCGAGGGTGTAGTTGCCCTGATTGTCAAAACAGCGCGGCGAGACGCCGCGAAAATCGCGGATACGCGGGAGTGCTGCCTTAATAAAACGCTCGAGAAATTCATACATGCGCTCGCCACGCAACGTTACTTTGGCGCCAATCGCCTGCGATTTTCGCAACTTGAAATTTGAAATGCTTTTCTTGGCAAGGGTCTCCACCGGGCGTTGTCCCGTGATCAAAGCTAGTTCCGATTTTGCCTCCTCCAGCGCTTGCTTCACGTCCGATTGCGAGCCAACGGAAGTGTTAATCACCACTTTCTCGACCTTCGGGATCTGGTGAACGTTTTCATAGCGGTGCTGCTTTTGCAGCGCTGGCATGACCCGCTCCTTATAATCGCGATAAAATTCGTTTTCCATTTTCCGAATGGGCTAGCTTTTCTTCGTCTCTTTCTTCGCTTTTGATTTCTCGCCTTTCACCGGTTTCCCATCACGCTCGATCAATTTGACATTGGAAATGTGAATCGGACCTTCCCGTTCCGCGATCTTGCCACTTGGGTTGTCCTGCGATTTGCGGAGGTGTTTCTTAATAATACGCACCCCTTCCACCAACACGCGCTGCTTCTGTGGAAGCACTGCGAGGACTTTCCCCGAGGAACCTCGAAAATTTCCCGAGATCACTTCGACCTGATCGCCCTTCCTTACGTGGCACTTGATCCGGTTCATAAAACCTCCGGAGCAAGCGAGACAATTTTCATGAAATTGCGCTCACGCAATTCGCGCGCTACCGGTCCGAAAATGCGCGTGCCCCGCGGATTCAAATCTTTATCGATAATCACGATTGCATTGTTATCGAAGCGCAGGAGAGAGCCATCTTCGCGCCGGATCGGCTGTTTCGTGCGAACGAGAACAGCTCGCACCACCTCGCCCTTCTTCACTGTTCCGGTCGCGCTGGCTTCCTTGACATTTGCTGTGATCACATCGCCGATTCCGGCATAAAGCGTCGCCTTGCCGATCACGCCGATCATCGTCGCCATGCGGGCGCCGCTATTGTCTGCAACATCAAGTCTGGATCGAATTTGCACCATAAGATTGACAATTTATTCGCGAATCATTTCGGAGCTATTTTTGGACGACTTCCACCAATCGCCAGCGCTTTAGTTTGCTCAACGGCCGTGTTTCCATAATGCGGACCGTGTCGCCCGGCTTTGCCTTGTTTTCCTCGTCGTGTGCATAAAACTTTTTCATCTGGTTGACGATTTTCCCGAACTTCGGATGTGGCACGCGCGTGACCGTCCTCACTACAATCGTTTTGTTCATGGTGCTCGAAATCACTTCCCCAGTGCGAGTCTTCCGCGAACCGCGGGTCACGGATGCAGGCAGCGGCGGCGGTTGAGCAATCGATTGTTGATTTTGTTCGGCCATAAAATTTACTTTTTCGTCTCCGCCGCGCGTTTCGAGAGCACAGTTTCAATTCGCGCTACGTCGCGCCGTAGCAGGCGCAGCCGGCTTGGCTGCTCGAGCTGACCACTCTGCTGTTGCAAACGCAGGTGCAGACTCTCCTGGCGGAAGTCGCGCCGCTTGGTTAGCAACTCGTCCGTGCTCAGTTCGATAATTTCTTTCATTTTCATGGTTTCGTTAGGCGGCGGCGACATGGTGCCGACCCAGAAACTTCGTGCGCACTGGCAATTTGTCCGCTGCCAGCCGAAGAGATTCACGCGCGACGGACTCGGACACACCGTCCAGTTCAAACAAAATGTTGCCCGGCCGCACCGTCGCGACCCAATGTTCGGGTTGGCCCTTGCCTTTGCCCATGCGGGTTTCTGGCGGACGGGAGGTCACCGATTTGTCGGGAAAGATGCGGATCCACAGTTTGCCTTTGCGTTTCATATTGCGGGTAAGGGCCACACGCGCAGCTTCGAGCTGCGTGTTGGTGATCCAGGCTCGTTCGAGTGTCTGTAAACCGAACTCACCAAAATCGATTCTGAGGTTGCGCGAAGCTGTCCCCTTGCGACTTCCTCGCTGGGACTTGCGATACTTCACACGTTTCGGCATCAATGGCATGGCGATTCCTCCTTAAACTTGCTCAGGAACTGGCAGCGGCGGGAGTGGAGGTGCTGGCGGAGCGGCCGGTTGAGCGGGCGCTTCTTCTTTCTTACAGATCCAACATTTCACGCCGATCTTGCCGTAAACTGTGTTGGCTTCGGCAAAACCATAATCAATTCCCGTCCGAAGCGTGTGCAGGGGAACCTTGCCTTCGCGGTACCATTCCGAGCGCGAGATCTCCGCGCCGTTGAGACGTCCTGAACAACGCAGGCGAATCCCCTCCGCACCAAAATCCATCGCCGTCTGCACCGCTTTTTTCATCGCGCGCCGATACGCGATGCGGCGCTCAATTTGTAAAGCAACATTTTCCGCGACCAGCTGCGCGTCGAGCTCTGGCGATTTGATTTCTTGGATGTCGATTTTGATTTGCTTGCCTTGCGCCATTTTCGAAATCTCTTCCGTCATCTTCTCAATTTCCGCCCCTTTACGTCCGATAACGATCCCGGGACGCGCCGTGAAAATCGTGACCCGAATGCTGTTCCACGCACGCTCGATGACAATTTTTGAGACAGCGGCGAACTGCAGTTTCTTCTTTACGTAATTACGAATCTCGAGATCACTATGCAGGAATCCCGGCAAGTCCTGGGGCGATGCGTACCAGCGCGAGCGCCAGTCCCGATTCACGCCGAGGCGGAAGCCAATCGGATTAACTTTTTGTCCCATAAATTACCTTTTCGTTTTCTTTTTTCGGCTCTTGCTTTTGGCGCCGATTTTCGACGCCGTTGTCGATCCTTCGCTGGCCTCGCTCGCTGTCGCCTGCTTCCTGGAGTCTCTCTTTTCTTGTTCTCGTTTGGCTTTTTTCGTTTCCCGCGTTTCGATTGGAATCTCATCGCTCAGCACGATACGAATATGACTTGTGCGCTTTAAGATGCGGCTGCCGCTGCCGCGGGCCCTCGGCATCAGCCGCTTTAGCGTTGGTCCTTCGCCGACAATCGCCTCCTTCACCACCAAGCCGTCCGGTTTAAGATTGGCATTGTTCTCTGCGTTGGCGATCGCGCTCTTGAGGGTTTTGCCGATTAGAAATGCCGCTTTCTTCGGAGTGAAAGCGAGCACATCGAGTGCCGCCGAAACCGGCAGACCCTGGATCTCACGCGTAACTTCGCGCACTTTGAACGGCGAAATCCGCGCATACTTATATATCGACCTAACTTCCATTATTTTAAAGTCATACTGGGTTGCGCATCCACCTGGAGGCGGTCACCCACTTTTATTTTTTCCTTCTCCGAATCCATTTCTTGAATCACTGCACCGCAAATTTTCTGACGCACATCCACCACTCGCAATGTCGCAATTTTGCGGTCATCGCGCATGACACGCATCGGCATTCCAATTTTCACACCTTGTTTTTCGCCAAGGTTGCCGACCACAAACGACCACTCTTCCTTCATGCTGATCACACTTCCATCCATCAAGCTTGGCCGCGGCGAATCCGGCGCGTTTCTCGATTTTGTGGCGAGTTGGTTCGTGCTACGCAATTGCGTTTCCACGTCCATCCGCGCTTGCGCATCGCCGCTCTGCGATGTTTTCAAATAACGCAACATCGCCTCGTTCAGCCGCAACATCTGGTCGCGATATTCGTCGCGTTCCTTTTGTGCAAGGTGAAGATCACTCACCGCCGAGAGCAAGCGTTGCTCCAGCTTCGCGCGATCTTTGTTCACTGAAGCCAGACCCAGCGCTTCCATTCGCAATTCCAAATCGGAATATTTGCGGCGAAACAACTCCGCCTCCGCGTTCGATTCCGCCAGACTGCCCGTCAAACTCCTGAGCGATTCCTGCTCGATCGACAACTGCTTTCGCAGTTGCTCGTTCTGGGCGAGCAATGTCTCGGCGGTCACTGCCTGTTCCGCGTTTTCAATTTTGGATTCTGACAAAGAACTATCTCCCTCTGCCGCCAGCCCTCCGGCCAGCATTACGCAGCCCATCATTAACAACGTTGAGAATTGGAAGCTGAGAGTTGAAGCATTTTTTCCTCGACTTTTTCTCTCAACACTCAACTCTCAACCCTCAATTATTTGGTTACCTTCGCCGTGTGCGAACCGTGTTTCTTGAACACACGCGTCGCTGAAAATTCACCGAGCTTGTGACCGACCATGTTCTCGGTGATGAAAACGGAACTAAAAGTCTTTCCGTTGTGCACCAAGAACGTGTGCCCGACAAAATCCGGTGTCACCATCGAGCGCCGCGACCAGGTTTTGATCGGTTTTTTTGCGCTCGAGTTGTTCATCTTGTCGATCTTCTCCAAAAGAATCGACTCGACGAAGGGTCCTTTCTTCAACGATCTTGCCATAAAAATCAAATTACTTTTTGCGCCGGCGCTCGAGAATGAAACGGTCGCTCGGCTTGTGTTTGCTGCGCGTCTTAAATCCTTTGGCGAGTTGTCCCCATGGACTGACCGGGTGATGCCGGCCGCCGCCGCCTTTTGACTTCCCCTGACCGCCGCCCATCGGATGATCGATCGGGTTCATCGCCATGCCGCGCACGTGTGAGCGCCGACCACACCAGCGCGTGCGCCCTGCTTTGCCACTCGACACATTCATATGATCGACGTTGCCAACTTGGCCTACTGTTGCATAGGCGTTCTCATGGATGCGACGAATTTCACCGGAGGGCAATTTCACCAGCGCGTAGCCGCCTTCGCGGTTGTTCAGCGTAGCTTGCTGGCCGGCACTGCGCGCAATCTGTCCACCACGGCCCGGTGTTAATTCGATATTGTGAATGTTAGTTCCAAGCGGAATTGAACGTAACGGAAGCGCATTTCCTAGATCAGGTGCAATATCGTCCCCAGCCGAGACTGTCGATCCAACGCGCAGGCCATCCGGCGCCAGAATATAACTCAGATCGCCGTCCGCATATTTAATCAGAGCGATCCGCGCGGAGCGGTTCGGATCGTACTCGATACCAACCACCTCTGCAGCAACCCCGCGTTTGCGGCGTTTGAAATCGACCTTGCGATACTTTTGCTTGTGCCCGCCACCGATGTGCCGCGAAGTCATCCGGCCATTATTATTGCGTCCGCCGGTCTTCTTTTTCGGCTCGACGAGACGTTTTGCCGGTCTCCACTTCGTGATTTCCCCGAAACCAGGAAGTGATTTGAACCGCAGCGTCGGCGTAAGTGGGCGGAAAGTTTTCAGGGCCATAACTAAACCAGATCGATTTTTTCTCCTTGTTTCAGAGTTACGATCGCCTTTTTCCAATGCGGTTTGCGTCCATAATCGGCGCGACGTTCCCGTTTCTTTTTGCCGGCGTAATTACAAGTGTTTACAGCGACAACTTTCTTTTGGAACAAGCGTTCGATCGCATTCTTGATCTGAATTTTGTTCGCACGCGGACTGACGCGGAAGACATACTTATTTTGCTTCTCGCTCATGAGCGTCGACTTTTCCGTCAACGATGCCGTTTGAATGATCTGGGACGGCTCGTTCATCGGGTCCTTTCCGCGAGGCGTTCGAGCGCCTTGTGGGTGACGAGAATTTTTTCGAATGCGAGCAGTTGCTCGGTATTTACGTCAGCAGCAGTCGCGAGCTTCACCGGTTTGACGTTGCGCGCCGACTTGAATGTGGTTTGATCAAATGCGTCGGAAATCAGCAAGACCTTCCGTGCATCCGTTTGTTTTTTCAGCAACGCAAGGAATGACTTCGTTTTCATTTCCGGCAGTTCGAACTTGTCGATGGTCAAGACATCGCCGGCGTTGATTCGCTCGCTCAGCGCCTTTTGAAAAGCGAGACGCCGCACGGATTTTGAAATCTTTTTGGAATAATCGCGTGGCTTAGGGCCGAAAACGACTCCGCCGCCACGCCAGATCGGCGAAGATTTGTAACCGGCTCGCGCGCGCCCGGTTCCTTTTTGCCGCCATGGCTTTGCCCCGGACAGATTCACTTCGGCTTTCGTTTTCGTGTTAGCCGATCCGGAACGGCGAGCCGCGCGCATCGCCACGATCGAGTCATGAACAGCCTGCGTTCCCCGTCCATCTTCGATCAGATCGATCTTCGCTTCTTTCGCCGCGGCTTTGGTTAGAACTTTCGCGCTCATTGTCTCGCTGCCACTGGTTTCTTAATCGCCGGACGAATGACCACATAGCTTCCATTCGCTCCGGGAACTGCACCGCTGATCAAAATCACTTTTTCGGTTTCACGCACCTGCATGACCTGAAGATTCTGAACGGTCACGCGCTCGTCGCCGAGGTGGCCCGGCATGCCCATGTTTTTCCAAATCCGTCCGGGAGTGGAACGGTAGCCTACGGCACCGATGCGCCGATGGGTCTTAGAACCGTGCGCGGCGCCCTGCCCGTGGAAGTTATGTTTTTTCATCACGCCCTGAAACCCTTTCCCTTTCGACCGGCCGATTACATCGACATAGTCACCCGCCTGAAATTGCGTGACGCTTAAATTGATCTCGCCTTCGGGTGAGTCAGCATCGAGGCGAAATTCGCGGACGAATTTCTTCGGTTCGACACCAGCCTTTTTGAATTCGCCCAGCAGCTGCCTGGTGACCCGCGATTCCTTCTGGACATCGAACCCTACTTGCACAGCCGAATAGCCTTCGTTTTCCCCCGTCAAGCGACGCAGCAAAACATTATCGCCCGCCGCGATCACGGTCACGGGACGCAACCGGCCATTGGCGTCGTAGACGCTGGTCATGCCGATTTTTTGTCCGAGAAGTCCAATGCTCATGATCGTGGGCTTGCAAGTATTTCAGAAGCGCCTCCGTTTAGATCTTAATCGTAATATCAACGCCCGCAGGCAAATTCAGTTTCTTCAATTCATCTACCGTCTTCGAGGTCGGATCGATAATATCGAGCAGACGTTTGTGGGTGCGGATTTCAAATTGGTCCATCGATTTTTTGTCGACATGCGGGGAGCGATTCACGGTGAACTTCTCGATCAAAGTCGGCAACGGAATCGGTCCGGCCACGCGCGCACCGGTGCGCTTGGCAGTCTCGACGATGTCGACGGCCGATTGATCAAGCATGCGATGATCAAATGCCTTCAAACGAATCCGGATCCGCTGGCCGTTGCTCATTTCGTCTCCTTTTGATCCAGAATCGCCGGAACCAAGTTCGGCGGCACTGGTTGGAAATGTGATGGCTCCATCGAGTAACTCGATCGGCCTTTGGAGAGCGACCGGATAGCAGTTGCGTAACCGAACAACTCGGCAAGCGGAACTTCCGCGTGAACGATCGTGAGATTACCGCGCGTTTCGATGCTGCTAATGCTGCCTCGACGGCGGCTCAAGTCGCCGCAGATGTCGCCCTGAAATTCTTCCGGCGTGATGTTTTCGACCTTCATGATCGGCTCGAGCAAAATCGGTTTGCCCTGTTTGAAGCCATCCTTCATGGCGAAAATTGCGGCCAGTTTGAAAGCGAGCTCGCTGGAATCGACTTCGTGGAAGCTTCCATAAACGATGTCCACTTCGACATCGACCACGGGATAGCCGCCGAGAACACCGTTTAGAATCGCCTCGTCAATGCCTTTTTTGACCGCCGGAATGTATTCGCGCGGAATAACGCCGCCTACGATTTTGTTTTCCACCACCAACCCTGTGCTGCGAGCTCCCGGACGCACATCAACCTCGACGTGTCCGTACTGACCGCGACCACCGGATTGTTTGATCAACTTGCCGACGCCGTGCGCGTTGGTCGTGATCGTTTCGCGATAAGCGATTTGCGGTTTGCCTGCGTTGGCGTCCACTTTGAATTCGCGGAACATGCGGTCGCGAATAATTTCGAGGTGCAACTCGCCCATGCCGGCGATAATTGTTTGGCCGGTGTCTTCATGCGTGTAAACGCGAAAAGTGGGATCTTCTTCCGCCAGGCGCTGCAATGCGATCGCCATTTTTTCCTGATCCAGCTTCGTTTTGGGCTCGATCGCCATTGAAATGACCGGATCGGGAAACGACGGCGGCTCAAGGAGGATTGGATGATCTTCATCGCACAACGTATCGCCGGTCGTAATGTTCTTAATGCCGACGATCGCGGCGATGTCGCCCGAGTAGCACGTCTCGATGTCCTCCCGTTTGTCGGCTTGGATCTGAATCAAACGTGAAATGCGTTCGCGTTTGTTTGTGCGCGGATTGTAAACCGTGTCGCCTTTCGACAGTGTGCCGGAGTAAACGCGGAAGAACACGAGCTTGCCGACAAACGGGTCGCTCCAAAGTTTAAATGCCAGAGAACAGAATTTTCCGTTGTCGTCCGTTGGCGCCTCCATCGGTTCGTGCGAATCGGGGTCCATGCCTTTGGCCGGCGGAATATCGAGTGGGCTCGGCAGATAATCGACCACGGCATCGGCCAGATACTGCACGCCTTTGTTCTTGAGTGCCGAACCGGCGACCACCGGAACAAACTTATTCGCAATCGTTTGACGACGAATGCCTGCTTTCAACAGCTCCGGTGTGACCGGTTTTTCTTCGAGAACAGCCTGCGCAACTTCGTCGTCGAGATTTGAAATTTGTTCGACAAGGTCGGCGTAGGTTTTATCGACAAGATCGACATACTCTTTTGGAACATCGGCAAGCTCGTACGTCGATCCGAGCTGATCGCTGTCCGAATAAATGACCGCTTTCCTATTAATAACGTCGATTTGGCCTTTGAACTGATCTTCTTTGCCGAGCGGAAGCAGAACCGGCCAAGCGTTTGCGCCGAGCTTCTTACGCATGCTGTCGATCGACATCTTAAAGTCAGCACCGACCCGGTCCATTTTGTTGATGAACCCAATGCACGGGACGTTGTATTTCGTTGCCTGCCGCCAAACGGTTTCCGATTGCGGCTGCACGCCCGCCACGGCGTCAAAGACCGCAATCGCTCCGTCGAGCACTCGAAGCGACCGCTCCACTTCCGCGGTGAAATCGACGTGGCCGGGCGTGTCGATGATATTGATGCGCTGCTTGATTCCCTCGAAAATTTTGTAAACGCCGGGCTCTTTATTCTGCGTCCACGCGCAAGTTGTCGCGGCGGATGTAATCGTGATGCCGCGTTCGCGTTCCTGCTCCATCCAGTCGGTGACGGTCGTGCCTTCGTGCACCTCACCGATTTTGTGGATCATCCCGGTGTAAAACAGAACGCGCTCGGTCAGCGTCGTCTTGCCGGCATCGATGTGCGCAGCAATTCCGATATTTCGCGTCCGCTCGAGCGGAAACTTGCGATCTGGCGAATTCGGATTCTTCGCGACACGTTTTTGTTCGAGGGTAGCAGGCATGGTCGTTACCAGCGGAAATGCGCAAATGCGCGGTTCGCCTGCGCCATTTTATGTGTGTCTTCGCGCTTCTTAATCGCGTTGCCCTGACCGGAAGCAGCATCCTTGATCTCATGGCCGAGCGCTTCGGCCATCGGCATGCCGCGCCGGCTGTTCGCGTATTGCACGATCCAACGCATGGCGAGCGAGACTTGACGCGCGGGCGTCACTTCCATCGGCACCTGGTAAGTCGCGCCGCCCACGCGACGCGATTTCACTTCCAGACGCGGCCTGACGTTTTCCAGCGCTTTGTTTAAAACTTCGAGCGGATCGACCGAATCAGAACCTTCGCGCGATCTGTCGATCGCAGTATAAACGATCCGTTCCGCGAGGGATTTCTTGCCTCGCTTCATCACGGTGGAAATAAGACGCGCGACCGCCGGACTCCCGTATCGGGAATCCACGCGCTCCTCTTTTTTGTAAACTTTCCGCCGCCGTGACATTGTCGATTTTCCTATCCAAAATTATTTCTTTTCTGCGCTTTCCTTCGCCGCGGTTTCTTTGCCTCCGCCCCCTCCGCCTGCGCCGCCTTTCGGCCGCTTCGCACCGTATTTCGATCGGCTCCGACGGCGACCGTCCACGCCAAGTGAGTCGAGCGTGCCGCGCACAATGTGGTAGCGCACACCCGGCAAATCCTTTACGCGCCCTCCGCGCACGAGCACGATGGAGTGCTCCTGTAGATTGTGCCCCTCCCCTGGAATGTAGGCAATCACTTCCTGGCCGTTCGTCAAGCGCACCTTTGCCACTTTGCGCAGCGCAGAATTTGGCTTCTTTGGCGTGCGCGTCATCACCTGCACGCATACCCCGCGCCGCTGCGGACAGTCGGTCAGCGCCGGGGACTTCGATTTCACCGACACCTTCCGGCGTCCTTTTCGAATGAGCTGATTAATCGTGGGCATTTTCTCTCAAAAACACGCCACCCGAGGTTATAATCCGGGCGACAAAAAACCCGCTCAGGCCGCGTAATAAACTCTCACGCGCCTGTGCGGTGAACGCGAAAGATAGAGGGAAAATCGCGATCTGCAAAGAAAATTTTGCATGCCGATTTGTCATTTCGACGTGTGTCGAGGAATCTCTCATCCGATCCGAAAATGTTCGAACTCCTCGCACAAGATCGACAAACAAAAGCGCGGCGCGGGCGGCTGACGACGGTGCATGGCCTCGTCGATACCCCAGCGTTTATCCCGGTCGGAACACAAGGCAGCGTGAAAGCAACGAGTCCGCGCGAGCTGCGCGAACTAAATGCAGAGATCATTCTCGGAAATACTTATCATCTATTCGTTAGGCCGGGTCTCGAAGTGATCCGGCATTTCGGCGGACTACACAAATTCATGAATTGGAACGGACCGATTCTGACCGATAGCGGTGGTTACCAGATTTTTTCGCTCGCCAAATTGCGCAAGATCACTGAGGAGGGCGTCCATTTTCAAAATCATGTTAACGGAACACCGGCGTTCATCAGTCCGGAAATCGCGATGGAGATTCAAATGACACTCGGGAGCGATATTGCGATGGTGCTCGACGAATGTGCTCCGTATCCGTGTGAATACGATTACGCGGCGCGCAGCGCGGATATGACGGCGCGCTGGGCGAGACGTTGCAAAAAATGGAGAGAAGAAAACATCGAGCATCCAACATCGAACATCCAACATCGAACGACAGAGTCTGAACAATCCGCAATCCGCAATCCGCAATCCGACATCGAGCGTCAGCTTCTCTTCGGAATCGTTCAGGGCGCGACGTTTGATGATCTACGCAAATCAAGCGCACAGGCAATTGTCGATCTTGATTTCGATGGCTACGCGATTGGTGGAGTGAGCGTGGGCGAACCACAAGAGGAAATGATCTGCGCGGTTGAATCGGCCGAGCCGGCCTTGCCTAAAGATAAACCGCGTTACGCGATGGGCCTTGGCACGCCGCCGCAGCTGCTGGAAATGATCGCGCGAGGAATGGACATGTTCGATTGCGTTTTGCCAACGCGTCTGGCACGCAACGGAACCGCGTTTACCGCAGGGGGTACAATCAATTTGAAAAACGCCGAGTTCGCGCTCGACAAGCGTCCCATCGAAGAAAACTGCGTATGTCCAACCTGTCGCGAATTCGCTCGCGGATATATCCGCCATCTCATTAAGGCCGAAGAAATTCTCGGGCTGCGGCTGATCACGTTGCACAACCTGCATTTTTATCTGGACCTGATGGATCGAGCCCGCACGGAGATAGGACGGGGAACGTTCGATCAGTTTCGGAGAGGATTCGTAATGGGATATAAGGTGCGCGATGTCGACCTTGCAGCGTCGATAGGGGAGGCTGTTAGCTTCCCACCGAAAAAACCGGGACGCTGACAACGTCCCCTACAGTCAAATCTGCCGCTGAGACAGCGGCCTCTACAGTTATTATGAATTGCAGCACGCGCTTTCAGGTTTAAGGTGCGCTCTCAAATCGCAGGAATATGCTCAACGCGCTTCTAGCCCAGGCACAAAGCCCCGCTCCAACCGGCCCCGGTGGTGGTTTTGGATTCTTTGTGCCGTTCATTTTCATTTTCATCATTATGTACTTTGTGATGTTCCGACCGCAGAAAAAGCGGCAGGAACAACAGCAAAAATTGATTGCGAGTTTAAAGACCGGCGATCGTGTTGTGACGAACGGCGGCATTCACGGGCTTATCTCCAACGTGAAGGAGACGACTGTAATCGTAAAAGTGGCCGATAACGTGAAGATCGAGATGGAAAAATCGGCGGTCACTACCGTGCTGAAGTCAGCGGAGGGTTAGAGGGTTAAACAGTTGAAGAGTTGAAGCGATGAGCAAGATCGACAATTCGCAATCGGCAATCGGCAATCCGCAATCAAGGTGACTCCCGCGCTTACATTTTTCATCGGACTGGTCATGCTTGTCCTCTTCGGTTGGTATTTCGCGACCGATCAGGGCCTACGAAAACGTCTGCTCGCATTAACGCTGACCGTTTTGCTCGTCGTGTTCAGCATCGTCACGATCTGGCCGCCCGAGAAAAAGATCGCGCTCGGCCTCGACATTCAAGGCGGCACCTCCTTCCTCATTCGTTTGATGAAAGGGGATAAGGACGTGACCAAAGGCATGCTCGACCAAGCTGTCGAGGTCATTCGCAAACGGGTCGATTATTTTGGCGCGAGCGAACCGATTATCAGTCCGGTTGGGAATGATCGCATCCTTGTCCAAATCCCGGGCCTCGACACGGCAAAAATTCAGGAAGCGCGGGATCAACTCTCACGTGTCGCGAAGCTCGAGTTCCGTCTGGTTTACCCAGATAGCGGCGAACGGTTGCACGCGATCGATGCCGGCAAGGAAGTGATCCCGCCGGAGTACCGAATTGAGACATACCAAATGCGGGCGGAAGGAAACGAGAAGCCGAAGGAAGAACGGCTGCTGGTGAAAAAGAAAGCGGATCTCGGCGGCGATCGAGTTTCAGGATCGAATGCTTATTACGGCAACGAGGGTTGGACGGTGCAATTGAAGTTCGACAGCGAGGGCGCCAAGAAGTTCGGGCAGATCACCGAGCAATACAAAGGCCATCGCTTTGCAATCGTTCTCGATGGCATCATTCAATCTGCCCCGGTGATCCGTGATGCGATTTACGGCGGCGACGCGGTCATTACCGGAAAGTTCAGTGAACAAGAGGCACGCGGCTTAGCGAGCGTACTCGAAAATCCGTTGCAAACACCAGTGAGTATTGAGGAGGAGCGCAGCGTGTCACCTACGCTCGGGTTGGATTCGATCCGGGCGAGCATTCTCGCAGGTTTGGTTGGCCTGGCCATCACGCTCGTCTGCGTAGCGATTTACTACAAAATTCCCGGTCTCGTCGCCAATCTCGCGCTCATCATCAACCTCATCCTGTTGATCGGAGCACTCACCATGTTCCGATTCGTCCTCACCCTGCCGGGCATCGCGGGCATCATTCTAACCATTGGCCTTTCGGTGGACGCAAACGTCCTCATTTACGAACGATTGCGCGAAGAAATGGCTCTCGGGAAATCGCTCAAGATCGCGGTTAAAGCGGCCTACGAGAAAGCTTTTAGCTCCATCTTCGACGCCAATGTGACGACGCTGATTACGGCGGCGATTCTGTTTTGGAAGGCGAGCGGCCCGGTGAAAGGCTTCGCCATCTCACTTACACTCGGCATTCTGGCCTCGTTATTTACGGCTCTCATCGTCGGCCGGAATTTTCTCGGTTGGTTTGTCGATACGGGGCGATTGAAACGCGTCTCGATGTTGCATTTGATTTCGTCGCAGCGCTTCAACTTCCTCGGTAAAGGTTTTCTCGCCTGCATGTGTTCGCTCGCACTGCTTCTGGCCGGCGCGCTGGCATTTTACACACGCGGCGATCGCAATTTCGGCGTCGATTTCCGCGGTGGCGATTTGGTGACGTTGAGTGCGCCGAACAAGATCGACGTTGGACAAGTTCGTGGGGCACTGAAGCCCATTGGCTTCGCCGACGCATCGATTCAGGAGTCCGCGCAGGGCGGCAAAAGCTATATCACCGTGCGCACGCCGCTAAATACCAGTGATAAGGTAGAAAAACAGATCATGCAGACAATGCCGAACGCGTCCTTTAAGGTGGAGGGCTCGGAGCGAGTGGGCGCGCTCGTGGGTGGGGAACTGGCGAGAAATTCGCTCGTCGCGCTCGGCCTCGGCATTCTGGGAATTTTAATCTTCGTAACCTTTCGCTTTGAGCTTTCCTTTGCAGTGGGGGCGATTGTTGCACTCTTACACGATGTCCTCATCACGGTCGGCATGTTCTCTCTCCTTGGGCGCGAATTGACGCTTACGATGGTCGGCGCTGTCCTGACGATCGCCGGCTATTCCATCAACGACACCATTGTCGTTTACGACCGGATCCGAGAAGGTCTTGCCAGCGGCCGTCGCGGTACAATCGAGCAGATCATGAACGAAAGTATCAACCAGACGCTTAGTCGCACGATTCTTACAAGCACGGTTACGCTCATCCCGATTCTTTGTCTGTTTTTCTTCGGCGGCGCGGTGCTGCGCGACTTTTCCCTTGCCATTATTATTGGGGTGGTAGTCGGGACTTACTCCTCAATCTTTATTGCTTCGCCCATTGTCCTTTGGTGGACTCGCGCCCGCGGCGGCAGCGCCACTGCCCTGCGGCGAGAAGTCACTCAAAAAGCGACGACGGCCAATCCGCTCGCCCATTAGGTGGGAGGTCAAATAGTGGGAGTTATTCACAAAAGTTGACGAGCTTGCTTCGCCCGAGTAGGCTCGGCCCGGTCAAGGAAGCCATTTTATCTGAGGACAGGAGTGATTATCGATGCCAGAAGTGATCGTTCGTAAGGGTGAACCCGTCGATCGTGCGTTGAAGCGGCTCAAAAGCAAGCTGGATGCGGAGGGCATTCTCGAGGAAGTCCGACGTTTGCGCGCGTTCGAGACGCCGAATCAAAAGAGCCGCCGCAAAGCCAAAGCCAACGCCAAGCGTGGTCGAACCAGGTTCCGATTTAATCCGTCCTAACGATTTCGGATTTGCGGGTAGCAGATTCAGAATTCGAAGACGTCGAATCTCGCTCTTTGCCGCAGATAGAGACGATTGACTCAATCGCCCGGGTGGTGGAACTGTCCCTACTTTTCAAAAAAATCCTGGATCGCTTGCACCAAACCATCGATATCGTGGCGGGACGCTTCGACGTCGACCTTCAGACCGCGATCGCGGGCAGTTTTGGATGTGATCGGGCCGATGCTCGCAACTCGCATTCCTTTCGGCCAAGGAAGGCCAAGCGCAAGAAAATTTTCCACAGTGGATGAGCTGGTAAACGTGATGAGATCAGCCCCTTCTTCCAATAGCTGCCGGCGTGCACCCGTGGTGTCGCGCGTCTCCGGCACCGTACGATAAGCGAAGCCTTCATCCACAATTGCTCCCAAAGCCGAGAGTTGTTTTGGAAGCACATCGCGACCCTTTTCCGCGCGCACCAGGAGAACCCGCAAATTCTCTACGCCGCCCTGCTTTCGAAACTCCCGCACCACCGCTTCCGCGACGAATTCATCCGGCTGAAGATCGACATGTAAATGAAAATCTTTCAACCGCTGTGCTGTGACCGGACCGATCGCGGCGAGCCGCGCGCCGCCGATCTCGCGAGCATCGTCAAAGAGCTTAAAGAAAATCTCGAAAAACGCCTCGACGCCATTTGCGCTTGTAAAAACGATCCAGTCGTAACCATGCGCGTCCTGCACCAACTCCGCGAACTCGCGCAAATCCGTCGGCGGCTCGATTCGAATCGTTGGCAATTCAAACACATGCGCGCCGAGGGCGCGCAACTTGCCGCTCAGCGCGCTTGCTTGTTTCCGGCTTCGCGTAACTACGATCCGTTTCCCTGAGAGCGGCCGCTTCTCGTACCAATTGAGACTTTCCCGTAAGGCAACAACCTCGCCAAACACCGCGACCGCCGGTGCTTCAAAACCATGATCGACAGCGCGCACCGCGATGTTTCGAAGTGTCCCCGTCAGGGTCTCCTGTCGTCCAGTTGTTGCCCAACGAACGAGCGCCACTGGCAAATCCTCCCGTACGCCTTGTTTAAGCATCTCTCGTGTAATCGGCTCAAGCCGTTCCACGCCCATCAGCATCACTTGCGTGCCGCCGAGTTTAGCCAGCGCGGCGTAATCAATCGCGCTTTCGGTCTTCGCTGGATCTTCGTGGCCGGTAAAAAACGTGACGTGCGAATTCTCCGCGCGATGGGTCACTGGGATTCCAGCGTAGGCCGGTCCGGCAATGGCTGAGGTGATTCCCGGCACAATTTCAAATCCAATTCCCGCATCGGCAATTGCCTTTGCCTCTTCCGCGCCACGTCCAAAAACAAACGGATCGCCACCCTTCAATCGGACAACCTGTTTTCTAGCACCTGCTTTTTCGATCAGGAGCGCATTGATTTCCTGCTGACTCGGCGAGTGTGCGCCCGCTCTTTTTCCGACATAAACGATCTCCGCGCTGTCCCGTACCCAGCCCAGCATCTCCGGATTTGCCAGGTGATCGTAAACGATCACATCCGCCTGCTCGATACACTCCTTGGCGCGCAATGTCACTAAACCAAGATCGCCTGGTCCGGCGCCGACCAGATAAACTTTCCCGCTCTCGCCTTCGCTTCGACTCTTGCTCTTACTCTTAATCTTGTTCGCCATTTACCTGTCGTAGCAATTCTACAGCCAGACGCTCATAGTCGTCAGATCGACCTTCAGCTCTGCCTGCGCGTGGCGCACCTGATCCGTCCTGGAAAACTTGCGCGCGTATTTTCATGATCCCGTTTTTTGTTGTCGCCAAAACGCCGACGGGCGAATTGCAGTCGCCTTGCAGCAAGCGGAGAAACTCGCGCTCCGCTCGCAGACAAAGTAGCGTCTCGCGATCGTTCACGGGCTCGACAATCGCTCTTATGCTTTCATTATCAGCGCGAATTTGAAGCGCGATGATCCCCTGCCCGCCCGCGGGAAGAAAAATTTCGCGCGGAAGAACCTCAATAAAGAACTCCCGGCCTTCGACGTTGATTTGGGCCCGCGTCGTCGCGAAGCCAAGCCGCTCAAGGCCGGCGCGCGCGAGAACAATCGCATCCCAATCGTTCTCCGCGAGTTTGCGCAAGCGTGTCAGCACATTGCCGCGAAGATCGATAATGGCCAAGCCGGGATGTTTCCAGGCAAGCTGATGTTTCCTTCGCACACTCCCGGTCGCGATCGTCGCGCCTTCCCGAAGCGACGTTAAACCGCCCGGCTGTTTTGAAACCAGCACGTCATCCATTGGTGCACGCGGACGAACCGCTGCGATCGCTGCGCTCGGGTTCGTTTCGCTCGGCAAATCCTTCGCACTGTGCACGGCGAGATCGACATCCCCCGCAAGAAGCGCTTTCTCGATTTCCGCAGTGAACAATCCTTTCCGTCCGTGCCGCAGCTTTCCAGCTCTCGGGTGCGCTTCATCACCGCTTGTCCGAATGATTTTCGTTTCGATCGTGACGTCCGGCCATTTTTCACGCAATGCCTCTTTCACCATTCGCGTCTGAGCACGCGCCAATTCGCTGCCACGCGTTCCGATTACGATCTTATTGACCATCCCGACAATGTAGCGTCGGTATCCTGTAGGGGAAGCCGCTGGCTTCGGTTGTCACAACTCCGAGGCGCGAAGCGGCGTTTCTCGCAGGACTGGCTGCTTGGCACTCCGCACCTCGCAATTCAATTTACGAGAAATCGATTCACCAAAATCCGCGATATGTTTGGCAATGATCGCTTCGGCAGCGGCAATTTGCTGACGGCGGAGTGCCAGCGATTGCTCTGCGACCGATTGCAAGGAATCGATATCGTAAAGATAAACGCCTTCCATTTCGTTTACGCTAGGATCGACATCACGCGGCACCGCGATGTCGATAATGAAAAGCGGGCGATCGACACGATTGCGCAACACCGCCGACAGATTTTCGGGAGTGAGCAAAGGCGTTTCGGATGAGGTCGATGTAATCAATATGTCGATTTCATGGCATTGCTCCGGCCATTCATCAAATCGAACAGCCTGACCGCCGACGAGTCGTGCCAGTGCCTCGGCGCGATCACTCGAACGGTTGCTCACGCGAAGATCGGTCACACCACGTGAAATGAGCGACCGCGCCGTCCGCTCGCTCGTTTCACCGGCGCCCAGCACGAGCACTTTGCAATTGCCAAGTTGGCCGAAGATTCTTTGCGCAAGATCGACCGCGACCGATCCGACCGATACCGAGCCGCGCGTGATATCAGTGTGCGTGCGCACTTGCTTCGCCACGCGGAAGGCGCGTTGAAACAATCGGTGCAAGCAGGACCCAGCCGCGCCCGACGCGCGCGCCGATTCATACGCCTTTTTCACTTGGCCGAGAATCTCGCTCTCACCGACCACCATCGAATCGAGCCCTGAAGCGACGCGAAAAAGATGCTGCACACAGCGGGTGTCCTCGTAGCGGTAAAATGGCTGCGCATATTCTTCAGGCTCATTGTCGATCGTGCGCACGAGGCATCGCGCGATCTCATCTGTCGACACACGTTGTTCTGATGCGCCGTAAACTTCGACGCGATTACAGGTCGTAAGTAGCAACGCTTCCGCGCAACCTGCTGCCCGTAGAATGCAATCGGTCTCAGTGTGGCCGGCGAAGCGTTCGCGCGTTTCTACGTTGGCGGTGTGATGACTCAAGCCGACACAAAAAAGATTCATGGCAGCGAAGGCATTTGCGCGGTGAACGTAATGCCCCAGAGAAGCGTCAGCGCGGCAGTGAATCCGATGATGCATAACACAGCCACATGTTTTGGCGCGAGCCGGCGAAGATGCCGGCCTTGCAAAATTGCCGCGTAGAGTAACCAGACGGCAGAAGCGCACACCACCTGCACATACGGCAGCGGTTGCCCCACGAAGAAACCGCTGACAAGCCCGAGCGTGTAAAGCGCAAAGCCCCACCAAAGTAGTCGCGTGATCGCGGCAAAGAGATCAGTGAGCGGTGGGAGATGATAAAAAACCGAACGCAGTTGATGTGTCTTGAGTTGGCGCTCCTGGACGAGATACATCACGCCGGCAATGCACGCGAGGGCGAATGCTCCGTAGGCTACCAATGAAATCGACGCATGAAACTCCAGCCAGGGATTTGCCAGTAACTTCACCGGATGCCGGATGTCGATCGGCGCAATCAAAGCAAAGCCTTGGAGCAAAACGACGAGGGGCGCGGTGAATGCGCCCATCAGCGATAACCGATATGCGGGGCCGACCAGCATGTAGATCAACGCCACCGACCACGCGACGAAGATGAAAACTTCAAACAAATTCGTCAGCGGGCAGCGACCGAGCGCGTGACCGCGGATCGACAAGAACGCCGTCTGAAAAATGAATCCGAGCCCGATCGCCAGAAAATTAAATTGTCCCGGCCGGAAGATGCCCGCGCGCAAAGCAACAATCGTCCGCACGACCGCCGCGAAAAAACAGATTGTTGAAACGATAAGGAATTGTCGATCCACCCAGAAACATCAGCTTAAAAGCTGCGCAGGAGCTTGGCAAACCAGCGTTTACTTGCGCTCTCGCGACGAAATCCCTACAACGGTCAATCAATATGAACACCAAACGTCTTATTCTCGCAATAGTCGTCGCCTTTGTCGTTCTGTGGGTGACTGACTTTCTGATACACGGAGTTTGGATGACGCCAGACTACCGGGCTACGCAACAGCTCTGGCGCACAGATACTGAAATGCAGTCTCACATGGCTTGGATGCTTGGGGCTCAACTGTTGTTCGTCATTACCTTCGTCATCCTTTGGGCAAAAGGCTTCGCCAGCCACACGAAGAACATCGCTTGCGCCGTTGGCTACGGCCTCCTGATGGGTTTGTTCTCAGGAGTCTGGGCGATCATCATGTACGTTGTTGTGCCAATGCCTGGCTCAATTGCTGCGAAATGGTTTTTCGCCGGCATTGTGCAAGCTATTCTACTCGGCCTCGTCACATTCTGGATTTATAAACCCTCGGCACCTGCCGCCGAGACGTAATTTGGGCGGTGAACTGCGCTCCGTTGACGTTTGCTGACGGAACGCTAGCATCCCGGCGGTGATGGCGGGCTTGATCGACAAATTGCGCGCGGGCGTCCGCGATGTTCCTGATTTTCCGAAAAAGGGAATCGTTTTCAAAGACATCACTCCTATCTTGAGCGACCAAACGCTGTTTCGTGCATCCATTGATCTTTTTTTGGAGCGCTGCCGCGAAAAAAAGATCGATAAGATTGTTGGAATTGACGCTCGCGGATTTCTCTTTGGATCGGCGGTCGCGTACGAACTCGGCGTCGGTTTTGTTCCGATCCGGAAGCGCGGGAAATTGCCCTACAAAACGGAGGTTGCGAAATACTCGCTCGAGTACGGGGAAGCCGAAATGGAAATGCACGTCGACGCCATAAAACCGAGCGAACGAATCGTGCTAGTGGATGATTTGCTCGCGACCGGCGGAACTTCCGCCGCTGCCGCCGCTTTGATCGCCAGGGCTGGTGGCAAACTCCTCGAAGCTCAGTTTTTGATTGAGCTCGAATTTCTTCACGGTCGCGAAAAACTCGGACGGACGCCGGTTATCTCGTTTTTGAAATACTAAGTCGGTACGATGAGCCGTCACTCCCCAGCGACGACAACTTCCATTCTCATTTCCTGGAAAGCGAGCTGATCGTGAATCATGCCGAGCAATTCGATTGCGCGCGGGTCAGGCATGTGCGCGCAACGCAACTCGATTCGCGCAGGCTTGCCGGCAAGATCCGGATGTTCGCTCGCCATTTCGCCATCGAGCAAAAATGAGACGTAGGCATTGAACCGTTCTTGCACTTCGAGCAATCTCGCGTCCGAACCGTCCCAGCCGTCAGGCTCATTCATCACAAGCACGACTTCGCCAGTTTTCGTGTCGCGCGCGATGACATCGATCAAGCCCGTTCGATCTTTAGCCTTTATGCTTCTATTTTCGATGTTCATTCAGCGATTCGCCGTTCGACGTTGAATGTTCGGTGTTGGATGTTCGATGTTCAAGCAGGAAGGCGGGAGAGGTTCTCGCTACTGTGACGACACAGCGGTCATCCCTCGATGTTTGAATTGAAGCGTTGCTGACGAACGCTAAGCTTTGGCGTGGCCAAGGTTAAACAGAGCCGTCAATTGACATTGCTCGGCCGCAGCGAAGCGAAGCTACCGGCCTCGCCGGCGGAAGCGCACCTCGAGACTTTTCCGAACCCGGCGCGGCGAAATTACCACATCCATTTTGAGACAGATGATTTCACATCGCTTTGTCCGGTGACCGGCCAAGCAGACTTCGCCAGGATCGACATCGATTACGTTCCGAATCGTCTCTGCGTTGAAAGCAAGTCGCTCAAATTTTATCTTGCCTCGTATCGGAACGAGCACGCGTTCAATGAAGCGGTCACAAACCGCATCCTGGATGACTTCGTGAACGCGTGCGCGCCGCGCGAGGCGATCGTGACTGCGCAATTTTCAGCGCGCGGCGGAATCGCGCTCACGGTGCGCGCCGAGTATCCGGACCAACGTAGAATTGGCCGCGATGGCCGATGAAAGGCGCGGTCGTCCTTTTAAGCGGCGGACTGGATTCGACAACGACGCTGGCGATTGCAATTGCACAAGACTACGAAGCGTACGCACTGTCGTTTGATTACGGCCAGCGTCATAAGATTGAGGTTGAGGCGTCCCGCCGCGTCGCCAATTCGTTAGGGGCAAAGGAACATCGGGTCGCTAAGATCGATATGCGCATCTTCGGCGGCTCCGCGCTTATAGACGATGTCGATGTACCGAAGAAGCGGTTGGAAGCGGAAATCGCGCACGAGATTCCGGTCACCTACGTTCCAGCGCGCAACACCATTTTTCTGGCTTATGCGCTTGCCTGGGCAGAAGTGATTCCGGCCGCTGATATTTTTCTCGGAGTCAATGCGATCGATTACAGCGGCTACCCAGACTGTCGGCTGGAATTCATCGAAGCGTTTGAGACCCTGGCCAATCTTGGAACCAAAGCCGGTGTGCAAGGCAGACACTTTCATATTCACACTCCCCTGATTAAATTTTCGAAGGCCGAAATTATCCGCAAGGCGACCGACCTCGGTGTCGATCTCTCAATCACTCATAGTTGTTATGATCCAACTCCGGAAGGGCTTGCCTGCGGCGAGTGCGATTCTTGTGTTTTGCGCCTCAAAGGTTTTCGCGAAGCGGGAATAACGGACGTGATTCGTTACGCTAAAAAGTGAAGCGGCCGATCAGGATTTTCGATCTTTCCAAAAGCGAACAACGTGTCGTCCTGATCATTATTCTCGCGCTGATCGCCGGCGCTTTCGCAGCATATGAGCGTCGTGCTCGCCAGCCTGCGGTTCAGCCGATAACAACGACAGCACCACAGCGGTCTCCAAGTCCGCCGCTGCCTGAGGACGCGCAATAGAGTTTAATCTCCGGTCAGGCCCGGGATCCGTCCGTAGCCGACAAAGACTGGACTGATTTTTGCGTCGTTGCTGTTCGGCGGCGGTGGCAATTTAAAATCGAAAACGCTGACGCCAAAGCGCTGTTTCCCGTCGTATGTGCGACCGTCGCTTGCTCCGATCATGATGCGCTTTTTCGTTCCTTTTTCGCGTCCCAGATAAATCATCGTGTGCGTGATCGGCGGATCCCGATCGATATTGTACGTGCCGCTCCAAAAGAGGAGGTCGCCCGGCTTGAGCGCATCAAGTTCGAACGTATCCGAATGCCGGCTTAACACGGCATCGAAATTTCCCGCCTTGCGCACCCAGACATACTGCTGGCTCGAATCGCGGGGCACATCGGAAAATCCGTTTTGCCGGAGAATGTAATAAACGAAACCGGAGCAATCCATGCCACCGTTTACGGGATCGGCGGAGCCATATGCGTAGTCGAGGTTCTGCTTTGTCAGCTCGAGCCCGGCGTCGATAATTTGGCGCACTTTCGACGGGTAAGTTTCATAGCCCATGATTTCGTTGGGGGAAACTGTCACATTGGGCGCGCCTTTTTTCTCCGGAGTAGGATGCGCCGTCACCGAAGGTATCGCAGTCGGTTGCGGAGTTTCAGTTGGACTTGGTGACGGCGTTTCCTCCGGCGTAGCTGTCCCGGATGGAGAAGCATTCGGACTGGGAGTGGGCAATTTTTTTTTGCGTTTTCGTTTCGTTTCCGGTGTCGGACTCGGAGACGGAGTCGGCGAAATCTTCTTCTTTTTTGGCGAGGCGGTCGGCGTTGGACTGGGCGTGGATTTCTTGGCTGAATGTTTCCCATGCTTTCGCACTGGCGTCGGCGTTGGTGTCGCCTCGAAAACCTTTTTGATTTTTGCGCCTAACGACTCTTCAGCCGCATCAGCGGCGCCAACTGTGCCGAACAACATCGCGACAATTAAAAACGCCCGAAGCAGTATTTTAATCGCGAGAGACAAAGTCAGCGCGCGAGTTCGTGAAGAATCGCTTTGTTTAGGCGAATGCCGCCTTCGAGATTTTCGAGAGGAAAATTCTCGTTAGGCGAATGGGCGCGACAATCAGGCAAGGCCAGTCCCATGAGCAGCGTTTCGACGCCCAGGATGCTGCGGAACTGCGAGACAATCGGGATGCTTCCGCCTTCGCGAATGAGTGCGACCTCGGCGTTGAAAGCCTTGCGCAAAGCGCGCTGGGCCGCTTCGCCGATCGGCGAATGCGGATCGGTGAGATACCACGGGCCGCTGTGACCGTCGATGATTTCAAGCGTAACGCCTTTGGGCAGATCCTTTCGCAAATGTGCCTTCGCCAGTTTCAGGATTTCATCGCCTTCCTGTTCCGGAACGAGACGGAAGGTCAGTTTCGCCATCGCATGACTGGCAATCACCGTTTTAGTCCCCTTCCCTTGGTAACCACCACCGATTCCATTGATCTCCGCAGTGGGACGCGCCCAGATCCGCTCCACCGAATTGTAGCCGGCTTCGCCGAAAAGTTCGGGGACGCCTGTTTCTTCCCGCACCAGGTTGTCGCCGTCGATTGGAAGCTTGCGCCATGCTTCGCGCTCCCAATTTTCCAAAGGCTTGACACGATCGTAAAACCCCGCGATCGCCACACGACCTTCGCGGTCGTGAAGCGTAGCGAGCAATTGCGCTAGCGCCGTGATCGGATTTGCAACGGCCCCACCAAAAACGCCCGAGTGCAAATCCATTTTCGGTCCAGTCACTTTAACCTCAAGGGCAGTCACTCCACGCAAGCCGTAGGTCAATGTTGGAACGCCGCGCGTGATCATTCCGGTATCGGAAACAACCGCCACGTCGCTCTTCAGCGCCTCGCGATTTTGGCTGAAAAAAGGGCCGAGATTCGCGCTGCCGATTTCCTCTTCGCCCTCGATCACGAGATGCACGTTCACCGGCAATTCGCGATTTTGCTCGATCGTTTCCTGAATTCCAAGAATGTGTGAAAGGATTTGGCCCTTGTTATCCGTCGCGCCGCGCGCAAATACGTAACCGTCCTTCAGCACCGGCTCGAAAGGCGGCGAATCCCAAAGGTCCAGAGGATCTGGCGGCTGCACATCGTAATGTCCATAGATTAAAACAGTGCAACGCCCGGCCTGATGTTTATTGCGCGCCCACACAATCGGGTGACCCGCCGTTGGGACGACTTTTGATTCCAGGCCGATGGCCGCAAGTTTCTGCGAGACCCATTGCGCGCACTCGCGCACATTACTGGCAAACTGATTATCCGTCGAAACACTCGGGAACCGCAGAAAGGAAAAATAATCTTCCAAATAATTTTCGCGCATATTTGCCAAAGCTACTCAAACTTCCCGCATTTGCCTACGACTTTGGACGAAACTGTCTGCGCATCACATACAGCACCGATGCAATGGCGAGCAAAATTCCGTTCACTGCAAACTCCCGCACCGTTGCGTGCGCGAGAATCCAAATGATGGCGGCAATAGCGAGCGCAGGCACGATTTTCATACCTGGAAAATTGAAGGGCTGACCATCGGCGCGGATGTCGCGTTGCACCAAAAACCAGCAGGCGGCGCAGCAGAGCAGATACATCAACAGAACGGCGACGTTGGAAAGCACGGCCAGTTGTTCGAACGTGCCGGTGATGGATAAGGCAAAGGCGAGCACGGCGTAGGTCACGATAGCGACATCGGGCGAGCGATAGCGCGGATGGACGTGCGCGAACCAGGCCGGCAATGCGCCGTCCCGGCCAAAGGCGAAAATGATCCGCGGCGAACTAAGAATGTCGCTGGTGACGAATCCGAACGCCGAGACGGTCGCGCCGGCGAGAAGAATGGTGCGGCCAATGTTTCCGAGAAATTTCGCGGCCGCTTCCGCGAGCGGCGCGTCCTTATAGTTGGCAAGATCGACACCGAGCGTTCCCTGGGCCACGAGTTGGATCATGATGTAGATGATCGTGGTAATGACGAGCGCCAGGTAAGCCGAACGTGGCACGGTGCGCGCCGGATTTTTCACTTCGCCGCTCGGAATCAACGCGACCTCGATTCCGACGAAGGCGAAAATCAGCAGGATGACCGCGTCGCCTAACGACTTGCTGCCCGGCCACGCTGTCCAGGTGAGATTCGCCGGATGAATGAAGAAGATTCCCGCGCAAATGAACAAGAGTAGCGGGAGTAGCTTCGCGAATGTTACGACGGTCACCGCGCCCGCGCCTCCACGCACTCCACGCACGTTGATCACGACGAGCGAACCGTAAACGACGATCATGACGATGATCCGCATTACCCCACTACCTAGGAACGGCGCAACGATAACAATTGAATTTACCAAGACATTTACGACGCCGGCGACTGCGCCAAGGGCCGTGATGCCGTAAAGCACGCCTGCGAGAAATCCGACGTAACGGCCGAACGCGACTTCGACATACGCGTAAAGACCGCCGGTCAGCGACACGCGACTGCCTGCAATTGCAAAACAGGTGACGAACAACACCATCGCGATTGCGCAACAGACAAACGCGACAGGCGCCGCTGGTCCGAGTGCTCTCGACATCGCTGCCGGCAAAACAAAAATACCGGCACCGATCGTCGAGCTAATGATATTAGCCGTCAGCGCCGGAATGCCGATGCCGCGAACCAACTGATGATCGACGCGCTCCGCTTGTTCGATCGACATCGTCGTCTCATTCGCCATCGGCGAATCCTGTGTGATTCACTTGTTCGAGGCAAGACCGCTGGTTAGACTTCGCGGGCAAGGTTCCGATCGCTGGGGTGATTGTAATCGTCTGGATACTCGGCGCGTGACGGAAATCGTTGGAGATTGAAAATTTGGGAACTCTCCGGATAATGGCAGCTTCTCTGCCACGGCGAATTCGTCCGGGTGGCGGAATCTGGAGGGTTGAGGCGAAACGTGAAAGCCACAATATGCTGTAGCTGGTGCAGCCGCCAGCCCTTCAAATTGTGTGATTTCGCTTGTAACCTCGGTAAGGTTACTATATTGACCATTCGAGGTCCGAGATTTCGGCCTTTGCATGCATCTACACTCTCTCGAGCTTTTCGGCTTCAAGTCGTTCGCCGATAGAACGATCTTCGATTTTCACGAAGGCATTACCGCTATTGTCGGGCCGAACGGTTGCGGAAAATCCAATGTCCTTGACGCCGTGCGCTGGGTTTTGGGGGAACAATCCGCCAAATCGCTTCGCGGCGACGAGATGGCCGACGTCATTTTCAACGGGACCGACACACGCAAGCCTGTGGGTTTTGCCGAGGTCTCTCTCACTCTCTCTGATTGCGCAACCGATCTGGCAGTCGATTGGCACGACGTCCGCGTAACGCGCCGGGTTTATCGAGACGGGAATTCCGAATACCTGCTTAATAAAACGCCCTGCCGTCTCCGCGACATTCAAAATCTTTTCGCCGACACCGGCGTCGCGCGCGCCGCTTACTCGATGATGGAGCAAGGCAAGATCGACATGATCTTGAGTTCCCGACCAGAAGATCGCCGCGCGGTTTTTGAAGAAGCGGCCGGAATCACAAAGTATAAAACGCAAAAACGCGAGGCGCTGCGCAAATTGGAGGCGACGGACGCAAATCAAAAACCGCGCGGCG
>Ga0193723_1000041_pt1 | contig 34862 bp, 32 predicted proteins | sample H2m2metaG_FD_143042 | JGI IMG/M metagenome (GOLD analysis project Ga0193723, IMG submission 143042) | Soil microbial communities from a riparian zone of the East river system, Colorado, United States - H2m2 | ecosystem: Environmental > Terrestrial > Soil > Riparian zone | place: USA: East River...
TTTTCGCGTATTCCGCTCCTTCCGCGTGCTCCGCGTAACCCCACCGTCGTTGAAGGCAGCCGCAATGCAGTCGACCTCTCAGTAATTGTGGCCACCAGCAACGCACCGGGCACATAACCCGCCCTTCTCGCTACTGATTCACACCGCTGGCGAGAAATCCGCCGTCCACTGCGAGAAGGTGTCCCGTGACGAAGGCCGCCGACTCGGACGCCAGAAACACCGCCGCGCCGGCGACCTCCTCCGGTTGTCCAAAGCGTCTCATCGGCGTGCGGGTCAGGAGCTCGCGGCCACGGTCGGTGCCGTCGAGTAACCCCTCATTGAGAGCCGTCCGGAACACGCCGGGCAGGATCGCGTTCACGCACACGCCGTGCGGCGCCCACTCGACGGCGAGCGACTTGGTCAGCGCGGCGACGCCGGCTTTGCTCGCGCCGTACGCGGCTACTTCGTGCAGCGCGACGAGCGATGTCAGCGAGCCGATGTTGATGATGCGTCCGTAGCGCCGCTCGATCATGTGTCGGCCAAAGACACGGCAGGCGCGCAGCATCCCGGTGAGGTTCGTGTCCATGATCGCGTTCCACTCGTCGTCCGAGACCTCGAGCGTTGGGCGTCGCACAGTACGGCCGGCGGCGTTCACCAGGATGTCGACCTGGCCGAACTCTTTGATAACAGCATCAGCGAGCGCCTGGAGGGAATTCGAATCGGTCACGTCCGCTGCCATCGCGAGGGAGCGACGTCCGCGCGCTTCGATCTCGCGCGCCGCTTCCGTCGCCAGCTTGGCCCGACGCCCGGTTGGAACTACGTCGGCGCCGGCCTCGGCCAGCCCGAGCGCGATCGCTTTACCGATGCCCGACGTCGCCCCGATGACGACGGCGATGCGGTTGGTCAGATCGAGCCCGGGGAAAGACATGGTGCGTAGAATCTGGTGATGAGGTCCGAGCGAACGTAAGATTGCGCATGGATCTCGTGACCTTCGGCGAAGCGATGGTCCGGCTCACGCCGCCTGCGTTTCAGAGGCTCGAGCAGGCCCACAGCTTCGACGCCTATATCGGTGGGGGCGAGCTGAATGTCGCCGTCGCGGCCGCACGCCTCGGCGTCGCCTCCCGGTGGGTTTCGCGCCTTCCCGAGAACGCGCTCGGCCACATGATCGCCAATCGCGCTCGCGAGCAGGGTGTCGACGTACGCGTCGAGTGGACTGCTGACGATCGGGCGGGTCTTTACTTCGCGGAGCTTGGCGCCGCCCCTCGTGCCAGCAGCGTGCTGTACGATCGCGCCGGATCCGCCATCAGCAGAATCACACCTGGCAGCGTCGATTGGCCGTCGGTCTTCGACGGTGCGCGCTGGTTCCATGTCAGTGGAATCACGCCGGCGTTGAGCGAATCCGCCGCGAAGGTTACGGCGGAGTCGCTCGTGGCCGCAAAAAAGGCGGGATTAACCGTCAGCTACGACCTGAATTATCGAAGCAAGCTGTGGAGCGCCGAAAAAGCGCGCGCCGTGCAAGAGCCGCTGATGCGACACGTGGATGTCCTCATGACGACGGAGGAGGACACGCGAGTGGTGTTTGGCATCGGCGCCGAGGCGAAGGACAGTTACGAGCGTGTCGACTCCGAATCGTACGAGCAGGTTGCGCGAACGCTCGAGAATCAGTTCGATCTACGCGCGGTGGCGATCACCGTGCGCGAGAACCCGCGGGTGCTATTGAACACCTGGAGCGCGATTGTCGTGGCTGGTGGAGCGGTCCACCGGGCACCGCGTTACGAGGTAGAGGTGGTCGATCGCATCGGTGCCGGCGACGCGTTCAGTGCTGGCCTGATCGTGAGCCGACTCGAGAACCGCGGGTGGGACGAGGCGGTCCGCTTTGCAACAGCGGCGTCCGCACTCAAGCACAGCGTTCCCGGTGATTTCTGTCTTGTGACACGGGGTGAGGTGGAGCAGCTGCTGCGCGGGGCGAGCCTCCGCGTGTCGCGGTGATCACGTTCAGATGGTTTGGGACGCGTGATCCGATTCCACTGACGTACATCCGACAGGTCCCAGCGGTCCGTGGCATCGTCAGCTCACTCTTCGACATTCCCGTTGGCGAGCCGTGGCCGCTCGACCGAATCACTGCGCTGCGCGCCGAAGTGGAGCGGCACGGGATGTCACTCAGCGTTATCGAGAGCATTCCAGTCCACGAGGACATCAAACTCGGGCGCTCCACGCGGGATCGGTTCATCGACAACTACTGCGAAAGCGTCCGCAACATGGGGCGCGCCGGCGTCCCGGTGCTGTGCTACAACTTCATGCCGGTCTTCGACTGGATGCGAACCGACCTCGCGCTGCGTCTCGACGACGGCTCGACCGCGCTGGCGTACGACGACGCGGCGCTCGCGAAGATAGACCTGTCGCGTGGAACTGCCGACCTCCCGGGCTGGGCAACCACGTATACCGCGGAGGCGCTGAAGAAGCTTCTCGATGCGTATCGGTCGGTGAGCGAGGACAAACTGTGGGAGAACTTTGCCTACTTTCTGGAGCAAGTGGTTCCCGTCGCCGCAGCGGCTGGCGTACGCATGGCGCTCCATCCCGATGACCCGCCGTGGTCGATCTTCGGCCTTCCGCGAATCATTACCAGTGGGGCAGCCCTCGAGCGGGTGACCAGCATCGTCGACGATCCCGCGAACGGCATCACTTTCTGCGCCGGCTCGCTCGCCGCCGACCCGAAGAACGACCTTCCCGGCATCGTTCGCGGCCTCGGATCGAAGAGCCGCATCCACTTCGTGCACCTGCGCAACATCAAGCGAAGTGGACCCCGCTCGTTTCAGGAGACGGCGCATCCGTCCGAGCTGGGCGACATTGACATGCGCTCGGTGCTCAGGACTCTGCATGAAACCGGGTTTTCGGGGCCGATACGGTCCGATCACGGTCGCATGATCTGGGGCGAGACGGGCCAGCCCGGGTACGGCCTGCACGATCGCGCGTTGGGTGCGATGTACCTCCACGGCCTGTGGGAAGGAATCACCGGTGGATAGTCTCGAGCGCCCGTCGTCATACAGATGGACGATCTGCGCCCTGCTCTTCGTCGCGACGACGATCAACTACGTCGACCGTCAGGTCCTGGGCATCCTTGCGCCAACCCTCCAGCGCGAGCTCCATTGGACCGAGGCGGATTACGGTGACATCGTCTCGTGGTTCAGCTTCGCCTACGCGTTCGGGTTCCTCGTCGCCGGTCGTGTCATCGACTGGATCGGAGTGCGCCGAGGCTTGGGGATCGCGGTGGTGGCGTGGAGTATCGCCGCGATCGGGCACGCGTTTGCGAGGACAGCCGCGGGTTTCTCATTCGCGCGCGCGATGCTAGGCGCGAGCGAGTCGGCGATCTTTCCCGGCTCGATCAAGACCGTCGCTGAATGGTTTCCGCAGCGGGAGCGAGCGCTGGCGACCGGGATTTTCAACGCTGGAACCAACACCGGCGCGATTCTCACCCCACTGCTCGTTCCCTGGATAGCGCTACAGTGGGGCTGGCAGTGGGCGTTCGTCGTGACAGGCGCGCTTGGGCTTCTCTGGCTTGTGTTATGGATTCCGCTCTATCGGAACCCACCGGCCACCGGTGCAGCGGTCACCGACGCGAGAGTGCCATGGGTGAGTCTCTTCGGGCACCGGCAGACCTGGGCGTTCATCGTCGGAAAACTGATGGCCGACCCCGTCTGGTGGTTCTACCTCTATTGGCTCCCGAAATTTCTCGACGCCAAGTACGGCGTGAAGCTCGCGCAGGTCGCCGCGCCCATAATCGCCGTGTACCTGATCGCGGACGTTGGCTCGGTAGGAGGTGGCTGGCTCTCGAGCGCGTTGATCAAGCGCGGCTGGTCGGTGAATCGCGCGCGAAAGGTGACGATGCTCGCCATGGCGCTGCTCATCGTGCCGACGACACTTGCGTCGCGCGCGCCGAGCATGTGGGCCGCGGTGCTCATCGTGGGCGTGGCCGCCGCGGCGCATCAGGCCTGGTCGGCGAACGTCTATACGCTGGCGAGCGACATGTTTCCGAAATCCGCCGTAGGATCTGTGGTCGGCATCGGCGCGTTCGCGGGCGCTATTGGCGGGGTGGTCTTTCAACGGGTTACGGGACGCGTCCTCCAGGCGAATGGGAGCGACTACGCGCCGATCTTCGTGGTGTGCGGTCTTGCGTACGTGACGGCGTGGGTGATTATACATCTGCTCGCCCCGCGCCTCGAGCCGGCGCGTCTAGCAACCCGGTAGACATGACAACCTACTATAGAATTGTGCTCGCCTACGCGATGATAGCTGGCGCCTGCGCCCCCGGAAACGCAACCTGGGTTGTCGGGTCGAACCGCCTGACTCCCGACGAGCAACGTGACGGATGGCGTCTGCTCTTCGACGGCAAGACGTTCGATGGCTGGCGCGGACTCGGCTACGACAGCGTGCCTACAGCGCACTGGAAGATCGAGAACGGCGCGATCAGAAAACTTGCTGACGGGCAGGTACCCCGAATGCCGGACGGCCAACCCTCGACCGGCGGCGATCTCATAACCCGCGACACCTTCCGCGACTTCGAGCTCACGTGGGAATGGAAGATCAGTCGAGCGGGAAACAGCGGTGTGAAGTACAACGTATCCGAAGAGATTTCGATGGCGGCCGCGCCCAATCATGCCGCGCTCGGCTTCGAGTACCAGATGCTCGATGACAGTCTTCACGAGGACAACAAGGTTCCCTCCCACCGGGCCGGCGCGCTCTACGATCTCATTCCGCCGAACGCAAACAAGATTCTCGCACCGGTCGGGGAATGGAACGCGTCGACGATAGTGTTTCGCGGCAATCACGGCGAGCATTGGCTGAACGGAAGGAAAGTCGTCGAGTTCGAGCTCGCCACGCCGCAGATGAACTCGCTTCTCGCGAAAAGCAAATACCGCGACATCAAGGGTTTCGCCGACAAGCGGGCGGGCCATATCGTGCTGCAGGATCACGTCGACGAGGTGTTTTTCAAGAGCATCAAGATTCGCCGCCTTTAAAATGCGCCGCGGATTGAGTTTAGTCGCTTGTAACGTCTGGGAGCGCCAATGAAAAAGGAGTCACTGGACCGCCGGGATTTTCTGAAGAGAGCCTCCGCCGCCGGCGTGAGCGCCTTCGCTATGTCACGGGGAGCGCGTCCGCTGTTCGCGTTCGAGGGATCACCGGCGGAGAAGATGTCTGTTGGGGTGATGGGGCTGAACGGCCGTGGAATGGTGCCGGCGCGCGCGTTCGCGCGGGGCGCCAATACCACCGTCGCCTATCTCTGCGATGTCGACTCCAACGTGCTCGCGAAAGCGGCGGCTGACGTTTCGGCCCTGCAGGCAACGCCGCCCAAGGCCGTGGGCGACTTCCGCCGAATGCTCGACGACAAGAGCGTCGATGCGATCGTCATCGCCACACCGGATCATTGGCACGCGCCCGCCACGATTCTTGCGCTCAACGCCGGAAAGCACGTGTACGTCGAGAAGCCAAGCGGGCACGACGCTCGCGAGGACGAGCTAATCGTCGCGGCCGCGCGCAAGCATCCGAGGCTTCACGTTCAGCTCGGGACCCAGGCGCGCTCCGGTCCGCACTTCGTCGAGGTGTTGCAGGCGGTTCGTGAAGGAGTGATCGGCAAGCCGTACCTCGCCCGCGCCTGGTATGCGAATACGCGAACGGGGATAGGGAAGGGCAAGGTGGTTCCGGTGCCTGCAAATCTCGACTATGAGCTGTGGCAAGGGCCGGCGCCCCGCACTCCTTATCGCGACAACGTCATCCACTACAACTGGCATTGGTTCACCAACTGGGGAACCGGAGAGATCTGCAACAATGGAACGCACGAGATCGACGTCGGCCGCTGGATGCTCGGCGTCGACTATCCCTCGAGTGTCATCTCGACGGGCGGACGCTTTCATTACGCCGATGACTGGCAGTTCCCCGACACGCAGGAAGCGACCTTCGTGTTCGATGGTGACAAGAGCATCATCTGGCAGGGGCAGAGCTGCAATGGCCTGGATCTTTACGGGCGTTCGCGTGGGACCGCTGTCCTCGGAACCAACGGCAGCGTTGTAGTCGATCGGGACGGCTACGTCATTTACGACCTGAAGAACAAGATTGTAAGAGAGGTGAAGGCCGCACCGAAAGGCGATGCACTCAACACCGTCGGCGATGACTGGCTGACGCAGCTGCATCTGGACAACTTCACGAACGCTGTTCGTACCGGAACGAAGCTCAGCGCGCCGATCGAGGACGGAGCCAAGACGGGAATGCTTTGTCACCTCGGTACCATCTCACACCAGGTGGGTCGGAAACTGAAAACTGATCCCACGAACGGACACATCATCGGCGACGCGGACGCCGCCAGGCTCTGGTCGCGCGAGTACGACCCACGGTGGAAGCCCGTGGTGTGACGGCACTCCACGAGGATCGCTACTTCGATCCCGATCCGACAATTCGGCGCCACGCCCGCGCGCTGTACGACGAGACGCGTGCGCTGCCGATCGTATCACCGCATGGCCACGTCGATCCAGCCATCCTCGCAAACAACGATGCGTTCGCCGATCCCGCATCGCTGCTGATCACCCCGGATCACTACATCCTGAGAATGTTGTACTCGCGCGGGGTGGCGCTCGAAGCCCTCGGTATCGCGGCGATCGACGGATCGCCGCCGGTCGCCGAGAGGGATCCGCGCAAGATCTGGCAGACGTTCGCGGATCATTGGCACCTGTTTCGTGCAACACCGACCCGTGCATGGCTCGAGTACGAGCTGAGCGAGGTATTCGGAGTCACTCAGGAGCTCGACTCGACTTCGGCGCGACAAGTGTACGATACGATCGCAGAGCGGTTGCAATCGCCGGAGTTCCGTCCTCGCGCCCTCTTCGAGCGGTTCAACATCGAGGTGTTGGCGACCACCGACGCCGCCAGCGATACGCTGGAGCATCACGAGACGCTCCGCTCAAAACATCCCCACACGCGTGTGATCCCGACATTTCGGCCGGATGCATTGTTTCGGATCGCCGGGCCGGGATGGTCGGCGGAGCTGGCGAAACTGGAACGCATTGCCGGCACTTCGATCGGCAGCTGCGCCGAGCTGGTAAGTGCGCTGGCGGGACGGCGAGCGGACTTCAAAGCAATGGGCGGGACCGCGACGGACCACGCCGTGGTCGTGCCGCGAACCGAGCGCCTGACTGATGCGGAGGCCGACTGCCTTTTCGCAAAAGCGCGCGAGGGTACGGCAAAGCCGGAGGACCAGGCCCGCTTCGAGGCACACCTCCTGATGGAGATGGCACGCCTCTCTGTCGAAGATGGCCTCGTGATGCAGCTGCACGCGGGTGCTCTGCGCGATCACAACGAGCCGGTGTTTCAGCGCTTTGGAGCGGATCGGGGCGGTGACATTCCTGTTGCGACCGAATTCACTCGCAACTTGCGTCCGCTGCTCAACTCCTATGGCAATGACCCGCGATTCCAGCTGATCGTTTTCACACTCGATGAGTCGACCTACAGCCGTGAGCTGGCGCCATTGGCGGGTCACTACCCGGCGCTCCTCCTGGGTGCTCCATGGTGGTTCAACGACTCCGTCGAAGGAATGACGCGCTTTCGTCGCAGCGTCACGGAGACAGCCGGCATCGAAAATACGGCCGGCTTCACCGATGACACCCGCGCGTTTTGCTCGATCCCGGCTCGGCACGATCTCGCGCGGCGCGTAGATGCAAACTATCTCGGCGGTCTCGTCGCGCATCACGCTATCGATATGACCGATGCGCGGCAGATGGCGAGGCTCATGGCGTACGATCTTGCCAAGCGCGCTTACCAGTTGACTTGAACTAAAGCGAGGAGAGCGATGTCCAGTCACAACGTCCCGCGGCGCACCTTTCTAAAACTTGCGGCGCTTAGTGGGGTTGGTGTTGCGCTCACTGAGTGTGGCACCGGCTACGCGATGCTCCCGTCTACTTCCCGCGCTTCTGTGCCCGGGAGCGCCAACGAGATTGGACTGAAGTTGGGTGTCGCCAGCTACTCGCTCCGAAATTTCCCGCGCGAGCGAGCGATCGAGATGACCAAGGACCTCGGCGTCCGGTACATCAACCTCAAGTCGGTGCATCTCCCCTACGACGCGACCGCCGAGCAGATCGCGGCGGCGCGGCGGGAAGTCGAGGCCGCCGGTCTCGAGATCGTCGGCGGTGGCCTGATCACGTTCGAGACCGACACCGACGACGGTGTCCGCAAGTACTTCGACTACGCAAGAGCGGCCGGAATGCCACTCATCGTCGGTTCCTGCCAGCCGACTGTGCTGCCCCGCATCGAGAAATTCGTGAAGGAGTACGACATCAAGCTTGCGATCCACAATCACGGCCCCGGTGACGTGTTCCCCTCGCCCTACGACGCCCTCAAGGCTGTGCAGGGGATGGATCCGCGCATGGGGCTTTGCATCGATCTGGGCCATTCGGTGCGCGCTGGTACTGACGTTGTGCGCGCTGTGGCGGACGCGGGTCCGCGCATCCTCGACATGCACGCCAAAGATCTGCGCGATCTGAGCGCGGTGGAGAGTCAGTGCATCGTCGGTGAAGGGAAGATTCCGATCGCGGCAATCTTCAAGCAGCTCGAAGCCATCCGGTATGCCGGTTACGTCAACCTCGAGTACGAAATCGAGGCAGACAATCCCATGCCGGGAATGAAACAGTCATTCGCCTACATGCGCGGCGTGCTGGCGGGACTGGGTTAGATAGCGCGCCTGCGCATCTGAACCAGAAAGTATCCGGCACAGATCCACAGCAGTCCAGCGGTGATCCAACCCATGGTGGATGCAGTCAACGAGAATGGATTCGCCGGCGGCCGTGCGCCGGTTGGCACGATGTCCTTCGTGTTGTTGATCGCGGAATGCATCAGCATGGTCAGGAAGAGGCTGCCGTTCGTATTTGCATAAAGCCACGAAATCGCCACGGACAGCGCAGCCACGCCGATCGCATAGAGCGTGAACGACTGTCCGGTGGTCTCGATTCCTGGAATGAAGAACAGCGGCAGGTGCCACGCCGCCCAGATGACGCCGAGGACTATGCTCGCCGCACCCAGACCGATTCGCGCGGCGAGGCGGGGAAGCGCATAACCGCGCCAGCCCAGCTCTTCACCCGCTTGTCCGAAGAACAGCATCGAAGCAGCAATCGCCGCAAGCATGAGGGCCAATGGCTCACTCCCGAATGCGGGCCAGGCTCCAGTTACGAGCCGATGTAGGATCGCAGCGGTGAGCTTGATCGCCGCCATGTAGGCAAGGGCGAACACGTACCAGCGGAGTCCGACGTGCCATTTGATCAGGCGACTCAGTAGCCCGCGAACTCCAGTGGGGCCTTCATTCCAACTCGTGAGTGAGACGGCGACAATGCCCGGAGCGAATACTCCGAGATAGAACAGCACCATTCCGACGCCAGCGGGCGGATAGCCCGACGTGCCGCCGCGTGAGAGAGCCCAAGCCGCGAGCCACGTTACCCACGTCACGACAAACGTGAGCGAGAAAAAAATCAGAAGCGATCCTGGCTTGGCTGCTTTCCCCCCAGGTGTGTACGGTGTTACTGATTCAACCATGGCACTCCCCGGCCACATTTTCAGCGCACCGGACGGCGTACGCGGTATTGATACCACGGAGCGGATAACTCCCAATACAGCAGCGGCGCTTCACTCCCACGGATATCGACTCTGCGTGCGGTATGTCCGGAGAGACAAGCCGCACGCTTCCGCTCTGAACATTCCCGAGGCCAGAACAATCCTCGACTCCGGCCTCGGCCTCATGCTCGTGCAATACGTCGAGTCCGAGTCGGCGTGGATTCCCAGCGCCGCCAAAGGAACCACAAACGGGAACGTCGCCGCCGCGGAAGCTGCAAAACTTGGCGTGCCATGGGGAGTGACGATCTGGTGCGACCTCGAGGGTGTCAAGGTTGGAACCCCTCGACAGCGAGTCATCGATTACTGCAACCGCTGGCACGCTGGCGTAGCGAGCGCGGGCTACGTTCCCGGATTGTACGTGGGCTATCATCCTGGGCTAAGCTCGACCCAGCTCTACCTGAAGTTGCGATTCAGTCATTACTGGGGATCATTCAATCTCAACTCGGATCAGTTTCCCGCCGTGCGCGGCCTGCAGATGAAACAATCCATTCGCCGGTCAGAGGACATCGTCTCCGGAGTCCAACTCGACTTTCAGGTCGACAGGGTCTCCGCCGACCGCCTCGGCGGCCGTCCGACACTGCTCGCGTTGGAAGGATGGCCCGAGCTCCCTTGAAAAAAGAGGTAGCTCAGCGAGAGAATCCGACAGATCGTTGGGATACGACGGTCCATGAGCTAGATTGAATGATGCGATCAAACGATAAAGTGAAGGAATTCGAGTTCGTCGATTCGGGGCGCAAGTTCTTCTGTTCAGTCGAGAAGCCGAGTCAGGCGGGAATGGCTCCGTGGTGGTGGTTCCGCCTCGACACTGGGGAGAGCACGCGCTATGCTCCCTTCGAGGCTTCGCCAAACGACACCAAAGAATCAGTTCAGGCGAGGATAATCGCCTATTACGCGCAGCTGCTTGCCATCCAGGCGCGACCGGTCCATCAGAGGCCGGTGTGGCAGCGACCGGAGCGTCCCGCTACGCCAGTGGAGGCAGCAGCCGCGGCGCCATCGATCAGCCCAGTTCCTTCACAGGAGTAGCTCGAGCTCGCGCAGGACGGCGAGGTGTTCGGTCCGTATTTCCTCGAGCGACACCCCGGTTGATTCGAGGCGGCCAGCGTGAGCGGCCGCCTCGATCGCAGCGAGCGCGTCGGCGAGAAGGGTCGCGCGTATAGTACCGGCGCCGGATTTGTACGCGTGTGCAGCGCTCTCGATCGCCTTGGCATTTGCTTGTTGAACGGCCTGCTCGAGCGCTGCAAATCGTCCTGGGCAATCCTCCATGAACGTTTTGAGCAGCGTACCGACCATCTCCTCGACGCCAGCTTTGCGGAGGTCTCTCCGGAAGCGCTCCAGATCAACGTGGGAGTGCACTATCAGGGTTCTTGCTGAGCGGCCGCACGTGGAAGAGACAGTGTGAAGCGCGCCCCTTTGGTTATGGTGCTCTCAACCGTCAGATCACCGTTCATCGCTCTGGCGAGGTCGCGGCTGATCGCCAGTCCCAAGCCAACTCCGCTCTCGCGATCGGAGAGACTCTCCCTCAACTGAATGAACGGCTCGAAGATGGCTTCGTGCTTGTCGGCAGCGATACCGATTCCCGTGTCGCCGACCCGTATGCTGACCGTATCGGCAGCAGCGGTGCATTCGGCGCTGATGTGTCCGCCAGCCGTCGTGAACTTGATGGCGTTGGAAAGAAGATTTACCAGAATCTGAGTCACTCTCTCCGGGTCCGCTTGGGCGACGATGCTCGTGTCACCGGTGACCCCGTCGAACGTGAGCCCTTTCTGGCCGAACAATGGCTCGACCAGGTCGACGGCGTGCTGCATCAACTCGCAAGCTCTGACGTCGGCGACTGCGTAAGGCATGTGGCCGCTACCGACTCGCACGAAGTTGAGGATGTCCGTAATGAGGATTGCGAGGTGCTGCTGATTGGTCCGGACGCGGGCGAAGTCGGCGTGTTGCTTCTCGGTCACCGGCCCGCGCAGGCCCATATCCAGCAGATCGATGTATCCACCAATTGCGTTGAGTGGCGTCCGCAACTCATGGCTCATTGCGCCCAGAAACGCAGTCTTGGCCCTGTTCGCGGTCTCGGCGCTGCGCTGGAGCACCAGCGCCAGGTCGTACACCTGCGCATTGTCGAGCGCCAGAGCGCCACGCGCTGCCACGTCTTCAGCGAGCTGCAAGTCTTCCGGACTGTAGGCGAGGCTGCGCTGCGCGCTGACGAAAGTGATGGCCCCCAGTAGCCGCTTGCGTGCAACGAGCGGCACCGTCAGCAGGGAACCAATCCCGAGCTGACGCATGATGTGCAGGTTGGCCGGATTGTGCGCAGTCGCGGCGAGCATAGCCTCTATGTCTTCCGTGATTGCGACCGTTCGTGCGTCCCGCAACATCTCCGGTGCGCCGAACGGGTCATCGGGTTCCGGAACCCAGCTCACCTGCAGCTTCTGAGCGAGCAGCTGCTTTTCCGGATCGGGGTGATAGATCCCCAGTCGGTGAACCGCGTCCCCCTCTTCGAGAATGTCCACGATGCACCACGCGCCAAGGGTGGGAAGCGCGAGCCTTGTGAGTGCGACCAGAGTGGTGGACTGATCGACGGATTCCGCGAGCAGCCGACCGGATTCGGCGAGGAATGCTGCTCGCCGTCGACCAGCTTCCGCATCATCTGCGAATCCGCGCTCACGCAAAGCGCCCAACAGCATCTGCTCGGCAATTTGCCGTTGAAGCTCGAGCGCAGCGTCGGCTGGCTGCGCTTCGCGAATCTCGATGCCGAGCGCCTCGACCCTGCCGTCGTCCGAGATCACGGGCCACACGCTGCAGTGCCAGTCGCTTAACCTCTCGTCCTCCGCAGCGATGCGCTCGTCCGATAGCTCCATGCCATCTGTGAACGCACGATCGAGAAGCTTGCTCAGCACGCGGCCTTCAGTCCCAGCAAGTACACTGGTGATCGGCGCTCCTAGCGCGTCACCGTTTGCAATGCCGGCGAGCCGGCAGAACGCGACATTGGCGTAGACCAGCGAGTGCTCCGCGCCACGCATAATGGCGAAGGGAAGCGGGGCTTGCTGCATACAGCGCCGCAGCGCTTCCTGGAGGGAATGCTCGCTCGCGAGTGCTGCTGCGGGCCGCTTCCTTGATTTCATTCCAGCTATTTGCCCCGCTTTGACCTGGCCGGCTTCGCCCGCAAAGTAGGCACACCCGTGATTATTGCGTCGTACTCCGTGAGCGTCCCACCAACGACGACACCCCTGGCCGTGACATCGTACAGCCTGAATTGATGGCTGTGCTCACTTCCACGCATCTTGATCACTGCCATCACTCGCCGGAGCTCCCCTTCCATCTCGATGTATCGCTGCACGATGATCTCATCGGTGATGAACGAAACCTTCTCCGTTGTAAACCGTGCCTCGGAGAATGATTCAGATACTTCCGCCGTCATGAATACCGTGACACCGGTCGCGGTCAGCGTTCCCACCAACCGATAAAGGGATTCCCGGAAGTCCTCCCGGAAAGTTGGCGCGAGAGCGACCTCGAATCCCGATAAAGAGTCGATTACGACGCGCCGTGCGTTGAGCCGTTCGACGGATTCCAGAATCGCCGAGAGGGCTTCGTCGACGGAGAGATCGAGAGGGCGGAGATAGATCAGCTCCAACTTTCCCTCGTCAAGCATTCTCCCGACTTCCGGATTTCGCGCGTTGGCGCGCGCGAGATACTCTTCAGGGTACTCTTCGAACACCGCGATCACTCCGGTTTCTCCCGCCGCCATTCCCGCCACCATGAATTGGGTGGCGACGGTCGACTTGCCACTGCCCGCGGGCCCCGTGAGCATCACGGCGTCTCCTGCGATGACCCCCCCGCCGATCATCTCGTCCATCCCCACCACTCCCGTCGACAACCGATCGGGCTTCTGAAGCGCTCGATTGCGCGTTTGCTCGGGGATGCGCGGGAAGACCTGGAGTCCGCCGTCCGTAATCCGGAATGTGTGCAACCCTGGCATCGGCGCGCGGCCTCGGGACTTCACGACCTGAAGCTTCCGAACGACCGAATTCCTGTCCGTCGCCTGCGAAAGCCAGAGAATCCCGTCTGCGACGGTGAAAACAGGATTTCGCTGCTCCTCCGCGGCGTACTCGCCGAGGAGGAACGAGGTTACCTCCCAGGTCGTAAGGTGGAGGGCAAGACGCTGAACGAATTTGTCGAGATCGAAGCTCGCCGCGCGCTCGGGGCTGCCGGGCTGGCCGGAGATAGTTCGGAATGAATCGACGACTACGATTCCTGGTTTAGCGCGTTCGATCTCGCTGACGATCCGCTGAAGCACTTCGTCCAGATCCCTCTCCAGGACTTCGGCACTCAGATTGATGAACTGGATGGCAGATCCAGCCAGCGCTGAATCGAAGTAGGTGAATTGCCGCTGATAACGCAGCATCTTGAGCGTCGGCTCGCCGAGCACGGTGAAATACAGGGATGGTCGCTCGACAGTCGCATTGGCGAACATCACCTGGTGCGCGAGAATCGTCTTGCCCGAGCCGGGTCCGCCCGCGATGAGATTGAATGAGAATTCCGGCAACCCGCCCCCCAGGACGATGTCCAGGCCCGGGACTCCGCTCGGAAGACTCCGAATAGCCGTCCGCTCCTCTGTCTTCACGCTTCCTCCTGCTTGTCATCGGAAGCCGCGCCACCGATTTCGAGTGCAGCCAGACTTCGCTCGATCAGCTTCGTTGCCATGTCATCTCCGATGAGGCGGCCGAGGAGCTCGACTAGCCGTACGAGCATCGCCTCCAGGGCGTCGGCGGTCGCGGGCTCTCCGCGCGCTATAATGGTTTCAGCGACGCCATCGACATAGGGGTCCGACCGCGCGCGGAGCCGAATCTGCTGCAGGGCAGGGTGCTCAGCCCGCGCTTCGGCGAGCGCGCGGGTGAAGAGAGCGTGACAGCCGTCGGAACCAACCCAGCGTGAAAGCTCACGATAGAGATTGTCGCAAGCAGCGGCAACGCCACGCGCGGAGTTACCTCCACCAGAGCCCTCCGATCGTCGACTGCTGATCAGGCTTCGGGCGATTTGCGCCGGCGTCGGTTGCACTTGCGACAGGTTGGGCTTACCCCGGTCTACCGTATTCATAAGAGGAGAGGCCGGGGAACCCGGTGCTCGGCGCGGCCGTTAGCTGAACCGCGGAAAATCGAGACCGTGCGGAATCCCCTTGTTGTCGTAATGTCCCAAAATTATCCCGCGGTTGTACGCTAGACAACCTTCGCGCGCGCTAGGGAGCTTCAGCTCTGCGGGGGGCGACGAATGGAGAGGCGCTCTCCGCGTAGTTGCTCGCTTGTCATTCTTGCGACGAGCGCTTGGAACTCCACGGCCGAGAGCTCTTTGCAGATGCACTTCAGTCGGCGCGCTATGTCTTTGCCAATAGAGTTTTCTCGGTCCTCGGAGCTCATATCGCGCCAACTCGCGACCGCTGCCCCGCTGGAGCGACTCCATTTTTCAGGAATTGTCATTTTGCCTCTTGTTGCTGCGGGGGCGTCGCCGATGCGCGCCGAGGCAGAATGGTGGGAGCCGCATTGCGGCCGTGCTGGCCGGCCCGATAGGCCCCCGACAGCGTCGAGGTGAACGGCAAGGATGCAGCCAAGGAGGTCGGAACGCCCGGAATCACTTCAGGCGTCAGAATTGTCCATTGCTGCACCATTAAGTAGTTAGATTTCATTGCAGGTTCATCAAGTGATCATGTGCGGGATGTTCCCACCAGCCCCCACCTCCGATCTGCTTCCATTGCGAAGCAGTTATCCTGGCGCTTCTGGCGACGCCCTCCTGACCGCCAAGGCGCTCCATGAAAAAACCGATTGTAGTTGCCAGGCAACCCCACGATTTCGTCTCCAAAGAGGACGAGGGGCTCTTCGCTTTCATTAGTACGCTTCGACTTTCGGTGAAGGCGACCGTAGCGGCGGAGCAGGAGCGTGGCTCGTCACTCGCCGAAATCGTCGTTCGGGTCCGTGAGATGGTTCGAATTGCCGAGCAGGATGCCCAGCACGCGAAGCAATTTCCTTCTCGGGCCTTCCGCGCAATCTCTAGACAAGCCGTTGCCTGGTGCGTCGAGACCTATCGCCCGCTGCTGTTCTCTGCCGCCCATGATTTCTCGCCGCCCCCGACCAGCGGGGACCCGCTCGAATTGAAACCTGCTCTCGATCGCGCCGGCGCCGCCGGCGATCGCCCTCCGGCTCTCTCACCCAACAATCGAGGATTGCCATGAACAACTACAAGGGAATTTCCGCGGACGACAAGCACACGATCGTCGCAGCGCTCAAGGCCCGGGGCGCGGGGAGCTGTCCGCGCTGCAACGATAGCCAATGGACGGTCAGCGAGTTTTCCCGAATCGACGTCCAGGCGACCATGGAGAAGGACAGTCTGGAGAGAACGACGATCCCGGCCATCATGATCGTGTGTCAGCATTGCGGATTCATCTCGCAGCACGCACTCCAGCCCCTCGGAGTCTGGCCTCACACGACATCTGACACCACGCATAACGCACCACGGACCGCCAAAATCGCGACGGCCTGACACTCAAGGAAAATTCATGACGAGCACAAAGAACTCCGGGTTCGATCGACGTACACCTGCAACGCCTACCGGGAAGACGGCACTCGGACATACCGAGTCGCTGCTGACAACTGTTGCGCTACAGAGCGCGATCTTCAACAGCGCCAACTTCTCGAGCATAGCGACTGACGCCAAGGGCGTTATCCAGATCTTCAACGTCGGCGCGGAACGTATGCTCGGCTATACGGCCGCCGAAGTGATGAACAAGATCACGCCGGCCGACATCTCGGACCCGCAGGAAGTCATCATCCGCGCCAAAGCGCTCAGCGTCGAGCTGGGAACTCCGATTACACCAGGGTTCGAGGCGCTGGTGTTCAAGGCTTCGCGCGGCATCGAAGACATCTACGAGCTGACCTACATCAGGAAGGATGGGAGTCGTTTCCCGGCGGTGGTGTCGGTAACGGCACTCCGCGATGCGCAGGACGTCATCATCGGGTACCTGCTGATCGGCACAGACAACACCGCGCGCAAGCAGGCGGAGGACGCGCTGCTCAAGGCGGGGGCCCTGCAGAGTGCGATTTTCAACAGTGCCAACTTCTCGAGCATCGCGACCGATGCCAAGGGCGTCATCCAGATTTTCAACGTCGGCGCCGAGCGCATGCTCGGGTACACCGCCGCCGAGGTGATGAACAAAAACACGCCAGCGGACATTTCCGATCCTCAGGAAGTGATCGCGCGGGCCAAAGCGCTCAGCATCGAGCTGGGAACGCCAATTACACCGGGATTCGAGGCGCTGGTCTTCAAGGCGTCGCGTGGAATCGAGGACATCTACGAGCTGACATATATCAGGAAGGATGGCAGCCGATTCCCGGCCGTCGTATCCGTGACCGCGCTCCGCGATGCGCAAGACGCAATCATCGGCTATCTCCTGATCGGCACCGACAACACCGCTCGCAAGCAAGCCGAAGAAGCGCTGCTCAAGGCCGGCGCCCTGCAGAGCGCGATTTTCAGCAGCGCCAACTTCTCGAGCATCGCGACCGATGCAAAGGGCGTCATTCAGATCTTCAACGTCGGCGCCGAACGGATGCTTGGCTATACCGCCGCAGAAGTGATGAACAAGATCACGCCGGCCGACATTTCCGATCCGCAGGAGGTCGTTGCGCGCGCCAGGACGCTGAGCGCGGAGCTGGGGACCCAGATTACACCCGGCTTCGAGGCACTCGTCTTCAAGGCGTCCCGCGGAATCGAAGATATCTATGAGCTGACCTACATCCGGAAGGACGGAAGCCGGTTCCCGGCGGTCGTTTCCGTGACGGCGCTTCGCGATGCGCAGGATGCGATCATCGGCTACCTGCTGATCGGTACCGACAACACCGCGCGCAAGCAGATCGAAGAGGAGCGCATGAAGCTCGATCAGCGCCTCCGCGATCAGCATTTCTACAATCGCTCCCTGCTGGAATCGAACATCGACGCGTTGATGACCACGGATCCACGGGGCATCATCACCGACCTGAACAAGCAGATGGAGGGACTGACGGGTTGCACGCGCGACGAGCTGATCGGCGCGCCGTTCAAGAACTACTTCACGGACCCGAGCCGGGCCGAGGCGGGAATCAATCAGGTTTTGAGCGAAGGCAAAGTCACCAACTACGAGCTCACGGCACGCGCGAGGGATGGCTCACTGACAGTGGTGTCGTACAATGCGACGACCTTCCACGACCGCGACAGGGTGCTGCAAGGCGTATTTGCGGCGGCGCGCGACGTCACCGAGCTGAAGCTGTTCGAGCAGCGGCTCCAGGAAAAGAACCGCGAGCTGGAAGAGGCGAGCAGGATGAAGTCGGAATTCCTCGCCAACATGTCGCACGAGCTCAGAACGCCGTTGAACGCCATTATCGGATTCTCCGAGGTGCTCGTCGATGGTTTGCTCGGAGAAATGACCGATCAGCAACGGGGCTTCATCGCTGACATTTACAGCAGCGGCAAGCACCTTCTTTCGCTGATCAACGATATTCTCGACCTGTCGAAAGTCGAAGCCGGCAAGATGACGCTCGACGTGGAGCCCGTACAGGTGTATTCGTTATTCGCCAATAGCCTGTCGATCATCAGGGAAAAGGCGGCGGCTCGCAATGTCCGTCTCGTTATGGATGCGCCGAAGGAGTTGGGCTCGATTCGCGGGGACGCGCGCAAGATCAAGCAGATCGTTTACAACCTGCTCTCGAACGCGGTCAAATTCAGTAGTGACGGCGGCGTAGTGACACTAGCGGCCATCCGCGTACCGCGAGCCGACGTCGGTGACGTCTCCGAATCCAGCATCGGCAGGACTTTTCCGCTGGTGGACAACGAGTTCAAGGAATTCCTCAAGATCAGTGTGACAGACGACGGAATCGGCATCTCGCCCGACGGCCTTGAGAGTCTTTACAAGCCCTTCAGTCAGATCGACAGTGGCCTGGCGCGGAAATTCGAGGGCACGGGTCTAGGCCTCGCCATGGTCAAGCTGCTGGCCGACTTGCACGGCGGGACGGTCGCGGTGGAGAGCGAAGTGGGCAAAGGCTCCCGCTTCACGGTCTGGCTTCCGTTCCGGCCGTCGGAAGCCGGCATTCTCACGCCGACCAAGCCGATAGCCGCTGTGGTTCCGGACGTCGTGCCGGGCGCGCTCACGGCGCTGGTGGTTGAAGACGACTACAAATCCGCTGACCTGATCCGAGTGCAGCTCGAGGCGGAGGGTTTCGTGGTTCTTCACGCTGCCACTGCGGAGACTGCCCTTGTACTCGCGGCGCGGCAGCCGTTGGCCCTGATTACGCTCGATATCATGCTGCCCAACATGGATGGTTGGGATTTCCTCAGTCACATCAAGCAGACGCCGGCGCTCAAGCACATTCCGGTGGTGATCATCTCGATCGTGGCCGATCCCGCCCGAGGCTTCGCGCTTGGCGCGGCTGGCGTCATGCAGAAACCGATATCCCGGCAGGAGCTGTACGAGGCGCTTGTCGGCCTTGGCCTGTTCCCACTCGCGCGGGGCGATTCGCTCAAGGTTCTCGTTGTCGACGACGATCCAAAGGCGGTCGAGCTGATCGCGGTCCGGATCCTCGGGTTGGCGAGCACGGTGCTCCGCGCCTACGGCGGTCGGGAAGCAATCGATGCAGCGCGGCGAGAGCTGCCGGATCTGATCGTGCTCGACCTGATGATGCCGGAGATAAGCGGGTTCGACGTCGTTGCGGCGCTCCACGAGAATCCCGAGACCGCGCGAATACCTGTACTGGTGGTAACCGCCAAACACATCACGGCTGAGGACCGCTCACGGCTCAATGGCTACGTACTGTCGATCATGGAAAAGGCAAACTTCGACCGCGACCGCTTCATCGCCGAAGTACGGCGAGCGATGACGGGCCGCCGCGTGACCGCCTGATATGGCTAGAGTCCTGATCGTCGAGGATAATCCGGCCAACATGACGTTGGCAACATTCCTGCTCCAGTCCGCGGGTCATGTCGTACTCAGCGCCAGGGACGCTGAAACCGGAATTGCCTTGGCGCGCGTCGAGCAGCCCGATCTCATCCTCATGGACATCCAGCTGGCCGGCATGGACGGCCTCGAGGCGACGGCACTGCTCAAGAGCGACCCATCGACACGCGCCATTCCGGTTATCGCCCTCACCGCGCTCGCAATGAAGGGCGACGAGCAGCGCATTCTCGCCGCGGGCTGTGATGGGTATATCGCCAAGCCCCTCGCATACAAGGATTTCCTGGCGACCATCTCCGCTCAGCTGGTGAAGGCACCACTCTATGGTTGATGTCATCGCTCCGGAAGTGAATGTCGCGGGGGGCGTCGACGAACGTCCCGCGTGCATTCTGATCGTGGATGATGAGCGCCACAACAGAGAGCTGCTGGAAGTCATGCTCAAGCCGGAAGGCTTCCTGCTCCTGAGCGCGGCCAACGGTGAGGAAGCGCTGGCGATCATATCGCGGCAACCGCCTGACCTGATCCTCCTCGACGTCATGATGCCGGGTATGGACGGCTACGAAGTGGCGGGCAGGATCAAGAACGATCCCGACACCAAGAGCATTCCGATCATCATGCTCACCGCGCTCGACGATCGAAACGCGAGGATGCTAGGGCTGACCGCCGGAGCCGAAGATTTTCTCACCAAGCCTCTGGACAGAGCCGAGCTCTCTGTGCGAGTGAGAAACCTGCTGCGGATCAAGGCCTACAGCGACAAGCTCGAGGGGACTCTCGATGCGCTCGAGTCCGTCAATGCGGAGTTGGATCGTCGCACGAAGGAGATAGCGTCAGCACAGGCTATGGCCGATGCGGCGACAGCCCGACTCGGACGGCTCCAGCGCATAACGGCTGCGCTCAGCAACACCGTCACGCAGGACGAAGTCGCTGATTCCGTTCTGCGCGAGGCAATACTCGCCCTCGAATGCGACGCCGGCGCAGTCGTCGTCGCCCCCGAGGAAGGAGCGGAGCTGACCCTGCTTCGCGAGTCTGGTACGCTTGATCTGGTGATGCGGTCGTTCAAGCACCGCGAGCCTCCCCGGTCCCGAAACCCCTACGCCGAAACGGTCGAGAAGTGCCACCCGGTTTATTTGGAATCGTTCGAAGCGATGCTTGCCCGCTATCCAGGTTTCCAGGATATCACCAAGGAAAAATCGCGAGGCGCGTGGATCTTTCTCCCCCTTGGGATCGCGGGTCAGGCGGTCGGCGCACTGTCATTCGGATTCGACGGACCCCGCCACTTCACCGATGCCGACAAACATTTCGCCGACACCGTGTCCCGGTACTGCGCGCAGGCTCTGGATCGGGTCAGACTTCGCATCGCGGCGGCAGCGGCACTCGCCGAGGCCGGTGAGGCACGCATGATGGCGGAGCACGCCAACAACGCCAAAACGGTGTTTCTGCGCGCGATGAGTCACGAGCTTCGCACACCGCTCAATGCCATCTCCGGCTACACAGAAATCCTGGAGCTGGGAATTCGCGGCGTGGTCAATCCGGAACAGGTCAAGGACCTTGGACGGATCAAGCGCGCCGCCGCCTACCTTCTGCGTCTGATCAACGACGTTCTCACGATCGCGAGACTCGAAGGCGCGAGACCGCTGAACGTGATATCAATCCCGGTCAATCCCGTCCTTGCCGAGTGCGAAGGACTGTGCGCGCTGCAGGCGAAGGCAAATGGACTGGTGCTGACAGTGCCACTGTGCGAGCGCGAGATTCACGTAGCAGCGGACGCGGAGAGATTCCAGCAGATTCTGCTCAATCTCATGACCAACGCGATCAAATTCACTCCCGACGGTGGTAGCATCGAGGTTACCTGCGATGACGACTCCGGGGTCGTGCGAGTTCGCGTCAAGGACACGGGCGTTGGCGTCCGCCTGGTGGACATCGACCGCGTGTTCGAGCCTTTCGTTCAGATCGACAGACATCTGACGACCGCAACGCAGCAGGGAGTAGGACTCGGCCTCTCGATCAGCAGGGAGCTTGCCCGTGCCATGCAGGGTGATTTGACCCTGCAAAGCACGGAAGGAACCGGCTCCACCTTCACGCTGACGCTCCCGATCGCCTCGGAGGCCTCGCTGTCCCCGCGAGTCGCCACGCCCGCGGCCCAAGCCGATGGTCGCTCGCTGAGATCGGCGCTCGCTTCCTAGGAGACGCGCCCGCTTTTACATCGCTGGCTTTTTCGCGGTCGGTGGAAGCATACCGTTGAGACGAAGGTAAATCGCCGACTGGCTGTAGTGATCGGCCCAATCCCCAGTGGTCAACGTCATTACCGCCGCGCGCGACATCTTGCGTCCGCCAAAGAAGGGCAGCTGCTCGGCCAGATTTGCGTCGGTCAGCGGCGCGAGCGCCTGGTCGCAGAACGCGAACGTCTCGCGAAGTCGCGCGAGTATGGCGTCCCTGCTGTCGGTCGCGGCGACTTTCGTCCGCGTCGGGGCTTTCACGCCACCGATGCTGCCACACAGGTAATCATTTCCCTGTGACAGGTGGACGATGATATCAGCGACGCTCATCTGCGCTGGTGTCGGCTTGAACCCCAATTTGTCCGCCGGGAATTCCTCGGCGGCGGCGATCAGGTTTTTCGCCGCGTCACGCGCATTCTCGCGAAACGCATCTGCGACCGGATTTGCCTGCGCGGCAAGGACACGCGGCAGAGTCAGCACCGCCGCCAGCGCGATGGAATAGATTCGGGACTGCATCGGAAGGGCTCCTGAGGGGGGAGACGAATACTGGGTGGCGTGGCGGGTTCTGTCCAGAATGTCCTAGTCGTGCGGTGGGCGCTCAGAATGCCGCGGCTGGTTGCTCGACAGTGAGCAGGTATTCCGGTGACGAAATCGGCTCCGGCTTCACCTCGGAGCCATTCGCGGCCCACCACGCCATCGCCTGTTTCTCTCCCCACGCGTCCGCCGAAATCCACCCCAGAGCTTCGCGCAAATCGCTTGCGCTCTGCGGCCGATCGTTCGGATGCTTGGCGAGGCACTTCATGATCAATCGCTCCAGCTCCGGCGACACGGGCCGGTCCGTGCGTTCCGATGGAGGAACGGGCGGTGTCTGCAAATGCTTGGCGATAATCTGAAAGGTTTTCTCCGCCTCGAATACGATCTGGCCGGTGATCAGGAAGTAGGCAATGCAGCCGAGCGCGTAGATGTCGGCGCGACCATCGACGGTCTCACCGAGCGCCAGCTCTGGGGCCATGTACGCTGGCGTGCCCAGCGCCATCTGGCCGGGAACGGTCTCCAGCGAATGATCGGGGCTCACGGCCGAGAGCTCCTTGACCAGGCCGAAATCGAGCACCTTCACGAAGTCGTGCCGCAATCCCACTCGCCCGACATGTATGTTCGCCGGCTTGATGTCCCTGTGCACGAGTCCGCGGGCATGCGCTTCCTCGAGGGAATCGCACACCTGCCGCAGAATGTGGATCACTCGGCCGGTGGACAGCGGGCCGTTCTGGCGAACCAGCGTCTCCAGGTCCATTCCGTCGAGAAACTCCATGACGAGATAAAGCGTTCCATCTTCGGTCACACCGAAATCGTAGAGCTCGACGGTGTGCTGCGACCGCAGGTTTGCAGCGGCCTCGGCTTCGCGGCGAAACCGCGTGACCGCGAGCTTTGCAGCCTCCGCGTCGACCGCGCCCAGCATCTCCGTTCGTATCAACTTTATCGCCGCGGGTCGAGCGAGCATTCGGTGGGTAGCCTTGTAGACTTCGCCCATTCCTCCCCGGCCCAGCAGCGCTCCAAGACGGTAGCTGCCCATCTCGCGCGCACGGGTCACCTGTTGGCCGAGCTTCGTGACCACGTGCGAGATTACGACCGCCGCGCCAACGAGTATGAAGTCCGGATAGTGCATGAGCAGTGCGCGCTTCCAAGCCTCGGAATTCCACGCGCCCCCGCCGCTGAGCAGCACCATGGAGATGGGGTTCATCGATGCGGCGACGAGTCCCGCGATCAACATCTTCCTTGGTGTAGTTGGTACGATCGCGGCGAACATGAGTATCACCGCACCCACCCACGAAATCTCCGGTAGAGACGTTCCGCTAACGGGAACTCCGCCGATATGGAAAAGCTGACTGAGCGCAAACGCTGTGAAAACCAGGTACCAGAGTCCGAGGTCGAGGACGAACTTCGGGTCTCTGGCCCCTCTGCGGGTGTAAGCGAAGAGCGCCAACGACACAATCACGGCCGCGAGGGCAATTGCATCCCCGATGTCGAGCTGAAGCAACGGATCGCCGTTCGGGTCGATCGCATACGCGGAGAGATGTCCCAATGTCACGCCGACAACCCAGAGCACCGCGTACAGCAGCGACATGATTCCCAGACGCAGCGAGGCAGCCCTGAGCAGGTCCTCCGGGAGAGCGCGGTCTCGCGCGTGCGCCCGCTTCAGATTGGCCGGCGTCGATACCTCCGGCTCCGGCCCTACAAGATGAGGATCAGACATCAGGGCTGCGGAGCGCCGGCAGTGATGGCCAGGGTGAACCGCTCGGCCTGGGTTGCGTTATCGGTGAGGAAAACCGCGGCGAGGTTTCCAGAGCGTGCGAAAGTTGGTATGAGCCCCCATGTATTCTTCGCGCCACGCGGAGCTGCGAAAACCGTGTCGATTTTCGCCACGTCCGCTGAGACGGCCGACTCGTTCGGGTATATGAAGATCTCGAGCCGCGTTCGCCCTAGGGTGTAGACCGTGGGCCTGACGCTGAAGCCGGCGCGGCGCGGCGCCTCTCCGTCGACCCGCCTGACTACGAAACCCGATTGCATGAGTCGCTGCTCGACGCTGCAGGGTGCCCAAAGCCCCGTGCGCGGACAACCGGATGGCTTGGGCGCGCTGTCGGACGCGCTGCCAGCGGCTGAGGTGCTGACGACGTTCAAAGCGGCCGTGCCGGAAACCGCCGAGTCGCCGCTGCCGGAGGAAGAGCGAGAACACGCGGACAGGACGGCTGAGGCAAGCAGGAGAAGAGAAGTGAGTCTTGTCATCGAGCTGGAAAGATAGAGCAGCATGTCAGGCACCGCGATTGCTATTTAGGGATTGTCCACAGGAGGGCAGATGACAATAATCCAACGCATCCAACGGGGTGGGGCCGCCGCGCTGATGGTCGCATCGCTTGGCGCCTGTGCCGGCAACTCGCTGGGCAGCATCCTTGGCGGGGTTCTCGGCGGAGGGGGAGGAGGAGGGGCGCAGTCCGGTCAGCCCGCAGGCACCGTGCGCGGGGTCGACACGCGCTCGCAACAGATCGCCATCCAGCAGTCGAACGGGCAGACGGTTGGGGTCAACTACGATAACCAGACCCAGGTCGTGTACCAGAATCAGAACTATCCACCAACTGCTCTGGAAAACGGCGACCAGGTAACCGCCCGCATTCAAGCGAACGGCAATAGCTACTACACGGATTACGTGCAGGTGGACCGGTCGGTGCGCGGCACCAGCACGGGCACCACGTCGAATTTGCAGACGCTTCAGGGAACTGTGCGGCAAGTCGATCGCGCCAACGGGCTATTCACTGTCGACATCAACAACTCGAGCACGTTGACGATATCGTTGCCCTACAACCTGAGCGCCACCGACGTCAACAGGTTCAACAGCCTGCGCGCGGGCGACTTCGTTCGGTTCTACGGAACGTACCTGAGCAACTCACGCGTCGAGCTCCGTAATTTCTTCTAATCGGCTGCGCAAGCGTATCCCGGATGCACGACGGGGGAGGGCTTATCGCCCTCCCCCATCGAAATTTTCCGGCTCTGACTTCGAGCCGACCAGCTTTAGAACATGATTCCGAAGGTAACCGGCACAAACTCCATCTTGCCGGTGTCCGTCTTCACGCTGTTGTAACGCGCTTCGACAAACGCCTTGAACACCGACAGCGGCAGGTTGATACCGGCGCCAGCGTTCCATCCGAAGTTTTTATCGGTGATGTTCGCGGAAGTAGGAACGGTGGTGGTCGCTATGTAGTAGCCGCCGCCGCCGATCAGGTACGGCGAAATGCCGACGCTCGGCAGACGCCACACGACGTTACCAGTCGCGCTGACGACGTGGAGCTTGGCACCACCCGATGCCTTCGCGGCAAACCCGTTGTACGCACCATCGACGCGCAGACCAACCGGGATGAAGGGCAGGTTGATTGCCATCGCGACGGTACCATTGTAACCCAGGTCTGCGCCTTCCTTCAGGTCGCTCATGGGCTGTGCTGCGCCGCCAGCAATACCGAGCTGGAACGGCTTGACGAGCCCGAGCTGCGCCTGTGAGACGCGCGGGGCCGCGACGAGTGCGATCGTGGCGATCGCGAGGTACAGTGAACGCTTCAAAGCTTCTCCTTGTTCGAGAGTGCGCCCGCACTGAGTCGCGGTTGTCGGACTCCTAGGACGCTGATCTGGTTTAATCGAGGCTTATTGCGCCCCGTCAGGCCCTTGCGGACCACAACGGAGGGCTTGGTTAGACCTCGCCGACAAGACGACGAGCCAAGCGTGGGCCAGTAACGAATGTGAGGGGGTCACCCCGGCACCATCTTGAGTGACGTGCCGGATTTGTGATCGCCGCGGGGCGTAGTCGTCAGGAGATCGGTGTCGGGACTCCTGTCTCGCCGCAGCGCTCAGAACGACGTGAAGAGCTGCCGGTCGATCTTGGCAGGATCACCGATCACGGCGAATCGCGCGTGCTGCATGTAGCGCGTCGCCACTCGCTGCACATCAGCGGGCGTGACTCGCCGCACCGCGTCGACAAAGCGACCCAGGTTCTGCCAACCGCCACCGAGCAGCTCGAATAAGCCGAGTTGTTGTGCCTGACCCATGTTGCTCTGCTGACTCATCCAGAACTCGGTGAGAAAAGTGTTGACGTTTTCCGACAGGGTCGATTGCGGCAGTGGCTCTCGTTGAAGACGGCGCACCTGCGTCAGTATCACTTTGAGCGTGGTGTCGGGCTCGACTGCCGTGACGTACAGACTCCCGCGGTTTGCGGCGCGATTGCTCAGACCCGCTCCAACCGAGTAGGTGAGGTTCCGCTTCGTCCGCACTTCCTCGAACAGCCGGTCGGACAGAACGTCCGTCGCCACGCGGAGCGCGGCGTAGTCGGGATCGCTCGGCGGGGGAGCGGCGAAATAGCCGGCGATGTAATTCGTCGGAAGCTCGCGCTTCACTACCATTACGTCGGGGGTCACTGCCGCGAGCCGCGAGGCAATGACTGCACTGCCGCCGGTTGCCGGCAACCGTCCGAACGTCGACTCGATTTTGCGCGTCAGGTCGGCGCGGGAAACGTTGCCGACGACTACAAGTAGCAGGTTCTCTCTCGTCAAACGCTGTTTATGCCAGCTGGCCAACGCGTCTCGCGATATGGCGGCGATCGATGCGGGAGTACCGCCCGGTGGCACCGCGTACGAGTGTCCCGCGTACAGACTGCTGTCGGCGAGATAGGCGAGATAGGTGTCAGGATCATCGGGGATGCGCTTGAGGTTGTCCACGAGCTGCGCGCGTTCAAGCTCCACTTCGCTTGCCGGGAACGTAGGCTTGAGCGCCGCTTCCGTGAAAAGATCCCAGGCCTCGTTCCAATGCTCTCTCACTGCCTGGAGCGCCATCGACGAATAGTCGTAGCCCGCGTCCGATGATATGCTGGTGCCTGTCTCAGTCAGCCGCTCATTGAAAGCATCCTTCGTATACTTGACGGTCCCGTGCGTCGCGACATCCAGCATGAAGTTCTCGATGCCGGCATTCGACGGACTGAGATTGCTGCTTCCGCCGCGAATGTACAGCCGCACTGCGATGACGTCGTTGGCGGTCACCGGCTTGAGGATCACCGGTATTCCCGATACCTGAAATTTGGTTGCCGCGACCTGCTGCGCCGGCGAGACTGTTGCCGCGCTCGATAGAACAGCCGCGGCAACTACGATAAAGCGCTTCATCGCCCGCCTCCCGCCGCCAGAACCTGTTCGGGTGTGAGGGCGAGCTTCGCTCGATCCTCCGGGCTGATAAGAACGCCTGTCACGAACGGTTTTCCAACGATGTACGTTCGAGCGTAGCGGGCGATGTCCTGCCTGGTAACGCGCTGCATGTTCGGCACATAATTCCGATAGTAATCGAGTCCGGCGACCGCCCACCAGAACCCGACGTTGTGGGCCCAGCCGGTCGATTGCTCCCGATCGTAGAGCGCATTTATTCCGAGCTGCCGCTGCGCCGCGACGAGCTCCCTGGCGGTGATGTACGTGGTATCCGTGAGCCTGGCGAGCTCTTCGAGTATCACCCGCCGCGCCTCGAGGATCTTGTCGGGGGCGAGCTGAGAGAACACGGTGATCGGTCCGACGTGGCTCAGCGTGTAGTAGTTGATTCCGCTGTTGAACGTGAGCCCGCTGTCGATCAAGCGCTTGTAGAACCGGCTGGTCGGGTTTCCCAGCACGGTGCTGACCACGTCAGCGGCGTACGTCGCCGCCGGATCTGCTGTCACGCTCGGTCCTTGCCACACCATCGACAGAAACGCCCCGTTCACCGGCTTCTCGACGATCACCGCGCTGCTCCTGGTGAGCGGTGGCGGATTGCCCGCGGGTGTAGTGAACGGGTCGCTGCCGCGCGGCCAGTCGCCGAAGACCTGTTCAGCGAGAGCGAATCCGCGGGAAGGCATTATGTCACCGGAGAGGATCAGCGCGGAATTGTTTGGAACGTAGTAGCGGTCCTTGATCGTGTTCATCTTCTGCTGGGTCGCAGTAATGACGATCTTGCGGTCACCGATCACGTTCTTGTGGGAGTAGTATCCCGGGGTCCACAGGATCGTGTCGACCGCCCGCGCGAGATGAAAGAACGGACTGGCCTCATTCCGGTCGAATTCCCCGAGCACCACCGGTCGCTCCCTTACGAGCTCGTCCTGGTTGAACAGCGGAAAACGGATTGCGTCCTCCATGAACTGCATCGCGGGGATGAGGCTGTCGACGCCCACAGTCACGAAGTAGTTCACCCTCTCCTCGCTTGTCGTGCCGTTCCAGTTGGCTCCCAGTTGACGGATCCGCTCGAGATACTTCTCCTGCGAGGGTATCGTCTTGTTCGCCTTGAAGAACATGTGCTCGTACAGATGCGAGAGCCCGTTGTAATCGGGCGTCTCGGTGAAGCCGCCATTCTTCACGTCGAGCTCCACCGTCACGATGGGGACGGCGTGATTTTCTATCACGATGACGGTGAGGCCGTTGGGGAGCTTTCGATTGTGGATGGGCAAGTCCGACTGGGCCTGGCTCGACGCAGCGCACAAGACGGACGCGGTGAGGATGAAACGGAATCGCATGCGGCGTTCCCCGATATTGATCATTACCGGGATCTAGATACTGTTGTGTCGCACGGGTCGCAAGTGCGGCGCAGGGGTTCGTCAGGTCCACCTGCAACTGCAACATAGAACTACACAGATGCGAGGGGCCAGAAGCGTAGATGGGAGTTGCGAGGACCCTCGCATCTCGAATCTATGCTTCTGTCATCTCGCATCTGCGTAGTTCTATTTTGACTTTTCCTCGACCCAGACCGAATGGATAGGCTACTCGAAGAGGCGGCTTACGGGGCCGTGATCGTCAGTACGATGGCCTCATCGCTCGCGCCGCCGCCTAGCGTCTCGCGAAAATGGAGATCGGCCGCTTTCGGCTTGTACGCCGTGACGCCGGAAGCAACGACGGCGCCGGTGGCAGTGACGGTCGAATACCCGGAGCTTCCGTCGGTTGACCATTGAAGGCTCGACTTCGGCGCTGACGAACCGATTGCGAGAACCCACGCCTGGGTCGCGTTGATCGTGAGCGACAATCCGCCGACGTTCATCCGGCTCGAGGAAACTCTGGAAGGAACCGGCGCCGAGAACGCGAGATTGGCGACCTGGACCTTCACGCGTGGCGGAACTGTCACGTAGACCGTGTGCGTCAGGCTTACTGAAGCTCCGAGCTGGGCACGTGCGGGGACCGAAATGATCGCGGTACCTAACACCAGTCCAACCACTAGTCCGCGAATTCCAGCCATTTCAGAGTCTCCAGTTTCGGGAGCGCCAACACCGGTATGGTGATTGGTCGAGGCACAATATGCACCCCGCTGTGTGACGGCCTTATGAGGCGTTTATGACACTTTCGTCATAAATGCCGAGCTGCTAAGTCTTTTCGCCAGAAGGAGTTACAGGAGCGAGCACGAAGCCTATTCCTCTTCTCGTCGCGATCGCAGCCGAGGCGCCGGCGGTCTTCAGCTTCTTCCGAAGCCGGGCAACGTGGGCGTCGATTACGTTCGAGCTCGGGTCGAAATGCATGTCCCAGACCTTCTCGTTGAGCTCGCTCCGGCTCACTGCCTGACCGGAGTGGAGCATCAGGTGCTCGAGAAGCTTGAGTTCCATCGAGGTCAGTGGTACCTCAAACGAGTCGCACATGATGCGCCGGCTCAGGCGGTTCAGAGTCAGGTTGCCCACGCTGACCTGTTCTGAGACTCGCGAGCCTCCGGAGGCACCCCTTCTTATGAGTGTGCGCACACGCGCACGCAGCTCCGCATTCGACACGGGCTTCACGACGTAATCGTCGGCGCCGGCATCCAGTCCCCGTACGATGGAGTCGGTGTCGCTGCGGGCGGAGTACAGCAGGACCGGCGTGCGGCGGCCGTGGCTGCGAAGCTCCTGCAGGATCTCGAAGCCGTGACGGTCACCGAGCTGCAGATCGAGAATGATTCCGTCGTACTCGTTGACGAGCGACAGCATTCTCGCCTCCTCGCCACTCGCGGCCAGGTCGACGGCGTAGGATTCGTCACGCAGCACGCGCTCGATCACTTTGAGGATCGAGCGATCGTCGTCGACTACAAGAATGCGCATTCTGCTTTCGGAGTCATTGCGTGGCGCTTGAGGAAATTCGCGAATACCAATGGAGTATGGCTAAAACCAGCGCGCATTGCAGTGGACCGGACAAAAAAAGGGAGAGGGCGCTTGGCCCTCTCCCTTCCTGCAGCAGATACGTGCCGACTTAGAACATTATCCCGAAGGTGATCGGAATGAACTTCACCGACGGATCGCCGTTGCTCATCTGCACCTGGTTGTATCGGGCTTCAATGAATGTATCGAACCCGCTGAGCGCCATTGAGATTCCACCGCCGACGTTCCACCCGAAGTGGGCTCTCGGACTGAACCCCACCGCTGCCTCCGAGGTTGTACCAGCCGGCACCACCGATGCCGTACGGCGAGACAGTCGCACCGGGAATCTTGTAGACGATGTTGCCGGTGACGCTGGTGCTGTGAATGTTGCCACCGCCGAGAATGGACTTCACGCCAAACTGGTTGTATGCGCCGTCGACGCGAATGCCGACCGGAACCATCACCGGATTGAATCCGACCGTGAGCGTGCCGTTGAATCCCGTGTTGGTGGTTTCAGACAGGTCGCTGGTCGGAAGAGCCGCTCCACCGGCGAAGCCGATCTGCACCGGCTTGGCTATCGCCGACACCTGAGCGCGTGCCTCGAGCGGTGCCGCGGCTAGCGCCATGCCCGCGAGGGCGGCGACAAGAATAGAACGCTTCAAAAGAACTCCTTGTTAAAGTATTCGTCCCGCCTTCAATCCCGGCGGGACGAGCTAGTGTCATGCACGGTAACGAGTTGCCAAGCCTGGCGGTAGCTACCTTCGGCGGCGCCGTGGTGGGGCAACCGGCTTGTTCTTGATGATGTACGAGGGGTCGATCCGCTCGAGTCGGTGCGCTCTCGCGCTATCGAGCTCAAGTCGACAGGCGTCGCGCACCGGCGTCAGTGGGACGCTGCGTACTCGTCCGAGCGCGGCGACGGCCTCGTCGTGGTAGCTGAGAACAAGCGCCGAATCGGGCTTGAGAAATGGAATGCCGCAGACGTCTTCAACGGGATACCTGGGACCCAGCAATGCGAGGACCCTTTCAGGTGAGCGCGGGAGTGCGGAAGCCAGCGCAATCGAGAGGCTCGCCTCCGCAGCGCCGGACGCTGGTGTGATGTTGGCCGCGACCTGGAGCCAGGCACTGTCGCCAGTCTCGACCCCGTTCATCACCGAGCGTCCGAAGCTCTCGTCCGCATCTATCCGCTTCGCGACGTTGGCCGCGCCTCCGAGCTTGATCTCGGAGAGCACCGTCTCCGCGCTGCCACGAGGTGTCCACGCCGTGTCCTTGCAGGCGATGGCTGCGCCCACGATCACCGAAACGCAAATGAGCTGGCGGGATCTGACTATTGCGATCTTGCGCCGCACGCTTCCCGCACCCGGGCCGTGTCGCTCGGCATCCAGATGGCAATGGCGCGCCCCTTTCGCTCGGCGTCGTTGCTCCCGAGGGCCGCCCCGACGACTTTGACCGTAGCGTGGGTGGCTCCCATTGCATCGATCACGACGCCATTCGCGCCGAGGCGGGCAGCCTGATTGCGAATGGATTTGAGCAGGTCCCCGTTTCCGTTATAGACGGAGTTGCCTTCGGCGGTGATGAGCGCGACTTCATAGTAATCGTAGGGAACGTGTTCGGTATCCGCGAACACTGGTACCGCGTTGGCGCAGGTTGGTGCCAGCGCCAGACCGGGATTGGTCGCGACGACGCGGGCCCGCGCCCCGCAGGCGAGCAATGCGGCGACCAGGAGAAAAACGATGGGGAGACGGTGAGGGGTCATTTGATCCATCGCTTCGTGCAAGCACGGGGCCTTCGCGAAAACTGGCCCGAAAGTCGCCGATAGGAAGCTCGCATCGCGCCGCACACAACAAATCGAGGCAACGCCACCCCTCAACCAGAGAGCAACCAGCTTGGGCCTCACCCTCCCCGGCCTGGCACAACGCCGGGTTCTAGCGCTCGTCCCGGCTCTGTTGGTTCTGCTCATCGGCGCACTCGCTTACGAGCGAGCGAAAAGCGTGGTGGCCGATGTAGACGCCGTCAATCAGAGTCACGCCGTGATCGAGGGCTCAGACGCTCTGCTCACCCGGGCGATCGACGCCGAAACCGGACAACGCGCCTACCTCCTTACGGGTGACGAGATCTTTCTGGATCCATATCGCGGCGCACGCGCCGATATCAATCGCCATCTGGATTCCCTCCGCCGGCTGACAAGCAATGAGCCGGCTCAGCGGACACGACTGAACACGATTGAGAGGCTGATAGCCTTGCGGTTTGCGCTACTCGACCTCGGGATAGAGCAGTTTCGTAGCGGGGCACAGACCGTTGCGACCGACCACGAGCGGCTGCTGGCGGGAAAGATCAGGATGGATCAGCTGCGTGCGGCGATCGCGAACCTCCAGGGTCAGGAACGGGAGCTCGTGGCGGAGCGGCGCGGCGCAGAGAAGCGAAGCGTTCGCAACGCCGCAATCGTGGTCGGCATAGCAGCTTTGATTGCTCTTATCCTCAGCGCGCTCATCAATCTCACCTTTTCCCGCGCCGTCGGAGACAGGGACACGGCGAACGCCGAGCTGCGCGCGGTGAATGTGGATCTGAAGCGACAATCGGAGCAGCTCGAGACCCAGGCAGTGGAGATGGAATCGCAGGCAGCGGAGCTCGAGGCCACCGCTGAAGATCTGCGGTCGACGAATGAGGATTTGAACGCTGCCGGCCGCGCGGCTGAAGCGGAGCGGGCCGCCGCGGAAAATGCACGGCTTCAGCTCGATCGGGTGCTGGAGAATCTCCCCGACGCCGCCAGCGTTTTCGATTCGGAGTGGCGATATACGTTCATCAATCCCGCCGCCAAGCGCATCCTCGCCGTTCGCGGAATTGATGGAGATCACGTGAAGGGCAAGGTCGTGTGGGATGAAGTCAAGCAGCTGAAGGGCAGCAGGTTCGAGGCAGAGTCTCGCCGCGCCGCTCTCGAGCAAAAGGTCGTGGAATATGACGAGTACGTTCCCGAGCTCGACGCCTGGCTGGAGAACACCATCATTCCCGCCAAAGACGTGGTGATGACCTTCACGCGCGACATCACCCGCAAGAAGCGCGAGCAGCAGGGTGCGGAGCTCCTGAGTGAGGCCAGCCGCGTGCTCGCGTCGACCCTCGATTATGAGAACACAACCGAGTCAGTCGCCCGGCTCGCCGTTGGCGATCTCGCCGAATGGTGTGCAGTCGACCTCGTGCAAGCGGGCGGCGCGATCCGACAGGCGGTCGTCGCTCACATCGACGAGGAGAAAGTCAGATGGGCGAAGGAGCTCAATAGGCGTTATCCACCGGACTACGCCGGACCGACAGGTGTGGGCGCCGTCATAAGAACGGGCCGCCCCGAGATCTACCCCGAGATCTCGGACGAAATGCTCGTCGCTGCGGCTCGGGACGAACACCATCTCGCCATCATGCGCGAGCTCCAGATCAAATCCGCGCTGATCGTGCCGATGATCGCGCGCGGCCGCACCCTTGGCGCCCTCACTCTCATCAGCACCAGGAAAGGACGCCGCTACGATGACTCCGATCTCGCTCTCGCATTGGAGCTCGCGACCCGTGCCGCAATCGCGATCGACAACGCGCAGCTCTATCGAGGTGCCCTCGCCGCCAGCGAAGCGAAGTCGGCATTCCTCGCCACGATGAGCCACGAGCTGCGGACCCCCCTCAACGCCATCATCGGCTACCAGTCGCTCCTCAAGGAAGGCATCCACGGATCTCTCAACGATTCGCAGCTCGCTCAGCTTTCGCGAATCAGGGCGAGCGCCGACCATCTACTCGGCCTCATCGACGAGATACTGACCTTCAGCAGGGTCGAGGCGGGTAAGGAAGTTGTGCGACTCGAGGATGTGGAGCTGCGCCCGCTGGTCGAGGAGACTGTCGGCATGATGGGACCCCTGGCCGAACACAGGGGATTGACCTTGCGCGCGGATGTGCCCGATGGAGTCCTCAGGACCGACGGAGTGAAGCTCAGGCAGATATTGCTCAACCTGCTTTCGAACGCCGTCAAGTTCACGGAGCGGGGCGAGATCACGCTTCGAGTGCGGCGGGACGGGAACGGCGCCGAGTTCTACATCACCGACACAGGGATCGGGATTGCCAGCGAGAATCTGCCAAGAATTTTCGAGCCCTTCTGGCAGGTGGAACAGAGCTCGACGAGAAGGGCAGGTGGGACCGGGCTCGGTCTAACGGTCAGCCGAAGCCTGGCGCGATTGCTTGGGGGAGACGTCACCGTCGAGAGCAAACCAGGTGAGGGGACCACCTTCACCGTGACGCTCCCGGCGCAAAACGGCTAAACCCGGGTCGATCCTAGCGATTCGTTCCCGAAGGAAGGGCGTCCCTCGCAGCGTCCCTCTGCTCGGATAACAGGCGTGTCGTGAACCGCTGGCCCTCGGAGATGCGTTCGACTTCGACGGCGATCGCCTCCATCTCCTGACTGAGATGA
>Ga0193723_1000042_pt1 | contig 34649 bp, 43 predicted proteins | sample H2m2metaG_FD_143042 | JGI IMG/M metagenome (GOLD analysis project Ga0193723, IMG submission 143042) | Soil microbial communities from a riparian zone of the East river system, Colorado, United States - H2m2 | ecosystem: Environmental > Terrestrial > Soil > Riparian zone | place: USA: East River...
GAATCGAGTCATTCATACGAGCTTTGGGGCCGCCTAACGGACCGCGCTTAAGCTGCGGCGCGCTGAAGAAAAAGGTGTCATTCAGTATCCTACGCGCGCCGCCAGCTTCAAGCGCTTGTTAGGCAGCAACTCCTATCCGGACGTCAAGCGGTTGTCGGCTCTCGCCGATACGTCTGCAAGGGTCCGAGCAAACCTCTCCTCGGCGCGCTCCCATTCCATCATGCCCGAAAAGAACCCGGAAACAACCCCACACGTGGCTCCCACGAGCACGCCGACCAACACCTCACGAACGCTTCCGACACCCATGAGCACGAACCACCCAACCGCGGCCGACACGCCCACCCAAACACCGCTCCGCAAGAGACCATGCTGCTGGATGAACGCATCCTCGCCCATGCCGCGTGTATCGGACCATTGAAGCGCCTCAAGGGCCCTGCTCACTCGTCGTGCCTGCCTCCATCGGGCTATCCAAGACCCCCCAACGGCCTTGAGGGCGTCCAGATGCCGTTGTTCGCGATCGACGTAGTCCTCGAGGAGGTAACTGTCATTCGCAGCCCCGCTCATCGGAGGAGCCTCATCGGCAGGGGTCACCGCACCTTGCGAGTTGCTGCCTAACGAATCGCGCTTAAGCTGCGGCGCGCTGAAGAAGAATTCATTCCTTAATCTACGCGCGCCGCCAGCTTCAAGCGCTTGTTAGGCCGCATCCCAGGCCGCGGAGTGTCACCATTCCCTCCGAATGACCCGGGAGGTCCAAGGGCAGAAACTTCCAAACTGAAAGAGACCTCCAGCCTCGACATTCGTCGGACAGGCATCGCAGAGTTCGATGGCGGCCTCGACGAGGTAGGTACTATCTGGCTTGAGGTGCCAGTGCCATGGGGCGTTGAAGCCTCCGTCTCCCTGCGCCAGCCGCCCAAGGACGAAGCGGCCACTGGTGCCGCGAATGACAGCTTCGGCCCAGGCGATCTCTGTGGAGTCGGTGAGACGAATCCGGAATTTCTGGCCGCTTGGAGTTGAGGGCGTGTGGCAGGCGTCGACGAGAAACTGCGCCTCGGTCATGCTACGAGGAGACGTGATGCAAGCAGCCAGACCCGCCACCAGAAGAGGAAGTGCAACGCGGCCCGAAACGGGGGAAGGCATGCGTGATGATACCCGAGGACCCTGGCGCTGATTCAGGGGACGCTCCTTGCGGATGCGGCCTAACTAGTAATTAGCCTGAATGGTCTGACAATCCACGGCGACGTCATGATCGCAGTCTAACGCGCAACTTCCAACCCGCAAGACGCGCATAGCCTGCGACGTTTGCCGCCTAGCACGCAGACTTGCGCGTTAGGCTGCGAAAACGAGCTTGGTCGTCAGAGGACATCCGCCGGGCTCCGAACCGCCAGCCGGCCCCGGTTTAGGACGTGCGTGTACATCATCGTCGTGCGCACGTCCCGGTGACCGAGCAGCTCCTGGACGGTACGAATGTCATAGCCCGTCTCCAGCAAATGCGTCGCGAACGAGTGACGCAACGTGTGGCAGGATGCGGGCTTGGTGATCCCGCTGGTGCGTACGGCCTCGCGAAACGCCCGTTGCACAGCCGTCGGATGCAGGTGATGCCGCCGCCGTTCGCCCGTCTTCGTGTCCACATGCACACGACCAGCCGGGAACACCCATTGCCATACCCACTCGCCCCCCGCGTTCGGATACTTCGCCGCGAGCGCCGCCGGCAGCTCGACCCGCCCCGCCTCACGCTCGTGCTGAACACGCACCCGTTCGAGGTGGCGACGCAACGCGAGCTTCTGTCCGTCCGCGAGGATCGTCACCCGATCCTTGGCGCCTTTCCCCCGTCGAATCACGATCTCGCCCCGCTCGAAATCGATGTCCTTGACCCGCAGCTCCAGCGCCTCGAACAACCGCAGACCGGAGCCGTAGAGTAAACCCGCGACGAGCCGCGCCGTCCCGCGCAGCCGCTCGAAAACGGCCCGTACCTCGTCGCGCGTCAGGACGCACGGCAGCCGTCGCGGGCCGTGGGCACGCACCAGCCCCGACAGCCAACCGACCCGTAGACCCAAGACCTCCCGGTTAGAGAAAGAGCAGGGCGCCCAACGCCTGATTCTGCGTGGACGCACTGACCTGACCCCGCTCCGCCAGGCTCGACAGGAAACGGGTGACGTCCGCAGGACCCAAATCCGCCGGATGCCGCATCCCGCTAAACCGGATAAACCGACGTGTCCAACCGACGTAGACTTGCTCCGTCCGCCGACTGTAATGCCGCAACCGTAAAGCCTGCCGCACCCGCGCCAGCAGCTTCATCCCCCAGCATAGGCGCCGTCGGCCCCGCAGCGCGTACCAAATAACCGCGCAACCGATATATTTACGGCCTCTGTGACCACCCAAACCACCAACTGCCCCCACTGCGGCCAGCCGATGCAGGCCGGCGCCCGCTTCTGCCCCAGCTGCGGCTCCGATATCTCCGGTCAGCAAACCGCCTTCGCCACCGCCAAGCTCGAGGTTCCGCGCGACGCCGGCGTCATCGACAACCTCCGCCGCGCCACCATCGGCGAGTACGAAGTCCTCGGCCTCCTCGGCCGCGGCGGCATGGCCACGGTCTACCTCGCCCACGACATCGCCCTCGACCGCAAAGTCGCCATCAAGGTGATGAGCCCGCGCCTGGTCGCCGGCGAGGGTATGGCGGAACGCTTCAAACGCGAAGCCCGCACCGCCGGATCGCTCAGTCACCCGCACATCATCCCCATCTACGCCGTGAAGGAAGCGGGCGATCTGCTCTTCTTCGTGATGAAGTTCGTCGATGGCCGCCCCCTCGACAGCATCATCCACGAGGTCGGCCCCCTGCCCTTCCCGATGGTGCAGTCCATCATGCAGCAGGTCGGGTCCGCCCTCGGCTCCGCCCACCGCCGCCACATCATCCACCGCGACATCAAGCCCGCCAACATCATGCTCGACGTCGACGGCTGGGCCGTGGTGACAGACTTCGGCATCGCCAAAGTCGCCGACAAGCAGGGGCTCACGATGACCGGCGCGACCGTCGGCACCCCCTCCTACATGAGCCCCGAGCAGTGCGCCGCCACCAAGGAGCTGGGCCCCCCCTCCGACCAATACTCACTCGGCGTCGTCGCATACGAGATGCTCTCGGGCCGCCTGCCGTTCGCGCAGGAATCCGTCATGGCGATCATGTACGCGCATTTCAACGAGCCGCCACCGCCGATCCAGACGGCGCGCGTCGATTGCCCGCCGGCGATCGCCAGCGCGGTGATGCGGATGCTCGAGAAAGAGCCCGAGAAGCGCTGGCCCACCGTGGAGGCGGCCGTCGCGGCGTTCGGCGCCGCTCCGATGGCGCCCGACCATCCCGTCCGCACGCAGATGATGACCCTCGCCACCAGGGGCGGCACGTCGCAGCTGCTGGCCAGCTTGAGCACCCCCCACAGTCCGACGCCCGCAGGACGCAGTCAGACCGCCCACACCGGAAAGACCACGGGCGTGGTCGGTCTGGTGCTGAGCCCCGACGAGGTCACCGTGACAGTGGGCGGTGCGGTACAGCTCACCGCGCGCCCCAAACGGGCCAGCGGCGCAACGCTCTTCGGCCGCACCATCACCTGGGCCTCGACCGACACCGACGTGGCGACCGTGAGCCAAACCGGACTCGTCACGGCGATCAAGCCCGGTTTTGCAACGCTCACGTGTACCTGCGAAGCCGCCAGCGCGACGGCCGCCGTCACGGTCACGGGACACAGGAAGTCGCGCGCCCTCGCCTACGTCAGCAGCGCGATCGTAGTGGGGGGCCTCGCGGCCGCGGCGTGGTTCCTCGGGCCGTGGCGCGGCAAGACTGCCCCGCCGCCATCCGTCGTCGTGGCCCCACAACCAGCCCCGGCCCCGCCCCCGCCCCCGCCCGATACGACCAGGCCTCCTTCCCGCGAGGACCGCCGCGCCGCCCTCGCCGCGCTCCGCAGCGACAGCGCCGTCCGGGAGCTCAGAGCCAACGCGCGCGCCGCGCGCGAGCGAGCGGTGACTGCCGGCGCGACCTCGACGGACCTCGCGCCCGGCGACGCGGAACGGCGCGCCGCCGAACAGGTCGTTGGCCGCGACCGCGTCGTCGATGTGATGGCGCACCTCAGCGCCGCGATTGGCTTGTGGGCGGCCGCCGAGCAGACGGCGCGGACGCGGGCGCAGCAGGCCGCCGTCCCACCGCCGGTCACCACCCAGCCACCCGCGGTGACGCCGCCGCCGCCTGCCGCGCCCGAGAACCCCCCCCCCAGGCCCCTCATCGAGGCCGCCATCCAGGGATACGCGCGGGCGCTCGAGTCGCGCGACGTGCAGCAGGTGCGTCGCGCCTACCCGGGACTCACGCCCCAGCAGGCGCAGCAATGGCGTGACTTCTTCGGGATGGTGAGCGAGTTGAAGGTCGATCTCGCGATCAAGCAGTTGCAGATCACCGGCGACGTCGCCGAGGCGCAGGTGGAGGGCCTCAGCCACTACGTCCAGGGCCGCCGGCCGCAGCGCCAGCCCGTCAGCTTCCACGCCACGCTCGACCGCGCCAGCGGCGCGTGGCGCATCGCCTCGATTAGGTAACCAAACGAACCGTCAGCCCGTCAGCCCGTCCGGCCGTCAGAAGTTGTACTCCAACCCTCCCGTCCACACCGCGCTCGGCTGCATCCCGGAGTTCCGCAACGGGAATAGGGCGTTGGTCGTGATCAAGATCCCTCGCGGCGTCTGGAACTTGAAGCCCACCGAAGCGCTCAGGAAATCGTCATGCTGGGCGGGGATGTTCGTGGGGTCAACGGTGTGTGGGAACGGCAGCTGGTACTGCACCGGGCCGGGAATCTTGAGCTTACTGTCACCGAGCTGCCATTCCGAGATCAGATCGAACGCCATCGTCGCCCAGCCGGCGACCGCGTTGTCGAATCCCGCCGTGGCGAGGACGGAGCTGTTGGACTGGCTAGCGTCGCGGAACACGTAGCCGATGTTGAGGTGCGGCGCGAGCGTGCCGAACTTCGCCGAAACGATCCCCAGCCCCCGGCCCGAGAACTTGCCCGAGCCGAGCAGGTTCTGCTCGTCGCCGGTGGGGAAGCGGCCGTCGAGCAGGATCGCCGCGCCGAAGGCGTTGGTCTGCACGACGTTGACCTTGAGGCGCGCCGCCACGTCGCCGACTCCCGTCGCCGCGCCGTCCATGCCCGCGACCGCGGTCATCACGGGCGCCGAGTCGGTGCCGGCAAAGCGGTGCGGCGAGGGGTACCCGGCGGGGTGGATGGTCGCCACGCTCGTCCCCTGCACGGATGTGTGTACCAGGGGGACCGCGACCGACAGGTCCACGCCGTCCACCACGCCGTAGCTCGCCACGAACGTCGTCACGATGAGACTGATGTTCATCGCGACGCGCACGCCGATGACATCGTTCTCGAAGAAGGGACTCCCCAGGGTATCGAGCGGCGGCGTGTCCTCGTGCGTGAAGTTGAACTCGATGTCCTCCATGCGGACCCCGCGCAGCCGCTCGAAGTGCATCGCCGAGATGTTGGTGCCGACGAAGAACCGCCCCTTGCCCAGGGTCTGGGCGCGCTCGCCGAAGATCGGCCCGCCCGAGGTCGCCGTTTTCACGGGCAGCCCGCCGACGAACTGGTAGGTCACGCCGCTCGAGGTCGAACCCACCGGCGTATTGGACACGCTCGCCGCCAGCGCGTTACCCAGGAGGTCGAGAATGTCGCCCGCGGCCGATTGCGTCGCCGGGATGAAGTGCGAACCGTGGCCGGGGAGCGCCCCGGCGAGGCACAGCGGCTCGCCGCAGTTGCCGAAGGTGAAGAGATCGGTGCGGATCTGATCGCGCAGCGACTGTGCGGCGAGGGAGGCGGGTGCCAACAGGAGGGCGACGAGCAAGCAACGGCGCACGATGACGACTCCGGGGGCAAAGGGGCGCGGAAATGATAGCCGCCGCTGCTACGTCACACCATCCCGAGGCTCGTCATCTAGGGAGCCGTGAGGTGGGCCGTGTGGCCCTTTCTCCCGGCGGTGTTGAACGCGGCGACACGGACGGTCCCACGGAAGGGGATCGGACCGCGCACCTCGGCGCTCCGCGCCGTGGGCTCGCTGCCGTCGGTGGTGTAGCGCAGCGTAAAGCCGGGTAGCTCCACGCTGCAGCGCAACATCCCGCCCTCCGCCTTCAGTCCCGGTGTGGGGATGCGGTAGTTGAGCCCTGGGACTTCACGATCGAGCCGGGGCAGCTCGCGCTGGCCGACGACGTTGACGAAGCGGGACCACGCCGCTCGGTAGAGTGACTCAGACTTCTGGGCGTCGTGCTCCCGGACCCAGTCCGGGTCGGGCGCCCAGGCTCGCTCGGCGAGCCCGAAGAGCTTCGGCACCATCATATAGTCGAGCCGTCCGTCGCCGCCGATGGTTTCGGACCACAGGTTGCCCTGAATCCCCACGATGTGGGCCCGGCCGTAGTCGGTCAGCCGGTCCTTGCCGACGAACACGGCGGGGTCGACAGGGACGTTGCGGTAATAGTCGAACGGAATGAAGTCGAACGGCTTGCGCAGGTCGACGTAGCCTCCCCAGTCGAGACCTGTCTCCTCCGGATTCTGATTCCACGCGAGATCGAAGTAGAGGTTGCTCACCGGACTCAGCACGACGTCGTAGCCGCCATTTGCGAGACGGTAGGCGAGGTCCTCGGCGCCATCGCCCGGGACGTTGTTCCAGACGTAGGCGCGCCAACCGCGCCCCGCAAAATCGGGATTGGGGATGTTCGTGCGGTGGCCGTCGCGGCTCGTCTTCCGCACCGCGATTTCTTCCCAGCCCGATGGCGGAGGCCCTGCGCCTTGAGGATCTGCTCCACTCGGCCGTAAAAGACGAACCAGAGATCGTCGACGTTCGTGAGACCGTGCGCCTGCATGTACGCCTGGACGGCCGGTGACCCGACCCACACCCCAGCGGGGACCTCGTCGCCGCCCATGTGGATATGGCGCAGAGGCGCACCCGCCTCGCGGTGCATCGCGGCGAGGTCGCCCACCACTCGCTCGATGAAACCGTAGGTCGACTCGAGCGCCGGGTTCATGACGTTGTCGGGGTAGCCCTGGACCGACGTGTAGACGGAAGTGTCGTGCGGGTCGTTGAGCCCCAGAGCCTTGATCGCCGCGCGCGCGTGGCCCGGCATCTCGATCTCGGGGATGACTTCGATGTGCCGCGCCGCCGCGTAGCGCACGATCTCGACGTAGTCGGCATGCGAGAAGAACCCGCTCCCATACGCCCGGCCCACTTGGGGCCCCGAGCCGAAGGCAGGCTGGAGGAATCCCTTCGAGTCGAGCGTGTGGCCGCGCCGAGCGCCCACCGCCGTCAACTCGGGGAGGCCCGCGATCTCGACCCGCCATCCTTCGTCGTCGGTCAGGTGCATGTGGAAGACGTTGAGCTTGTACCGCGCCAGCAGATCGAGCGTGCGCAGCACCACCGCCTTGGGGTGGAAGTTGCGGGCGACGTCGAGCATGAACCCGCGGTACCCGAAGCGGGGAGCGTCCACCACGCGGATCGCCGGCAGGACAAGGCCCGCGCGGGGAGTGGGCGGCGGCAGCAGGCTGCGGAGAGACTGGAGACCGTAGAAGACGCCCGCGGACGAGACACCGACGATCCGGATACCTGCCGTGGGATCGACCACCAACTCATACGCCTCGGGCGACGATTGGCCCTCGACCGGCCCCAGGTCGAGTCGCAGCGTCGCCGCGCCTCCCTTCCCTCCAGCGCGGAAGTAGGGCCGCAGGTATTCGGCGGCGAACGTCGCCTCGTTCGCGAGCGCGGCCGGCGCGGTGACCTGCGGCATCGCCGTGAGGCGCAGTGCTCCCGTTCCCTTGGTGACCTGCAGCGCTGTCGGAAACACGGGTGGCAGCTCGCTCGCGGGGATATCGCGGACACCCGAGTCGAGCGCGAACTGGGCCTCGGGCGTCACCACCCGCTGCGAGCGCTCGAACGGAGCCGCGACGTAGTCGTTCAAGGGGACGCCCACGTCCTTCGCGGCATCGAACACGATGTAGGGACCCGCCGGGACGAAGCTGCGATTGAGAAGCGGCTCGGTGATGTACGGGATCTTGATCGTCGCGCCGGGCGCGAGTCCGGCGAAGCCGGCGGCGGGCACGATGCGATGCAGGTCCGCCATCACGTCCTGGATCTCGAACCCCGCTCCCACGCTGCCCTCCTGGGCCGAGTGCAACGCACTGAAGTAGATCGCCCATCCGCTCGGCGGCAGGGGCTTCGTGTCGCGGTTCGTGAGGGTGAAGGCTGCCTGAGTGTCGCCGACTAGCTCCCAGCGGAGCTGCAGGGCCGTTTGGGCGGAGACAGGGCTGGTCGTGAGAGCCAGTAAGACTACGAGTTCAATGCGCCGCACGAGTCGAGTCCTCGAAGCCGAAGAAACGGTCGATCAGCCAAGTCCCGTCGTTCTTTCGCACCAGGAAGGTGACGTACCGGCCGAACTCCGTCATGCGCCCGCCCTTCGAGTCGCGCCAGGATTGCTCGAAGGCGCCGAACTCGGTCGCGTGATCCGGCGCGACGCGCCGACTCGAGGGCGTCAGACGGAGATCCATGTCGTTCAGGGACGCCCAGTTGCTCCGCGCCATCGCCGCCAGCTCGGCGGGACCTCGAACCGTGTTGAACGCCGGCCACTCGAACACCGCCGTGTCGGTGTACAGGGCGGCATAGGCCTGAGGATCGTGACTCCGGTACGCCTGGACGACACGCGCGTTCAACGAGTCGATCCCGGGCGTCGCGTCGCCGGTGGAGGGCCGAGCGGGCTGCCGACACGCGAGGCCCGAGAGGCAAAACGATAGGATGGTGATTCCGGCTGGGACTGAGACGAGATTCATTACCGACAGCTTCATCGCACCGTGACGCCCGTGCGCTTCTCGAGGCGCTGCAGCAGCGCCGCCTCCAAGCGTCCCGTGCCGCTGCAGTTCACCGGGGTCGTGAACCGTCCCCGGTCGCGAGCCGTACCATCGACGAGGACTTCTACGAGGGTACTGTCCGCGTCCAGCGCCGACACGCGAGCCAGGATCGCGAACTTGATCTCATACGTGTCCGCGGCCGGGGCGCCAACTGAAGTTTGGCCGCAGTCCAGATACAGGGAGTTGAGCTCACCATTGTAGAGCTGGCCCTGCACGGTCAGCGGTCGGGTCAGATACACCCGTTCGTCGGGACGGGCTGACGGGCCGCCGGGGTAGCCCATGTCCGCAAACGCTTGCGGCACCGCGGCCCACACCACGGGGACCGACGCCGGGAGGACGCGCTTCGCGGGAGGTGCCCCAGTCCGAAACCGGACCGCGAATGTTTCTCCGTTGCGCGAGCTTGCCTCTCTGCCGCTCGACCCCGTCGCGCAGCCCGCGAGCAGCGGGCCGCAGAGCACGAGGGGCAGCACAACGCAGAGGCGATGGCGCATGGTATTTCCAGATTATCAGCTAGCCGCCCAGCGCGCTAGACTGCTCGACCGACGCCACGGCCTGAGCTACCACCGGCCGCCGCCAGAAGTTGAACAGCGTGGCCTTGCGCGGCACCACGAGCACCGCGTCCCCCGGTGGCGGTTCTTCGAGGCCTTCCAGCGTGAGAAACGCGGGCGCCACCGGCGTGACCCCCACCCGGTACCGTTTCCCATGCCATATGAACTCTACGCCACCCTCGACAAACACGTCGTCATCCACCTTCCAGACCCCTTCGGCCACCCGCTCCCCCGACCGATAGAACACCGGATCGAACGTTTGGCCTTCGTGCCGCTTGAAGTTCTCCTCCGCGGCCCAATCGTAGGCCTCCAGCGCCGCCACGTTCGCCCGCCACTCGAGATGATGCCGCAGCTCGTGCGTCAGCGTTTCCCACGCCTCGGCACGCCAGTCAAAGTCTCCGACACGAGCCAGAGCCTGGAACGATCCGTGATACAGCACGACCCGCGACTGGAGATCCGCGCCCGACCCGCTCCATTCAAGGGGGATGCACTCGCCGAGGGTGTAGATGTCGCCGTGAACGGGATGGGGAACAGTCTTGGGACTCGCCTCGATGGTTACGATGCCATCGCGGAATTCGGTAGGCACGTCGCGGGCGAGGCGCTCGAGCAGCGCCCGAAAGTCGTCGAATCTCAGGTCGCGAGCTTCTCCGCCAGGTACTCGATAAGGGCACTGCTCGCCACGCGCACCTGCTTCAGGGTGTCGCGGTCCCGCACCGTCACGGTCTGATCCTGCGTCGTCTGGCCGTCGATCGTGATCCCGAACGGCGTGCCGGCCTCGTCCTGGCGGCGATAGCGGCGCCCGATCGACCCCCCATCGTCGTAGAACACGTTGAAGCGCCGGCGCAGATCGTCGTAGATGCGCCGCGCCACGTCCGGCATCCCGTCCTTGTTCACGAGCGGAAACACCGCCGCCTTGAGCGGCGCGAGCGAGGGCTTGAGCTTGAGCACCACGCGCTGCTCCTCTTTCCCCTCGCCTTCCTCCCCCTTGACCGCCTCTTCCCGGTAGGCGTCGCACAACACCACCAGCGCCGTCCGGTCCGCACCCGCCGAGGTCTCGACCACGTACGGGATGAACCGTTCATTCGTCGCCGCGTCGAGATAATCCAGCTTCTTCCCCGAATGCTGCTGATGGTTCTTGAGGTCGAAGTCGGTGCGGTTGTGGATCCCCTCGAACTCCTGCCAGCCGAACGGGAACTCGTACTGGATGTCGTAGGCATCGGCCGCGTAGTGCGCCAGCTCGTCCTTGCCGTGCTGATGCCAGCGCAGCTTCTCGGTACGGACGCCGAGCCCCTCGACCCACTGCATGCGCTCCGCGCGCCACCGCTCGAACCATTCCTTCTCGCTGCCCGGCTTCACGAAGAACTGCATCTCCATCTGCTCGAACTCGCGCGTGCGGAAAATGAAATTCCCGGGCGTGATCTCGTTGCGGAACGCCTTGCCGATCTGTGCGATCCCGAACGGGATCTTCTGCCGCGACGACTGCAGTACGTTGAGATAGTTGACGTAGATCCCCTGCGCCGTCTCGGGCCGCAGGTAGGTGACCGCCGCGTCTTCTTCGACGGGCCCCATGAACGTCTTGAACATCAGGTTGAATTGCCGCGGCGCGGTGAGCGTCCCTTTGGTACCACAGGCGGGACATTGGGCGTCGGGCTGGCCGGGCGTCCCCTTGATTCTAGGATCGTCGGCCCGGAAGCGGTTCTTGCAGTGTTTGCAGTCGACCAGGGGATCGGTGAACCCGGCGATGTGCCCCGACGCCTCCCACACCTTGGGATGCATCAGGATCGCCGCGTCCAGCCCCTCGATATCCTCGCGCTCGTGCACCATCGAGCGCCACCAGCGCTCCTTGATGTTTTTCTTGAGCTCGACGCCCAACGGCCCGTAATCCCATACGGAGCCGAGGCCGCCGTAGATCTCGGAAGACTGAAACACGAAGCCGCGCCGCTTGGCCAGCGACACGAGCTTCTCCATCGTCTTATCGGCAGGAGGCATAAGGACGCGGAAGTTACAATCCCAGGGCCTCGCGCGCGACCTGATGCGCCAACGCCGCGAGCGCGGGCACATCGAGGATCCGCCCCTCGGCCCCCACCGCGTGCACCCCGATCATCTCCTCGACCCGCCCCGCGATCACCGCGACCTTCTTGCGGGCCACCTGGGCGCGGCGCACCACCTCGCCCGGTACCTTCCCCACGAACGACGTCCGATCGAACACTCCCTCCGCCGTGATGACGAGGTCGGCTTTGGCGAGCGCCGCGTCGAACCCCACCCGCGCGAGCACCCATGCGGCACCGGCATTGAGTCCCGCGCGTGCAAAGAACGCGAGCCCCGCGCCCAACCCCCCGGCCGCCCCGCCCATCGGCATCGTCCCCAGCTCCGGCCGGCCCGCCTGTGACCACAACACCGCCAGCCGTGCCAGCCCCTGCTCGAGCCGCACGATCTCCTCGGGGCGCGCGCCCTTCTGGGGCCCAAAGATCGGCGCCGCGCCGTCGTCGCCCAGCAGCGGCGTCGTCACGTCGGCGAGGCCGACGACGCGCGCGTGCAACGCCCACCCCGGCCCGAACGTGTCGAGGTCGGCTAGTGACCCCCCACCCTCCGCCAGCGCCTGACCGGCCGCGTCGTGGAACGTCCAGCCGAGCCCGCGCGCGGCACCCGTGCCGCCGTCGACCGTCGCGCTGCCGCCCAGTCCCACCACCACCGTCTTGGCACCGCGGTCGGCGGCCTCCCAGATCAGCTCCCCCACCCCGCGCGTGGTGGTGCGGAGTGGGTCGCGCTCCTCGGGCTGCAGCAGCGCGAGGCCGCATGCCGTCGAGCTCTCGAAGATCGCCGTCTCGTCGTCGATCCAGCCCAACTCGGCGCTGACCGACTCCCCGATGGGCCCGGTGACCTCGAGGCGCTCGCGCAACGACCCGGGGGCGAGTACGGCGTCGAGCAGCCCGTTGCCACCGTCGGCGACCGGGCACTCGAGCACCGTGGCGTCGGGGAGCGCGCGCCGCACGCCGGCCGCAATGGCCTCGGCTACCTGACGGGGGCCGAGGGTGCCCTTGAAGGCGGCGGGAGCGACGAGGACCAGGGGAGGCACAGGGCCAACTTGTGATAGGGGCGGCCTGCGCACCAGTACGGCAATTCACTGCCGCATCATGCAATTAATCTTGCACAATGCCACGCCGCATGCGCGATTTGACAGTGAGATGCTATTGATGTGACACAGGTTACAGTGGAGGCATTGTTTTTGCTGATTAGCGCCCGGATTCTCTGCTCAGGGCAAACCGACCGGTGACGGCGGGACGCAAAGCCAAGGGTCTCGGAAATGATCGAGACAGCCAGGCTGCCAGAGGTGACTCAGCGCCATGGCCCGTGAGCGAGAGAAGGAGTTCGCTTCGCTCACATCGGGTTCTAGGGCGCACGATGTGTGGCAAGCGATCACCCCCTGGGGGAAACCTCAGGGGGTTTCTCTTTTACTAGGCCCCCGGTCTAACTGACTTCGATTATCTGATCCCTCCGTGTCCCGACACTGACATATCTCACCGGGGCTCCCGCGAGGTCCTGAAGCCTGTCCACGTACGCCCTGGCCGCCGCCGGCAACTCCGCCAGCCGTCGGGCCTCGGTCAACTGTTTCCGCCACCCGGGAAGCGCCTCGTAAATCGGCTCAACTCGCTCGATCGTTTCGATATCGGCCGGCATACTGTCCACCGTCTCGCCATCGAGCCGATATCCTACGCACACCGGTATCTCGGCAAACGTGTCGAGCACGTCGAGCTTCGTCACGGCCAACCCCGTCAGGCCATTCACGCGCACGGCATACCGGACAACGACCGCATCGAACCATCCGCAGCGCCGCGGCCGCCCCGTCGTCGCCCCGAATTCGCCTCCCAATTGGCGAATCTGCTCCGCGAGCGCCGGTTCCGCCTCGGTGGGCAACGGCCCATTGCCGACCCGCGTCGTGTACGCCTTCACGACCCCCAACACCGCATCGATCGCCGTGGGACCGATGCCGACCCCGACCGCGGCTCCCCCCGCCGTCGTGTTGGACGACGTGACGTACGGATAGGTCCCGTGATCCACGTCGAGCAGGGCCCCCTGCGCCCCCTCCAGCAGCACCGACTCCCCCCGCTCCAACGCCTCCCAGACCACTCGACCCGAATCCACCGCCAGCGGCAACAGCCGCGGCGCCAGGCGCTCGAGCAGGTGCACGTGCTCCTCGGCGCGCGCGCGGTCGGTGCTACCCAACATCGCCAACACCGCGTTGGAGGCTTCCACGCGCGCCCGCACCAGCTCCTGCGCGCGCGCCAGGTTCCGCAGGTCGCCGACGCGAATGCCGCGGCGCCCGTACTTGTCCTCGTAGGTCGGCCCGATCCCCCGCCCCGTGGTCCCGATCTTCTCTTTCTTTTCGCGGGCGCGATCGAGCAGCTTGTGATAGGGGAGCGTCAAATGCGCGCGGTCCGAGACGTGCAGCTTGTGCTCCGTCCGCACGCCCCGCGCGGTGAGCGCGTCCAGCTCGGCAAACAGCTGCTCGGGGTCGAGTACCACGCCGTTCCCCACCACGCATACGGCGCCCTGGAGGATGCCCGAAGGGATCTGATGCAGCACGAACTCGCCGCCACCCGCGCCGGTGTCGACGGTGTGGCCGGCGTTCGCCCCGCCCTGGTAGCGCACCACGAGGTCGGCGCGCTCGGCGAGCACGTCGACGATCTTGCCCTTCCCTTCATCACCCCACTGGGCGCCGACCACCACCACGCAGTGCGTTTTCGGTCCGAACACAGGTCCCTTTCAGCAAAAAAAACGCCCCGGGGGTCGGGGCGTGTGCATCCTCTGAAAGAAGCTAGGGGGCGCCGAGCGCCCGCGCCACCCCCGCCGCCACGTGTCGCACTCCCTCGAGCGTCAAGCGCTCCGCACGGTCGTGCAGCGTGTGCACGACGCGCGCGGTCCCCCAATCGCCCTTCATGATCGTCACGCACTCGCGGGCCCGTGAGGCGAGAATGATCCCGTCCACCACGACCGGCAGCCAGCGAGCCCGCGCCGCGCCCAACTCGGCGGCCACCGCCTGAACCACGGGACCGGTGCGGTGCACGAACGCGATGGGCCGGCCACGATCGTCGAGCCCGTCGAAGTTGATCACGGCAGCGCCATCGAAGAGGGCGGCGCGCTCCGCCACGAACGCCCGCGCACCCAGCAGCCCGAGCTCCTCGGCATCGAGAAACAGCACACCCACGTTCGCGTGTCGTGGGAGTGCATCGAGGATCTCGAACACCGCCACGAGCGCGCTGGCGTTGTCCACGGCACCCGCGGACCGATCTGTCACACGGTTCTGAGCGAGGATCCCGCCCCCGAGGACGCCCACGGCCAGCGCCGGGATCAGCGTCCATCCGGCAATGAGCGAGACGATCAGCGCTGCCGCACCCAGGGTGGCGCAGAGGGCGCCGACGATCCGCGTCGCCATCGAGATCGGCTGACCCTTCGAGTCATAGTGCGCGGCGAGCCAGACGGTCGGGCGGACGGCCGGAAGACCGGACGGCCGGATGCCAATCAAGTTGAGGCCTTGTACCAATCGGGGAGTGCCAAACAGCATGCTCGAGGGCCGACCCGAAAACGCGTGCTGCTCCACGCTGAACCCGCGCGCGCTGAGCTCGCGCTGCAGGATCTCTCGGACTTGAGTGTGCTGTGGTGTCCCGACGAGGCGTGGGACGGCGAGTGCGCGCAGCAGCGCCGGGGCGTCAGTCACCGCGCACGAGCAGCGCCACGCGCTCCCGCTCGGCGGTGCCGAGTGGCGCGAGCGGCGGCCGCGGGGGGCCGCCGTAGAGTCCGACGGCGTCCATCGCCGCCTTGACGCCCGCTGGGCCCAACTTCCCGACGATCTCCTTGTCGAGCGGCGTGATCCGGTCCTGGAGAGCGGTGGCCGCTGCACGATCACCGGAATGGAACGCGGCAGCGAGATCGGCGCACAGCCGCGCCGCGAAACAGGCGACCGCGACGATCCCCCCCTCGCACTCGAGCTCGAGCGCGGACAGCAGCAGGGAGCCCGAGCCGACGAACAGCGCCCACTTGGGCGCGGCTTCGCGATACGCCGCCAGGTTCTTCAGGTCGCCCGAGGAGTCCTTCGCGCCCACGATGCGCGCGTGACTCGACAGCTCCTGCAACAGCTCGGCAGGAAGCGAGACGTGCGTGTACTTCGGGATGTTGTAGACCAGGACCGGCACCGGGCTCGCATCGGCGACGGCGCGGAAATAGTTCGCCAACGCCCGCGCGGCGACCGCGGGAAAGTAGCTGGGCGGGCGGACCAGCACGGCGTCGGCGCCCTCGGCCGCGGCGGCGCGGGTGAGCGCGATCGCCTGCCGCGTCGACTCGGCGCCGGTTCCCGCGATGAGCCACCTCGCCTCGGGCGTGACGGCGCGGGTCCAGGCGACGGCGCGACGTTGTTCGTCCGGGTCGAGCAGCGGCGCCTCACCCGTGGATCCGGCGACGACGATGCCATCCAATCCAGCGGCGAACAGGCGAGCGACGTTGTCCTTGAGATGCTGCGGAGCGATGTCCCCCGAGGCGATGTCGAACGGCGTGGTGATGGGGGCGAAAACCCCGACGAGATCACGCCCGGTCACGGCGGCGGCAACAGGCTCGACAGGTCGTCGGCCTTCACCTCGGCGGGCTTGGGGGCCTTCGCCGCGGGGGCGGAGGAGGGGGAGGGGGCGCCGCGGCGCCGCAAGGAGCGCGTCAGCCGCTCGAAATCGGCGCGGTCCGACGCCGCGGCTACCGCTGTTTCGTAGCTCACCACTCCGTCGGTCACCAGATCAAAGAGATGTTGATCGAAGGTCTGCATCCCGTACTTCTCGCGCGAGTCTCCGATGTAGTCGGGCAGCTCAGCCGTCCGCTCCGTGTCCTTGATCATGTCCCGCGCGATGTCCGTGCAAATCATGACCTCGAGCGCCGCCACGCGCCCCTGGCCGTCGGCTCGCGGCAACAGCCGCTGCGACACCACCGCATGCAGCGCGTCCGACAGCCGCTGCCGCGCGATCTCCTGCTCCTCCGGCGGGAACATCGAGATGATGCGATTCACCGTGGTCACGGTATCGGGCGTGTGCAGCGCAGAGACGAGCACGTGCCCCGTCTCGGCGGCCTTCATCGCCGTGTCGATCGTCTCGGCATCGCGCATCTCGCCGATCAGGACGACGTCGGGGTCCTGGCGCAGGGCCGCCCGCAGGCCCATCCGGAAATCGTCGGTGTCCGTGCCGATCTCGCGCTGCGTCACCGAACAGCTGATGTCACGGTGCAGGAATTCGATCGGGTTCTCGAGGGTGAGGATGTGGCGCTGCTGCGTCTGGTTGATGTGGTTGATGATCGCCGCCATCGTCGAGCTCTTGCCGGACCCCGCCACGCCGGTGACGAGGATCATGCCGCGCTCCACCGACGCCACCTGCGCCAGCACCGCCGGCAGCTTCAGGGACTCGAAGGTGGGCACGTCGAACGGGATGACGCGCATCACGATCATGAACGACGATCGCTGCCGCAGGATGTTGACGCGGAACCGGCCGATCCCCGGCATGCCCCAGGAGCAGTCGTAGTCGCGGATCCGTTCGATCCGCGCCCGGTCCTCCTCGGTGGGGATGAAGCGGAGCGCGATCGCCTTGGTCTGATCGGGGGTGAGGCGCTGCTTGGTGAGCGGCACCAGCTTGCCGTTGATGCGCGCCCGGAAGACGTCCCCCGCCTTGATATGCAGGTCCGACGCCCCGCGATCCACGGCGGCCTTGATGATTTTTTCCATGCGGTCAGTATCCGGCTTCCAGGTCGACGACGTTCGTGAGGGACGCCCCTGCAAGATAGCGCCGGATGTTGTCCACGATGAGAGCCGTCTCACGCTCCCAGAACCGGGATGTGACGGCGCTCACGTGGGGGCTCACGAGCACCCGGGGATGGCCCCAGAAAGGATGATCCTCGGGCAGGGGCTCCATCCCGAACACGTCGAGCGCGGCGCCGCGCAGGCGCCCGGCGTCGATCAGCTCGAGCAGCGCCGCCTCATCGAGCAGCGACCCCCGTGAGACGTTCACGACGATCGCGTCACGCGGCAGCAGGTCCAGGACGCGGCGGCTCACCGCGCCCGCCGTGGCGCCGGTGTGGGGCGCGGCGATCACCAGGCAGTCGCTCTCGGCGGCGAGCCGGGGCAGCTCTTCCAGGATCCCCACCCAGCGCACGCCCAGCGGCCCGCCCGGTGTGGGACGCCGCCGCACTCCCGCCACCGACATCCCCAGCGCCAGTGCCCGGCGGGCGACTGCCCCGCCGATCCCCCCCAACCCGACGATGCCGACTCGCAGGTCGCGTAGCTCCCGCACCGGCAGCGTGAGATCGGTGAACTCGTCCTTGGCCCAGCGGCCCAGCGCCTGCGCCTCGACCATCCGGTCGAGGCCGCGGGCGAAGTACGCGATCGCGGCGATCACCCAGTCGGCCATCGGCTCGGCGTGAACCCCGGCGGAATTCGTCAACACGATGTTGGTGCCGCGCAGCTGGGGAAGGCTCGACCCGACGCCGGCGGTCCCCGTGTGCACCCAGCGCAGCGTGGCGCGTCCCGCCTCCACCACACCGGTCGGGACGCCGTACCCGATGTAGACCTCGGCGCCGCGGGTCGCGGCGATCGATTCGGGGGACCCTGAGCCGCCGTCGCCGTCCGAGGCGGCCGGCGCCTGCACCTCGACCACGTCCCAGCCGGAGCCTACGCCGGAGCGAATCGCGGCCACGCTGGCCGGCGTGATCCGCCAGGCGGCGCGCGGCGAGGCTAGGTCGATGACGAGGCGCCGCGTCACTCTCCGGTCGAGACGGTGCGGACGGCAGGGTGATGCAGCAGGGCGATCATCACCTGGTCGTGGAGCCGCTTGGGGCCGCTCAAATCGAAATCGACGACGAGGTCCACGTTTTCGCGCCGGCTCTCGTGGCGGACGATCGTCAGGCCGGTGCGCCGGATGACCGTCTCCAGCTCTTCGAGCGGGTCCTTATCGGGGCGGGCGTGCACCGTGAGGTGACTCTTGGTCGAGTGACGTTCGACCACGATCTCGATCCTGCCCAGGCCCTGGAGCACGACCAACACGACGAGCGTGGAAAGCAGCGCCTCGGCGTAGTGGCCGGCGCCGAGCGCCACGCCGATCGCCGCGACGACCCAGATCGTGGCCGCGCTGGTGAGGCCGACGACGGCGCCGCGGGCATGCAGGATCGTGCCGGCGCCGATGAAGCCGACCCCGGTCACGATCTGGCCGGCCACGCGTGTGGCGTCCGCGGCGCCATGCACCATGCTCAGCGACAACTGCGTGTACAGCGCCGAGCCGATGCAGATGAGGATGTTGGTACGGAGCCCGGCGGGCTTGCCGCCCAACTCCCGCTCCAACCCGATCGCCCCGCCGAGCAGCGTGGCGAGCGCGAGCTGCAGCAGCAGCTCGAGCTTGAAGATGTCGATGAGGTTCTCGAGCATCAGGTCTCCGCGGCCTTGAGGAAGCCCATGCGCTCCCGCACCTCGGCGATCGTGACGCGGGCGAGCGCGCGCGCTTTGGCGGCGCCGGCGCGCAGCCGCTCGATCAGGCCTTCCGGCTCTCGCCGCAGCGCGTCGGCCCGCTCGCGAATGGGGGTGAGCGCCGCTATCATATTGTCCGCCAGCACCCGTTTGCAGTCGAGGCAGCCCCATCCCGCCGTGCGGCACTTGTGCGCCACCTCCGTCTGCGTGGCGGGCGGCGAAAAACCCTGGTGGATCGTGAAGATGTTGCAGATGTCGGGGTTGCCCGGATCCTTGCGGGTCTTGCGGGCCGGATCGGTGGCGGCGGGCCGCAGTTTCTCCCAGATCGTTTCGGGAGAGTCGAACAGCCCGATGGTGTTGCCCAGGCTCTTCGACATTTTGGCTTGGCCGTCGAGCCCGAGCACACGCTTCGTCTTGGTGAGCAGCGGCTGCGGCTCGGGAAAGTAGCCCGCTCCGAAACGCGCGTTCCAACGGCGGGCGATCTCGCGCATCAGCTCGAGGTGCTGCACCTGGTCCTCGCCCACCGGGACGAGGCGCGCCTTGTAGAGCAGCACGTCGGCGGCCTGGAGGATGGGGTAGTTCAGCAGTCCCGCCGGGATGCTCTCCTGGCGCTGCGCCTTCTCCTTGAACTGCGTCTGGCGCTCGAGCTCGCCGAGCGGCGCGACGATCGTGAGCAGCCAGTTCAGCTCACTGTGCTCGGCGACGTGCGACTGCACGAACACGACGCACTTCTCGGGGTCCAGGCCGGCGGCAAAGAGGCCTACCGCCATCTCGCGCGTCCGCTCGGCGAGGGTCGCGACGTCGTAGGGCTGCGTGATCGCGTGCAGGTCCACGATCGAGAACAGGCAGTCGTGTTGGTGCTGCAGCTGCACCCAGTTCTGGACCGCGCCAAGGTAGTTTCCGATATGCAGCTCGCCGGAGGGCTGGATGCCGCTGAACACGCGCGTCATAGGGGTCACAAGGTGCGGGATTACAACGACTTAGTCAAGGTCGCCGAGCGCGCCGCGGCCCGTGCCGCGGCGTTCATTCGCGCCGCTCGGCGCCCCCGCGCTGAGGACTGGACGGAGAAGGGCCGGCACGATTTCGTGACCGAAGTGGACCGCGCGTGCGAAGCCCTGATCGCCGAGGCGCTCACACGCGACGTGCCCGGATCGCGGGTCGTGGGCGAGGAGCTCACGCCCGAGCTCGCCGCGAGCGGCGACGTGGTCTGGATCGTCGACCCCCTCGACGGGACGACGAACTACCTGCATCGGTATCCGCAATACGCGGTGAGCGTCGGGTGCGTAGTGAGTGGTGCGTTGTGCGTGGGCGTGGTGCATGACGTCGCGCGCGATGTCGTGTATCGGGCCGCCACGGGAGCGGGCGCATGGGTCGGAGACAAGCGACTTGCGGTGTCGACGCTCGCGGAGCCGAAGCGGGCGCTCGTCGGCACGGGGTTCCCATTCAAGGAAGAGGGCCTGCTCGATGCCTATCTGCGACAGTTCGCCGCTGTGATGACGGCCTCGAGCGGGATCCGGCGCGCCGGTGCCGCGGCCCTCGACCTGGCGGACGTCGCCGCGGGCCGGTTCGACGCGTTCTGGGAGCTGTCGCTCGCCCCGTGGGATGTGGCGGCCGGAGTCGTGCTCGTGCGTGAGGCAGGCGGCCGCGTCACCCGGCTCGACGGTTCCGAGGACGTGCTGGGCCACGGTGCGATCGTGGCAGGAAGTCCCCCCATGCACCGCTGGTTGATCGACCTCTTGAGGAACGCCTGATGCCGTCACCGCTGGTCGAATGCGTACCGAATTTCTCGGAGGGCCGCGATCAGACCACGATCGACGCCCTCCGCTCGGCCATCGTCGCCATGCCCGGCGTCAAGCTGCTCGACGTGCAATCGGACGCGGCGCACAACCGGTCCGTGTTCACCTTCGTCGCGCCCCCGGCCGCAGCGGCCGAGGCCGCGTTCCGCGCGATGCAGGTGGCCACGGCCCGCATCGATCTCACGAAGCACAAGGGGGAACATCCCCGGATGGGCGCGACTGACGTCGTGCCGTTCGTGCCGGTCGCCGGCATCATGATGGACGACTGCGTTGCGCTCGCCCGCCAACTGGGTGAACGAGTGGGTAAGGAGCTCGGCATCCCGGTGTTCCTGTACGCCCGAGCCGCGCAGCGCCCCGAGCGCGTGCTGCTCCCCGACGTTCGCAAGGGAGAGTTCGAGGGAATGCAGGGCCGTGTGCTGGAGCCCGATTTTGGACCCAATCGGGTCCATCCGACCGCCGGCGCCACCGCCATCGGCGCGCGTCCCTTCCTCGTCGCGTACAACATCTATCTCGACACGAAAGACGTGGCAATCGCCAAGGAGATCGCGAAGCAGATCCGCACCTCCGGCGGCGGACTCCCCGCGGTGCAGGCCAGTGGGTTCGAGGTAGGCGGCCTGGCGCAGGTGTCGATGAATCTGCTCGACATCGACATCACACCCCCCGCCACGGTTTTCGGGGCGGTCAAGGCGCTCGCGGAGAAGCGCGGCGTGGGCGTGAAGAAGAGCGAGATCGTCGGTCTGATCCCTGAGCGGGCGGTGATCGGCGCTGCCGGCGCTGCTTTGCAACTACCCGATCCGGCGGATCACCTGCTCGAAGCCAAGATCAGAGAGATCCGCGCCGCCGAAGGGGGGGGTGGGGCGCCGACACTCGACGGCTGGATCGACGATCTGGCCGGCGGGTCACCGGTGCCGGGCGGGGGCAGCGCCGCCGCGCTCGCGGCCACGCTCGCCGCCGCGCTCGTTGGGATGGTGGCCCGCCTGACGATCGGGCGGAAAGCGTATGCGAGTGTCGAGGGACGCGCGAAGGAGATCCTGGCGGAGGCCGACCGGCTGCGCAGTGAGCTGCGGCGCCTGGTGGACGAGGATGCCGAGGCATACACGGCCGTGAGCGAGGCCTACAAGGTCCCGAAGGACAACCCCGCCCGCCCCAAGACGATAGACCACGCGCTCCTGGGGGCCGCTCGAGTGCCCCTCACCGTCGCGCGCGTCACCGCCACGGTGCGGAAGCTCGCGCAGGAAATGGAGCAGATGGGCAACAAGAACGCGCGCTCGGACGCGAGAGTGGCAGAGGGGCTGGCCCGCGCGGCGATTGCCGGCGCCTTGGAGAACGTGCGCGTGAACGTGGAGGCTTTGTCGGATCCGGCGCTGGGGCTGGAGCTGTTGGAGGAGGCGGAACGGATTACGACGCGGTAAGCACCCGCGGCGGCGCCCCGTTTTCCTCGATCGCGACCGTATGCTCGAAATGGGCCGACAGCGACCCATCCTGAGTCACGACGGTCCACTTGTCATCGAGCGTCCGGATCTCCGCCTTGCCGACGTTGATCATCGGCTCGATCGCGATGGTCATGCCGGGCACGAGCCGCGCCCCGCGCTTCGGCTTCCCGTAGTTCGGCACCTGCGGCTCCTCGTGGAACGCCGCGCCGATCCCGTGCCCCACCAGCTCCCGCACCACTGAGTAGCCCGCCTTTTCGGCCACCTGCTGCACCGCAGAGCCGATGTCCCCCACGTGATTCCCCGCCCGCGCCTGGGCGACTCCAGCGGCGAGCGCGTCGCGCGTCACCTGCAACAGGCGCGCAGCCTCCAGCGAGACGTCGCCCACGGGGAATGTGGCGGCGGAGTCGGCGTGCAGGCCCTCGAGCCACGCACCCACGTCGACACTCAAGAGGTCCCCTTCCTTCAGGACGCGCGTCGGCGACGGTATGCCGTGGACGATCTCATGATTGATCGACGTGCAGAGCGTGGCGGGAAAGTCGTACAGGCCCTTGAACGAGGGCCGGGCCCCCGGATGGCTGCGGATGAAGTCTTCGGCGAGGCGGTCGAGCGCTTCGGTGGAGATCCCGGGGCGGACGTGCCGCGCCACCAGGGCGAGCGTCCCGGCCACGATCCGGCCGGCGGCCGCCATCGTTTCGATCTCCCGCGGCGACTTGATGGTGATCATCGCCCGATGATCCGCTTGATCTCCTCCGTGATCTGCTCGACGGTGCCGCCGCCCGGCACGCGATGCACGATCCCGCGCTGACTGTAATGCGCGATGAGAGGAGCGGTGTCTCGACGGTACACGTTGAGCCGCGTCTTGATGGCCTCGGGCGTGTCGTCGCTGCGGCCTTCCTGCGACGCCCGCGCCGACATGCGCCGCACCAGCTCGTCCTCGTCCACGTCGAGCAACAGGATGTGGTTCAACCGTTGACCGCGCTCGGCGAGCGTCTTGTCCACCAGCTCGGCCTGCGCCGCGGTGCGGGGGAACCCGTCGAAGATGGCGCCGTCCTTGGCTTCGGGCTTCGCCAGTTCGGCCTTGATCAGGTCGAGAATCACGGAGTCGGGGACGAGCTGCCCCTTGTCGTAGTAGTCCTTAGCCTGCTTGCCGAGCGGGGTGCCGTCCTTCATGGCAGCGCGCAGGATGTCGCCCGTCGTGATCTTGGGGAGGGCGAGACGCTCCGCCAGGATCGTCCCCTGGGTCCCCTTGCCTGAGCCCGGCGCCCCCAGGATGAGAATGAACACTAAAGTACCCGCCCGCCTAGCGCCGGAAGCTGACCCGCGACGAGCCGCTGCCCCCACCGGGGCCCTTCATGAAGCCGTCATACTGACGCAGCAGCAGGTGCTGCTGCACCTGTTGGACGGTGTCCAGCGCCACACCCACCACGATGAGCAGCGCGGTGCCGCCGAAGCCGAAGGGCATGTTGAGGATGTTGGTGACGACGATCGGCAGCATCGCCACGAAGGTCAGGAAGATCGCCCCAGGCAGCGTGATGCGGGACAACACTTCGTCGATGTAGTCGGCGGTCGCGGCGCCCGGCTTCACGCCGGGAATGAACCCGCCCTGTTTCTTGAGATTCTCGGCCAGGTCCACCGGATTGAAGATGATGGACGTATAGAAGTAGGCGAAGAAGACGATCAGCACGGCGCTGGTGATCACGTACCAGATCGACGTCGTATTGAAGTACTCGGCGAAGCGCTTCAGCCACTCGATGCCGCTGAAGGTCGCGATGGTGCCGGGCACGATGATCAGCGACTGCGCGAAGATGATCGGCATCACGCCGGCGCTGTTGATGCGCAGGGGAATGAACGTCTTTTGCCCCTCCCGGATCCGTCCTCGTCCCATCACCTTCCGCGGGATCTGGATCGGGATGCGGCGCGCGGCCACCGTGACGGCCACCGTGCCCGCCACGACGAACACCATTATCCCCAGCACCGCGAGCAGGATCGGGAAGCTCAGCGTGCCCGTCTTGAGTGCCTCGATCGTGCGCAGCGACTCGGGCAGGATCCGCTCCACGATCGAGAAGAAGATGAGCAGGCTCATCCCGTTCCCGATGCCGCGCTCGGTGATCTGCTCGCCCAGCCACATCACGAATACGCCGCCCGTCGTCAACGTCAGCACCGTCGTCATCCGGAACGCCCACCCGGGCGACGCGACGGCGTTGGGCAATTGTTCGGTGAAAATGGCGAAGCCGTAGGCCTGGAACAGGCACAGCACGACGGTGAGGTAGCGCGTCCACTGCGTGAGGCGCTTCTTGCCTTCCTCGTCGCGCTGCATCTTCTCGATGATCGGGAAGACGGGGCCCGCCAGCTGGAAGACGATGCTGGCGGAGATGTACGGCATGATCCCGAGCGCAAAGACCGTGGCGCGCGAGAAGCCGCCGCCCGCGAACAGGTCGTACAGGCTGAAGAGGGTGCCCTGCCCCGCGTTCGCGAGGAAGTCGGCGAGGGCGTCGACGTTCACGCCCGGTGTGGCGATGTGCGCGCCGATGCGGTAGACGACGAGGCACAGGAGCGTGAAGAGCAGCTTGTCCTTCAGCTCCGGAACCTTGAACAGATTCGGAATCGGGGACGTCACTCTATCGTTCCGCCGGCTTGCTCGATCTTGGTCTTGGCGCTGGCGGAGACGGCGACGCCCTTCACCAGGAACTTGCGCTGCACCTCGCCCATGCCGAGCAGCTTGATCGGCTGGTCGGGCCGCCGCACCAGCCCCGCCCCGAACAGCGTGTCGGGCGTGATCTCGACGCCCTCGGCGAGGAGATTCAGGTGGCGCACGTTCACGACCTGGGCGTCCTGCTTGAACGGGTTGGTGAAGCCCCGCTTGGGGATGCGCCGGATGAGCGGCATCTGCCCGCCCTCGAAGCCGGGGCGGATCTTCTTGCCGGCGCGAGCCGTCTGCCCCTTGCCGCCGCGGCCCGACGTCTTGCCGATCCCCGAGCCGGGCCCGCGGCCCTTACGGATGCGGCCGCGATGGGAGCCCTTGGGGGGCTTCAGATCGTGCAGGGCGAGCCGCGTTACCGGCGCGTCTTTCTTCTTCTTCGCCCTCGTGGTCTTCGTAGCCATTACTTCGAGCCTTCCTTCACGGGCGTCACCTCGACGAGGTGGCGCACCTGTTGAAGCATCCCGCGCAAGGCGGGGTGATCCTGCTTGATCAGGACTTCCTGATGGTGCTTGAAGCCCAACGCTGCCAGCGTGCGCTTGAGGCGCGCCGGATGCCCGCTCCCCGAGCGCACCTGCTTGATCCGCAGCTTGCCCTTGCCCGCGGGCGGGAGAATCGGGTCGCGGCCGGATTTCCGCTTGCGATACTTCCGGGTGGGGGGCAGCCTACCCATGCGTCACCCCGGTAGCTTGGCGAGCGCGGTAATGAATCGCCTCGAGCTCGACGCCCCGCTCCTTGGCCACGCGCCGCGCCGTCGTCAACCGCTCCAGGCCGTCCATCGTCGCCCGGACCATGTTGTGCGGGTTGGTCGAGCCCAGGCTCTTGGTGAGGATGTCGCGCACGCCGGCGCACTCGAGCACCGCGCGCACCGGGCCGCCGGCGATCACGCCGGTCCCCGTCGCCGCGGGCTTCAAGAGCACGCGCCCCGCGCCGTGCTTGCCCACGATCTCATGCGGGATCGTGGTGCCGGTGAGCGGCACGTCCTTCAGCTTGCGGCGCGCCGATTCGACCGCCTTGCGCACCGCTTCGCTCACCTCGTTGGCCTTGCCGGTCGCGATGCCGACTTGTCCCTTCCCATCCCCCACCGCCACCAGGGCGTTGAAGGAGAAACGGCGACCACCCTTCACGACCTTGGCGACGCGGTTGATGGCGATGACGTTCTCGACGAACCCGTCGCCCTCGCGCTGCCGGTCGCCGCCCTGGCGATCCCCGCCCCGACCCCGCCCGCGCCCACCTCGACCACCACCGCCACCGCCACCACCGCCGCCCCCACGACCGCCCCGTGACGGGCGGTGTTCCTGGGCCGGCGCAGCAGGCGCGGCAGGCGCGGCCGCCGGTGCTTCGGGGGGGGGGAGGGGAGCCGCTGCGGCTGCCGGAGTGCTCTGCTCTTGTTCGTTGTCCATCAGAACTCCAATCCACCTTTGCGGGCGCCGTCGGCCACGGCCTTCACGCGCCCGTGATACTGGTAACCGCCGCGGTCGAACACGACCTTCACGATGCCCTTGTCCTTGGCCTTCGCCGCGATGAGCCGGCCGAGCGCGAAGCTCCGCGCCACCTTGCCCTTGCCCTCCACCGCGATCCCCTCGGAGTTGTCCGCGACCCCGGCGAGCGTCACGCCGCGCTGGTCATCCACCAGCTGGGCGTAGATGTGCTTCGAGGAGCGGAACACGACCAGCCGCGGCCGCTCCGGGGTGCCCTGCACCTTCTTGCGAACCCGGAGGTGGCGGCGGTAGCGCTCGTGCGCCGACGTCTTGATCTTGTGAATGGATCGCATGGATTATTTCGCCGCCTGGGCCGTCTTGCCCGCCTTGCGCCGCACCTGTTCACCCTGATAGCGAATGCCCTTGCCCTTGTACGGCTCGGGCGGGCGGACGTTGCGGATCTCCGCGGCCACCTGGCCCACCAGCTCCTTGTCGATGCCCTCGATCTTCACGAGGACGTTGTTCTCAACCGAAATCTTGATGCCCTTGGGCGCGTGGTACGGAACGGGATGCGAGAACCCCACCACCAGCTGCACGCCGAACGGCTTGGGCTCGGCCTTGTAGCCGACGCCCTGGATCTCGAGCGCCTTGGCGAATCCCTTGGTGACGCCCTCGACCATGTTGGCCACGAGCGTCCGGGTCAGGCCGTGCAGCGCCTTGTGCCGCGTCTCGTCGCTGGGACGCCGCACCGTGACCGCGTTCTCTTCCAACGCGAGCGCCATGTCGACGTGCAGCGTGCGGCTGATTTCGCCCTTCGGTCCCTTCACCGTGATGTGGTGGCCCCCGGCGTCGATCTGTGCGGTGACGCCCTTGGGCAGCGGGACGGGCTTTCTTCCGATGCGCGACATGCCGCCTCCCTACCAGACCACCGCGAGCAGCTCACCGCCGATACGGGCGGTGCGGGCTTCGCGGTCGGTCATCAGGCCCTGCGGCGTGCTGAGGATCGCCATCCCCAGTCCGTTCTTGACTCGCGGAATCTCGCGAGCCTTGACGTAGCGGCGCAGGCCGGGCGTGGAGATGCGTTGCAGCGCGCGGATGACGGGCGCGTCGTTGTGGTACTTCAGGTAGAGCCGCAGCAGCCCGTGACGCCCGTCGTCCAGGACTTTGTAGTCCTGGATGTAGTGGTTGTCGCGGAGGATCCGCCCGATCTCGACCTTCAGTTTCGACACCGGCATGTCGACCCGGCGGTGGCCCGCCGCACAGGCGTTCCGCACGCGGGTCAGCATATCGGCGACGGGATCAGTTGCGCTCATCTCGCCTGTCCTTTACCAGCTGGCTTTGCGCACGCCGGGAATCTCCCCGCGCAGCGCCAGATCACGGAAACAGATGCGGCACAGCTTGAACTTCCGCAGCGTACCACGGCTTCGCCCACAGCGCTGGCAGCGGTAGTAGCCCCGCACCTTGAACTTGGGCGGCCGTTTGACTCTCTCGATCCACGCCTTCTTCGCCATGTGATCTCCTAGGCTGCCGCCACGGGGGTCTCGCCCCGGAACGGCATCCCCAGCTCTCGGAGGAGCGCCAGGGCGGAGTCGTCCCGGCCGGCACTCGTCACGAACGTGATATCCATCCCGTGGATCCGCTCGACCTTGTCGTAGTCGATCTCGGGGAAGATCATCTGCTCTTTGATGCCGAGCGTGTAATTGCCGCGCCCGTCGAAGCTCTTGGTCGGCAGCCCGCGGAAATCGCGCATCCGGGGCACGGCGACCGTGATGAACCGGTCGAGGAACTCGTACATCCGGCCGCCGCGCAACGTCACGGCGCAGCCGATCGGCTGCCCCTCGCGCAGGTTGAAGTTCGCGATCGACTTCTTGGCCCGCGTGACCACCGGATGCTGGCCCGTGACGGCGCCCAGCTCGACCACCGCGGCGTCGAGTCCCTTGGGATTCTTGACCGCGTCACCCATGCCGACGTTGAGCACGATCTTCAGAAGCCGCGGGATCTGGTGCGGGTTCTTGAAGCCGAACTGCTGCTGCAGCTTGGCGCGCACGCGTTGCTCGTAAAAGTCGAGCAGCCGCGCCCGGGGCGCCGGCTCCGCCGGCGGGCCTTCGGGCTCGGGAGCGGGCGCCGGGGCCTTGGCCCCTTTGCCACCCTTGCCGCCCTTGCCGCCCTTGCCCTCTTTGCCCTCTTTCGAGGCCTTCGGCTGTTTCTTTTCCCCCCGCGGCATGGCCGCGGGGTTCGCCACCTCGACCTCAGGCTTCGCCACCTCGGCCGCGGGGTTGGCCGCTTCCGGCTGCTGTTCTTGGTCCGTGGGCTTCTTTTCGTCCGCCATCGCTACCTCACTCGCGGAATCGGCTGGCCGGACTTGACCGCGATCCGCTCCACCGTTCCGTCCTTGTCCTTGCGGCGCCGCACCCGCGTGGGGTGCCCCGACTTGGGGTCGAGCAGCATCACGTTCGACGCCGCGATCGGCGCCGGGAACTCGATGATCCCGCTCTCGCCCTGCGGTGTCGTGGCCCGCTTGTGCTTCTTGACGATGTTCACGCCCTCCACCACGACCCGGAACTGCTTCGGGTACACGTGGAGGATCTTGCCTTCCTTGCCTCGGGCTTCGCCGCGAATCACGCGCACGGTGTCGCCCTTGGCGACGTGCAGCTTGTGGCGCACGGGCTCCATGCCCCGGACTTTGCGCGACTTCTTGTAGACGAGCGGCTTCATCTCAGATGACCTCCGGCGCGAGCGACACGATCTTCATGAACTTCTTGTCGCGCAGCTCGCGGGCCACCGGGCCGAAGATGCGGGTGGCCCGCGGCTCACCCTCGTCATTGATCAGCACGGCGGCGTTCTCGTCGAAGCGGATGTAGGAGCCGTCTTTGCGCCGGGTCTCCTTGGCCGTCCGCACGATCACCGCCTTGACCACCTCGCCCTTCTTCACCTGACCGGTGGGAATGGCGTCCTTGATCGTGACGACCACGACGTCGCCCAGCCCCCCATAGCGACGCTTGGACCCGCCGAGCACGCGGATCACGAGCGCGCGCCGCGCGCCCGAGTTGTCCGCGATCTTGAGCTGCGTTTCCTGCTGCACCATGGCTTACTTCGCCCTTTCGACGATCTCGACCACCCGCCAGCGCTTCCGCTTGGATAGGGGCCGGGTCTCCACGATGCGGACCGTATCACCCGTCTTGGCGCCGTGCTCGTCGTGCGCGGCGACCGTCTTGGTGCGGTTGATCTGCTTGCCGTAGAACCCGTGCGCGAAGCGACGCGACATCGAGACCGTCACGGTCTTCTGCATCTTGTCGCTCACCACGACGCCCGTCCGGACCTTGCGGCGCGTTCTCTCCGTCCCGCCCGTCATGCCGACGCCCTTTCCTGCAGAATGGTCTGAATCCGCGCGATGTCGCGGCGGATCGTGCGCAGCTGCAGCGGATTGGCGAGCGCCTCGGTGGCCCGGCGAAACTCGAGCCGGAACCGCTCCTCGCTCAGGATCACGAGCTTCTGCGTCAGCTCCTCGGTCTTCAGCTCGCGCAGCTCCTCGGGCCGGTTCTGTTTCGCCGTCGCCATCTTAGCGCTCCTCCCGCTTCACGAACTTCGACCGCACCGGCAGTTTGGCCGCCGCGAGCGCCAGCGCCTCGCGCGCCAGATGCTCTTCGATCCCCTCCAGCTCGAACATGATCCGGCCCGGCTTCACGACCGCCACCCAGCCCTCCGGGTTGCCCTTGCCCTTCCCCATCCGGGTCTCGGCAGGCTTCTTGGTGATCGGCTTGTCGGGGAAGAGGCGAATCCACACCTTCCCGCCGCGCTTCATCTCTCGCGTCACCGCGACGCGCGCCGCCTCGATCTGGCGGTTGGTGACCCAGCCCGGATCGAGCGACATCAACCCGTAATGGCCGAACGCGACGGTGTTGCCGCGCGTGGCCATCCCGTTGGTGCGGCCCTTGAACCGCTTGCGAAACTTGACGCGCTTGGGTGCCAGCATCGTTCAGACGCCCGTGGAATAGGTGCGGCCGTGCAGATCTTCCGTCCGCTCGCCCTTGAAGATCCAGACCTTCACGCCGATCGTCCCGAAGGTCGTCTTGGCGGTCGAGGTCGCGTAGTCGATGTCGGCCCGGAGCGTATGCAGCGGCACGCGCCCCTCGTGGTAGCCCTCGGTCCGCGCGATTTCCGCTCCGCCCAGGCGGCCTGCCGTCTTGATCTTGATGCCCTGCGCCCCCATCCGCATCGCGCTCTGCACCGCCCGCTTCATCGCGCGGCGGAACGAGATGCGCTGCGTGAGCTGATGCGCCACGCTGTCGCCCACCAGCTGGGCGTCCAGCTCGGGCCGCTTGATCTCCTCGACGTTGATCCCGACTTCCTTCCCCGTGAGCTGGGCCAGCTCGTCTCGCAGCTTGTCGACTTCCGCGCCGCGCTTGCCGATCACCACGCCGGGCCGGCCGGTGTGCACCGTGACGGTCACCTTGCCCGGCTTCCGCTCGATGTGCACGTCGGCGATCGCCGCGTGGCTGAGCCGCGTCTTCAAGTACTTGCGGATCAGCTCGTCTTCCTTGAGCAGCTCCGGGAAGTTGCGCCGCGCGTAATAGCGGGAGCGCCACTGCTTGACGATCCCGAGGCGGAACCCATAGGGATGTGTTTTCTGGCCCACTTACTTGCTCGCTTTCGATGCCTGCTTGGCCCGTTTGGTCTTCGTCTTCTTCTTGCCCGCGGCCTTCTTCTGGGGCTTCGCCTTGGCCTTGGCCTTCGCCTTCGGCTCCGCATTCGTCGCCGTCGCCGGCGCGGCCTTGGCCGCCGGTGCGGGCGTGGATTCGCTCGCCACATGGATCTCCACGTGGCTCGTGCGCTTCTTGATCGGCGTGGCGCGGCCCATCGCCGCGGCGGTGAAGCGCTTCAACGTCGCGCCTTCGTTCACCACCGCGTACTTGACCCGCAGCTGATCGGCGTCGAACGGCGTGTTCTGCCGCTGCGCCGCCTGCTGCGCGTTCGCCACCGCCGACTTGAGCACTTTGTGGATCTGCCGGGCGGCGCGCTTCTTCGAGAACCGCAGGATGGCGTCGGCCTCCGGCACCGCGCGCCCCCGGATCAGATCGATCACGAGGCGCATCTTGCGCGCCGACTGCCGCACCGTCCGCTGAATCGCTCGGGCTTCCATTTACTTCTTCTCCCCGCCGCCGCTACTGCTCGCGCTAGGTGGAGCGCCGCCTGCAGGAGCAGCCTCGGCTTCGCGCTCGGCTGCCGAGCCCTTGGCGCTGTGGCCGCGGAACAGCCGCGTCGCCGCGAACTCGCCCAGCTTGTGGCCCACCATGTTCTCGGTGATGTACACGGGGATGAACTTGTTCCCGTTGTGCACCGCGAGGGTGTGGCCGATGAACTCGGGCGTGATGGTGCTGCGCCGCGACCAGGTCTTGAACACCTTCTTCTCGTTCTTCTCGTTCAGAGCCCGGACTTTGACGAGGAGCGACTCCTCGACGTAGGGGCCCTTCTTGACGCTGCGTCCCATTACGTCGTCGCCTTCCCGCGCTTCCGACCGCGCACGATGAGTTTCGTCGACCGCTTCTTCTTGTGCCGGGTCTTCTTGCCCTCGACCTTGCCCCACGGGTTGGTGGGGGGCCGGCCGCCGGAGCTCTTGCCCTCACCGCCGCCGAGCGGGTGGTCCACCGGGTTCATGGCGACGCCGCGCACGCGCGGGCTCCGGCCCAGCCAGCGGCTCTTGCCCGCTTTGCCGATCGAGAGCAGCTCGTGCTCGGCGTTGCCGACCTCGCCGATCGTGGCGAAGCACTCGCCGCGGATCATGCGCATCTCCGTCGAACGGAGCCGGAGGGTCACGTAGTTGCCTTCCTTGGCCACGACCTGCGCGCTCGTGCCCGCGCCGCGGCACAGCTGCCCGCCCTTGGCGATCTTCAGCTCGATGTTGTGCACCGCGGTGCCCAAGGGGATCTCGAACAGCGGCATCGCGTTGCCGACCCGGATGTCGGACCCGGGCCCCGAAACGACGCTGTCCCCCACGCCCAACCCCTTGGGCGCCAGGATGTAGCGCTTCTCGCCGTCGGCGTAATGCAGCAGGGCGATGCGCGCCGTCCGGTTCGGGTCGTACTCGACCGCTGCGACCTTCGCCGGGACCGCGAACTTCTCGCGGCGGAAGTCGATGCGCCGGTACTGGCGCTTGTGCCCGCCGCCCATATACCGGCTCGTGATGTGCCCCTTGTTGTTGCGCCCGCCCGTCCGCTTGAGCGGCTCGAGCAGCGACTTCTCGGGCTCCGTCTTCGTGATGTCGGCGAAGTCGGAGACCGAGCGAAAGCGCGTGGCCGGTGTCATCGGCCGAAACTGTCGGATGCCCATATCAGCCCTCGAACACCTCGATGGCGTCGCCCTCTTTGAGGGTGACGATCGCCTTCTTCCAGGACGGCCGCCGGCCGGCGTAGCGCCCGTACGTTTTGCGCTTGGCGCGCACGACCAGGGTCCGCACGCGCGTCACGGAAACCTTGAACAATGTCTCGATCGCCGCCTTGATCTGCGGCTTGCTCGCGTCGAGATGCACCTTGAACGCGTATTCCTTGCGGGCGCCGTAGGCGGCCGACGTCTTCTCGGTGACCACCGGTGCGACGATCATGGTGTGCAGGTCAGGCATCGGCCGCCTCCTCTTCCTGCTCCGCCGTGGCGCCGAGGGCCGGGAGCTCCACCAGCACCGCGTGCGACCAGAGGATCTCGTACGCCGTGGCGTCGGCGAACCGCATCACGTGCACCCCGGGGATGTTGCGGCCCGACAAGTACACGTTCTGACTCTTCTCGTCGCCCGCCGTCAGCACCAGCACCTTCTTGTCGGTCAGCTCCAGCTTCGCGAGCAGGTCGGCGAACGGTTTCGTCTTCGGCTTCTCGTAGGCGAACGCGTCCACCACCAGCACCGCGCCCTCGCGGGCGCGCGCGTTGAGCGCGGACTTCTTCGCCAGCTGCCGCATCTTCTTCGGGATCCCGAGGCGATAGCTGCGCGGGTGCGGGCCGAACGCGATCCCGCCGTGCCGCCAGTGCGGCGCGCGGGTCGAACCCTGCCGGGCGCGTCCCGTCCCCTTCTGCTTCCACGGCTTCTGATTGCCGCCCGAGACCTCGCTGCGGGTCAGGGTGTCGTGCGTCCCCTGCCGCTGGTTGGCCAGGTAGGTGATCACCGCCCGGTGCAGCAGGTCTTCGTTCACCGTGCCGTCGAACAGCGTCGCCGGCAGGGGGACGGCCTTTTTCTTGGCGCCGGCGGCCGAAAAGTGCGGAGCCTCAATCATGGCGGCTCGGGCCTCCCTGCTTGCGGACCGTGAGCAGGCCGTTCATCGGACCCGGGACGGACCCGCGCACGAACAGCAGGTTGCGCTCGGCGTCGACCTTCACGACGCGGAGCCCCAGCTCGGTGAAGTTGCGCGCGCCCATGTGGCCCGGCATCCGCTTCCCCTTGATGATGCGCGAGGGATCGGTGCCCGGCGCGATCGACCCGGGCTTGCGGTGGCGTGTGTTGCCGTGCGTCTCCGGCCCGCCGTGGAAGTGGTGCCGGTGGACCACGCCCTGGAAGCCGCGGCCCTTCGTGATCCCCGTGATCTTCACCCGGTCGCCCTCGGCAAAAATGGCGACGGTGATGGCTTCGCCCGCCTTGGGCGGCGTGTCTTCGCCCACGGGGAAGAAGCTGCGGATCACGCGCGGCGCGGTCTCGATCCCGGCCTTCTTCACGTGGCCGGCGAGCGCCTTGGGGGTGCGCTTGGGCTTCTTGGCGCCGAAGCCGAGCTCGACGCGGCCGCCCTCGGCGACGGCGACGACGGCACACGGCCCCGCCTCGATCACCGTGACGGGGATGTGCGTGCCCTCGGCGTTGAACACCCGGGTCATGCCCAGTTTGCGTCCGATCAATCCGTTCATGGCTACTCGACCTTGATCTCTACGTCCACACCTGCAGGCAGATCGAGCTTCGTCAGCGCATCGACCGTCTGCGACCGCGAGTCGAGAATGTCGATGAGCCGCTTGTGCGTCTTCAGCTCGAACTGCTCCCGGCTCTTCTTGTCGATGTGCGGGCTGCGCAGCACCGTCCACATCTGCCGTTTGGTGGGCAGCGGGATGGGGCCCGAGACCTGCGCGCCCGTCTTCTCCGCGGTGCGCACGATGTCGGCCGCCGCCTGATCGATCAGGGCGTGGTCGAATGCTTTGAGTCGGATGCGAATCTTGCCCGCCATAGAGTCCTCGCTACTTCAGGATCTTCGTGACCACACCCGCGCCGACCGTCCGGCCGCCCTCGCGGATCGCGAACCGCAGCTGCTCTTCCATCGCGATCGGCGTGATCAGCTCGATCGTCATCTTCGTGTTGTCCCCCGGCATCACCATCTCCACCCCCGCCGGCAGCTCCA
>Ga0193723_1000043_pt1 | contig 34642 bp, 27 predicted proteins | sample H2m2metaG_FD_143042 | JGI IMG/M metagenome (GOLD analysis project Ga0193723, IMG submission 143042) | Soil microbial communities from a riparian zone of the East river system, Colorado, United States - H2m2 | ecosystem: Environmental > Terrestrial > Soil > Riparian zone | place: USA: East River...
ACGCGCGCGCGCTCGGTCTCCGCGAAGTGTTCGGACTGACGCGCAAGCCGATGTTCTTCCTGCGGCTCGGGTTCCGGTCCGCGGAGAAAGCGGAGTTCCCCCTCAAGGTGTGGGCCGATTGCGCCCGCTGTCCCCGCCAGGACGCCTGCGACGAGGTGGCCGTAGCGCTCGCGTTATGACGTTTGGGGCGGTTTCGCTTGCCTGGTAGTTCCGCTTCACCGTGTTTTCCGAATGATGCGTTGTCTCTTGTGTTGCTGGTTTGTCGCGACGTTGGGTCTCGAGCCCGCCGTCGCGCAGCGCCGTCTTCCGTGGACGGCTCCGCCCCCGCCTCTCAGCCTGGGACAACGAGTTCGCGTCTGGACGTGGGAACCGGGTTACGCCCGTCTCGGTGCTTCGCCCTTCGCCGTCCCTCGTGACGTGCGCCTCACCGGCGCGTTGGTCGCCTACAGTCCCCTCGACAGCGTGCGGATCGCTCGCACCGGTCCCGTGGCGCTGTTCTCTATGACTCCCGAGCGCACGGTGTACTGGTCGAGTGTGACGCAGATCGACGTGCCGAACGGCCGCAACACTTTGGGGGGGGCGGCGGGTGGACTCGCAGGGGCCTTCGGCGTAGCCCTGCTGGCGAGCCTGGTCGGGAAAGCCTTCGGGTGCGATGTTGGGGACAACTGCCCCAACGTTTGGAGGACGACGGCGCAGGTATCCGTCGTGGCAGTGCCCGCCGGCGCGGTCTACGGGTTCTTTTCGACACGATGGAAGCGGGTGTATTGACGAGCGGTTAGATTCCCCGGCCTATGGCGCGAGTGATCTTCTGGGACGTCGACACCCAGTACGACTTCATGAAGGCCGACGGCAAGCTGTACGTGCCCGACGCCGAACACATCATTCCGAACCTCAAGAAACTGACCGATTTCGCGCACGGCCACGGCCTGCGGATCGTGGCGAGCGCGGACGACCACGTACGGGAGCACGCGGAGATCTCGGATAAGCCCGATTGGAAGACCACATTCCCGCCGCATTGTCTGCGGGGGTCGCCAGGCCAGAAGAAGATCCCCGAGACTGCCCTGCGCGATCCCCTGGTCATCGAACCCGATCCTCAGGATCCTAAGGTTCTGGCTGGGCGCGTCCGAGCGCATCGGGGCGACATCCTGTTCCACAAGCACCGCTTCGACGTGTTCACGAACCCTAGTGTTCTGCCCGTACTCGATGTCCTCGATCCCCAGGACATCGTGCTGTACGGCGTCGCGCTCGACGTGTGCGACAAGTACGCCATCGAAGGCCTGCTCGAGCATCGCCCCAACATCCGGCTCTTCGCCGTCGTCGACGCGATGAAACCGATCGACCGCGACGTGGCGGAGCACCTGCTGCGCGAGTGGGGCGACGAGGGCGTCCGGCTCGCCAAAACCAGCGAGGTCGTCGTCGGAGGGCTCGTGGAGGAACTGGCGCGGGCAACGGCATGACGGTGCCGTTCGGGAAGTTCTTCCTTCCGGGCCCTACAGATGTTCACCCCGAGATTCTGGCAGCCATGGCGCGGCCGATGATCGGCCATCGTTCCTCCGGGATGGAGAAGCTGCTTCAAGGCGTCGCGCCCAAACTCGGCGCCCTCGCCCGCACCGCGCATCCCGTGCTCATCGGCACCACTTCGGCCACCGGATTCATGGAGATGGCGGTGCGCAACGGCGTGCGCCGCCGCGCCCTGTCACTCGTCAACGGCGCGTTCAGTGAGCGCTTTGCGGCACTGGTCGGCGCCTGCGGCAAGGAGGGGATCCGCCTCGACGTGCCGCTCGGCTCCGCCGTCGAGCCTGAGATGCTGCGCGACGCGCTGCGGCGTACCCCCGTGGATGCCGTCACCTGCGTGCACTCGGAGACGTCCACGGGCGTCCTGCAAGATGTCGCGGGCTACGCCGAGGTCGTGAAGGAGTTCGACGACGTGCTGCTCCTCGTCGACGCCGTGACGTCGATGGCCGGATCGCCCGTCGAGACCGACAAGTGGAATCTCGACTTCGTCTTCACCGGCTCCCAGAAGGCCCTCGCCTTGCCGCCGGGCCTGGCGCTCGGCGTCGCATCCGATCGCATGCTCGAGCGCGCCAAGACGCTCGAAGGGCGGGGTGCCTACTTCGACCTCGTCACCTTCGCGGCGTCGATGGCCAAGTTCCAGCCCACCAACACGCCGGCGATTTCGCTGTTGTACGCGCTCGAAACCCAGCTCGGCCGCATCGACCGGGAAGGTGGGATCGAGAAGCGCTGGGCGCGACATGACGCGATGCGACACCGCGTCGAGACGTGGAGCGCCGAGACGGGGATCGCCTTTGTGCCGGTGGAGGGCCGCCGCAGCTGGACCGTGTCCTGTCTCAAGCTCCCCGACGGCAAGCACGCCAAGGACGTGGTGGGCGCTTTGAAGACGCAGGGTTGGACGATCGGCGCGGGCTACGGCGCGCTGAAGGATTCGACGATTCGCATCGGCCACATGGGCGATCACACCGTCGACGCGCTCGACGAGTTGTTGACGCTCATTCGCGGCGCGCTCGATTAACCTGGTGACCTGGCGCGTCGTCGTCGCCGATCGCGTCGCGGAGAGCGGCCTCAAGCTGCTCGCTGCGACTCAGGACATCGAAGTCTTATCGATGGCCGGGAAGGCAAAGGAGGAGCTCGATCGCGCCCTCGCCGGCGCGCACGCACTGATCGTCCGCAGTGAGACCCGTGTGACCGCCGACGTCCTGGCCCGAGCTCCGCTGCTGCGGGTTGTCGCCCGGGCGGGGACGGGGGTCGACACCATCGACGTGCCGGCCGCGACGCGGCGTGGTATCGCGGTCATGAACGCGCCCGGCGCGAACACCGTCAGCGCCGGCGAGCACGCCCTCGGCCTGCTACTGGCGCTGGTGCGGCGGATCCCCGAGGCGGCTGCGGCGATGCGGAGTGGTGGTTGGGACCGTAAGAAGTTCGAGGGCACGGAACTCCGTGGAAAGACCATGGGCGTCGTGGGGCTCGGCCGCATCGGCGCGCACGTCGCGCAGCTGGCGCGCGCCTTCGGGATGAGCGTGGTCGCGCACGACCCGTATCTCCTCCCCGAGCGAGCGGCGGAGATGGGTGTCCCGTTGCTCTCGCTCGAAGACCTGCTGCGCGTCGCCGACGTCGTCACACTGCACGTTGCCCTCACCGACCAGACGCACCACCTGATCAACGCGGACCGTCTGCGGATGATGAAACCCACCGCCGTGCTGATCAACACAGCGCGCGGCGAGCTGGTGGACGAAGTGGCCCTCGCCGAGGCCGTGAAGGCGAAGCGCATCGGCGGCGCGGCGATTGACGTATTCTCGGTCGAGCCGCTCCCAGCCGATTCACCGCTGCGCGCGCTCGACCGCGTGCTGCTCACGCCCCACCTCGCGGCCTCAACCGCTGAGGCGCAGGAGCGAGTGGCGGTCGAGATCTGCACGGCGGTGCGCGACTCGCTCGTCTCCGGGGACCTTTCGTTCGCGATCAACGTCCCCGGCGTCGGCGGGGGGCCGGCGCTCAAGCGTCTCGCGCCGCTGCTCGACTTGGCCAGGCGCCTGGGCCGGCTCGCGCTCGCCCTGTCCGAGGGACCCATCAAGGCGCTGGAAGTAGCGTACGGTGGCAAGGACGAAGCCGCGCCTCGCCCAGCGCTCATGTCCGCGCTCGAGGGCGTTCTCTCAGCGATGGACGCCGGGCCCGTGAGTCTCGTGAACGCGCAGGTCCTCGCCGAGGAGCACGGGATTCAGCTCGGCCGCAAGACGGGCGCGCCCGAGCCGGGGTTCGAGACGTCGGTCGGCGTGAAGGTCGATACTGTGCGCGGCCGCGTGCGCGTGGCCGGAGCGCTCGTCGGGAACAGTCACGGGCGCGTCGTCCGCATCGACGACTACCACGTCGACGTGGCGCCCGAAGGCTGGATGCTCGTGATGCGCAACCGCGACGTGCCGGGCGTGATCGGGCGCGTGGGGACAGTGCTGGGCGGCGCGGGGATCAACATCGCGAGCTACCACCAGGCCCGGCGCGCGACCCCCGGGGAAGAGGCCCTGGCCGCGATCAACGTGGACCAGGCTTTGAAGAACGGCGTGCTCGAGGAGTTGCAGCGCCTACCGGACGTGTTGGATGTCCGCCTGGCGTACTTCGGGGACTAGTTCGTTTCTCGGCAGAGCGCGCATGACCCTCCAATCCTTCCGCTCTGGCAAACCACGCTGAGTCTTCGGCCAGTTCACACGCCGCGTGCGAGTCGTCGATCCGGAGCCACGTCCGCAGCCGCAGGAACGTGAGCACCGACAGCCCTCCGCTCCCGCGGGCGGCGCCCCCCGTGGGCAGAACGTGATTTGGTCCGGCGCCGTAATCCCCGAGAACCTCACCTGCCTTCGATCCGAGAAACATCGTTCCATAGGTGTGCAGCCGTGCCGTGACCGTCGCGACGGTCGCATCCGAAAGGTGCAACGCCAAGTGCTCGGGCGCGATCGCTTCACACGCCGCCACGCCCTCCTCGAGACTGCGTACGCTGATCACACCACCATTCGCCAATGCGACGCCTGCTACGTCCGACGTAGAGAGGTCCCCAATCTGTTGGCGCAACGCCTCGTTCACTCGGGCCGGCAGGGTGGAATCCAGCGTGATCAGCAACGGAACGGCGTCCGTATCATGCTCTGCCTGGGCAAGGAGGTCCGCGGCGATCAGGTCGGGGTCGGCGCTCGCGTCCGCGAACACGACGAGCTCTGATGGTCCCGCGATGGTATCGATGCCAACGCTGTTCGACACCAGATGCTTGGCCGCTGCCACGTAGCGATTGCCCGGACCCACGACGACATCACACGCCGGCACCGGTCCAGCACCATACGCCAGCGCGGCGATTGCCTGAGCCCCGCCCACGGGGATCACGGCATCAGCCCCCGCCACGGCTGCGGCCGCGAGAACGAGGGACGGTGGTTTCGGACTCGCGACGATCACCTCGGCGACTCCTGCCACGCGTGCCGTGATCGCGGTCATCAGCACCGTGGAGGGCAGCGGGTACCGGCCTCCGGGGGCATAGCATCCCGCGCGCAGGACTGGCTTGACGCGGTGACCGGCGAAGCCGCCGGGGACGGGCACCACCACGTCGCGTATGGCTCCGCGTTGAGCCTCCGCGAACGCCTGTATCCGCCCGGCAACTCGCTCCAGACACTCCCGGTCTGCACGATCGAGCCCGCGCAGGGCTTTCTCGAGGGACGGTCGCTCGATCACGATGGGCTCGCCCGGCAGCAACTCTCCAAACCGCTCCGCCTGCTCCCGGAGCGCCGCTTCCCCGCCGCGGCGCACCGCCTCGACGATTCTCGTGGCTGCGATGAGGGCCTCCGCGGGCACCGGCGCGCCGCGCCGGCGGACGATCTCCTCCACGCTGCGGGGCTGTAGCAGGAGCGTCATTTGGCCACCATTGGCCGGCGACTCACCGCGCCGTGCCTCCGCTCGAGTTCCGCCGTCACGTCGGTAAGCGATCCTCCTGCCCGCACCAGCGCGACCAACCCCATGTAGAACAGGTCCGCTGTTTCGTGCACGGCCTCGGCCGCGCTTGTCGCGGCAGCCAACTCCTCCGCCTCTTCCCGCAGTTTTGCGCCCAACAAGGCCCCGTCCGTCAACAGGCGCGCCGTGCCGGACTCCGGCACCGGTTCGTCGCGGCGTGCCTCGATCACCCGTTCGAGCGCCCCGAGGTCGAAGTCGGCCGACCAGCACGAGCGAGTTCCTCGATGGCAGAATCCCACGCCGAGCTGACGCACCGTGAAGCGCAACGCATCGCGATCGCAGTCGAGATCAACGCGCAGCAGCTCCTGCGTGTTGCCCGACGTTTCTCCCTTCACCCAGAGGGCGTTTCGCGATCGCGACCAGTAGATGCCACGCCGTTCGTTCACAGCCCGTGCGAGCGATTCGCGCGTGCTCCACACCAACCCCAGGGTGCGGCCGAGCTCGTCGCAGACCACGGTGGGCCACATCGGCAAGGACGCGAGGGCCGCCCCGACTGCTTCGCCCAACGTCAGTCGATCCGTATACAGGGCCATCCCGACTTGGGCGTCCGCGCCGAGTGCGTCGAGCGCCGCGATCTCGTCGCCCGTCGTGATCCCACCGGCCGCCGTCACGCGCGCCTCGCCGGCGGCGGCAACTGCGGCGCGTACGGTCTCCAGGTTGAATCCACGCATGGTCCCTTCGTGCTCGACCTGGGTGAAAAGGAATCCGCCCACCCAGGGCGCCAACTGCGCGATGCGTTCGGCCACGGTCGTACCGGTCTTGGCGCGCCACCCGTCCACGACGACGTCTCCCCGCTCGGCGTCTACCGCCGCGATCACGCGGTCGCGCGGCAGTTGGCCGCACAGCTCTGGGCTGGCGGCGGTTCCGAGGACGACTTTCTTCGCGCCCGCGTCCAGCCACGCGCGGGCCGCGTCGAGCGATCTGACACCCCCTCCCACTCGGCACGGCGCTCGCCGTACCATCGTCCGGATCAGGGCGGCGTTCGAGCCTTGCCCCAGCGCGGCGTCGAGATCGACCACCGCCACCTCGCCCGCGACGGCGAATTGCTCGAGACGTTCGAGCGGGTCTCCTCCGTCGAGCACGAACTCCCGGCCGTGCCGCAGCTGGACGGCGCGCCCGTTCATCAGATCGATGCTCGGGACGATCATCGCCGCACCGCAATCCCGCACTCTGCGACGTGCGCTTTGATCCCATCGACAGTCTCGGCACCATCGTGCAGCACCGAGGCCGCCAACACGGCGTCGGCACCCGCCGCCAATGCCTCCACGACGTGGCCGCGGGTTCCAATCCCTCCGGATGCGATCACGGGCACGTTGACTGCGTCGACGACAGCCCGCAGCAGGGTGAGATCGTGACCCCTGCGGGTTCCGTCCGCGTCCCAGCTCGTGAGCAGGATCTCGCCCGCACCGCGGCCTTCTCCTTCGGCGGCCCAGGCGACCGCGTCGGTCCGGCCGGTGGAGCGCCCGCCCACGACCAGCGCCTCCCATTCGTCATCGCGACGGCGCGCATCGATCGCCAGGACAACGCACTGCCGCCCGAACGCGTCGGCCAACTCACCCAGCAACTCGGGCCGTTGGACGGCGGCGGTGTTGACGCTCACCTTGTCGGCGCCGGCTCCGAGCAGGCGCCGCGCGTCGGCGACGCTGCGGACGCCTCCCCCGACGGTGAGTGGGATGCGAATGGCCGCGCGAACGCGGCGCACGGTGTCCACCTGCGTATCGCGTCCCTCCGGAGCCGCCGCGACGTCGAGGATGACGATCTCATCCGCACCTTGCGCTTCGTAACGCTCTGCGCGCTCTGCCGGATCGCCGGCATCCCGGAGCGCCTGAAAGTTCACGCCCTTCACGACTCGCCCGTCGCGGACGTCCAGGCACGGCACGATGCGGCGCAGCAGGCCCGCCGCTCGTGGTGGAGGGTCGGCGTGCGTCGTTTGGCGACCGCGACCCAGCCAGCGTGCGAGCACCTCGCCACCGTACGCCCCCGACAACTCGGGGTGGAACTGGCAGGCGAGCGTGTTGTCGCGCTCCATGGCCGCGACGAATGGCGCCCCGTGAGTGGTCCACGCCGCCTGCCAACCGGGCGGCTCTTCAATGAGGGCGTAGGAATTGGCGAACGCCGCTTCCGCGGTGCGGACGAAACGAGCGCGTGGATTCGCGACGACGCGATTCCAGCCGAGGTGCGGCAGCCGCACTCCAACGGGCAAGCGGCGGCAGGTGCCCCGGACAATCCCGAGTCCTGGCACGCCTGGCGCCTCCTCGCTCGCATCGCACAGCAACTGCAGGCCGAGGCACACGGCGAGGAGGGGCGTGCCACCGGCCACGCTCTCGCGTAGTGCACCGTCCAGCCCGCGGGCCTGCAACTCCGCCGCGGCAGTCCCAAATGCGCCGACGCCCGGCAGCACCAGGCGCGCCGCTCCCCGAACGACGCCCGGGTCGCGGGTCACCGTGACGGGCTCACCGAGCCGCTCGAAGGCGGTCGTAATCGACGCGAGGTTGGCGACGCCGGTCTCCACGACGGTGATCACAAGACGCCCTTGGTCGAAGGGATGTCGTCGTTCCCCGACCTCGTCACGGACTGGCGCAGGGCGAGGGCGACGGCCTTGAAGGCGGCTTCCGCGCGGTGGTGATCGTTCTCGCCCCGGAGGACGTCGACATGCAGCGTCAGTCGCCCGGCGACGGCAAGCGAACGGAGCACGTGTGCGACGTTCTCACAGGCGAGCCCACCGATCGACTCTCGGCGCAGTCCCAGGTCCACGGCCGAGTACGGACGCCCCGAGAGGTCGACGACCGCTCGCGCCAAGGCCTCGTCGAGGGGCGCGAACGCCGATCCGAACCGCGCGATCCCGCGGCGTTCGCCGAGGGCGCGGTCGAGCGCTTCGCCCAGGCCGAGGGCACAATCCTCGGCGCTGTGGTGGTCGTCGATGCGCAGATCGCCCTGACATGCCACGGTCAGATCGAACCCGGCATGGCGCGCCACGGTCTCGAGCAGATGATCGAGGAACCCGATACCGGTCCTGACCTCGGCGCTGCCGGTCCCATCGAGCTTGAGGGTGACGGTGACGGAGGTCTCTCGGGTGACGCGCTCCACGGTGGCAGCTCGGTTCATGGCAACAGATCGAGGAGGTCGGTGAGTTGGGCCAAGGCCCGGGCGCCACCCTCCGGAGCCTCGTCGCCTGGGGCGGCGACGGCAAAGGGAAGGACGCCCGCCTGCGCGGCGGCGTGCATGTCGTCGGGCGTATCGCCGACCATCCAGGCGCGGCGGACCCCGAGGCGCTCGAGCGCGAGGCGCACGGGGGCCGGGTTTGGCTTCGCTGGCGCATCCTCCATCGTCACGACGGTGGCGAAGAGCCGCGCGACCCCCGCGCGTTCCAGGAACCACTCGGCCTCGGCCCGCGGTCGGCCTGTGACGATCGCCAGGGGGCGGCGCGCCGCCAGTTGCTCCAACAACTCCCTTCTGGGAATGAGCACCTCACGCTCGCGAAGGCTCATGTAGAGCGACTGAAAGCGCGCGGTGGCGTCTTCGAGTGACGCATGCCGGCCTCCGGCTTCGATCAATCGTCGTGTGACGACCCAGTCGTTCGCGGCGTCGCCCGCACGGATCGCGGCCGAGACCTGCGCGGTAGTGATTGGCACACCGAACGACTGGGCCGTCGCCGCGATCGCGGCCCGCTGCGAGTGCTGCACGTCGGCGAGCACACCGTCCATGTCGAACAGCAGCGCCTCAGGGGCCAGCGCCGTTTCGAGGGCCGCGACGAGGCGCTCGAACTCGGCGGCGCTGCCGGGCAGCGTGATGCGCAGGGCGCTCGTCAGACCTGGGCGCTGAGCGAATGTCCGCACGACCACGCCGAGCGCCGCGAGAGCGGCGGTGAGGAACGCTGCGCGCTCCCCGCATTCGACCAGAATGAAGTTCGCCTGCGAGGGCAGCGGCTCGAGCCCCAAGGCGGAGAGGCGCGCACCCAAGGCGGCCCGCTCCTCCCGCACGCGTGCGACGTGCGCTCGCAACGCCGGCTCGCCAACGGCGAGTTGCCTCAACGCGACGGCGACCGAGGGAGCGGCGACCGCGTACGGGGCGCCCGCCGCACGCAGTTTCGACACGACATCGGGGCTTCCGATCGCGTACCCGATCCGGCACCCCGCCAGTCCCCACGCCTTGGACAGGGTGCGCAGGATCACGACGTTCGGAAGGTCGATGAGGGCTTGAGTGAGATCTGCATCCGCGTACTCGACGTACACGTGGTCGAGCAGTACCACGGCGGCTGGAGCAGCTTGGGCCAACTGGCGCAGGTCGGCAGCCGACGCGGTGGCTCCGGTCGGATTATTGGGCGAGACGACGGCGATCACGGCCGGTCGTTCCGCGAGACGGGCCAGGAACGCGGCGAGCGGAAACGCGCCGCTGCGCCCCGTCCATGGAACGCGCACGAGGGTCCCGCCCGAGAGCGCCGCGAAGTGATCGAACATCTCGAATGTCGGATCAGAAAGCAGCATGGTGCGGCCGTTGCCGACGTAGGCCCGGCACACGCGGTCGATGGCGTCATCCGCGCCGGCGGTGACGATCACGCGGTCGGCAGCGACGCCGATCCGGTCGGCGAGCTTAGCCTCGAGCTGCGAGGTGTCGGGATAGCGGCGCAGCGCTTCCGGGTCGAGCGTCGCCAGCGAGCCGAGGAGGCCGGCCGGGGGCAGCGGACCCTCGTTGCTGTCCAACTTCAGGAGCTGATTCATGGGACGATCTGCGCCAACCGGGAGACGACCACGTCGGTCCCGCCCGCGGCTTTCACGGCGGGAATGACGTGGGGCAGGGCGTCCCGCGGCACTGCGGCCTTCACGGCGTAGCCGTTGTTGCCGAACAGCGGCGACACAGTCGCGCGGCGCATCGCGGGCAGGGCGGCGACGACGGCGTCCAGGCACTCGGCCGAGGCATTCACCTCCAGCATGACGCGGCGCCGCGCGTCGAGCACGGAGCGCAGTAACAGCACCAGGTCCTCAACCCGCCGGCGGCGGGCCGAGTCTTCGAGGGCGCGCGGGTTGGCGTAGAGCCGAGTCGAGGATCGCATCAGCACGGAGATCACACGGAGGCCGTTCGCCTCGAGCGTCGCGCCCGTCGCGGTGTTGTCGACGATCACATCGGCGTCCTCGGGTGGAAACACCTCGGTCGCCCCGTAGGACCGGACGAAGTCGGCGTCGAGGCCGCGGTCCGCGATCCACCCGCGGGCCAGCCGCTCGTACTCCGAGGCGACGACGACGCGCCGGCCGGGCAGGGGCCCCCCCCCGCCCCCCGGCGCCGCGGCGACGATCTGTACCTGGTCGAGCTCGGTGTCGAGGAGCTCGACGACGTCCGCCTCCAGCTCGGCCACCCAGTCGGCGCCGGCGAACCCTGCGTCCCGACTGCCCGCGGCCAGCATCTCCACGACGTTCTGCGGCTTGAGCAGTTTGGCTTCGGTCTCGGGGAGCGAGACATCCGGCCGATACCCGCGGGCGCCCGGGCGGACGTGGATGCCGGCGTCGCCGAGGAGCGACAATACTCCGGCTTCCATGCGGCCTTTTGGCAGGCCAAGGCGCAGAATCATCTTGCATTCTCCCAGAGTGATTGGATCCCAAACGCAAAAAACGCCGGCCCACAGGGCCGGCGTCGGCGATGACTCAAGCTTGTGCTGAGCGAACCTAGCTTGTGCGCACCTCCGGCGGCCCCCCGTGTGGGTGGCGGTGATGGTGCTGATGGTGGCGCAGGATGGACTGCATGGGTATTACGTAATCCCGCCGCGGCGCGGATGTCAAGGGACTAGGCCTTCGTCTCGACCAGGCTCTCGAGCAACGCAACCAGCGCCTGCTGATCGACGGGCTTCCGCACGAAAGACGCAGCTCCCTTCGCCTTGGCCTCGGCTTCGAGCTTGGGATCGGTCCCACCCGAAATGATCACGACAGGAATGGCATGAGTCTTGGTGCTGGTGGTGATCTTCTCCAGGAGGGGCAGCCCCCCGCCTGCCGGGAGCTGGATGTCGAGCAGGATCACCGCCGGCACCTCGCGTTGGGCCAGCATGAAGCCCTGCATAGCGTCGTAGGCGGCCAGCACGTGGTAGCCAGCGGCCCGCAAGGTCGCGGAGAGGAGCGCGACGATAGTCTTGTCATCGTCGATGACGAGTGCCGTGAGTTTCGCCGCCACGAGACTAGTCCGCCGCCTGCGCCGGCGGCAGCTCTTCGTCGGACAGCAGGCGGAACGACTTCACCGCGCCAGTAAGCTTATCCGCTGCCTCAGCCAAACGATTCGCTGACGCCGCGATCTCCTGCGTCGACGCACTCTGCTCCTGGCCCGAGGCAGCTAGCTCCTCCGCCGATGCCAACAACGTGTCCGTCTGCTGAGTGACCGCGCCCAGCCGGTTCGCGATCTCCTCGACGAGCGTCTTCATCTCCGCCGCCGATTGGGCGATCTCGCCGCTCCAGGTCGCATTCGCGTCGGCCTCGCCGGCCACCGAGCTGAGTCCCTGCGCGGCGGTCTGGGCGGCTTCCCGCACCGACGCCGCCACCTGGGCGAGGCGGACCAACCGGTCGCGCGTCCCCTGCACCCGGGCCAACACGCCGCGTACCGTGTCTGCCGTGTCTCCGGCGGCGGCTGCCGCGACCGAAGCCAGCTTGCGCACCTCATCGGCCACGACGGCGAAGCCCCGGCCCTGTGGTCCGGCGCGGGCGGCCTCGATCGCGGCGTTCAGGGCCAGCATGTTCGTCTGCGTCGCGACGGCCTTGGTTTGCACCACAAACCGTTGAATCTCAGCAGAGGCCTTGGCGAGGGCCTCCGCTTCCACGGCGCCCTTCTGCACTTCGTCGGCGAGCTGCGCCAGCTGCACGGCGCTCTGGTCCAGCACGTCCTTGTGCTTGCGGGCCAGCGCCGAGAGCCCTGCGTTGCGGCGCACCGCCTCGTCGGCGCCGCTCGCCAGGCGCACGCCGATCTGGAGGATGCGCGCGGCATCGTCGGCCGCGGCGCGCACGAGCTGCGCCTGCTCGCCCGCCCGCCGCGACAGGTCCTGCGACGTCGCCGCCATCTCTTCGGTCGACGCGCTCATTTCCTCGGTCGACGCCGAGATCTCCGAGGCCATCGCCGCCGCCTCGTCGGCCGCGGTGCGAATCGCTCCGACCAGACGCCGGAGTGCGACGACCATGGAGTGCACCGACGACAGCAGCTCGCCCACTTCGGTGGCCTCGGCGCGGTGGGTCGACACCGTCACCGACAGGTCGCCTCCCGCCACGCGGCTCGCGATCGCGCCGGCCGCCATCACCGGTTCCGTCACGAGCCGGCTGAGCCGTCGCGCCAGCCAGTACAAAGCGCCGACGACGAGCGCGGCGACGAGCACCGCGCCGAGCCAGACATTGCGCTGCGTGTTCCGCGCGGCCGCGAACGCCGTGGCCGTCGGCTGGCGGAACAGCACCCACCACTCACCCTGGTTCGTGGGGACCGTGACGACCAGCTCCTCCCCGCGCTGCGTGGTGGCCACGCGCTCGCTGGCCGCGTCCGATCGCAGGGGGATGCGCTCTTTGTCGGCCAACGGCTGCAGGAGGAGACTCGGGTCGCGGGATACGAGCAGGTGGCCGTCGTTGTCGACGACCTCGACGTACGCGCCGCCGGTGAGGCCCTCGGAGCCCAACAGCTTCGCCGTATCGTCGAGGCCGAAGACGGCCTTCAGCACGCCCACCGGGCGCGTGTACCCGGGCGCGCGGACGGCGACATCGAACTCGAGCGACACCGTCCCCGCTGATGAGTCGTACTTCGCATCCCCCTCGTAGGAGCCATCCTCGACGGTCCGCTGCCACCACTCTTCGTCACTCTGCACGAAGTCCGACGGCCGCTCCGACGTGAGCACGTTGAAGCCGTGACTCTCGGTCACGAACATCTCGGCAAAGTCGGAGAGCGTGGTGTAGGCGCGCACGTAGTCGCGCAGAGCGGGGTCGCCGCCCATCTGGCGCGAGCCGGCGAACATGCGTTCGAGCGTTGGGATATCGACCTTGTCGAGGCCGCGCGTGGCCGCGTCCTGCGACGCCTGGCGGACCGCGCCGATCAGCTGCGGCATGCTTGCCAGGGAGACGACCTCGCGGCGCCGCTCGGTGAGGTACTGCGTGACCAGCGCGGCTTCGCGGGCGGCTACGTCTCGGCCCCGCGTGTCGGCCTGCTGCTCGAGGATGCGCTCGGCCCTGCTGCCGGTGAACCAGGCGACGACGGCAATGAGCACCACCGCGGTGCCGGCCCCGGAGACGAGAAAGCTTTGGCGAAGTTGCTGGGATTTCGTGGCCATTCGGGTGGTCGGGCCCAAGCTACCGAGGGTGACACCGTGCAGCAAGTCCGTTTAATTTCAGGCACTTATGAGTGACGTCCCCACACACCATCCGTTGTACGATCCGGCCGCCCTCGAGGCCAAGTGGCAGGCGCGCTGGTCGGAGCGACGCACCAACGAGCCCGAGCTCGACCGCCCGGCCAGGCCGTTCTACAACCTGATGATGTTTCCGTACCCGTCGGCAGAGGGACTGCACGTCGGGAACATGTTCGCGTTCACCGGCGCGGACATCTACGGCCGCTTCAAACGGCTGCAGGGCTACGACGTATTCGAGCCGATGGGCTTCGACGCCTTCGGCATTCACTCCGAGAACTACGCGCTCTCGATCGGGACGAATCCGGCGCAGCTGATCCCCAAGAACATTGCCAATTTCCGGCGCCAGCTGAAGCGCTTCGGCGGGATGTTCGACTGGCGCCACGAGTTGTCGACGACCGATCCCGCCTACTACAAGTGGACGCAGTGGCTTTTCCTGCAGCTGTTCCACGCGGGGCTCGCGTACAAGAAGCGCGCCGCGGTGAACTGGTGCCCCAAGGATAAGACCGTCCTCGCGAACGAGCAGGTGATCAACGGGCGCTGCGAGCGCTGCGACACGCCGGTGGAGCAGCGCTTTCTCGATCAGTGGTTCTTCAGAATCACCGACTTCGCCCAGCGCCTCCTCGACAACCTCGATACGCTCGACTGGTCGTCGTCGACCGTCGCGCTGCAGCGCAATTGGATCGGGCGGAGCGAAGGCGCGGAACTCGTCTTCGAGACTCCCGGTGGCCCCAAGATCACCGTCTTCACGACGCGTCCCGACACGGTGTTCGGCGCCACCTACCTCGTGCTCGCGCCGGAGCACCCGCTCGTGACGGACCTGATCGCTGTCGAGCAGAAGGCCGCCGTGAAGGGGTACCAGCGCGAAGTGCAGGCGAAAGACGTCGTGGCGCGCCGCGTGGGCGACAAGACCAAGACGGGAGTCTTCCTGGGCTCCTACGCCCGCAACCCGGCGACCGGCGAGGCCATCCCGATCTGGATCGCCGATTACGTGCTGATGGAGTACGGGACCGGCGCCATCATGGCCGTGCCCGCGCACGACAAGCGCGACTTCGAGTTCGCCACCCAGTTCGAGCTGCCGATCCGCCAGGTTGTCAAAACGGACGGCGAGCCCCTCCCCAGTGTGTCGGAGGAGGGCACCCTGATGAACTCCGGGGCTTTCGACGGCGCGACCTGCCGCGAGGGGGGCCGCAAGATCGTCGCGTGGCTGGCACAACGCGGCACCGCGACGCCGCGCGTCCAATACCGGCTCCACGACTGGTGCATCTCGCGCCAGCGCTATTGGGGGCCGCCGATCCCGATCATCTATTGCGACCGCTGCGGGCCGGTGGCCGTGCCGGAGAAAGACCTCCCCGTCGAGCTGCCGTTCATCGAGGACTTCAGGCCCGACGACACGGGCATCAGCCCGTTGGCGCGGCACAAAGAGTGGTACTTCGTGAAGTGTCCCGACTGCGGGGACCAGGGGCGCCGCGAGACCGATGTCTCCGATACGTTCCTCGACTCGGCCTGGTACCACCTGCGCTATCCGTCGACGGAGTTCGCCGACCGGCCATTCGATCCGGCCCGCACCAAGACGTGGCTCCCGGTTTCTACCTACATCGGGGGCAACGAGCACGCCGTCCTCCACCTCCTGTACTCGCGCTTCGTCAGCATGGTGCTCAAGGACCTCGGCCACATCCACTTCGAAGAGCCGTTCCCGAAGCTCCGCGCGCACGGCCTGATCGTGAAAGACGGGAGCAAGATGTCCAAGTCGCGCGGGAACGTCGTTGTCCCCGACGCCTACATCCAGCAGTGGGGGGCAGACACGTTCCGGATGTACTTGATGTTCCTCGGCGCTTTTCAGGAGGGCGGGGATTTCAGAGAGACCGGCATCGTCGGAATCCGTCGTTTTCTGGATAAGGTGTGGCAGTTGGTTCATGAATTACTGACCCCGGGCGCAAGCCCGGGGAAGTCGGAGAGCGTAGCTCGCAAGCTGCACCAAACCATCAAGAAAGTTGGCGCCGACACCGAGAGCCTCAATTACAACACGGCGATCGCCGCGATGATGGAGTACGTCAACGAACTGCGGGAGCAGGGAGCACGGAGCAAGCAGCTGGTGGAGCCGCTGGTGATCATGCTTGCGCCCTACGCGCCGCACTTCGCCGAGGAACTCTGGGAGCTGCTCGGGTACGACACGTCCGTCTTCGTCGCGCGCTGGCCTGCCCACGACGAGAGGCTGGCCGCCGCCGGCGACGTCGAGATCGCCGTGCAGGTGAATGGGAAGCTCCGCACACGCCTCACGGTTCGGCGCGGCCTCCCGGAGGACGAGGTTGTAGCGCTCGCACTCGCCGACGGGGCGGTGAAGAAGTTCGTGGATGGCAAGAAGGTGAGAAAAGTGATCTACGTGCAGGACAGGCTGCTGAACCTCGTCGTCTAGAGCACCCGGGCGACCAGGTCGCCCATTAGGTATCCGACCAGCGCCACACCCAGCCCCACTACGAACATGTCGACGCCGCTGCGGAAGATCCCGCGGCCGGTGAACACGCTGCGAGCCGCCCCGACCCCGAAATGAGACAGCATCGAGATCGCGAACGAGGTCCACACGGCGAGCTGCGTCTGGAAGATCAGGAACGGCGCGACTGGGATAAAGGCTCCGACCAACGTGGCCGCACCCGTGACCCAGCCTTCCTTGAACGGCGTCGAATGTGCCTCACCGATCTTCAGTTCTTCGCGCACTTGCTCGTCGAGCGCGCGCTGCGGGTCGCGCATGACCTCCTCGGCCATGCGGCGGGCGGTGCGCGGGTCCACCCCTTTCACTTGGTACATCAGCGCGAGCTCTTCCTCTTCTACCTCCGGCATCAGGCGGATCTCTTCCTTCTCCATCGCGATCTCGTGCGCGTACACCTCTTGCTCGCTCTTGGCCGCGAGGTAGCCAGACGCGCCCATCGAGAGGGCGTCGGCGATCATTCCTGCGACGCCCGAGATCATGATCACGTGCGGCTGCACCGCCGCGCCGATCACACCGGCCACCAGCCCGAAGTTTGCCGTGAGCCCGTCGTTGAACCCATACACGACGTTGCGCAGAAATCCGCCCGACTCGGCGCGGTGCCAAGGTTCGCTCTTCGACCCGGCGAGTCCGGCCAGGGTCTCTGCGTGCGCCGCCGATTCCTTGGCGAGCGTGAGCGACACGGTCTTGGCGTCGCCCGCCGGGGACGTGCGGTGCAGGTCCATGTACCCCTTCACCTCGCGGCCCTCTTCGCGCAACAACAGCGGCAGCAGGTAGCGCGGACCGAAGCGGCGGCCGAGCCACGCCATCACACGCGCGTTGATAGTGGGAGCCGGTCCGGCGGCGGGGACCGGATGGCCATGGTCGCCGAGCAGCTTGGCCCACATTTGGGTGTGCCGCTCCTCAACCCCCGCCAGCTTCTCGTAGATCTCGCGCTTCTTGGGGTCCGGCTCCTTGGAGGCCAGGACGCCGTAGAGGAACGCCGCGTCCCCTTCGTCCTGCCAGTGGTGGAGCCAGTTGTGGAGCTCGGCTTTGCTCATGCCACAAGATATCGGCTGATTTGGCAAGTTCCTAGTGCGTAATCACTTACCTGCGTGGGGTTGTGGGGACGTGGGGATGTGGGCCCATGTCCCCACATCCCACTCCCCCACGCCCTTCGCCCGCGCGACGGTCTATCCCCCAACCGCATCTACCTTTGTGGACAGATGACCGTGGCCTTCGCCGTTCCAGACGTCCTCGTCGCCCGCGCGCAAGCCGGAGATGAAGCAGCCCTCGAGGCGCTATTCCGCGCGTTCGAGACGCCTGTCTACAACCTGGCGCGGCGGATGCTGCGGAACGCTGAAGACGCCGAGGACGTGCTGCAGGAGACGTTCTTGGAAGTCGTGAAGAGCATTCGGACCTACCGGGGCGAGGGGCATCTGTGGGGATGGGTTCGGCGGATCGCGGCGACGAAAGCCCTGATGCGAATTCGCCGGGAGCAGCTGCGGGCCGCGGAGCCGCTGGACGACGAACCCGTGGGTCGGCCGGGGATGCACGTTGGGGCGAACATCGATCTCGAGCGGGCATTCGAGCAGTTGTCGGACACGTCTCGCTCGGTGGTGTGGCTGCACGACGTCGAAGGCTACACGCACGAAGAGATCAGTGAATTGATGGGGAAGTCGGTGAGCTTTTCGAAGTCGCAGCTGGCGCGCGCGCACGCACGTTTGCGGAGCACGCTGGGAGAAGGCGAAGGAGCGAGTACATGATGCACTGCACAATGGACGATTTGCTGGCACTGCGGGCGGGAGAAGCGTCGGTCTGGGCGCGGCGCCACGCAGAGGACTGCGCGGCCTGCCGGGCCGAGCTCGACGCGCTCTACCAGCGCGTGGCGCAGCTCAAGGCGCTGCCCGCCCTGCATCCGCCGCGCGACCGGTGGTCGATCGTACGCCAGGCGTCGCGGACGGAGCGGAACCGCCGCCGCCGGACGTGGGGCGGCTGGGGTCTCGCCGCGGCAGCCGCGCTCGCCGGCGCACTGCTCGTGCCGGGGCTCGGCAGTAACGGCACGCTGCGCGCCGAGCTTTCCATGGCGAAGAACCAGTCGGCGACTCTCGATGATCAGCTCCAGAACTACGACGTCGATGGGCGGGTGCTGACCGGCCGCATGGCGGCGAAAGTGGCGGAGCTGGAGGACCGGATTGCCGTCGTCGATGGCGACTTGGCGCGGCGGGGCACGCTCAAGCCCCGGGCGCAGGACGCCGAACTCGTGCAACTCTGGAAACAGCGGGTGGACTTGATGCGCCAGCTGGTGAATGTGCGCATCAGCACTGCTCGCTACGTGGGCCTGTGACGGCCCGGAAAGAACTACCATGAATCGCAATTGGATCGTCGCGGCCCTGGCCGCAGTGACTATCGCTTCGGTCGCCGGGGCGCAGGAACCCGCGCCGCGCGCTCGCGCGACGCCGCGACCGCGGGTCCGCACGCGCGTCGAGACGGGACCCTTCGCCGCCTACACGTTCGCCGGCAGCCGCGGGCGCATCGGCGTCGTGGTCAAGACCGTCCCCGATGCAACGAACGACAAGGTCGGCGCGCGGATCGAGGCGGTAACGCCCGGTGGACCCGCCGCTGACGCCGGGCTCAAGGCCGGCGATATCATCACCCGTTTCAACGGCACCGCGCTCGGCGGTGTGGCGTCCGAGGACGACGAGGAATCGGGCCCGGGCATGAAGCTGATCGAGCTGGCCCGTGCCCTCGACCCCGGCGACACCGTCCAGGTCGAGTACCGCCGCGGCACCGCCAACAGCAAGGCGTCGATCGTCGCCGAAGAACTGGGCGGCAACATGCGCCTCGAGATGCCCGAGTTGGGGGGCATGCCCGAGATGGGGGATATGCACGAGTTTCAGTTCCCGAAACTCGAGATGGGAGGGCCTGGCGCATTCACGTGGACCGTTGGCGACGCGTGGGGCGGGATCGAGCTTGTGAGCTTGAACGCCGACCTCGGCGCGTACTTCGGAACGCCCGATGGCGTGCTCGTCGTGCGGGCGTCGGAAGACTCGACGCTGCCGCTCAAGGGCGGCGACGTGATCATGGCGATCGGCGGCCGCAAGCCGACGTCGCCGATGCACGCGATGCGCATCCTGCGGTCGTACGATGAAGGCGAGACGGTGTCGATCGAGGTGCTGCGCAAGCAGAAACGGTCGACGCTCACATGGAAGGTGCCGGCGGCGGAGGACCGCTTCAAGGAGCGGTTCAACCTGACGCCGCGGGCCCGCCGGCCCCGTGAGGAGCCGAGCCGCTACCGCGTCGCGCCGAAGATCCGTATGGCGCCGGTGTGGACGAAGCTCGCTCGGGCTCGCGCCGAGATCTAACGTCGGATTGAGACTGACACGCCTGAGACCGACACGGCCGGGGAGAACTCACTCCCCGGCCGTTTGTGTTTCTAGCGATTGGGTCCGATCAGGATCGCGTTCGTCACGAGGCGGGCGGGTCCACGCCAGAACGCCCGGAACAGGGGATCGCCGAGGAAGAGCACGACCCGTCCGCTGCCCTGGTTCTCCACCGCCGCCCACGTCGTTCCCTTGAGCAGCCGAGCGGTGTTTCCCGGCCAGGTGAACCCCGACAGGACGAGGTCATCGCCAGTGAAGACGACCGGGTTCGCCCCGCCCTTGGAAGGCTTCCAAAACACGTCGCCGTCGAGGAAGACGGGGAGGCGGTCGCCGGTGTAACCGAGTGTCAACCAATGAGTTGGGTCGAGAGTGGCGCTGAAGATCGCCCCCGGGATCCACTCGGGCCGGTCCTTGGGCGCCGCCGTCGCCGACACCAGTGGCGGCACCGTGCCCGCCGCCGTCGTATCGGCCTTCAGCGTCGAGTCCGCGCCGACCGTCGCCACCGTCGAGAACTCCAGGTCCTTGTTGGTCGCGAGGTCGCCGGCTCCGCCGAAGCCGATCAGCACCCCGCCTGAGCGCACCCAGGCCTTGAGCGCCGTGGCCCCGCCGTCCCCCAACTCCCGCCGCATCCGGCTGCCGCTCCCGTCTGGGATGATGATGACGTTGTAGGTGTTCAGGTCGTCCATGCGGCCGATGTTGCGGAGTGGCACCGGTGTGAACGGCGTGCCAAGGTCGCGCGTCAGGAAGTGCCACAGTGATCCGTAGCTGGTTTCGTATACCCCGTCGCCCGCGCCAACGAGAATCTTCGCGCCATGGAGCGCCCAGACGTCGCCGGACCCGGTGCCGACGTCGCCCGTGTCGGCGAACGCGCTCTGCACCGCCGTGACCGCGACGCCGAACGACGGCGCCAAGGCGGCGATCCGCTCGTGCAGGCCGGGCGAGTTGCGCTGTACCCGCGCTACGAACGTGCCGCGGGGGTAGGTGCGCCCGTCGGCGCGCAACGGCTGTGTCGCGATGGCTAGGCGGAAGCCCTCATTCTCGAGCGCCAGCGCGAGCCGCGCGGCCCCCAGGTTGTCGTTGGTGAACGCGTACGCCGATCCGGCGCGCGCGGGCGACGCGGGGGCGGGGAGCGTCGTGTCGGCGACCACCGTGCCCGGACCGGGAGCGGCGTCCTCGGTCCAGTACGCCTCGAGATTGAACGAGAGCGGCAGGGACCACGCCGTGATGTCGTAGAACCCGTATTCATCCTTGTCGGCGTTCTCGCCGCGACGGCGGTTCCGCTCGAATTTGCCGAGTTCCCGTGCCACAAAGCTGCGATCGAACTCGGCGTCGGGCTCGAGCATTCCCTTGGCCAGGCGCCGCTGCGGCTGATTGAGGTCGATCACGTAGCTGCCGGCGGGGAATGTGCGCGCCGCCGCCGCGCCGCCGAGGTAGCTGTGCGCCGCGCGGGAGCTGCCGGCCTGCCCGAGCCGCGTGACCTCGATCCCGTTGGTCAGGAGGAGCCCGATCACGTGCGCGGTCGTGCGGGGATCGGTCCCCGGCACGATCACGACGCGCTTCATGCGATCGAGCGCCGCCTCAGCGAGGGCGGTGCGCCGGAACTCGTAGTAGTCGAGCAGCCGGCTCTGCCGGTTCTTGGCTGTAGTCTCGAGCGTGGCCAGGGACGCGACGAAGTGGTGGGCGATGCCGTCGCGGAACGTGGTGATGCTGCCATCGTCACGCCGCTTGTTGAACTCGGGGCCGCCGTCCGTCTCGTACGTCATGCCGGTCGCGCCCTGGAAGGTGGCCCACTCGTCCCAGTAGCCGACGTAGAAAAAGTCGAACACACCTCGCACGAAGTATTGCCACCCGTAATGATCGAACGCCGCCGCGTTGCCCTTGCCGTAGGTGTCGAACCACCTCGTCGTCTGCGGGGGCAGGTTGCGGTTGACCGCCTGTGCGACAGGCGGGAAGAAGTAAGTCGGCGTCGTCGAGTGATGGTCGACGAACACTTGTGGCCGCCAGCGCAGCACCCCGCCCATCATGGCGCGCACTTCGGGCTGGCTCTGGGCGAGCAGGTCCCGGTTCATGTCGAACCGGAAGTGGTTGTACCGGCCCGTCACGCTCCACGGCTCGGTCTGCTCGAAGGCCCAGGGGTTCTCGGCGCCGACGGCAACGGAGTTGTACCAGGCAGAGAAACGCTCGTGGCCGTCGGGGTTCGCCGACGGGTTCAGGACCAGGACGACTGACTTGAGGAGCTCGAGGGTCTGCGGCTCGTCGGACGCGAGCATCTGATAGGCGACCTGCATCGCGGCTTCGAACCCCGCGGGCTCGTTGCCGTGGACCGAGTACTGAAACACCGCCACGGCAGGGTCCTTCGCGGCGATCTCGGCGGCCCGGGCCGGCGACGTCTTCCGCGGGTCCGCCAGCTCGGCGAGGTCGGCGCGGATCTGGTCGAGACGCGCCAGGTTCGCGGGGTCGGAAATGATCAGCGCCCGGATCGGCCGATGCTCGAACGTCTCGCCCCAGCGCTCGATCCGCACCCGCTCGCCGGCAGTGGCGACCAAGGTGTCGAGATAGTGTTGCATTACTGCATACATCGTGTGCTGGTCGCCGGCGGCGTATCCGGTGATCGCTTCAGGGCGGGGCACCGTCGGCCGGTAGGGGCCACGGGCGTAGAAGTCGAAACCTTGTGCGGCTACCGGGGAGGCAAGGACGGCGAGCAGAAGCAGTGAGGGGCGCATGACCCAAAAGGGTGAGAGTGTAGGTTCGCTTCAGCGTGGTGTCGGCCGAGCCCACCCTGCAGGGTGGGAACGGGCGGAGCGCATCTAGCGGTCGTTATTCGCGACGTCGCGCCGCGGGCAGCACCTGGTCGAATGACGAGAACTCGAACGGCTTGGGGACGCAAGGCCGGCCCGAGCCGTCCAGGAAACGCCGCATCTGCTCGCTCACGAGGTCGCCGGTCGTGAAGATCACGCGCTCGGCGTGCTCGCGATCGGCGGCGCGCAGCTGCTCGAACAACTGCTCGCCCGAGAGATCGGGCATCCGCATGTCGACGATCACGGCATCGTACTGACCGGCCTTCAGCAGCCCGAGGGCGTCCTGCCCGCTCGCGGTCGTTTCCACACTGTGGCCGCGGGCCGCGAGGTACCGCTGCAATGCCACCCGTACCGAGGCCTCGTCGTCGACCACCAGGATACGCAGGCTGTCGCCCACCGGGTGCGCCGCCAGCGCGGCGGGGAACTCGCCCGACGCCCGCGGCGCGATGACCGGGAGCTCGACTATGAAGCGGGCCCCGCCCTGAGGTGCGTTCTCGGCCCAGATGCGGCCTTCGTGCTCGCGCACGATACCGAGAGAAATCGACAGGCCGAGACCGGTGCCATGCCCCGTCGGCTTGGTGGTGAAGAACGGGTTGAAGATGCGCTCCAGCAGGTTGGCCGGCACGCCCCCGCCGGTGTCCTCGACCTCGATGCGGATGATGTCGCCGTCGTTTCGCGTGCGCACCGTCAGGCGGTGATGCTTGCCCTCGGTGCGCTCCATGGCCTGCTCGGCGTTCGTGATGAGATTCAGGAATACCTGCTGCAGCTGGTGGGCGTCGCCCATCGTGTCGGGGAGGGCTTCGTCGTACTCGCGGCGCACATCGATGCCGCGAACGCGCAGCTCATACCCACGCAGCTCCAGGGTGTCGTCGAGCACCTGGTTGATGGCGGCCGGGCCCTTTTCGGCTTTGTGCTGCCGGGCGAAGGTCAGGAGGTTCTGCACGATGCGGCTCGCACGGCGGGCCTCGCTGTAGATCGTTTCCGCGGCCGTGCGCTGGTCGGGCGGGAAGCGCTTTTCGGCGAGCAGCAGCTGCGCGAACGCCGAGATGCCGGCGAGAGGGTTGTTCAGCTCGTGCGCCACACCCGACACCAGCTGCCCGATCGCCGACATCTTCTCCGACTGGATGAGCTGTTCCTGCAGCATCTTCTGGTCGGTGACGTCACGGATGAGGCAGAGCACTTCCTCGTCCCGCTGCGGCGTCGAGTAGGTGACCGAGATCGTGCGCCCCTCGCCGTCCTTGCGGTAAAACTGGGTCTCGAAGAGCCCCGTCTCACCGGCCAACGCCTTCTGGAAGTGCGCGAGGGCTTTGGGGAGCTCGTCATCGGAGAGCATCGGGGCGAACCACTGACCGACCAATTCTTCGCGCCGGTAGCCCGAGATGATCTCGGCGGCGTGGTTGACGGTGGTGAACCGGCCGTTGGCGTCGAGGGTGACAATCGCGTCGGAGGCCGATTCCACCAGGTTCCGGTACCGCGCCTCGGAGCGCGACAGCGTGTCCTGGGCTCGCTTGGGCTCCGTGATATCGCGGAGGGTGGCGACGGTGCCGATTAGCTCGCCGTCCACGCGGAAAGGCCCGCTCGCGACGGCGACGTCGCGCTCCTCGCCGGTCTCGTGGTTCAGGACTCTGGTTTCGTAGCGCTGCGCCTCGCCGGCGAAGACCTTGTCTTCCTGCTCCGCCACGTGGGCCCGCTCGCCCATGTGGACCTGATCGGCGATGGGCTGGCCGACGAGGTCGGCCGACGGCCACCCGAACAGGTCCGCCGCCGCCTGGTTTACCGCGAGGACCCGCCGGTCGAGCCCCGTGACCACCACCGCGTCCGGAAGGGCGCTGACGATGTCGGCGGCGGCCTGGAGCAGGTCGAGCCGCGGGCGCTTCACCGCCGTAGTGGGAGGCCGCGTCCGACCCTTGGTCACGCGATGTAGGTGGCTTCCATCGCGGCCCGCATCATGTCGAGGCTCTTCAACGCGGAGTCGGTCACGGCCTTGGGGTTATCGGGTCCCCGTTTCACGCAGTCCTTGATGATTTCGAGGGCGTGAATGGGGTGCTCATCGTCGTACTTGGCGTGCTCCTCGAGCCACCAGCGCCCGCGGGGGCCGATCTTCTCGTTCTTGGCGAGGCCGCGGAGGGCTTTCTCCGAGATCTTCTGCGCCACGCCCTCCACGGCATAGTTCGTCGCCGAGACGGCGGCGCCGAACTCTGCCGTGCGGCACATGTCGGTCAGGTACCCGTGGAACACTTTGACCTCCGGACACATCGGCTCGGGCGCCTGGAAGCGCTTCTTGGGAACGGTAAAACCGTCGCCCATCGCCCGCCACATGGCGTCGTGCCGGCGCTCCACCCGGATGTTGTCCGTGAAGAAGTCCCTGCCCATGGCCGGCGAGCGGTCGAGCAGCATCTGCAGCCATTGGGGGAAGTCACGGATGATCGGGTAGAAGCCGACCAGGAAGTTCTGGATCTGCCCCTGTACGAGCTGGTTCTCCGACGCGTCAACGATGACGGGCGTGTCGAGAATCGCCTGCCGGCTCGGCTCGAGTGTGGCATCGAGCTCAGCTACCCAGCCGGGGTGCGGGGTCACCTGAACTGACATCTGAGACTCCTCTCCAAGGGCGCTGGGGACCGTAGGGGACGTAGAATGTACGGCCTTGGACAAATCGTGCAAGCTCAAGTGTCACGACGACTTGTGACGAGTGACCTTTGATGGGCCTTGACTCGATACATCGTGAGATATATCGTGCCGACGTATCGTAACGCAGTATCGTGACGACGTATCGATTGCTCAGGGGAGGAAGTATGCGACGCGGATGGGGATGGCCAGGATTCAACCCGGGGTTCGTGGGATTCGGTTTCGGTCACCGGGGCCGGCGGCGCCAGTGGTTCGGAGCCGGCGACATGAAGTACGTGATTCTCAAGCTACTCAAGGACAAGCCGCGCCACGGCTATGAAGTCATGAAGGACCTCGAGGAGCAAATGCACGGCTGCTACTCGGCCTCACCCGGCACGGTGTACCCCACGCTCCAGTGGCTCGAAGACGAGGGTCTGGTTCGCGCCAAGGATGTTGAGGGCAAGAAGGTCTACGAGATCACCGACGCGGGTCTCAAGTTCCTCGAGGAGCATCGCGACGTCATCGAGGACATCTTCGACCGTGTGAAGGACGCCATCGACGAAGTGCTCGGCGGTGGGATGGGTGACCTGAACCGCGCGATGGGCAATCTGATGCGGAGCGCCTACCGGGGCGGGTGGCGGTCGCGCGATGACTCGATCCGACAGAAGATCAGCGACATCCTGAAGAAAGCCGCCGCAGAGATCGACGCCCTGATGCAGTCCTAGGGTCGTTTGGCGGGGACGAGCACCAGGTCCTGGAAGTCGAAGCTGAAATCCGTCGCCGGCGACACGGCCGCCATCTTCGCGTGCTCGATGCTCCCGTCGGGGTTCAGCGCGAACGTGACGTAGGCGTCGGCGCGCATCTCGCGGTCACGCCACCGGGCGATGAAGGTGTTGTACTGGAAGTGCTCCAGGTCGCCCGTGAGAGACGGCGAGTGCGAGAACCGCATCACGAGTTTGCCATTCTCGAGGGCCATCGAGATGTCGCCGTACCAGGCGTCGCGATAGGTCCCCGCGTACTTCTCGAGCGGCAGCGACGGGCGGGATGCCGTGTCGCGGCTCGCGGTCGCGGCGCGCTCCTGGGCAGTGACCATCGAGTCACCACGTTGCTTGCGCGCCTGGTACACGGCCAACCAGTCGGTCGGTGCGGCGCCGGTGAAATGGTCGAGCAGCCGCCAGGTGATGGCCTGAAACGCCTGCCCGATCTCCTGATTCGTGAACACCGCGATGCCGAGGCGCTCGTCGGGCACGAGCGTGATGCGCGACACGAAGCCCGGCAGTCCGCCGGTGTGCGTCACGATTTTGTGGCCCCGCAAGTCGCGCACCTCGAACCCCAGGGCGTAGCCGGCCACGTTGGCCTGCTGCGCCGCGAGATCGGGTGGTACTCTCCCCACCCGGTAGGGCGTGACGATCGACCACAGCTCGAATGTCGTTTGCGGTTTGAAGAGGCGTGAGCCGTCGGCCAGTTTGCCCGAGTCGAGCTGCACCATGAGCCACTTCGCGATGTCGGTGGCGTTCGCGTTGATCCCCCCCGCCGGATTCACGTTGTCGCTGCCGAAGGGCGAGATGGGGCGCACGCGCCCGTCGATCTCCGCGTGCGGCGTGGCGATGTTCCCCCCGCCCGCCGCGGCTGAGTGTCGCACGCTGCTGCCCGTCATCCCGACGCGCGCCAGGATCCGCGACGAGACAAAATCCTCCCAGGTCTGTCCCGAGACCGCCTCGATGACTTCCCCGGCGACGCTGTAGAGCACGTTGTCGTACGCGTACGCACTGCGGAAGCTCGTTTCGGGCTTGATGTAGCGGAGGCGCCGGGCGATTTCTTTGCGGTCATACGTCGACGTCGGCCACCACAACAGGTCGCCGGCGCCGAGTCCCAGGCCGCTGCGGTGGACCAGTAGATCCCGGATCGTGAGTTCGCGCGTCACGAACGGGTCGTACATCTGGAACCACGGCAGGTAGTTGATCACGGGGGCGTCCCACTCGAGCTTGCCCTCCTCGACGAGGATGCCGATGGCCGTCGCGGTGAAGGCCTTGGTGTTCGAGGCGATCCCGAAGAGCGTGCGGTCGTCGATCGGCGTGGGGTCGCCGAGCTTCCGCACGCCGTAGCCCTTGGCGAGGAGCACGCGGCCGTCCTTGACGATCGCGATCGCGATCCCGGGGACCTCGAATGTGCGCATCACGCGGGCGACGTAGGCGTCGAAGTCACGGGGGAGGGTGGGGGCGGCGGGGGAAGGTCGCTGCGCCGAAAGGGATGTCGTGAAGCAAAGGAATGCCGCTGCGAGTGCGCGCGAACGCGGGGCCATCACCGGGTCCCTGGTTGGGGGTAGCCTAAGCTAGCGCAACCACACCCAGATCGTTGCCTTGGGACAATCACCGGGCCGGTTGAGCTCCTGCCGGTGGGGCGCGAACGCTCCTCCCATCGATCGCCAAGGAACGAGCGACGCGGGGGAAAGCGGCTGCCGGGCGGGGAAGCCCTTGTAGATCTCCACGGCTTCGACATCCTCGGCGTGAATGCCGGCCAGCGGCCACCCCCACGCATCCTGTCCGTCTATGAACAGCGCGTAGCCGCGTAGTTCCGACCAACTGTAACCCTTGCTGGCGGCTGTGCGGGTCCGCGGAAGCATGAGGTCGAGCGACCCGCGTCCACCCGCTTCGGCGAACTCCTCGCGAGGAATCAAGACCGACATGCCGCCGGCACATCTAGCCCGGCGAAAAGCGCTCTCCCCCAACGCCCAGGCGACGCGCCCGTTGTAGCCGCTGAGGTCAGAGACGCGCCGACCGCGCAGGCCCGACGGAACCGGAAGGAGGAGCACGGATAGCTCTTGATACTCACCGCGTGGCACCGTCACCGAGCGGCGCAGCGGGTAGTAGCCCCTCTTGCGGACTTGTAGCAGGTAGCCGCCGGCCCGCGCATTGGGGAGACTGAATCGACCGGCGCTGTCCGTTAGGGTCCGACCGCCGCCGAAGGCCTCGACCTCGACGCCGGCCAGGGGCCGGTAGGACGCGTCGCCGACGACTCCAACCAAACCTGTGGGTCGGGCGCTCACTACAACGGGATCCAGGGTCACGCCGACTGGCGTCAGGCGCGCGATCACTTCTTCGTCGTCCTTGCCGATCAACAACGTCGATTCAACCCGATTGAAGCCGACGCGACGAAACAGGAACCGTTGCTCGCCGAAGGCGATGCTGTCCAGCGTGAACCGCCCGTCGGCGCCGGTCCGGGTGACGCGGCCCTCCGACGACGCGATCACGTCCACGGACTCGAGCGGCTTGCCCGCGGTATCTCGAACCTCACCGCGGACGGTTCGGAAGACGGCCTGACCGGGCAGGGATGTTGCGAGAAGAGTGATGAAGACGGCGGAGAGGATCGCTGGACGGAACATAGAGTTTTCCTCCAGGGGCACGGACCTTTACTACCCCTCAATACGGCCCGTGGCGTGGCGTTGCTGAATCTCTTGGAGCGCGCGCGTCACGTACACACGCGTCATTTGCTTACGCCACGACAGATCGAAATCGGTGTTGTCCATCGGCTTCGATGGACGGTATGCCGCTTCCGCCGCGGCTGCAATGGTTTCCGCCCCAAGAGGCACACCTCGCAGCGCGGCGGCGGCCTCCGGGACCTCCTGTGGCCAGCTCGCAACACCCCCCAGTACGATTCGCGCCTCCGCGACCTTCTTCCCATCCCACTTAACCCACGCCGCCACACCCAACACCGGAAAATCGAACGAGCCGCGGCGCCGCAGCTTGTGGTAGACGGCATCCCAGCCGTCCGGCGCAGGGAGTCGCACCTCGGCCAGGATCTCGTCGGGCTGCTTGGTGAGATAGTTGATCCCATCGTTGTGGTAGAACCGGCCCGCCGGCACCACGCGCTCGCCTTGCGGACCGACCAACCGATACTCGGCGCCGATCGCGACCATGACGGGCGCGAGGTCCGAGGAGTTGACCGCCCAACACCGGGGCGACGAGGGCGCGACCCAGCAGATCGCGCCGTCCTTCTTCATGCAGAAGTCGATCGCCTTCCGCCACTCGTACGACTGGTTGTAGTAGTTGCAGCGCGTATCGAGGCAAAGGTTGCCGCCCAGGGTGCCCATGTTGCGGAGCAGGGGTGTCGAGACCAAACGGGCGGCGTGGGCCACGACGGCCGGACGGCCCGACGGCCGGACGGCCAGGTCTGTGAGCGTCACCACAGCCCCGATAATCGCGTCATCGGCGCGGCGTAGCTCGGGGATCCCCATCAGCGAGATGACCGTCGTCGGCTCCTGGTGCCGCCGCTTCATGTTCGGGTAGAGGTCCGTCCCGCCGGCGACGAACATGCCGTCGGGGCCCGCGTCGGCCTTCATCCGCAAGGCGTCCGCCAGGGACCTCGCCTGCAGGTATGTAAACGAAGGGAGCCGCAGCATCGTGACCGAAAGCTGCGGCTCCCTCCTCCTACCGTCCAGCTACCGTCCAGCCAGCCCGAGGCCTCGCACGGCTTCCGCGAGCCGCACGAACTCGGCGCGATAGCCTTCCGGGTCGGAGCCCAGCGCTTCTCGGGCAGTCATGATCACGTGTCCCAGGTCGGCCTTGCCGCGGTGATCCGAGTGGCGCAGCAGCAGGCCGAATTCCGCGACCGCGGTTTGGAACTGGAAGTCCACCGAGGGGGCGCGTCCGTCGGAGGCGAGCACGGGCCTGCTCAAGAGCCGGCTCTCGTCGCCATCGGGAGCCTTGTAGCGCACTTTGACGAAGAGCAGCTCCGGGCCCCCGGTGGCATTCGCCTCCGCGCTGCGGCGCTGGTACCGCAGCGAATCGGGCACCCGGATCTTCTCGTCGGTTTCCGCGCCCACCAGCACAACCTCGTACAGCGCGGTGACCGAGTGCCCCGACCCCACCTCACCGGCGTCCTTCTTGTCGTCGGTGAAGTCTTCGTTGCGCAGCATGCGGTTCTCGTAGCCGATGAGTCGATACGCGCGCACGCGCGCAGGATTCCACTCCACCTGGATCTTCACGTCCTTCGCCACGGTGTAGAGCGTCCCGCCCAGCTCGTGCACGAGCACCTTCCGCGCCTCGGAGAGGTTGTCGAGGTAGGCGTAGTTGCCGTTCCCGTGATCGGCGAGCTTTTCCATCTTTGCGGCCTGGAGGTTGCCCTCGCCCACGCCGAGCACCGTGAGGAACACACCGGTCTGCCGCTTCTCCTCGATCAACTGGACCATATCAGCGTCGCTCGACACGCCGACATTGAAGTCGCCGTCGGTCGCGAGGATGACGCGGTTGTTGCCGCCGCGGATGAAGTTGGCGACCGCTTCGTCGTAGGCGCGGCGGATCCCGGCGCCCCCAGCCGTGCTGCCGCCGGCTTGGAGCCGATCGATCGCTTCGAGGATCTTCTCCTTCTCACTGCCTGGCGTCGACGGCAGGACGAGGCCTGCTGAGCCCGCGTAGACGACGATCGCCACGCGGTCTTTGGCTCGCAGCTCGTTCACGAGCATCCGCATCGCGGACCGCACGAGCGGCAGCTTATTGTCCGGCATCATCGAGCCCGAGACATCGAGCAGGAACACGAAGTTCGAGGGCGGCAGGTTTTCGAGGTGCATCCGCTTCGCCTGCAAGCCGATCCGCACGAGGCGGTGCTGCGCCTTCCAGGGGGCGGGCCCCACCTCGGCGTGAATCGCCAGCGGGTCATCCCCCTCGGGCTCGGCGTAGCTGTAGGGGAAGTAATTGACGAGCTCTTCGATCCGCACCGCGTCGCGCGGCGGGAGCTGCCGATCCTGCATGATGAAGCGCCGCACGTTGCTGTAGGAAGCGCGGTCCACGTCGATCGAGAACGTCGAGAGCGGATCGGCCGCCACGGCGACGAACGGATTCTCATCAATGACGTCGTACTGTTCGCGGTTTCCCGGCTGGCCCTGATAACGCCAGAGGGGCGGGGCCGGGGGCGGCGTCTGCGCGACGTATCCCTGTCCCGCATCCGGGCGCGCCGCGGCGCGCTGCCGGGACGCCGCGCCATTGATCGTCACGGTTGAGCTCACCTGGCCGCGCGCCACGCGGGCCTCTTGAGCACCCGTGACGACCACTTCGCTCAGCATCATCGCCGCCGCCTGAAGGCGCAGGTCGATCGTCACGGTCTGATTCGCGGTTAGGTGGGCAGTGGCTGAATCCGGTCCGTACCCGATGAACTGTGCGCGCACCGTGTAGGTGCCTACGGGAATGTTGTCGATCCGATAGTAGCCGCCGGCGTCCGTGATGGCGGCGAACGTCGTGCCCACAACGAGGACCCGCGCGCTCGCGATGGGCGTGTTGGCGGAGTCGCGCACGTGGCCTTCGATGATGCCTGTTTCAATCGTGTTGCTTGTGGGTGTGACGAGTGCCGCGAGAAGCAGGAGTAGGCGAACGGGGTGCAGCGACATTGGTCCCTCCAGGGTGAATTACCCAGGAGAGACGCCGAGCTCCTCCTTTGTTGCACCGGGGAGTGGGACCCGCGTCGGCTCCGGCCAGGGAATGTCGGGGAACGCTGTCGGTCCAACGCGCGGTTCTTCACCCTTAGCCTTGGCCCGCAACGCTTTAAGAACCTTCTCAGGGGTGATCGGCACCTCGTCGATGCGCACCCCGACCGCGTCGTACACGGCGTTCGCCACCGCCGGCATGACCGGGAGCAGGGGTCCCTGACCGACCTCCTTGGCGCCGAAGGGGCCGTTCGGGTCGGGGTCCTCGATCAAGTAGGTCACGACGTCACACATCTCGAGCGTGGTCGGACTCTTGTATTCGAGCAGACTCGGGATCTTGTGTATCACCTTGAGATCGCCGCGGTACGCCATCTCCTCCATCAACGCTTCGCCCAGCCCCATATAAATGGAGCCCTCGACCTGCCCGATCACGGCGGCGGCGTTGATGCACCGACCGACGTCGTGCGCGATCCAGATCGTCGGGACGCGGACGATTCCCGTCTCGGGGTCCACAGCGACCTCGGCGACGCACGCGCTGTAGGAGTACGCCGGTGACGGACCGACGCCCGCGCCCCGGTACGTCCCGGCGCTGCGCGGCGGTGTGTACGACCCGACCGTCCCGATCGTCCCCTCGGCGGCCTCGGCCAGCTGCACCGCCTCCGCAAACGCCATCCCGCGTTCGGGGTCCTGGGCGTCGAACACGCGGCCGCTCGCGAAGACGAGCCGGTCGCCCGGCACCTCGAGCTTTTTCGACGCGTGGACGGCGAGAATCTCCCGCGCTCGCTCCGCCGCCTGGATCGCCGCGTTGCCGGTCATCAACGTGACGCGGCTCGAGTAGCTCCCCAGATCCACAGGGGTGAGGTCGGTATCAGCCGTGACGACCGAGATCTCGAACGGGTCGACGCCGAGCACCTCAGCGACAACGTACGCGAGCACCGAGTCCGATCCCTGACCGATCTCAGTCGAGCCGCAGAAGACGGTCACGCCGCCCCCGCGGTCGCAGCGCAGCTGGACGCCCGAGTGCGGCATGTTGTTCCAGTAGATCGGCAGACCGGCGCCCGAGATGTAACTCGAGCAGGCGAGACCCACGCCACGTCCCTCGGGGAGCTTCTGAAACTTTTTCTTCCAGCCTGATCCCTCGACGACCTTCTCGATGCAGGCGCCGAGTCCCATCGAGCCGACGCGCAGGTAGTTGGCCGTGAGCGAGTTGGGTGGGACGAGAGTCTTGAGGCGCAGCTCCGCCGGGTCGAGCTTCAGCTGCTCGGCAATCTTGTCGATGTGCACTTCGAGAGCGAAGCGTGGCTGCGGCGTGCCGTGGCCGCGCTTGGGACCACAGGGCGGCTTGTTCGTGAACGCGCGGGCGCCCTGGAACCTGTACCGCGGCACCTGATATGTGACGGTTTGCAGCGCGCCCGTGTAGTAGGTGCTCGCCACGCCGTAGGAGCCGTAGCCCCCACCGTCGAGCAGCGAGCGGAAGTGCATGCCGGTGATCGCGCCGTTTTTTTTCACGCCCGTCTTCACCCACATGAGCGTGGGGTGGCGCCCGCGGTGGCAGTAGAAGACTTCTTCCCGTGTGAGCGTGATCTTCACGGGCCGTCCCGTGATCATCGCCAGTTTCGCGACCGCAATTTCGTGATTGAACGGATCGCTCTTGCCGCCGAACCCGCCGCCGTTGGGGGTCGCGATCACGCGGATCCGGGCGGGAGCCAGCTCGAGGACTTTGGCGAGGGCGCGATGGACGTAGTGCGGCGTTTGCGTCGAGCTCCACAGCGTCAGCTTGCCGTCCGGCGACCAGACGGCGGCCGCGGCGTGCTGCTCCATCGGCAGGTGGGTATTGCCTTCGAAGAAGAACAGGTCTTCCCGCACCAGGTCGGCCTCGGCGAACCCTTCCTCCACGTCGCCGAACTCGAGGTCGATCACCTTGTGGAGATTGCCGCTGTCGCCGTAGTCGTGGATGCGGGGTTCCGGATGGGCCAGCGCATCCTCGGCGGAGGCGATCGCGCGCAGCGCCTCGTACTCGGGCCTAATCAAATCGAGCGCCGCGGTAGCGGTCTCTTCGCTGGTCGCGGCGACAGCGGCCACGGGGTCGCCGATGAAGCGGACCTTGTCGAGGCAGAGCGCGTGCTCGTCCTGTGAGACGGGGAGAATGCCGAACGGGATCGGCAGGTCCTTGCCCGTGAGGACGGCGATCACCCCATCGAGGCGCTCGGCCGCGCTCGTGTCTACCTTGACGATCTTGGCGTGGGGTTCGGTGCTGCGCAGCAGCTTGCAGTACAGCATGCGGGGGAACGAGAGGTCATCGGCGAACTTCGTGACGCCGGTGACCTTGGCGACCGCGTCGACCTTGCGATGGGCCTTCCCGATGACTCTATGACTGGCCATAGAGCGATTCACGTGTGGGTTCGGCTTTTTCTCCCCGCATCCGGGCCGCAGCCAGTTCGACGGCTTCGTAGATCTTGATGTAGCCCGTGCAGCGGCAGAGGTTTCCGGCGAGGGCCTCTTTGATTTCGTCGCGAGTCGGCTTGGGGTTCGTAGCGAGCAGGGCCTCGGCGGCGAGGAGGAACGCGGGCGTGCAGTACCCGCACTGCGCGGCACCCAGGTCCGCGAACGTTTCCTGGAGCGGATGCAGTCGGCCCGCCTTCGCCATTCCTTCCACCGTTTTCACGCGGTGACCGGCACAGGCGACGCCGAGCACCAGGCACGACAGCACGGGCGTCTCGTCCAGCAACACGGTGCAGGTGCCGCACTCCCCCAACTCGCAGCCGTGCTTCGTGCCCGTGAGGTTCAGATCCTCGCGCAGCACCTCGAGCAGAGTCTTGTGAGGTGCGAACGCGACCTCGGTGCGCTCACCGTTGACCTCGAGCCCGATGGTGACCATGGACGAAACGTAAGCTAGCTTTCGATCTCATGAAACGTCACGTATTGCTCTTCCTCGCCCTTGGCGTCCTGGCGTCCTGGCGTCTCGACGCCCAGGATTACCGAGCCCAAGCCCTTCGCATCCTCCGCACCACTCCACTGATCGACGGCCACAACGACATCCCCGACGCGATTCGCGAACGGGGGGGCCCCGACTCGGTGGATTTCTCGGTGCTGCAGCCGCGGCTGATGACCGACATCCCGAAGCTCCGCGCCGGCGGCGTC
>Ga0193723_1000044_pt1 | contig 34322 bp, 31 predicted proteins | sample H2m2metaG_FD_143042 | JGI IMG/M metagenome (GOLD analysis project Ga0193723, IMG submission 143042) | Soil microbial communities from a riparian zone of the East river system, Colorado, United States - H2m2 | ecosystem: Environmental > Terrestrial > Soil > Riparian zone | place: USA: East River...
TGTCCGACGCGCTGAACCATGCCTCGATCATCGACTCGATCCGGCTTGCGAAGGCGATCACCAAGTGCACGACCGCGGTCTACCAGCACTCCGACATGGATGACTTGAAGTCGAAGCTCGAGGGTGTGAAGGGCGCGCGGCGCCGCATCATCTGGACGGACGGGGTGTTCTCCATGGAGGGAAGCATCTGCAAGCTTCCGGAGATCCTCGAGCTGGCGAAGGACTACGACGCGATCGTGGCGGTGGATGATTCACACGGAACCGGCGTCCTTGGAGCCAACGGACGCGGCACTCCCGAGCATTTCGGCGTGCTGGGTGAGGTCGACATCGTCACTTCGACCCTCGGCAAGGCATTGGGTGGCGCGGCCGGAGGTTTCGTTGCGGGACCGTCGCCGCTCTGCGACATGCTCACCCAGCGATCCCGGCCGCAGCTCTTCTCAAACGCCTTGCCGCCCACCGTAGCGGCCAGCGCGCTGGGCGCGATCAGGCAGCTGGAGCACCATCCGGAGCTGGTGCAAAAGCTCCGCGACAACACCGGCTACTTCCGAGGCGCGATCTCCGAGGCGGGGTTCAAACCGCTACCTGGTGAGACGCCGATCGTCCCTATAATCGTGGGGGAGACGGCGACCGCCATCAAAATGAGTGACATGTTGCTGGACGAAGGCGTCTTTGTGACAGGGTTCGGCTTTCCGGTCGTACCCCAGGGGCAGGCGCGGGTCCGCTGTCAGCTCAGCGCTGCCCACTCACGCGACGATCTTGACCAGGCCATCGCGGCCTTCAAGACCGTCGGGACGAAGCTAGGCATAATCTAGAGGACGCCTTAATGCAGAAGCTCAGAGCAGTCGCCGTGGCGTTGGTCGCCACTATCGTTGTTTCCGCGAGCGCGCACGCGCAGACAGTGCGGAACTTCGACAATTCGTGGTTTTGGGGATTCAAGACCGGGATCAACACCTTCTCGGTGCCGGGACACGGCAACGCATCGACGGTCGATTTCGGCGCCGATTGGCTCATCACGCGCACCAAGGGCGGCCTTTACGTATCTGGTAACCAGTCGATTTTCGAGCGAGATCTGGAGTTTCTGGATCCCTCATCCAACACAGGTCAGCGGACGGTGCGTGTGAACGACATGCGTCGCATCACTGTCGCGGGAGTTGCCTTTCCGAAGCACTTCGGCGGGATCACTCCTTATGCAGGTGTCGGCTACATGATCGCGGTGCTCGGCGATGCGCGGGTATTCGTCGACAGCGTCAACACCTTTCCCACCAATGCATTCCTCGACGAAGTCGAGAGAGAGCGCAGCCGCGGTGCGGTGATAGGGTTGGCGGGTCTTCAGATTCGAACCAAGCGCGCGGCAATCTTCGCCCAGGAAACTCTGGTTCCAAGCAACAGAACCTTTCTGTTCTCGAGTGTTCTTTCGTTCTTCGAGTTCGGCGTACGTTGGAACTTCGGCAGCTCAATCGATCGGTAATAGCAGCTCTCGGCGCGACCGGCGATTGTAGTGAACGGCCCCTTCGGGGGCCGTTTTTTTGTCCGCGAATTCGGCGAACTGCAAACTCAGAACTACGCTGCTACCCGCTACCCGCTGGTCGCTAATCGCTCAGCGCTTCACTACGTCGGGACGTTACTGGCGCGGGTCTTGGCACAATCAACTGCCTGTGTCATCACGCCAGTACTGTCCTGACGTTTGCAGCGAACAGCTGGTAGCGTTCAGCGGGGAGCGGGCAGCAGCGTAGTTCGCATTTGGAGCGAGCCTACCCCGAGACCTTCCCCTTTGAAACAAACCGATTCCCTTTCACGAGCCACCGCAGCGGCCAGTCGGCCGAGCGCGTAATGCCGATCCGGGTGGTGACCTCAACGTTCTCGTCGGGGATCGTTTCCCCCTCGCGAATTACCAACGGCTTCCGCTGAAGGCTTTTCGCGCTCATCGAGCCGATGATGCCGAGTGCGGTGCAGAGCTTACCCGGGCCATTGGTGAGGTCGACTTTGTTCCTGATTCCAGGACGCCGCTTGTGCATGAGCGCCGTGCCGGAATCAGGAACAAAGTCGAGCACCAGGACCGCGCTCGGCGATCCCTCCGTGCGCGTGACGGCATTGAAGCACCAGTACATGCCGTAGATGAAGTAGACGTACGAGGTGCCAGGCGGTCCGTACAGCGCCTCTGTTCGCGCTGTACGCCCAGCTGCAGCGTGGCAAGCGAGATCGTGCTCGCCCAGGTAGGCCTCCGTCTCGACGATGATTCCGCTGGCGAGCCCCACGTCGGTCTCACATTCGAGGACCGTACCGAGCATCTCGCGCGCTACGATCTCGGTCTCGCGCTCATAGAACGCGCGAGGAAGAACCCTTCCCACTAATCGCTAGCGGTCTTGCCGCGGCTCTTGCGAGCGCTACGCCGGGGTGCGGGTTTGTCGCCTTCGTCGCCGGATGCGGCTGCCGATTTGCGGCCGCGTCGCGGCTTCGCCTCATCGCCGGACGCGCGCTTCCTGGAGCTGCGCGGCTTCGCGTCCCCATCGGTGGAGAGAGCGTCTTCGCCAGTGAGCGGCAAATCCGGTACTGACTCGGTGAAGACCGGCTCCGGCGCGGGTCGCGAGGTCTCGACGACACCGACGGAGAGAAGGTGCGGAGGCATTACTCCGACGCGCGCGCCGATTGGTCCGCGTCCGCGACCGCGGCTGGGCGGCGCACTGCGCGCTCCCATTCCGGTTGGCGTCGCGGGTGCCGATGGTGCCGGCTTGGGCGGCTCCGCCGCGGCGAGCTGCTGGCTCACCGGCGTCGACGGCGCTGCGGGCGCGACTTCGTAGTCCTCACCACGACGGCGCAGGTCTACGATATCGGCATCGTGCGCATCTTGTAGAATCCGGAGGAAATTCCGTTCGCTCAGGCTCTCGCTGTCCCGTCCGAGAAGCTCACGGGCGGTGGAGCGAACCTGGCTCGCGCGCGCAGATCCGTTATTGCCAACGGCGCGACGAACGAGATTGAACGCCTCCTCGCGGGTGAGACGCAACCCGGTCGATCCAATCTCGTCAGCTTTCGCCGGCGGGGCCGTAGGCCGTGAAGCCTCACGCGGCGCGGCTGGCTCTCGCTCGGTTGCGATCTTGGCAACCGCGGGCGCGGTACGCGGCCCGCGACCTTCGCGGTCGCGTCCCCTTCCACCTCTCCGGGAACGGCGTGGCCTCTCGGCGGCGTCGGCTTCTTCGGCGGGGGCGGCGATTCGAGGCGCATGTGTCTCGGTGCTGTCCTGACCCGCGGGTAACGTGCGGGCTGCACCCGGCGGGCCGACCTCGAGCTGTCCGTTCTCGAGCTTGGTCAGCGTCAACAGTCCTCTCTGCGCGGCTTCAGTGACGAACCGCGAGAACTTCGACATGCCGAGGTTCTTCTCGTCGAACGAGCTGTCGATCTGCTGCATCACCTGCTTGAGACGGTCGGCGCGCATGACGTCGCCGTTCCGCTTCATGCGGGTGATGGCTTCGGAGACGAGGTCCCACGGATCCTTCTTCACGACTTCCTCTTCGCCGCTCTTCACCAGACCGGCGAGGGCGTTGTAGCTGTAGTACTCGTCGCAGTTCATCACCAGCAAATCGCTCGACGATTCGCGGATGCCGACGCCGATGACGTACTTCCCGTATTCCTTGAGCTTGGTGACGAGACTCGCGAAGTCGGAATCCCCCGAGAGGAGAATGAAGGTGCCGATCTCGGGTCGCGTGAACACAAGCTCCATCGCATCGACGGCGAGGCGGATGTCGGTGGCATTTTTCTTCGCGGAGCCGTACGCAGTCGCCATGATCATGTCGATCGAGGACTCCGCCAGCGGAACGATGTACTGCGGATAGCGCCGCCAATCGGCGTACGCGCGCTGTACGGATACTTTGCCTTTGACAATGTCGGAGGAGAGGAGATTCTTCAGCTCCGTCTGGAGCTCGGAGCGGATGCCCATCGTGACGTTGTCGAAGTCGATGAGCAGTGCGGCGTTGGGGGCGTGGTGCTGGGTGCCTATTGTTGCGGGGTTCATTGCCTGCGGTCCACGATGGATCGGCGAAATCGCCTGTGGCCCGCGATGTACCGGGGCTAATTGCCTGTGCGCGCTCGTCGGCGCGGACCGGTGCGGTCTGGGACTCATATTTTTTTGGGGATTACAGTTCTGCGGCTGCGTGCCTGCGAACCTTGCCGCACTGGCTGCACGCCTTGTTGATCCTGCGACGGACGCCGCAGGCGGTGCGTCTTCAGGTCCATGCGAGCGCGTCAACCCTTTGGTTGACGGGGTCGCCGGATCCTCGAAGTCGCGCCGTACGGGTATAATTTATACGTAAACCCCCATGAATCAACTCCGGTTTCGCACGCGCCTGGTTCTGATCCTCTCCTTGTTCGCGATCGTGCCGGCGCTTTTGCTGACGCTTTTGTGGAGCGGAACGGTCAGCACCGCCCTCCCATTCGTGACCGGGCGGTCGGCCTGGGACAGCGTCGCGGCCAGCGGCGAGAAGGCAATCGCCGCTGCTCGCGAGGCCCCTTTGACGGCGTCCCAGCGGCGCGCAATCGACGCGCACGAGCGCGAGCTCCGGCTATCGGTGGAACAGGCGAGACGTTACAGCTTCCTCGCCGCCCGCACGGTTCGTGTTATCGCAATCGCGGGCGTGCTCGCCCTTCTCGTGCTCACCGGAGTGGCGTCACGAGTGGCGGGCCATCTGAGCCGGCAATTGAGTCGTCCGCTCGACGAGCTGGTTCGCTGGACGGAGCTGATTGGGCACGGCGAACAGCTGCCGCCGCCACCGGAGCCAACGCTGGTTAGGGCTGCGCCGCACAACGGAGAAGACGGGACCACGATCGAAGTGACGACGAGCAGGGTCCGCGGGGCGCCCGAATTCGAGACGCTGCGGCGTAGCATGCGCGAGATGGTCTCTGAGCTGGCGCACGGAAGACGGCAGGCGATTGAAGCAGAAAGGCTCCACGCGTTCAGAGAAAGCGCGCGGCGGGTCGCACACGAGATCAAGAATCCTCTCACGCCGATCCGGTTCGCTCTGGCGCGGTTGCGTGGGCACGCTCCGGCGCCGTTGCAGGAAGATGTCGACGTCATCGCGACCGAATCAGACCGACTGGATCGGATGGCGAGGAGCTTCGCCGAGTTTGGAAGGCTGCCCGATGGCCCGGCGGCGGAAGTCGATATGGGCGAGCTTGTTCGCTACACCGCGCGGAGCTGCGTGCCGCCAAACGTCGGTCTCGATCTCCAGATAGACGATGATCTCCCGAGAGTGCATGGCCACAACGGTGCCCTGGCCGGCGCATTGAGTAATGTTCTGCTCAATGCCGTCGACGCCTCGGCGGATGGCGGGCGCATCACTGTAAAGGCGAATCAGGTCAGGATGGCCGGGCGCGACGCGGTGCGGATCTCGGTGGCCGACACCGGAAGGGGAATCGCGGCGGAGAATCTGGAACAGATCTGGGAGCCGTACGTCACCAACAAGCCCGGTGGCACCGGACTCGGACTCGCCATTGCGCGCCAGGCGGTGTGGGCGCACGATGGGACCGTCAATGCGACGAGCACCCTGGGGAAAGGAACGGAGATCCAATTGACGATACCTGCTGACGGTGGTAGCGCCGTGATGGAGAGCTGAAATGGGGCCAGAGATTGTCGTTCCGCTTGGCGCGTTCGTGTGCGCCATCTTCCTCGCCATCGGCGTTCCGCTGGCGCGCGCTTACTCGCGCAGGATGGATGCGGACTCCAGAAACCCACGCCTTCCGACGGAGGTCACTGAACGTCTCGAGCGGATGGAGCACGCTATCGATTCCATCGCGATCGAGGTCGAGCGCATCACCGAGGGTCAGCGATTCACCACCAAGCTGCTGTCGGAAGGCAGAGGCGCGCCCGACAGCCGACAGGTCTCGCCGGGCGGCAGCTCAGCGCAGGATCGCACCACGTAAGTGCCGATAGTTCTCATCGCCGACGACGAGCCGAACATTCGGCGCATGGTCGGCGCGCTGCTGACGGGTGAGGGCTACGAGGTAGCGGAAACTCCCAGCGGGGTTGAGGCCATCGGCCGCGTCAAGGAGGGCGAGCCGGACGTCGCGCTCGTCGATCTCATGATGCCGGGCGACCTCGATGGAATGGCTACGCTCGCGAGGCTGCGTGAAGTGGCTCCTGACCTGCCCGTTATCATGATGAGTGGGCGCGCCGGTCTCGCCGACGCAGTGAAGGCGACCAAGCTCGGCGCCTTCAACTTTCTCGAGAAACCGCTGACCCCGGAAGGTGTTCTCCTCGCTGTCTCCTCCGCGCTCGAGCTGAGACAAACGCGACGGGTCGCGCGTGCTCTCCGGGCAGAGCTGGGCTTCGGCGGGCAGATGGTCGGCCGGAGCGAGGTGATGGCGGCCGTGCGGCAGATGATTGCGCGCGTCGCGCCCTCGGATGCGCGCGTGTTGATCACGGGAGAGTCCGGAACCGGAAAGGAGCTGGTGGCCAGCGCAATCCACGATGGCAGCGCACGTCGTGACAAGCCATTCGTTCGCGTCAACTGCGCGGCGATACCGCGGGACCTGGTCGAGAGCGAGATGTTCGGCCACGAGCGCGGCGCATTCACCGGCGCGACTCAGACGCGCATCGGCCGCTTCGAGCTGGCGCACCGCGGCACGCTCTTCCTGGATGAAGTCGGAGATTTGGGTCCCGACGCACAGGCGAAGCTTCTCCGCGCGATCGAGGCGAAGGAGATCCAGCGCGTCGGGGGCAACAAGGTGATCCGCACCGATGTTCGCATCATCTCGGCGACCAACCATGACCTGGAGCGCGCAGTGAAAGCTGGAACGTTCCGCGAAGATCTCTACTTCCGGCTCAAGGTCATCCCACTGGCGATTCCTCCGCTGCGCGAGCGGGGCGACGACATCCTGGAGCTGGTTGAGCATTTCTCGGAGCAGTTCCTTCAGCGAAGCGGCCAGGCGAAGCCTCGATGGAGAGCCGACGCGTTGCAGCTGCTGCGCGACTATCCGTGGCCGGGTAACGTGCGGGAGCTCGCCAACATCGTCGAGCGTCTCGCAATCCTGCACCCCGGATCGCAGATGACGGGACAACAGGTTGAGGATGTGCTGATCGTCGATCGCGACGAGGACGAAGCTCCTATTACGACGCCAACCCGCCCGCAGGAAAGCGTCGCGGGACGCAGGGAGTCGCTTGCCAGCGCTCCCTCTTCCCTCGCCGACAAAATGGACGGCTTCGAGCGGACGGTCATCGCGCGAGCGTTGGCGGAAGCGGGCGGCAACGTCGCTGATGCAGCGCGAAGGCTGCAGACCGACCGGCCGAATCTCTATCGGCGCATGAAGCGACTCGGAATCAACGCCACGAGGGTATAAGGCCCCATGACAAAATCCAGCAAAGTGCGTGGAGCATTGTGCACGCTCGTGATGTTGGGCGTTCCCGCTCTGGCGCGTGCGCAGGCCGGCGACACCGTCACGACAGACACGACCACCGAGCGGCTCGGGCTATGGGCGCGAACCAGCCGCAATAGCGGTCTGATCATCAGCTCCGGCAAAACGTACAACCGGGTGGAAGGCCTTCCCGTTTACATCGGGCCATCGTTTCACGACAGCGCGGCCGCGGCCGAATTCAACGTCTCGGTGCTGGGCATCATCAGGAGCGCAAACACATTTCACTGGGACGACCAGAACCTCGGCCACCGGATCATGGCCGACATGCGCGTCGGGCGCGGGCGAGGGTACGGGCTCGGTGTGTCGTCCTACGATGTCGTGACTCCGGTGGAGACGTGGCACCTGCCGGATCCGGACGCGGGTCTGGCGGCGTTGTTCGGTCGGCGTGATTTCCGTGACTACTTCAATCGTCACGGCGCGAAGGCGACGGCGACGTTCAACATGAGCGCGCGCAGCAGCTTCTCCGCGGACTGGAGCGATGAGCGCTGGACTCCCGTGAGCGAGAGGAAAGTCTTTTCGGTTTTCGGAAACGGAAAACCGTGGCGCGCCAACCCGGTGGTGGACGCGGGTCGATTCCACATCGGCGTGGCGCGCGCGAACATCGACACCAGGAACGACGAAACCAATCCTGCGACCGGCTGGCTGATCCTGGCCGAGTACGAGCGCGGATCGGGGCGGCTCACGGATGCGGGGCCTGCATCTCCACTCGCGCGTCCAGTTGCTCCGACCCAGCTGACATACGGCCGCATGCTGCTCGATTTGCGGCGCTACAACCGACTCTCTCCGACGACCTGGATCAATGGCCGGCTCGTGTTGGGGGGATGGCTGCACGGCGACCAGCTCCCACTCGAGCGGCGGTTTTCGGTGGGCGGCATCGGCACCATCCCCGGATTCGATTTCCGGAAGTTCCAGCCAGGAACTCTGGATGTCTCCCAGTGCAGCGATGGCGTCGCACCTCCTCCGGGTAATCCGGCGCAGTGCGAGCGCGTGGCGCTGGCGCAGCTCGAGTACCGTAACGAGCTGCATTCATCCTTCTTCGATTTTCTGAACTCACGCCCGATCCGGTTGCGTGGGATCGGGTTTACGGTGCAGCCGACTGCCGTCGCATTCGTCGACGCCGGACGGGGATGGCTGGTCGGGCCGCCGTCGGGAACGCTGCAGTACTCCAGTCGGAGTTTCCCGCGGTTCGGCACTTTCAGAACTGATGTCGGTCTCGGATTGGATCTCGGAATCTTCGGTGTCTACGTCGCCAAAGCGGTGTCGACCCCGAAAGAGCCCGCGAACGTGTTTCTCCGGGTGCACCGCCGGTTCTAGTGATGTCGAGATTCGGACTTCTGTTGGCGGTCGCGGTTCTGTCCGCCTCCACACTCGGCGCGCAACCAAGGGTGCGCGTCGAAGTCCTGCCGCCGCCGCAGAATGCGTGGGCGGATGACGAGCCGTTCGTCTCCTCCGCCGGTCTCCTCACGGATGCGTCGATGCGGGATCTCCTCGCCAACGGATTCCCGGCGCGGCTGCACTATCGTCTCGAGCGGTGGGTCGGCGGGAGGTGGTTCGACGACCTGAAGGCCGCGTCAGAGTGGGACGTCATCCTCAAGTACGATGTCCTCGGCAAGCAGTACCAGGTCGTGCGGGTGGTGAACAAGAAAGCGCAGTCGCTGGGCGATTTTCCGACGCTCGAGGAGGCGTCGACGGCGGCGGAAGCGCCGTACCAGACGACGATTGCGCTCCCAAAAAAGGGGCAGCGTGGCTACTACAATCTGCTGCTGGACGTCGAGACGCTGTCGCTGAGCGATCTGGACGAGGTGGAGCGATGGCTGCGCGGTGAGCTCAAGCCGGCCGTCAGCGGAAAGAAGAATCCGGGCACGGCTTTAGGACGAGGTGTACGTACTCTGGTTGTGCGGCTGCTGGGCGGGGAGAAGAGGCACTACGAAGCTCGAACTGGCACCTTCAGACTCTGATTAAAGGCAACTGAACAGGCGGGAGGCGTCAGTAGCAAAGTTGCCAGCGATCTAGTTAACGACGCCCAGACTTGCCTCTGTGGCATTCAAGCCAAAGGCAGTTGCTTGTGTCCTGATTCGTCGGGTAGAAAAGTCAGTGCCGTAGTGAACTAACAAGCTGGCATCTCTGCCACTGACGCCTCCCGCCTGTTCAGTTGCAGTTGCAGTTAAATGACCTTGTGCCCGACGTGGTGCCCGTTCGTAGGGTGCCGGTGCTCGAGATCCTCGAGATGGTGCAGCGTCTCTTCCCCGTAAAACAGCTTGATGTACTTGGCCTGGGTCGCGGTGAGCCGGCGGACCGCCCAGCTCAGGTGCACGAAGTGCGGCTCGACCGGCGCGTGCAGCGGGTGCATCCCGATCTCGCTCGGCAGGTTGTTGGCTTTCTTCGTGTTGCAGGGGCTGCACGCCGTCACGACGTTCGTCCAGTCGTTGGCCCCGCCGCGGGAGAGGGGAATGAGATGATCGCGCGTCAATGACTCGCGCGGCCTGAGCTCTATTTGCAGGCGCCCGCAGTACTGGCAACGGTAGCGGTCGCGGGCGAACAGGAATGTGTTCGTGACCTGTCTGCGGAAACGGCGCGGGACGTGGATGAACCGCATAAGTCGGATGACGGCCGGACGCGGAAGCGTCAGTTTTTCCGAACGAACAACCCGATCAGAGTCAGCCTCGACGATTTCGGCCTTTCCATCGATCACCAGCCGCAGGGCGCGGCGCAGCGGAACCATCGTCAACGGCTCGAACGAAGCATTCAGTGCCAGACAACCAACGATCAAGCACTCCTCCTTGGCAAACCTGCCCAAATATACAACTCGTACAACACTGCCATGTCGCACATCCTGTCCTTATGCGACGACGCCAACGGTGCCCGGTAACACTTTTTACCCTCGAAAAACCGAACTTGCTAGCGTACGGAAATCCGGGTGGAGCGCGGACTCAGATTGGAGAGGCCGACATGTTGTCCACCCGCTCTCTCGCAATCTTGCCACGAGTCCTGGTCTCCGCCCGAGTGACTGTCGGGACCGGCGTCAGCCAGCCATAACGGTCCTCCAGGACACCGGTTGCGATGCCCATGTACTCCCGCTGAATCGCGAGGGTGAGCGGGCCCGGCTTGCCTGTGCCGATCGAAATGCGATCGACCGAGCGGATCGGCGTTATCTCGGCGGCGGTGCCTGTGAAGAACAGCTCGTCGGCGATGTAAAGCATCTCGCGAGGAACGGATCCCTCGACGACTTCGACGTTCATGTCCGTCGCGATCCGGATCACCGAATCACGCGTGATACCGTTCAGAATCCCCGAGCTGATCGTGGATGTGAACAGCTTGCCGTCGCGAACGAGGAACAGATTCTCTCCACTACCCTCCGACACCAGCCCGAAGGAGTCGAGCATGATTCCCTCGACGTAGTTGTCGATCCGTGCCTGCATTTTGGACAGCTGTCCGTTCAGATAGTTCCCGCCTGCTTTGGCCATCATCGGGAATGTGTCCGGCGCCGGGCGTCTCCAGCTCGAAACGCAGACGTCCGCCCCATTCTTGAGCGCATCGGCCCCGAGATACGTGCCCCAGGTCCAGGGAATGATGAAAACCTCGAGCGGAGTATCGTGCGGCAGCACGCCCATCTGCTCTCCGGTCCTGATCGCAACGGGGCGCAGATAACAGTGCGGCAGCCTGTTTTCGGCGACAGTCTCGACCGCGGCCTTGGACATCTCATCGATCGAATACTTGAGCGGCATCCGGTAGATGCGGCACGAATCCTCGAAACGACGCATGTGGGAGCCGAGCCTGAAGACGGCGGGCCCGTTGGGTGTCGCGTAGCAACGGATGCCCTCGAACACGCTCGAGCCGTAGTGGACCACGTGACTCATTACGTGAATCGTGGCGTCTTCCCAGTCCACGAACTTCCCATCGCGCCAGATACGGTGGTGATTGTCTACTGCCGCCATTGATTCAGGCTTCCTATCGGAGGGAGCTTCAATTTACCGAAGCAGTACCGGGGGCCGCTACGGGGCCGACTGCGCGGAGGGTGCGGCGGGTGCGGCGGGTGCGGCGGGTGCGCGACTTACAGGCAGGGGCGCCGACTGGCATCCACAAAACCGAAGCAGGGAGCTGAAAGCTTTCAAGCTGGATAGCGTTTCAGCTATTCTGTTGGCGTAGGGGACCTTCGGAGTCGGGTTGTTGCGCACTCCTCGACGTATCGAACGGCGCGGCGTCAGACTGCCGGACATCTATAACGCCAGTTATGAAAGCTGAGTAGCTATAAAGCTGCCCAGCTTACAGCTCCCTGCTTCGGTTTTGTGGATGCCTCGTCCAAGAGAGTTAGCCTACCCGTGCGCGGCCGCCCAGTGGGCGAGGTCAGCGCCGACGGCCCGCACTCGGTCGGCGAGCGCCTTGTCCGCGGCCCGAGCGCGCCCGCGTTCGACCAGGACACGGCCTTTCACGGTGACGAGCTCCGCCGAGCGGCCGGGGAGCGCAAAGATCGCGGCGGAATAGGGATCGCCTGTCGGTATCGTGCGCGGGATGTCGATTCTGAAGGCGGCAAGGTCCGCATCTTTTCCTACCTCGAGCGAGCCAACGCGGGAGTCGATGCCAAGCGCGCGCGCCCCGCCGATAGTCGCGAGCTGGAGCGCATCGAGAGCCCCAAACGCGTCGTGCCGGCGCGTGGCGGCCCTGTGAATCAGCACCGAGAGCCGAGCCTCGTCGAGAATGTCCATCCTGTTGTTGCTCGCCACCGAGTCCGACCCGATGCCGACCCTGATGCCCGCTGCGATCAGGGGAAGGAGTGGCGCGATGCCGTGGCCGAATTTGGCGTTCGATGCCGGGCAGTGCGCAACCGAGCAGCTTCGCCGCGCCATGGTTTCAATGTCGTCCGCATCGACGCGCACGCAGTGGATAAGAAGTGGGCCTCGCTCGAGTGCGCCACGCTCCTCGAGCAGCGCGATCGGCGATCGGGAACGGGGGGAAACAGCGATCGATCGTCGCCGCCAACGCTCGGCAAAGTCTCCCTCACCGCGTACAACCAACTCGAACTCGGGCTCGCTCTCGGCGATGTGCATCGCGAGCGGAAGCTGACGCGAATTGGCAAACCGCACCGCGGCGTCGTAGAGCGGATCTGAAACAGTATACGGAGCATGCGGCGAGATACCGAGTGTCACGAGCTCGGTTTGTTCCAGCCGTAGTGCCTCGACCCGATCTTCCAGCTCGCGCATCGCAATCTCCGCCTGCGCCGGATCAGGGCCGAATACTTCCTGGTACATGATCCCGCGCACGCCCGCGTCGCGCATCGCCTGCATTACAACGCCGCTCGAGCACGTATCGGCATACGTGGTGATTCCTGCTTCGACACCCTCGACGATGCCAAGTCGAGCGGAATCGAGCAGCGCGTCCCGATCCATTATCTCGTTCCGGCTCGCTCGGAGCTTCTCTATCCAGTCGCTGAAACAGAGATCCTCGAGAAAACCGCGCATGGCGGTCAGCTCGAGGTGCGTATGTGTGTTGACGAGACCGGGAAGGAGAATTGACTCAACCAGGTCATGGTCCTCTCCCGGAGGTGCGCCAGAGCGGGGCCCGACGTAGGTAATCAGTCCGTCGGTCTCGACGACGGTTCCGTTCTCAATAGGCGGCTGGGTAATCGGCAGCACCCAACGCGCGTGGTAGCGCATCAGCGCGGCGCGCGTGCCGCCGACGGAATCGTGTCGGTGCGCCGTCGGAGCGAATCGCGGCGAAGGCTGTCCCGGCGAATCGAGTCACGCAACGCAGACGGAGGCGGACGTCTCGTCGTCGTATCGAACACCGTGGGGGTTCGCGGCTGATTGCGCGATGGCACCGGCTCATAGCCCGGCTGAATCGTCGGTGGCGTCACCCTGATCGGGGGCTGAATCCCGCCCGAAGTGGGCGGTAGCGTGCTGAAAGTGTCGATCGGAGCGTATCCCGGTGTCCCGTATGCCAGATGCTTGTCGCAATCGCGGGTCGGCTCCGTTCCGGAGATGTAGAACTCGCTCGTCACGAGGTTGCGAGGGCAGTAGGGGGTTTGCAGCAGTCCACTCGAGATGTCGATCTCGCGCGTCACGATCGAGATCGGCTTCGGCCAATCCGGCGGCGGCGGCTTTCTCCGATACACTTCGGTCATGAACGCCGTCCAGGCGGGGGCGGCGAGCACGCCACCCTGCGCGTTGTCCTTGATCTTCTGTGGTCGATCGAAGCCCATCCACGCTCCGGCGACGAGATCGGCGGTGTAGCCGATGAACCAGACGTTGGTTCCATCGTTCGTCGTTCCGGTCTTGCCTCCGGCGGGATAATGGAACCCGGCGCCCCACACGCTTGCAGCCGCAGATCCGCGACGCACGACATCCTTCATCATGTCGACCATTATCCACGATTCCTCCGGCGACAGAACCTGCGTCCGCGTCGGCGTCGGCTGCCACAGAATCTCGCCCTTCTGATTCTCAACTCTTATGATCGCGTTCGGACTCGCGCGCACACCGAGATTCGCGAACGCCGTGTACGCCGAGATGAGCTCGATCGGATAGACGTCAGCTGCTCCAATGTGAATCGACGGATAAGGAGGAATTACAGTCGTAATCCCGAAATTCCTTGCTTCGTTGATCACGGTCTGCTCGCCGAGCTCCATGCCCAACCGGATCGTCGAGACGTTGCGCGACTGGTACAGCGACTGGCGCATCGGAATCTGCCCGAGGAACTGCAAATCGTAGTTCTGGGGCGCCCACTCGGGCTGACCTGGAACCTGGAGTACCAGCGGGCTGTCGTTGACGATGTACGACGCGGGCCTGCCGTTCTGGACAGCGGCTGAATAAACGATCGGCTTGAACGCCGATCCCGGCTGGCGGAGCGCCTGCACCGAGCGATTGAACTTCGAGTCGTCGAAGTCGCGGCCGCCGATCATTGCCCGCACGGCTCCGTTGCGTGGATCGAGAGCGAGAAACGCGCTCTGCAGATAGGGAGATGTGCCGCTTCCCACGTCGCCCTCGCGGTGCGCCATGTAGTGCTCGAACGTCTCGTGCTTGTACGGTCCGAAGCGACCCGCTTCGATCGCGAGGGCCTGGCGCTCCAGCGCGCGCTCCGCTGCGCTCTGCGCGTCGAGATCGAGGGTCGTGTAGACTTTGAGGCCCTGCTCGTAGAGCTGCTTGCCGAACTGGGCGTCGAGCTGTTGCCTCACCCACTCGACGAAATAGGGCGCGGTCTCGCCGGTGACACTCTTGCTCGCGAGCTGCAATGGATAGGCCCTGGCACGACTTTCATCGGCGTCACTGATGTAGCCCGCGTCTCGCATCAGTCCGATCACCGTGTTGCGGCGTTGAATGGCGCGCTCGGGATATCGAACCGGGTTGTACCGCGCCGGCGCTTTCGGTAGCGCGGCGAGCGTTGCAGCCTCGGCCAGGTTCAGATCGCGAACCGATTTGCCGAAGTATCGCTGCGATGCGGTCTCGACGCCGTAGGCGCCGTGGCCGAGGTCGATCTGATTGAGGTAGAGCTCGAGAATCTTCTTCTTGTCGTACTTCGTCTCGATCTCGCGTGCGACCTTGGCTTCCTTGAGCTTGCGAATGAGACTCTTCTCGCGCGAGATCTTCTCGGGGAAGACGTTGCGCGCGAGCTGCATCGTGATGGTGGAGAAGCCCTGCGAGAATCCGTGGATCGGCGACCGCAGGATCACACCCGTTGCGCGGTGCCAGTCGATGCCGGCGTGGGAATAAAATCGCTTGTCCTCTGTCGCGACAAACGCATCCTGCACGATCTTCGGAATCTCGTCGATCTTTACGAGCGTCCGCCGCTCGAGCCCGAGCTCGGCGATGAAGCGTCCATCGATCGCGTAGAGCTTGGATGTCTGGTGGGGCGTGTATTCCGCGAGGATCTCGATCGACGGGCACTGGTTGCCGCGGCAGATCAGCGCCCAGCTGGAGTAGAGGACGCCCGCGCCAAGAGCGACGAGGAAAGTGAACGTGAGGAGCACCGCCCGGACGAGCGTGGGGTGGCGCTGGCGAAATGAAAGCTTGTTGTGGGTGTCGGCTGCCATTCGGAGAGTCAAAAGATAACTGTGATACACCGAAGGTGACACCGTGGTCGGGCGTCCCTATCTTCCCCGCATGCACTCGAAGAATTCGCTGCTGGAAGAGCTTTCCTGGCGCGGGATGGTGTATCAACACACGGACGGTTTGCCGGACGCTCTCGCAACTGATCAGTTGAGCGCGTACGCAGGGTTTGACCCCACTGCGCCGAGCCTGCACGTGGGCAGTCTTGTGCCGGTGATGGGGCTGGCGCACCTCCAGCGCGCGGGGCACAGGCCGGTGGTGCTGGTGGGTGGCGGTACTGGGATGATTGGCGACCCCAGCGGCAAAACAGCTGAGCGACAGCTCGCCTCAGTGGAAGAGATCGAGAAGAATTCGAGGGCGCTGGAGAAGCAGCTCCGACGATTTCTTGATTTCGGAGGCGCCGGCAAGAAAACCGGGAACGCGGCGCTGATGCGCGACAACGCGGAATGGCTGCGACCGCTAAAGGCCGTCGAGTTCATGCGCGACGTCGGCAAGCACTTCACCGTGAACTACATGCTGGCCAAGGAATCGGTGCAATCGCGGATCGAGGGCGGAATCTCGTTCACCGAGTTCTCGTACATGCTGCTTCAGGCGTACGACTTTCTGGAGCTCAATCGGCGAGAGGGCGTCACGCTCCAGATCGGCGGCAGCGATCAGTGGGGCAACATCACCGCGGGGCTCGAGCTGATCCGGCGCGTCGAAGGGAAGACGGCGCACGCGCTGACATTTCCCCTGGTGACGACGGCGAGCGGGTCGAAGTTTGGAAAGACCGAGGCCGGCGCGGTGTGGCTCGACCCGGCGCTCACTTCGCCTTACAAGTTCTATCAGTACTGGATCAACGTCGATGACCGGGACGCCGGCAGATATTTGCGGCTCTTCACTTTATTGTCACGCCAGGAGATCGAAGCGCTGGAGAAGCTGATTGCCTCCGCACCGGAGAAGCGCGAAGCGCAGCAGGCCTTGGCGCGCGACGTCACCGCGCGGGTCCATGGTGAAGAAGCCGCGCGTGTCGCCGAAGAGGTTTCGGGAGTTCTGTTCGGCAAGACAGATCCAACGTCACTCGCGGAGCCAGTGTTGCGGGCGATGAGTGAAGAGGTTCCGTTCGCGGAAGCTCGTGAGACTCCGGGACTTCTCGACGCGCTCGTAACCCTGAAGCTTGCGGCGTCGAAGAGCGCGGCGAGGCGGCTGGTCGAGCAAGGTGGTGTTTCATTGAACGGACAACGCGCGGCCGCGGATACCGATCTTGCATCGACAAAGCCGCTGGCGGGCGGGTACCATTTGCTTCGGAAGGGTGCGAGAGAATACGGGCTGATTCGGAGGGCTCGATGACTCATAGCGGTTTTCCTAAAGTCGAGCTCTGGATTTCCTGATGATCAACGGCGCCCATTTTCTTCTCTACAGCAAGAATCCCGAAGCAGATCGCGCGTTTCTTGGTGATGTGCTCGAGTTTCGCTCTGTGGATGTCGGCCGAGGCTGGCTGATATTCGCACTCCCACCGGCCGAGATTGCGATTCATCCCATAGATGAGGACGCTCAGCAGCTGAGGGCCGACGGAGAGGTTATCGGTGCGGCTCTCTATCTGATGTGCGACGACCTGGACTCAACGATGAAGTCGTTGGAGTCGAAGAGCGTTCTCTGCTCGGAAATTGAGGAGGCACCCTGGGGAATCCTGACCACCTTTCGCCTTCCAAGTGGTGGAGAGATAGGTCTCTACCAGCCGAAGCATCCAACGGCGTTCGATCTTCGATGATGACTCGCAACTGGATGATCGTGCTGGCGGTTCTTGCCTCTGCGACGACGCTTGACGCTCAGTCGATGACGTCGGTAATTGTTGCCGGCGTCGCAGATGCCGACACCCACGCGCCACTGCCTGATGCTCAGGTCCGGCTTCCGGATCTCGGTCGCCTCGCACGTACCGACTGGATGGGTGAGGCACGAATCGGCGGAGTTCCGTTTGGCCCGACACGAATCGAGGTCCGGAAGCTGGGCTATGCGCCGTCCGATATTACACTTCCGATCTCCGGCGATTCCATCGGCCCCGTTTTCATGCTGCCGCGCGCCGTGTCGGTGCTCGACACCGTTACCGTAATGGGCCGCGTTGTTCCCACGCGACTCAAGGACTTTGAGATTCGGCGACACACGGGACTGGGTCGATTCGTTACTGACAGCGTGCTCGAGAAGGAAGCGAGCCGACCGCTTTCGCTTTTGATTTCTATGCGGTTTCCTGGCATCCGGTTCTCGGATGGGAGACTCCACTCCATGCGTTTTAGTACTACCATTTCGCGCGGTGCGCGGGACTGCGCCGTCGATGTTTACCTTGACAACATGCTCTACTTGGATGATCTCGATGCCATCCGGCCATGGGAAGTAGAGGGCATCGAGTTCTACACTATGGAGACCGCTCCGCCTCAATTCCGGCGCGGTACCGGGAGCTGTCAGGTGGTGCTGCTATGGTCGAAATGGTGACCACGTCATGAAAACAGGCCCGACCCATCCTACCGCGCTGGAGCTCCAATGCTTTTCATGGTGATCGAGACGTTTCGCGACGGCGATCCGAAGCCCGTCTATCGCCGCTTCAAGGAGAAGGGACGCATGGCGCCCAAAGGCGTGCGCTATGTCTCGAGCTGGGTGACGACGGACTTCGAGCGCTGCTACCAGATCATGGACTGCGACGACCGCGCCTTCCTCGACGAATGGATGTCCAACTGGATGGACGTAGCCGAGTTCGAGGTGATCCCGGTTATTTCGTCGGAGAAGGCGACGGCCGCAATAGCTCCGCACCTCTAGAGCTTACTCCTCCGTTTTCGCCCTCCTCTTGGGCCTGGCCTCCTGCGCCTGATCGTACCAGTTCTCGAGCGTGCGCGAGGCCAGGTCGCGACCTCCCAGCCCGAAAGCCAGACCGCATGCGATCGCCAGCGCGCCCACGAACCCTGTGAACAGCGTGTTGATCAGATTGGTCGCGATCCCAAGCTGGTTGATCGCAACCACGACCGCGAACGCCCACACTGTCGTGCGCGTGACGTTCACGAGCGTCTCCGGATTCGAGAATCCGCCCTCGGCCGTCGCCCCGCGCACAACGTTCCCGAGCGCGCGCGCGGCGATTCCGCCGATGAAGAGAACGAAGATCGCTACCACCAGGTTCGGCAGCCACAGCAGCAGCTGTCGCATGACGTCCGAGACCGCCGGCAGTCCGAGTGCGTCGAACGCGACGAGCAGAACGACGATGCGGACGATCCACTTCACGATCCCGGCTACGATTCCGACCGAGTCGATTCCCGTTCCCATCTTGTTCATGAAGTCGGCGAGACCAGACCTCTGCATCAGCTCGTCGAATCGGATCACGCGGAGGAGTCCCGTCACACCCTTCGCCAGCAGTGACGAGACGAACCAGCCGATTGCCACGATGATGATGAACGCGAGGATTCTCGGGATCGCGCCGAGGACCATAGCGAACGCTTCGCGGAACGACTCGATCAGCGTCTCGGTAAAAGATGGACGAACGCCAGTCGTCTGAGCCGGAGCGGTCTGAGCCGCAGCAGCCTGGACGAGTGCTTGGGTCATAGTCTGGAGCAGCATGGTCATCCTCGCTTTGAGGTGATTGCCTTTACTCGGCTTCGCCGAGCTGGCTCTTGAGATTCACAAGACCTGCGCGGGCACGTGTCGCTACGTCAGTCTCCGGATAGGTGTCGATGAGCCGTCGGAGCTCGCGGAGACCATTCTTCTCGTGGCCCGGCCACGCGAGATAAAGGTCTACGAGCCGGTTTGATGCATAGATGTCGTCGCGGGGTGCAACGCGCGGCAATCGCTGCACGGCGCGATAGAGCTCCTCTGCTCTCTCACGCAATCCTGATTTCGCGTAAAGGTCGGCAGCACGGATCCGCGGCTGTGGATCGCTGGGAGCCTCGAGGATGATCTCCTCGTACGATGTCAGCGCGCCGTCGACGTTGCCGCGCATTACCATCGCATCTTCCTTCGAATACTGGCGCTCGTAACTCCCCGCCCCCGTGGGCTGGATGAATGCGCCGAACATCCTGCCCGCCCCGTGCGAAGTCCTGGTCACGAAAAACCACCACCAGACCGCGAAGACGAGCGAGCCACTGACCGCGGAGAGAGCAATGACCGGAGGGGAGAAATCCTTCTGCACCGCGAGCCCACCACCGATGAATGCGCCAGCGACGATAGGGATGATGAGGGAGCTGACCGTCTGCAGGAAATGGGCGGCCTCGGGACCCTGCCGGTCGAAGACAGTGCGCTTGTACTCGTCTCGACCCACGCTCATCGTGCTGGATTGCCTGGGCTCTTGATGATCCGGTAAACCCGTCCGCTCGAGGTGCAGATATATAACTCTCCCTGAGCATCTTCTCCAAATGAAGTAATGCTGCCGAGCTTGCCGATCGGCCATTCGTGCTGATCAGTAACCTTGCCGTCGGCAAAGCCGAAGCTCCGAAGCCAGCTGTTGCAGTAGTCGGAGTAGAAGTACTGGCCTTTGATCTCGGGAATCTTCTGGCCGCGATAAACAGATCCGCCGATTATCGCGCACGTCGAATTCTCGTGCGTCGCATACGAGAGAGCCGGCTTCTGCAAGCCCGTCTGATCGCACCCGGAAGATCGGCTGCACTGCGGGCCTTCCATGACGTTCCAACCGTAGTTGACGCCGGCGATCGACATCGGAACGACGTTGACCTCCTCGAATCGATCCCCGCCGACGTCGGCGATGTAGAGCAGTCCGGAGAAACGATCGAACGAAAACCGCCACGGATTCCGGAGGCCGATCGCCCAGATTTCTGCTCTGCCGCCGCCCTTGGCGTAAGGATTCGCCGCCGGAATGAGGTACGGCTCGCCGCGATCCACGTTGAGGCGGAGCAGCTTGGCGAGCAGCGCGTTGCGATTCTGGCCGTTGCCGTGCGGGTCGCCCTGACTCCCGCCGTCGCCCATGCCGATGTACAGCATCCCATCGGGACCGAACAGGTTGAGCCCACCCTGGTGATTCGAGTAGCGTTGATCGATCGAGAGGATAACCTTGGCGGACCGGGGATCGGCAACGTTTCTGTCCGTCGAAACCGTGTAACGCTCGATCCGGGTGTCCCCATTCTTGTCGGTATGATTGACGAAGAGGAACCCGTTCGACCGGTATTGAGGGTGGAACGCCACGCTCAACAGCCCTTGCTCTCCCCCGGATCTGACCTTGTCGACGATGTCGAGGAACGGCTTGTCGAGAAGTCTGCCGTTCTCGACCACGCGTATGCGGCCCGGCTGCTCGACGATGAAGAGGCGTGGATCGCTCACCGGCGCGGTGAGATAGACCGGTTGGTCGAGTCCGCTCGCCACCTGCTCGACGCCGAGCCTGACATCGTTGCTCGTGATCTGGGCCGATACGTCGGGCGCGTCGTCCTTGGGGGTGGTGCAAACCATCGAAGCGAGAGCGAGCACCAGCCACGACGCGCGGAGCATCTTCACGCCTCCTTCTTTGCCCGATAGTGTTGCCGCGGGTCGAGCGCGTCGCGCAGCGCATCGCCCAGCAGGTTGAACCCAAGCACCGCGGCGCCAATCGCTATTCCTGGGAAAACCGAGGTCCACGGAGCGCGTCGAAGTTGTTCCAGATCTCTTCCGTCTGCAATCATCGACCCCCAGCTCGGCGCCGGTGGTGGAACGCCGAGTCCGAGAAACGACAGTGCCGCTTCCGCCATGATCGCGCCCGCCACGCCCAGCGTGGCGGCGATCACCACTGGCGCGATGACGTTGGGCAGGACGTGCCGGACCATGATGCGCAGATCGCCGGCGCCGAGGGCCCGGATTGCCTGGATGTACTCCAGCTGTCGCACGACCAGAACCTGACCGCGGACGATGCGAGCCATGCCCGCCCAACCGACGATTCCAATCGTCGCGAACACGACTCCTTCCGAAGGCTGAAGCGCCGCGACCATCGCGATGAGGAGCAGCAGGGTCGGGAACGCGAGCGTGACGTCGGCGAGCCGCATCACGATCTCGTCGACCCATTTACCATAGAATCCCGCGATGAGACCGAGCGTGACGCCGAGGGCGAGCGCGATTCCCTGGGAGATGAGACCGACCGTCAGCGAGACGCGCGCGCCGTAGACGAGGCGCGACCAGATGTCGCGTCCCTGGATGTCGGTCCCGAGCCAGTGCTGCGCCGACGGGCGCTGCAGCAGGTGCGCCAGGTCGATCGTTATCGGACTCTGCCGCGCGAGGAGCGGCGCAAGGATCGCGGCGAGGCTCATGATGACGACGATGCCGATCCCGATCCGCGCGCGGTTGTCGCCGAGGAATCGCTGGCGCTGCTTGGGATCTAGCATCTGCCTTCACCTCCCCGTCCCATCGTCAAGCCGATGGATCTCTCAGCTCGCGCGGCGTGTCCGGCGGCTGCCGTCTCCATCTCCGGTGCTGCCAGAAATACTGCGCGGGCACTGCGCGTACCCACTTCTCGAGATGCTGTGTAAAACGGGCAACGATTGCGTCGACGTCGCGGTCCCGGTCGCCGGTCTGCGGCGCCTCGATCCGCTCGACCACGATCCGGTAGCGCCCGTTCGGCTGGCGCAGCGCGACGACGAACACGACCGGTGTGTCGAATCGCAAGGCGAATACCGCCGCGCCGCGCGGCGTTTTGGCGGGGCGCCCGAAGAACGGGACGAAGGTCGACGCGAGACCCATGACGCCCTGATCCGCCACGAACGCCACCGCTCTCCCGGCCCGCAACGACCTCGGCGTCCGGCGTACCGCTTCGGAATCGTGGACGACCGTCATCCCAATCACCTCGCGGGTGTGATTGATGTACGCGTCGAAGAGCGGGTTTGCCATCCCGCGCACGATCGCATCGAGCGGAATGCCGCGAGCGGCGACGTACGCGCCAGCGAGCTCCCAGTTTCCGATGTGACCGGTCACCAGGACGGCGCCCTTCCCCTTCGACATCACTTCCTCGATCTCTTCCCAGCCTTCGACGGTCTCGACCAGCCTCTGCAGCCCGTCCTTGCCGAGCGAATCAAGGAGCGCGGTCTCGATGAAGGTTCGACCGAGGTGCCGGTACGATTCGCGCGCGAGTCGCAGGACGGCTTCATGGCGAAGGTCGGGAAACGCGGCCGCGATCTGGCTCTCAACCACGCGCTTGCGGATCCCAAGGGGTCGGTAGCCCAACGCGCCAAGCCTCTCGCCAAACGCACATGCGGCGTCCCAGCTCAACGCGCGCAGCCCCCCGATCGTCGCCCGCATCGCGTAGTACTCCGCCCGGTGAGCGAGCGTCGGCTTCTTTGCCTTTGGTTCCGTCCTTGAGGGCTTGTTCACCGCGGGGTAATCGCGTCAGGCGAGCGGATTATGGAACTCCTCGCTAGAAAGCAGGTTGTGAATCCGCTGATCGAAGGTGTGATACTCGCGCACGAACGCCTGTCCTTCACGCCGGATGCGCTCCCTTTGGGCAGCATTGTCCAGATAATAGGCGCATTGGGTAAGACACGATTCGATGTCCTTGTACCAGGCACAATGGTCGCCCTCGCGCAGCATCAGCTTCAGCTCCGGAGTGCCGTGACCGAGAAAGAACCCACCGGCCAGTATAACCATCCACGTCCGGTCAGATGTAGTGTTGCCGGAGTCGGCGGTGTAGCGAGCCGGATTCACGCCAAGCACGATCTTGGAGCTCGAGCAGACAGCCGCGAACTGTTTTCCTTCCACCGGCCGGCCGCTCCAGTTGAGTGCCTTTCGCCACTCTTCCCAGCCGGGACCCCAGACCTTGAGGTCGTATTTCTTGGCGACCTTGAGCAGAAAGTTGGCGCGCGCCGGATCGTACCCGCTGCCGATGAACGCGACGTCGGAGGCAAACTTTTTTGCGTGGGGAACGGGACGAATGCCCGCGTCCGCGCAGGACGGAAGAAACTTCGCGGGGAGGCCGAGCGCCGCCCACTCGCGCTCGAAGCCCGAGACGAAGAAAGTCTGGGTCAGCTTTCCGATCTTGATGACGTGGGCGATGTCCGGGCGGTAGGTGCTCTTGTACCACTGAGCATCGTGGAACCACATCGCGTTCTGCTTGCCGTCGATGATCTCGGCGATCGTTTCCGGATGGAGCGCGAGGCACTTCGACAGGAACACGAAGTCTGGCTTGAAGCGCCGCGCCTGCGACAGCGCCCAGCGCTGCGCGAGCTTGGATCCGATCAGGCGTTTCGCGCGGCGGTCGTCGATCAGCCGCGTGCTATGACCCGCCCGGCGGAGCGCGCGCTGGGTGCCCCGCTCCATCCGCCAGGTATTGCCGCTGCCGATTATCAGAACTCGCACTTTAGGCTCGCGTCTCTTGCAATTGTTAAGCTCATCGTCCTGCTCGCTGGTAGCGACTCGGCGCCGCGCTAATTAGACTTGCGCGAACAAACAAACCGTCACCACTCACGGCAAGGAACAGATGGGTCTGAAGGATGTCGAGCTGGGGAAGGATGTGCGAATCGCGCAACCCGCGCTCGTCAATCTTTATGGCTGCCGGATCGGCGACGAGACCAAGGTCGGCGCTTTCGTCGAGATCCAGCGCAACGCCACCGTCGGCGCACGCTGCAAGATTTCTTCCCATTCGTTCATTTGTGAAGGCGTCACCATCGAAGACGAAGTGTTCATCGGTCACGGCGTCATGTTCATAAACGATCGATTTCCCCACGCCACGGTCGGTGGCGAGCTGCAGACCGACAAGGACTGGAAGGTAGTGCCGACCAAAGTGTGCAAAGGCGCCTCGATCGGCAGCGGAGCCGCTATCCTTTGCGGAATCACCATCGGCGAGCGCGCGCTTGTCGGTGCCGGCGCGGTGGTGACAAAGGACGTCCCTGCCGACGCCACTGTCGCCGGTGTGCCCGCGCGCTCTCTTCGCCGATCGACAGTTTAATTCATGCCAGGCGTAGGCGTCATTGGTTACGGCTACTGGGGTCCCAACCTCGTGAGAAACTTCATGAGCGACACCGCTTGGCGCGTCGTCTCGGTCTGTGACAGATCCGAGAGCAGGCTCGCCGAGGTGGGCCGCCTCTACCCGACCATCACCACTACGCGAAACCCGGAAGATCTCTTCCGGAATCCGTCGATCGATGCGATCGCGATCGCCACTCCCGTAGCCACGCACTTCGAGCTGGCGATGGCCGCACTCCGCGCCGGCAAGCACGTGCTGGTGGAAAAGCCGATCGCCTCTACGTCCGCGCAAGCCTCGCAGATGATCGAGAAGGCGGCGCAGCGCAAGCTCGTGCTGCTGGTCGATCACACCTTCGTTTTCACGGGCGCGGTCCGGAAGATCCGCGACGTCATCAGCGACGAATCCTTCGGCGAGCTCCAGTACTACGATTCGACGCGCGTCAATCTCGGGCTCTTCCAGCACGATGTGAACGTCATGTGGGATCTGGCCGTTCACGATCTCTCGATCATGGATTTCGTCATCGGCGTGAGCCCGGTCGCCGTATCGGCTACCGGATTGAGCCACGTGCGGGGGCAACCAGCCAACGTCGCGTTCATGACGCTGTTCTTCGACAGAGACATCATCGCGCACATCAACGTCAGCTGGCTGTCGCCGGTCAAGATCCGGCGCACGCTCGTCGGGGGAAGCAAGCGGATGATCGTCTATGACGACCTCGAGACGAGCGAGAAGGTGAAGATCTACGACAAGGGAATCACCGTCACCGAGACGCCGGACGACCTCCGCAAGCTGCTGATCAGTTATCGGACGGGAGACCTGTGGTCACCAAAGGTCAATGAGACGGAGGCACTCAAGCTCGAGGTTGCCCATTTCCGCAATTGCATCGATGGCAGCGAGAAGCCGATCACACCGGGGGAGCGGGGTCTGGCCATCGTCAGGATGCTCGAGGCCGCCGACAAGTCGATGCAGAAGCGCGGCGAAGCGGTCGAGCTAGAGGCCTAGGCGCCGACGTCTATGAGCGTCCCATTTCTGGATCTCAAAGCTCAGTACGCGTCAATCAAGACTGAGGTCGACGAGGCCGTTCTTCGCGTCCTCGCCAGCACGACGTACGTCCTCGGACCGGAGGTGGAAGCGTTCGAGAAGGAATTCGCCGCGCTCCACAACGTCCGCCACGCTGTAGCGGTGAACACCGGCACGAGCGCTCTCCATGTCGCGCTGCTCGCCGCCGGGATCAAGGCCGGCGACGAAGTCATCACTGTCTCGATGACGTTCATCGCCACCGTCTCGGCCATCAGGTACACAGGCGCGACACCGGTCTTCGTCGATGTCGATCCTGTCACGGGAACGATGGACAGCTCCCGGATAGAATCGAGGATAACGGCACGCACCCGCGCGATAATGCCGGTGCATCTCTACGGCCAGCCGGCGGACATGGATCCGATCATGGAGATCGCCAAACGCCGGAATCTGATCGTGATCGAAGATGCGGCGCAGGCGCACGCGGCGGAGTACAAGGGACGCCGCGTCGGCGGCATCGGGCAGATCGCTGGCTTCAGTTTCTACCCGGGAAAGAATCTCGGCGCTTACGGCGAGGCGGGGATCGCGACGACGAACGACGACAAATACGCGCACACCATGCGCCTTCTCCGCGACTGGGGACAGGAGAAGAAGTACTACCACGACATCCACGCATTCAACTACAGGATGGACGCGATTCAGGGCGCGATCCTGCGGGTGAAGCTGCGCCAGCTTGAGAAGTGGACCGATGCGCGCCGCGCGCACGCCAAGCGCTACGACGAGCTGCTGCGTGATTCACGGATCAAGCATGCCGTGGAGATGAAGGGGCGGAAGCATGTCTACCACATCTACGGCGTCTATCACGAGCGGCGCGCGGAGCTCCAGGCGGCGCTACAAGCCGCGGGAATCCACACCGGCATTCATTATCCGATTCCGGTGCACCTCCAGCGGGCCTACGCTGATCTGGGTTACAAGGTCGGCGATCTTCCCGTGACCGAGACGATCGCGCGGGAGCAGCTGTCGCTGCCCATGTTCCCCGAGCTCACCGACGATCAGATCGCGCGCGTTGCCAAAGAGGTCGCGGCCTGGAAGGGCAAGAGTCGCTGAGACGATAGGGAGCATCTTGGGGAGGCACCCACATGCGGACTATGGGCTAACTACGGACTGCGGACTAACTACGGACTGCGGACTAACTGCGGACTGCGGACTAACTGCGGACTGTGGACTAACTGTTCTGCAATGGAATGCTACCTGCTGCGGTCCATGGTAGGGGGAACGGCTACGGGGGGCGCGTAGAGTCAACTGTGGCTCACTCCGATCTGCCTCCATCCGAGAAGACTGGGCGGGATCCGCTGTCGCGAATGCGGGCCTACCAACTCGCGCGTGGACTGCTCGCTGATTCCTGGACTGACGCGGAGAGACTGCGCCATCACCCCGTAACCGAAAAGATCTCTGGCCAACTCTACACTGCGGTGGGTTCAATCGCGGCAAACATTGGAGAGGGGTATTCCCGCAGCTCGGGCCGGGACCGCTCTCGAATCTTCGAGTATGCATTGGGTTCCGCGCGTGAGAGCATGACATGGTATCGGTCAGCGGAGCCCGTTCTGGGCACGGAACTCGTTTGCGCTAGACTCGACACCCTCGAAGAGATCCGCAGACTGCTCCTCGCGGTGATTCCGCGCGAACGCAGTAGGCTGATCAGACCAACCAAGCTTTGAGGGTACTCGAAGGAGTGAACTCCGCAGTTAGCCCGCAGTCCGCAGTTAGCCCGCAGTCCGCAGTTAGTCCGCAGTCCGCAGTTAGTCCGCAGTCCGCAGTTAGTCCGCAGTCCGCAGTTAGTCCGCAGTCCGCAGTTAGTCCGCAGTCCGCAGTTAGTCCGCAGTCCGCAGTTAGTCCGCTGTCACTGTGCTGTCCGATCGCCGTTTCGCTTGCCGTACTGCCACAGTCGAGCATACTTGGCCATAACGCTCCCCGCCGCAAGACAAGCGAGCACGAGCCCGTGCGCCCCATCCAGAAACCCGCCGCGCAGAAAGTACATGCTGACGAATCGCGCCGGCGGCTTGAACAAAACAGCCGCCGCCGAGCCGCGACGTCCGCGCGCGTGATTCTGCTCGGCCCACCAGCGGCTGTACCGGTTGAATTTCTCGAAGTACTGGTCGAGTGAGTTGTAGGTGTAGTGGAGCAGCGCACCTTTCAGGGTTCCAATCTCGCCCGTGACGTCGACGTGCTCGTGGACGAGACTCGCGTTGTAGCGGAGCTCACGCTTGAACAGGCGAACGGGCCGGTCCGTACCCCATCCTCCATGACGGATTTCCCTGCCCAGAAAGAAATTGCGACGCGGGATCCGAAATGCGGAGAGATCCGTGGGCTTGTCGACCACCTGCCCGATCTCGGCCGCGAGCTCGGGAGTACATCGCTCGTCTGCATCCACGACGAGGACCCACGGAGTCTTCGCTCTCGCGATCGCGTGATTCCGCGCCGCACCGATCGTGGTGAATTTCGGGCTGATAACCGTTGCGCCGGCGCCGCGCGCGCGGTCGATCGTATCATCGATGGAATCGTTCTCAACGACGATCACCTCGCTCACCCATTCGAGGCTGGCAATACAGGCTTCGATCTGCGCAGCTTCGTCGTGCGCCGCGATCACCGCCGTAACGCCGGGCGAGCCGCGGTTGGAGGGCGTCACGCCTTGTGACGCCTACCGGTGCGCGCTTCGTTGGCGGCGCGATTGAACGCCTCCATCATCTGGTCCTCGGGAAACTCTCTCGCCACGCGGACGCGGGCAGCCTTCCCCATTGCCTCACGCGTCTCCTCGCTCGTCAGCATCCCGGCGACCGTCGCAGCCGTCGATGCCGAATCATCAGGAGGGTAAAGCGCTCCACTGATGCCGTGCGCGATGTATCGCTGCGCCACGCCCCCTTCGCTGGCAACGGTGGGAATGGCGAGCGCCATCAGGTCCAGGATCCCGTACGCTCCAGTGTCTCCCTCGGCAACCACCCAGCCGAGATGCGCATCGCGCATGAGGTTGATCTGGTCGTCGCGCTCGCCCAGAAAGCTGACGAGATGCAGCACGCGGAGTGCCGCGGCCTGCATGCGCAGATCTTCATCGTCTGAGCCTGGCCCGACGATGATCAATCTCAGATTAGGATGCCGCGGCGACAACATCGAGATCGTACGGATCGCCGTCGCGGCCCGACCGCGCGCGGTCGGATCGTAAACGCAGACTATGTACTTTCGCAGATCGTCTTCTGTCTGCGCGTCGGCCGATTCAGTCTCGGCTGCTGGAGGTTTGGCGCCGTTCGACGGATAGTTCGCGACGTCGATGCCGATCTCCGCGACCGCGGAGCCCATCGCCCGCTTCGGGATGATTGCCGCGCGGCGGTCCGTCTCGGTGGCGAAGAGAAACGCGGTTCTGGCGAGACGCGTTCCCCAGCGGCCCCCCGCCCCCATGTCGAGCTTCTCCCCCGAAGGAGTCCAGCGCACCACCGATCCATTCGTCGTCAACAGGCAGGCGGTGGCGGCGATCAGGTGCTCGTGGTCCGTCGTAACGAAGATGACGTCTGCATCCCAGCGTCGAAAGATCTTCTTGAGCCGTCGCGCCGCCGAATAGAACCATCCCTGAGTGGAGAACGGGATGATCTCGAACGGCTCCGGAATCGGAGTGTGTCGCGGCTGGTTGGGATCGCGGCGCGGCGAGACCGCGAGATGCACGTTGCTGTCGGGAGCCACCAGCAGCGTTACCTTGGCGCCGCGCTCGGAGATTCCGCGCGCGGCCCTCGCAAAGAGGCGCGCCGTTCCGGACCACTCCCGAGCCGTGTGAAGAAACAGAACGTGCAATCCGTTACCCTGCTGAAGGAACCATCGATGCCTCGTCGGCATCTCCGAACTGCAACGAATACAGACGGTAGTACGCTCCACGCCGCGCCAACAGCTCGGCGTGACTTCCTTGCTCGACTATCTCGCCGCGATCGAGCACCAGAATCTGATCGGCGTGCGCGATCGTCGAGAGCCGGTGGGCGATTACGAACACCGTCCTTCCGCGGAGCAGCCGGTCGATCGCTTCCTGCACCAACCGCTCCGACTCCGTATCGAGGGCGGACGTAGCCTCATCGAGAATGAGGATTGGCGGGTCACTCAGCAAGGCCCGCGCGATCGCGAGACGCTGCCGTTGACCTCCGGATAACCGCGTGCCCCTCTCGCCCAACAGGGTGTCGTAGCCACTTGGCAGCTCGGTGATGAACTCGTGCGCGTTTGCCGCGCGGGCTGCGGCTTCGATCTGCGACTGGCTGTATTTCTCGGCGGCGCCGTAAGCGATGTTGTTGCGCACCGTGTCGTGGAAGAGGACCGTCTCCTGACTCACGATGCCGGTGAGGGCGCGCAGCGCCGGGAGTTTGATCTCCCGGGTGTCGATACCGTCCACGAGAATGCGGCCCTGCGCCGGCTCATAGAATCGCGGGATCAGATCCACCAGAGTGCTCTTGCCCGAGCCGCTGGGACCAACCAGAGCGACGACTTCCCCTTTTCGCGCGGTGAGGTCGATCCCGGTCAGGACCGGCGCATCGCCATACGAGAAGGTGACATTCTCGAACCTGAGGTCGCGCTCGAATGCCGCCTTGTCTCTGGTTCCGCGATCGCGCTGGAACTCGGCGGGCGAATCCAGGATCTCGAACAGTCGCTCCGCCGACGCGAGCGACGACTGCGCCGTAGTCCGCATCTGCGAAAGCTGCTTCAACGGCTGGAGCAGTCGAAGCACGAGGGTGAGAAATGCGAGCAGCGTCGCGCCGGTCATCGTGCCGCCGCGCAGCACCTGCCAGGCGCCGATCCACAGAATCACTACGGCGATGAGAGTTCCTATGATTTCGGTTATCGGCGGAGCCAGCAGAGCCAGGCGCGTCAGCTTGAGACTGCTGCGCGCGTATTTGTTGCTCCCCTCAGCGAACCTGGCTTCCTCGTAACTCTCCGCACTGGATGCTTTGACGAGCCTGATACCGCTGATCGTCTCCTGCAGCACACTCGTCATCTCTCCATGGACGTTCCCGCGCCGGAGGTTCCCGCGCCGAAGCTTTCTCAGCATTGGCTGCAGCGAGAATCCGAGCAGCGGCAGGATCACGAGCGCGATGAGCGAGAGCTTCCACGAAATGCTGAACAGGATCGCGATGTAGACGAGGACCAGTGATGCACTCTGCAGCGACTGGGTCACGATCTGCGTCAGAATGAGTCGCGTCTCGAACGTGTCGTTGATCACCCGCGACAGGATCTGGCCGGCCTTCATCTGGGTGAAATAGCCGAGCGGCAGGTGGGCGAGGTGGCGATAAACGGAGTTCCGGAGATCGCGCGTCACGTACTCCTGGAGCGTCGCGCCGAACTGTCCCGCGATCCAGACCAGCAGATTCTTCAGGACCACCGCCACCATCACAAGGATGATCACGTTCCGGAGCGAGCGCATTTCGTCGCCCTGGATGATCTGACCTCCCACGAACGTGTGGAGCAGGTTGCCGACGAAGCCCTTCGGCATCGTCGAGGCTGGCTGGTGGAACAGGATGTTGAGGAATGGGATCAGCAGCGCGATCGCGAAGCCATCGAGGAGCGCGGCAATGAGATTCGCCACGATCGTGATCGCCATGCGCCAGCCGTGGGGGCGCAGGTACGGCAGCAGCCGTCTGTAGACCGGCACTACCGCCTTGGAGTGAGCAGCGCCAGCGGGAGAATTACTTCCTCGGGCGTCACGCCGCCGTGGAGGAACGATCCGCGATAGCGGCTCTGGTACTCGCGCAGCTTCGTCGGATAGACGAAGAAACAATCATTGGTCGCGAGCAGAGTATTTCCACCGGCTCCCCGCCGCGGCAGCCGCAGCATGTCTTCATTCGAGAACAACAGCGCCTGCTCGGGTCGCTCAGCGCGCAGGTCTTCGCCGAACTTGTAGCGAAGATTGGCACTCGCATCGCGCTTGGCGTAGACGGTCGCGGGTGTGTTGCAGTGGATCGAGCCGTGATCGGTGGTGAGGAGCACCGAGATCTTGCGCCGCGAGGCTTCCTTCAACACGCTGAACAACGCCGAGCGCTGGAACCATTGGCGGGTGATCTGTCGGAGCGCGATCTCGTCGCGCGCAACTTCGTACAGGATCTGCGATTCGCTGCGTCCGTGTGTGAGGAGATCGACGAAGTTGAACACAAACGCGCTCACGCCCTCGGGCCCGATCGCAGTGCCAAGATGCCGCTCCAGCTCGTCGGAGTTCGCAGCCGTGGAGATCTTCTGATACCGGACCGGGGTTTTGCCGCAAAGCTCCTCGAGGTGTGACTCGAGCAGCTCGCGCTCGTGCGCGTTGAGCGATTCGTCCTCGCGGTCCGCGTTCCCCCACCAATCGGGAAGTCGCGCGGCGATCTCTCCCGGAAACAATCCGCTGAAGAGCGAGTTGCGCGAGTACGGAGTCGCCGTCGGCAGCACGGCGAAGTAATGCGTGGTCTCGACGTCGAAGAACGGAGCGAGCAGCGGCTCCAGCACCCGCCACTGGTCGAGCCGCAGGCAGTCGATGACGATGAACACCGCCGCCTTGTCGCGCTCGAGAATCGGCAGCAGGAACTCGGAGACGATGTCGATCGAGAGTGGAGGTCTATTGCCGTTCAGATCCTTCAGCCAGGCGGGGTAAAACTCCTTCATGTACGCCGCAAACTCGCGGTGCATATCGGGATAGAGTCCCTGAAGCGATTCGTAGAGTCCCATCTCGCCGGCCGCGGCGAGATCCACATCCCAGCGCATCAACTCGTCGTAGCGGTCGATCCAGCCCCGCCAATCCAGGTTGTGGTCGCGCTCCAGCTCGATCGCGCGGAATCTCTCGACGAAGCTGCGCGCGATCGCCTGCTGGCGGATGCGTGGCCCCTCGAGAATCCTGGTCACGACCGTCAACACCTGTCGCGGGTTGATGGGCTTGACCAGGTAGTCCCGAACGTTGACGCCGATGGCTTCCTTGAGGGTCGAATCCTCTTCGCTCTTGGTCACCATCACGACGGGCATGGTCGGCGAGATCTCGCGCACGTCCCGATAGATCTCCAGCCCGCGCTTGCCCGGCATCTGCTCGTCGAGGAGCAGGATGTCGAACGGCCGACGCCTCAACAGCTCGACCGCGTCGTCGGCGTTGGACGCCCACTCTACGGTATAGCCCTTGGAGCGCAGGAAGATGCGGTGAGGCTCAAGGAGCTCACCTTCATCGTCCACCCAGAGTATCGATTTTGGGGGGTTCAGGACCGGTACGGCCATCATCGGAATGTAGCCGAGGGGTGAGTCCGTGCCTAGATTCGGAGCGTGATCGACCTGACGCCACGGTACGCTCTCGCCACCCCTGTTTTTCGTTTCCGAGCGCTTACCGCGCTCTCGGGTCGAGCATCGCTGGGCGGAGACCGGGAGACCCTCGTAGCGTGCCTCCAGCTCGGGCGCCTTTGTGCTGGTATCCTCGCGCCCTACGAGCTCTCCCGCGACTTGACCGCAGAGCGGACGGAGAACACCAAGCAATGGCTGTCGTCGCTCGCCGTTCCGAGCGGAGTCAGGTCGACTGCATTCGGCATCTTCGGCGCTCTCAGCGGATTGGACAAGGCGCGGTGCGCGATCGCTTTTACTGACCTTGTCAAAGCCGCCTCCGCGCAGTTAGATGAGGCAGCACGCGCGGAGTTGAACGCGCTGCTCATGGAGCTATCGGCGTCGCCAACGTCGGCGCACCCGCGTCACACAGTGACACAATTTCAACCGAGCGAGCATGGCCGGCCATAGCAAGTGGAAGCAGATCAAGCACTACAAGGCGGCGACCGACGCCAAGCGCGGGGCGCAGTTCACGAAATTGATTCGCGAGATCACGATGGCGGCGAAGCTGAGTGGCGGCGATCCAGCCCACAACCCGCGACTTAGAACCGCTATCGATGCGGCCAAAGCCAGGTCGATGCCCAAGGAGAACATCGAGCGCGCCATCAAGAAGGGGACAGGCGAGCTCGAAGGAGTCCACTACACCGAGGTCACTTACGAGGGTTACGGGCCCGGGGGCGTGGCGATCCTGATCTCCGCCTTGAGCGACAATCCCACACGCACGGTCGCCGAGATCCGCCACAAGCTCACGAGGCTTGGCGGCAACCTCGGCACGCCGAACTCGGTTTCGTACCTGTTCGACCTGAAGGGCCAGATCTACCTCGATGGCAGCATGTACGACGAAGACAAGGTGCTGGAAGCCGCACTCGAGGGCGGAGCCGAGGACTTCAACGCGGACGGCGAGCAACTGGTCGTGACGACTGATCCGCATCAACTGCATACGGTGCAGTCGGCGATCGAGGCCGCGGGGTTCAAGATCATCGAGGCGGAAGTCGCATTCATCCCGAAGAGCACCGTCCACGTGGCCGGGAAGAATGCGGAATCGCTGGTAAAGCTGCTCGAGGAGCTCGAGGACCTGGACGACGTGCAGAAGGTATCGGCGAATTTCGACATGGACGTCGAGCAGATGTCCGGTGCGTGAGTCCGGGCCCGTAGTCGTCCTCGGGATCGATCCCGGGACCGCGGTCACAGGCTACGGAGTAGTTCGCAGGGAAGGCCGCAACCCTCTCGCGCTGGTCGAGTGCGGAGTGATACGCACCAAGCCCCGCGACGCGCTGCCGCAGCGGCTGGCGGAGATCCACGAAGGGGTGATAGAGCTGATTCGCCGGCACAAGCCGACGGTGCTCTCGATCGAAGACATCTTCTACGCCCGCAACGTGCGCACGACCGTAGTGCTCGGCCACGCGCGCGGGGTGATATTGCTGGCGGCGGCGCAAGCGGCGATCGAGATCCACGAATATCCGCCATCCGAGATCAAGAAAGCCGTGGCGGGAACGGGGGCGGCGACCAAGCTCCAGGTGCAGTTCATGGTGATGCGGCTGCTGAGACTGAAATCGCCGCCGCAGCCGACGGACGCTGCCGACGGCGTCGCTGCCGCGCTCTGTTTTGCCCTGGCGCCCGACCTGCCGAACCTTGAG
>Ga0193723_1000045_pt1 | contig 34321 bp, 28 predicted proteins | sample H2m2metaG_FD_143042 | JGI IMG/M metagenome (GOLD analysis project Ga0193723, IMG submission 143042) | Soil microbial communities from a riparian zone of the East river system, Colorado, United States - H2m2 | ecosystem: Environmental > Terrestrial > Soil > Riparian zone | place: USA: East River...
GGGACGCTGGGCGAGCAGCGCCTGGTAGACGCGTAACGCGTCCTGCTGATGGCCTTGCTTGAGGTAGAGCTCCGCCATCGTTTCCGTGAGCACCGGCTCGGCCTGCGATAGCACGGCGGTGTCCGCCGCGCCATCGTCGTCGGACAGCGCAACGGCGGCGGGAACGCGGGCAGCCGGCGGCGGTTGCGGCCGGGGCGGCGGTGGCGGCGCCGCCGGCGGCGGCGGCTGCGGTGCGGGCGCCAGCATCTCGTCATCCGGCATGATAAGCGGCAGATCGACCTGCGGGAGCGAGTCGTCGAGGTCGGACACGCCCTGGCCCGCATCGGGCTCCCGCGCATCCAGCTTGAACATCCCGCTTCCCTCGTACTGGGTCCGCGCCAATCCCTCGATCTCCACCTGCTCGATCTGCTGCGGATTCAGCTCGACGTCTTCCTGAACCTCCAACCCGTCCGCCTTTGCCGCAGCGTGCGCGTTGGGGTTGAAGCTGATCGGGTTCTCGAAGTTCTCGACATCCCCACTCGGCGCCGCCGCAGCCGTCAGCGATGTTGCGACAGGCTCTTCATGCTCAACCGCGAAATCAGGTTTTGCCATGGGCGCCGTTGCCGCCTTCCCTTTGGCACGCGCGAGCGCTTCGGCCGCGTCGCCGTTCATGGGATCGGCATTCAACAGGCGGGACAGCCACTCGACCTCTTGTTCGTATTTCCCGTTCCGCTCCGCCAGCTCGGCGAGGCCGCGCAGCGCAATGATGTTTTCCCCGTCCAGTCCCAGGACCTGCGTGAACACGCCCAGGGCGGCCGGGTCGTCCTTCTTATCGACGAGGCAGCGGGCGTAGACGATGTAGGCGCTGACGTAATCGGGGTGGAGCTTGAGGCCGTTCTGGCAGAGATCAATCGCGTTATCTATAAGCCCTGCTTTACGATAGGCGTCCGCCAAGGGGGCAAAGTTTCTGCCCTTGGGGTTGTCCCGAAAGCGCGCTTCGAGCTTATCGATTTCGCTGGTGTAGGCCACGCCTAAGTCTATGTGGGAATTGGAGCAAGATAGTGTTTGGCCGGCTCCGCTGTCAAATGACCCAAGCCCCTGTGCGCTTGAGTTTGTGCGTTGTCATTTTTAGACTTATCCCCCTTCACCCCTCCTTCAAGCGGAGTCCGACGTCCTCATGCTGCGCACGATGCGCTCCAACGCCAAGTGGATCTTCTACATCCTCGCCATCGCCTTCGTGGCGTGGCTCGCCATCGGTCAAGTGATGAGCATCCTCGGCCCGAGCGGCAACGTCGTGCTCCGTGTCAACGGCCGAGAATTCCAGGTCACCGAGTATCAACAACGCGTGCAGCTCGCGTCCGACCAATATCGGCAACGGAACGGCACGGCGCCGCTGACGCGCGAAGAAGACCGGCAGGTCCAGGATCAGGTGATCAATCAGATGATTCAAGACGCGCTGCTCGAGCAGGAGTACAACCGCCTCGGCATTCGCGTCAGTCCGGAAGAAATCATCGACATGGCGCACAATTCTCCGCCGCCCGAGGTGATGCGCGATCCGCAGTTCCAGACCGACAGTCAGTTCGATCTGCGCAAATGGCAGCAGTTCCTCGCGACGACGTCCGATCGCAACCTGCTGGCCCAGATCGAAGGCATTTACCGCGAGCAGATTCCCCGAATCAAGCTGGCGCAGTATCTCACGAGCGACGTCTACATCTCCGATGCCAAGCTGTGGCGCATCTACAGGGACCAGCACGACTCGGTCAAGATCGCGTCGCTGGCGGTGTCGGCGCTGACGATCCCGGACACTACCACCATCAGTGATGCCGAGTTGTCGGCGTACATCAAGAAGCATCCCGATGAGTACACGCGGCCGGGCGTCGCGTCCGTGCGGTTCATCGTGATACCGCGTGTGCCGAACGCCGCCGACAGCGCCGTGGCGCGGGCCCGCGTCGCGCGCGTGCGCAGCGAGCTGGTGCGCGGCGCCAAATTCGAAGACGTGGCGCGTCGCGAATCGAGCGATTCGACCAGCGGGCAGCGGGGCGGCGACCTCGGCTGGATCAAACGGAGCGAGACCGGTTTTGTGGAGCCGTTCATGCAGGCCGTGCGCACGCTCAAACCCGGCCAACTCTCCGCGCCCGTGGCGTCGCAGTTCGGCTACCACCTGATCCGCATCGATCAGGCGAAGGGAGACTCGGTCAAGGTCCGCCATATCCTGATCCCCGTGTCGGTCCAGGGCGAGCATCTCGATCACGTGGAAGCGCGCGCCGACACGCTCGAGCGGCTGACGGCGGAGCGGAGTGATCCCGCCGTGCTCGACACCACGGCGCGCCGCATGGGCATCCCGCTGTCCCCGGAGTACCGGGTGATTGAAGGTCAACGCTTCGCGCTGGGGCCGGATGCGCCCGTTCCCGACGTCAGTGTGTGGGCCTTCGAAACGGCCGTCGGCGAGACCAGCCCGGTGATCGAGGCACCGTCCGGCTACTACGTGTTCCGGCTCGACTCCGTCACCGCGTCCGGCGTGCCGCCCCTCGCCCAGATCAGGGGGCAGGTGAGCGCCGCCGTGCGTCTCGAGAAACAGAAGGGACTCGCGCGCGGGCGCGCCGACTCGCTGGCCGCCTTGCTGCACGGCGTGCCGGACCTGGCCAGCGCCGCCACCGCCCACGGCCTTCAGGTCGAGCGCTTTGGTCCGTTCACGCGCCTCCGGCCGCCGAGCTACCTGGCGGTCGAGCCCGTCGTGGTTGGCGCGGCGTTTGGTCTGAAGGTCGGGGAGCGAAGCGGCGTCATTCAGGGTGAGAAGGGCCACTTCATCATCGAGTCGCTCTGGCGCAAGCTCGCCGACTCGAGCGCCTGGCTCGCGCAGCGCGAGACACAACGCACGCAGCTGCGCCAGGCGGTGCAGCAGGCGCGGATTCAGCAGTACATGGAGGGGGTGCGCGCCAAAGCAAAGGTGGTCGACCGGCGCAAAGATCTCTTCAAGTCGCAGGCCTCGGCGGACGCCGCGGCCACGTTGTTCTAACGCTACTCGACTAAGCGCTTCGGTTTGGCGTCCCGCGGCTGCTCTTCCCCTTTGGAGGGCGGCAGCTGCTGGATGCTGTTTTCAGCGTCCGAGAGCGCGCGCTTGAACTCCCGGAGTCCCTTGCCGACCGCCTTGCCCGCCTCGGGGAGCCGATTGGCCCCGAAGACCAGCAGCACGATCAGCATCAGGATGATCATTTCGCCGCCGCTCAGGTTCCCCAGACCCATACCGCCCTCTACTGATTCAGCCGCTTCGGCGCGCCACCTGCCGCCGGAGGAATCGCGGCATCGGTATTCGCCGGCGGATCCTGCGGCTCGTCCGATTTCAGCCCGCGCTTGAATTCCTTGATGCCTTTCCCGATCGACGAGCCGATCTCCGGGATGCGCTTCGCCCCGAAGAACAGCACCAGAATGAGCAGCAGGATCGCGATCTCCGTGAAGCCAAGATTGCCGAACATTGTTCGCCTTTCCTAGAAGAGCGAGCGAGCGACGAGATACGCGACCACGACGCCGACGACGGCGAGCAGCGATACATCGAGCCCGATAGGTCCTAGCGTAACCGACATCACCAGCAAATCCAAGTGCAGCGGACCGATGGTCGGCGTCACCGACCAGGTGAACAGCTCCTTGGCCGGGCCCTGCGGGAGAAACCGGCGCAGGAACGCCTGGAGCAGGCCGCCCAGCACGAAGCCGACGGCGAGAACACTCAGGTAGAAGAGCGGCCGGCGCGGTCCGGGGGGCATTAGCTGTGCCGTTCCACGGCGTAGGCGATGCTGCCCTGCAACGCGTCGCGCGCCGGCGAGGGAGGCAAGACGTCGAGCTCCGCCTCGGCGTGCTGCGCGAGATCCAGCGCGCGCTGGCGCGCCGTCTCCAGCCCACCTGCGCCCTCCACTAACCGGATCACTTCGGCGACCAAATCGTCACTCGGCTCCGCGGCCTCCATCAGCTCGGCGACGACCCGCCGCCCTTCCGACGGCATGCGCGCAAGCGCCGCGATCAGCGGCAGCGTCACCTTATGCTCGCGCAAATCGAGGCCTGACGGCTTGCCGGTGACCGCTTCGGGTTCGGTGTAGTCGAGGAGATCGTCGGTGATCTGGAAGGCCATGCCGAGCAGCATGCCAAACCGCGCCAGCGCCTGCCGATAGTTCGCCGGGGCCGTGAGCGCGCCGACCTCGCACGCGCCCGACAAGAGCGACGCGGTCTTGGCGCGAATCAGCTGGTCGTACGCCTCTTCGCCATACGCGAGCTTGTCATGCGCCTCGAGCTGGCGCATTTCGCCCACCGTCATCTCGTTGGTCACGCGCGCCAGGACCCGCAGCGCCTCGTGGTCGTCCAGACGGACCAGCTCGATGATCGCCCGCGAGTAGAGGTAGTCCCCCATGATGACGGCGATCTGATGCGAGAACAGCGCGTTGATCGTGGGCAGACCGCGCCGCAGCACCGAATGATCGACCGAGTCGTCGTGGACGAGCGTGGCGAGATGAATCAGCTCCACCACGGCGGCGAGTGTCACGGAGCGCTGGTCTTTGGATCCCGCGGCTTGATGGCTGAGCAGCAGCAGCGTCGGCCGGAACAGCTTCCCCTTCATCTGTAACAGGTGGTCGTTCACTTCGCTCACGATGGGGAAATCGGCGGCGATGACGCGCCGCAGCTCCGACACGACATGCTCCAGCTCGCCGGCCACCGGCCGTTGCACGTCGCGGAGGCTGACCCGGGCAACTTGTTGGCTCACGCTATTTCGCCTTGGCGAGCGCTTTCACGCGCTGCTCGGCATCGAGGAACCGAATATCGACCGCAAAGACTCGGCCGTAGAGCTCGCGCGCGTCCGCCTTCTTGCCTTGCTGCTCGAGCGCGCGGCCGAGCCAGTAGAGCACCCCCAGCCGCTCCTGATCGCCGGACGCAGGGAGATCGAGGCCGCGGCGCAGAATCGACTCGGCGACGCCGAACGCGCCCTTTTCGAAGAAGCAGATCCCCAGCATTTCCGATGTGCGCAGCTTTCCTTCGGGAGCACGCAACGCCTTCTGCAGCTCGGCGATCGCCTCATCCAGCAGGCCCATCTCCTTGAATGCGACGCCGAGATCATAATGCGACTGAAAATCGGCCTCGTCGATGTTCTCGTCGATCCCCTGCTTGAACCGGGCGAGCATGTCCTGGAAGTCCTGCTCCTCGTCCCCGGTCGGCTCCTCATCCTCGACGGTCATGCGTGTGTCTTTGGCGGGCAGTCCCTCGTCGTCGTCGCTGAGCATCGAGCCGAGGTCGATGAAGTCGCCGTCCCCGCCGGCTTCGTCGCGGACTTTCATCTTGGCGTCTTTGGCCTTGACCCTGCCTTCGGGCTTCCCCGCGGGCGCCGGCGCCGCCACCGCCGGCGCGAGCATCGAGAGCGCGGCCTTGGCGCGCTCGTTCCGGGCATCGTGCTCGGCGACGCGCGCATAGACGGCGCGGGCCTTCTCCGGCAGATCCGAACGGAGCAACGCGTCGGCCAGCTCGAGGTACGCGTCGATCAGCTTCGCCTTGTCGCCGGCCTTGAAGGAGAATTCCACCGCCTTCTGGCGGTGGCGCACACTGTTCGGATCGAGTCGCAGCACCTCGTCCACGAGGTCGCGCGCGTGCGACAGATTGCCCGCGTTCTCGTAGCCCCCGGTCGCAAGATCGAGCTCCTCGATGCCCCGCTCCCGCTCGCCCTGTTCGATCAGCGCCTCACCCAATGCCTGATGCGCCTCGGGATCATCGGGGTTGTCTGCGACTCGGCTCTCGAGCTCCTCGATGCCGGGTGCCGCCGGTGTCTCTTCGATGTTCGAAAACACGAGCGACCCGGCCTGATCACCCCCACTGTTGATCTCATCGATCCCGAGATCGATGAACCCAGACTTGCGCCCACCGGTCGAAATCGATGTGTCGTCTTCCGTCTGGATAAAACTCGGATGCCGCGATGGTTCGTCGATCGTCAGCGGCTCATCGTCGACGTCGTGCCCCGCGTCGGTCGTCGCGGTCTCAAAATCCGGCTCGAGCTCGAGCGGCGGCACCTCGACCACGGTTTTCCGCGTGCCTGGCCCGCCCAGTTTTGCCGTGGGAGTCGGAGCCGATGGACGCTTTGGCACCACCGGTTTTACGCGCGGCGGTTCCGGGACTGCACCTTTTCCGCCGGCCGGCCGCCCCAACGGCTTCAGTGAGGGCACCGCCCTCTTCGCCGGCGGTGGAGGTGATCTTGGTGTCTCGACGACGTTGCCTTCGAGAACGAGATCCGCACCCTCTAGCTCGATTCCCTCGTCCGGGCTCACGTCGGGCACTGTGGGTTCGAGTTCTGGCACCGGTTCGAGGTGGAGGTCCGCCGGATTCAACTCCTCACGGATCGAGGGCGCCCGCGGGCTCTCCTGCCGGACCTGTCCGAAATCCGCAACGGTGGTCTCGAGCCCCTCGAGCATGCTGTCACTGCCGCCGCCACTCGGCGCGTCGTCGACGAGGCTCGTCGTCTCGATCTCCAGCGACTCGTCCGGCTCGGGCACAACCTCCTCGATGAGTTTCTCGGCAACAGGAGGAGGAGGTTGGGGTGTAGGTGTGGGTGGCGGTGAGGCTGGCGCCGCAGCTTTCGCGCCCTTCGGCGCACTGGGCGCGTTGAGATCGAGAAAGACCAGGCTCGAGGTCTTCCGCTTCCCGGATTTCGACGGGTCGTCATGCTGCCCCGCGGGCGGTGCGGTCCTCGGTGGCGGTGGGGTGACCCGCGCCGAAGAACCGCGCTTGCCGGGGTCGGCGCCGTACATTTTCAGATGCTCGGAGAGCATCTCGCGCAAGTTGGCGCTTTCGGGCGAGATGTCGGTGAATTCCTTGAGCGCCGCGAATGCGTGGTCGATCTTCCCGACCTTCTGCATCCGCTCGGCATATTCGACGAAGTTCTGCTTCGCCTCTGACATGAACCCCTTGGCGGCGTACAGCTTCGCGAGCTTCAGGTAGGTCGTCTGCCGCGCGGGGGCGTTGCGCAGAACCTTGTTGCACATCGCGATCGCGTTGTTGTGGAACCCAAGCTCGGCGTACTTGTCCACCGCCTGGTCGTAGTAGTCCGCAGCCAGGCCGGGATCCCTCAGTTTTATGTAGAGATCGCCGATGCGGTTGTAGACGGAAAGGTCAGGATTGGCATCATCCTCAGTGTTGAGAACCTCGAGCCAGATCTCAACGGCCTTCTTCGGATCCTTGGCCTCGAGACCTTTTGCTTTTTCTTTGAGCTGCTCGAACTTTGACATATGGACCGACTAAGATATCGGGACCGCCTAGGCTGGACAAGCCGAACCCGCTGTCCAGACGGCGCTTACGACGTCAGTCCCCATCCAGTAGGCGACCTCCCGCCAGTCATCCACCGCCGCCAGCGCGAGGTCCGCGACGCATCCGGTGGCAATCTGACCACGGTCCTGGGCGAGCCCGAGGGCCGCGGCGGCATTGATCGTCACGGCCGTCACAACTTCTGCGTGACGTAGCCCGAGTTGGGACACGCCGAGCGCCATGACCAGCGGCAGGCTCATGGTCGGAGACGTCCCCGGATTGAAATCGGTGGCCAGGGCGACGGCGGCGCCCGCGTCGATCAGCGCTCGCGCCGGCGCCTGCGGGTGCTTGCCGAGAAAGATCATCGTGGCGGGGAGCAAAACGGCGACGGTTTCGCTCGCCGCCAGAGCCCGGATCCCCCGCTCGGAGATCGCCGCGAGATGGTCGGCCGACAATGCACCGAGCTCGGCGGCCAGCTCGGCGCCACCCGATCCCTCGAGCTCATCGGCGTGCAACTTGACGTCCAGTCCATGCCGGCGCGCGGCGGTCAGGATCTGACGGCTTTCTTCTACGCTGAACACCCCCGGCTCGCAGAACACGTCGCAACCGCGCGCCAACTGCTCGCGTGCCACGGCAGGAATCATCTCCTCACACACGAGCTGCACATACGCCGCGCGCTTGCCGCGATACTCGGGTGGTACCTCGTGGGCGCCCAGAAAGGTTGGGACCAGCGTCGCGGACAGCTCGCCGGCGAGGCGCTTGATCACCCGCAGCTGCTTGAGCTCTGCCTCCAGCTCCAGGCCGTAACCTGATTTCACTTCGATCGTGGTCGATCCCCGGGCGATCAACGCCGCGAGTCTGGCCCGTGTCAGGGCCTCGAGCTCCGCTTCGGGGCGGCCGCGCACATCGCGCACGGATTGCAGAATGCCGCCGCCCGCCGCGGCGATCGCCTTGTAGTCGACGCCGAGGGCACGTCGCTCGTGATCGTCGAGGCGCGGGGCGCCGAAGACGCCGTGCGTGTGGCAATCGATGAATCCGGGGAATACGACACCGCTGACCTCGACCCGCGCGTCCGCCCGCGGCGCGTCCGCACGCGGCCCAACCCAGGCGATTCGCTCGGCATCGATGAGAATCGCGGCGTCGGAGAGTACCTCGACCTCCGCCATCTCCTGTCCGCGGCGCGCGCGCGCGGGGCCGCGACACGTCACGACCTGCCGCGCACCGACGAGCAGTGTCTTCAGTCGAGATCCTCGTTCAGCGGCAGGCGGATGTGGTGTCGCCGCGCCGTTTCGATGGCCTCGGGATAGCCGGCGTCCGCGTGCCGAGCGACGCCGATCCCGGGATCATTGGTCAGCACCCGCTCGAGCCGCTTGCCGGCGGCGGGCGTCCCGTCGGCGACGATAACCTGCCCCGCATGGAGCGAGTTGCCGATCCCGACTCCGCCGCCGTGGTGAAAGGAGACCCACGATGCGCCGGAGGCCGTGTTCAGCAGCGCGTTCAAGATCGGCCAGTCGGCGATCGCGTCGGAGCCATCGCGCATTCCTTCCGTTTCTCGGAACGGCGACGCGACCGATCCGGTATCGAGATGATCCCGGCCGATCACGATCGGAGCCGACAGCTCGCCAGTGCGCACGAGATCGTTCAGGGCCAAACCGAAGCGCGCGCGCTCCCCCTGCCCCAGCCAGCAGATCCGCGCCGGCAATCCCTGAAAGGCCACGCGCTGCTGTGCCAGCGTGATCCAACGCTTGAGGTGCGTGTTTTCCGGAAACAGCTCCAGCACCAGTCGATCGGTACGATGTAGATCCTTTGATTCGCCCGACACCGCTACCCAGCGAAACGGCCCCTTCCCCTCGCAGAACAGCGGCCGGATGTACTCGGGCACGAATCCGGGGATGTCGAACGCATCGGCAACGCCCGCGTCCCGGGCTTCGGTGCGAATGTTGTTCCCGTAATCGAAGGTGACCGCACCGCGCTGCTGAAATGCCAGCATTGCGCGGACGTGTATTGCCAGGCTCGCCCGGGCGCGCTTGACGTAGTCGTCGGGGGACGTGCGGCGCAGGTCCGCCGCCGCTGCGAGCGTCATACCGCCCGGGACGTACCCATTCAATGGATCGTGAGCGGACGTCTGGTCCGTGACGACGTCTGGAGCAAACCCGCGGGTCACCAGCTCCGGGAGGACATCAGCGCAGTTTCCCACCAGCCCGACGGACAGCGCGCTGCCGTTCCGTCTCGCGTCTTCGCACCATGTCAGGGCTTCCTCTAATGACGATGTGGAGCGGTCGAGATAGCGCGTCTCCAGACGGCGTTGCACGCGGGCGGGATCGACGTCGATCGCCAGACAGATCCCATCATTCATCGTCGCGGCGAGCGGCTGCGCCCCGCCCATGCCACCCAGTCCCCCCGTGAGGACGATGCGGCCTTTGAGTGATCCCCCGAAGTGGCGTGCGCCGACGGCGCCGAATGTCTCGTAGGTTCCCTGAAGAATGCCTTGCGTGCCGATGTAGATCCACGATCCCGCGGTCATCTGCCCATACATGATCAGGCCGCGGCGCTCGAGATCGCGAAACACCTCCCAGGTGGCGTAGCGAGGGACGAGGTTCGCATTTGCGATGAGTACGCGCGGGGCATCCGGGTGTGTCGTGAACACGCCGACCGGCTTGCCCGACTGCACGAGCAGCGTCTCGTCGTCCCCCAGCACGCGCAGTGCGCGACAGATCGCGTCGAACGACGCCCAATTCCGCGCCGCTTTGCCGGTGCCGCCATACACGACGAGATCTTGCGGGCGCTCCGCCACCTCGGGATCGAGGTTGTTCATGAGCATGCGGAGCGCGGCTTCCTGTACCCACCCCTTACAGCTCTTCGCAGAGCCGCGGGGAGCGCGCACCGTCACGGGGCCCGTCACGACGCGAATTTCCCCTCACGAATCGCGCGCGCGACCTTCTCGATGTCCCTCGTCATGGGTCGATCGCCAGTGAGCGCTGCGGAATGCTGGCGCACCACAGCCTGAAGGCGCCCCACGGCTTTCGCCGGCCGGAGGGGCCGCAAGTACTCGAGTCCCTGCGCACCGGCGAGCAGTTCGATCGCCACGATGCGCTCGGCATTCGCGAGGATGCGCCCCGCTTTCCACGCGGCGCTCATCCCCATCGGGACCACGTCCTCCTGGTTTCCTTCCGTCGGCACCGACTGCACGCTTGCCGGGGTGGCCAGCACACGGCTGTCCGCGACGAGCGCCGCGGCAGCGATCTGCGCGGTCATGAACCCCGACTCGAGACCAGGATCGTGCGCCAGAAAGGCCGGCAACCCCGATGAAAGGTCGGGGTTCACCACGCGTTCCAGACGGCGTTCGGCGAGTCCCGCCAGCGTCGTCAGCGCGATCGCGATCACGTCGAGCGCCAGCGCGATCGGCTGGCCGTGGAAATTGCCGCCGGAAAGCACCTCATCGCCGAAGACGAGGGGATTGTCCGTGGCGGCGTTCAGCTCCGCGGTCACCAGCCGTTCGGCAAAGGCGAGCCCTTCTCCGACCGCCCCCAGCACTTGCGGCGTACAACGCAATGAGTAGGCGTCCTGGACGCGCGGATCGTTTTCGCGGTGCGACTCCCGAATCTCGCTGTCCGCCAGCAGCTCTCGGAGCAGCGCTGCCGAGCGCTGTTGCCACGGGTGTGGGCGCGCGTCATGGATACGCGCGTCGAACGGCTCCGGCGAGCCGCGCACGGCCTCGAGACTCATCGCCGCCGCCGCATGCGCGCTTCGCCACAGCGTCCAGGCGTCGCTGACGAGGAGCGCCGCGAGACCCGTCTGCGCCTGCGTCCCGTTCACGAAGGACAGGCCTTCTTTGGCCTCGAGAACGATGGGGTTCGGGACTTTGACGTCCCCTTCCCCGATCATGGCCAACGCCAGATGAGACAACGGCGCAAGGTCGCCCGACGCACCGACGCTGCCTTGCGAAGGCACCGAAGGGTGCAGCTTCCGATTCAGCATGTCGACCAGCACCTCGGGAACGATCGGCCGCACGCCGCTCGTCCCGCGTACCAGCACGTTGGCGCGGAGCAACATCATCGCGCGGACGGCATCCACCGGGAGCGGCTCGCCGACGCCGGAGGCGTGGCTCCGGATGAGGTTGAGCTGTAACTGTCGGGCCTGGTCTGGTGGGATACGGACGTGGGCGAGCTTTCCAAATCCCGTGTTCACGCCGTAGATCGTCTGGCCGCGGGCCACGGCGGCTTCGACCGCCTGGCGCGACCGGGTGACCGCGGTGAGGGCCGCCGGATCGATCGCGACGGAAACATGGCGGCGTGCCACCGCGACCAGGTCTTCTATGGAAAGGGAATGGCCATCCAGTGTGACGGGCTTCGCCATGGGGACCAAAGCTAAGGCGCCGGAGTGGTTTGACCACTCCGGCGCCTTAGACCTGACTCGGACTCCCCTATTTCGAGCCTCGAACTCCGGTGCCAGTCGGCATGGCGACCGACTGCCCGGCGCGGATCACCAGCTCAGGGTTGCCCGGATCAGTTTGGAAACTCCAGTCAAAAATGAGGTAGTCCCGGCCAACATGCGTCACGCGCAACGCGCCGTAGCGCAACGTCGTGCCCTCGACGATCTGGAAGACATAGGCATAGCCCGGAACCGCCTGAATCATGTTGCGCGAGTACCCGGACGCCGGCGCAAAGTCGATCGACGTCAGGTCCGCGACCGGCGACGTGCTGTACAGCCGGATTTGCGTCCCTGAAAACTCGGGCACCAGCCATAGCGTCGAGTCCGTCGCGTCGCGGTGCACCCAGAAGTCGAGGCTCGTGAGGTTGCCGTTCTGGATCAGGCCCAGTTCCGAAGATTGGGCGCGGCCGTCGGCGTTCACGTCCTGCCAGAACCGGAAGCCGGATTGGGGCTGGTTCTCCTCGTAGGCGAACACGAGGGTGTTGCGCGCATCGGGACGGGGCGTATCCTGGCGCAGCGGCGACCAAAGACTCTCGTAGCCTTCGCGGCTGATTGCAGAAACGCCGAAGCAGCGCGGTACGCCATTCGTCATGGCGCTGGCGAGAAACTCGGGCGCCACCGTGGTGCCTTCGAGCAGCCAGTTCGTGCCGCACAGCCCGTTGTCGAGATCGTAGTCCGTGCTGTAGATGCGGTACCACTTGAAGCGGGTCGGCGCCGCGATGTACGAGGTGTCATCCCATTCGAGATGAATGGCGCCGTTCAGGGAAATCGAAGACAACCACGCGGGGGATACGAGCTGCAACCGCTCGTCCACCGTGATCACGTTGCTGAACCCGCTCTCCACACCGTTGTCGTCCACCGCAGTCACGAGGTACTGCAGATGGGGGACGCCATTGTCGTGGAAGGTGTTGGAGGTAGTCTCGCCGCGCAGACCGAAGGACCCGCTGGTCGATGCCCGCGAGTACACGCGGTAGCTCGCGAGATTCGCGTCGGTCACATCATCCCAGAAGAGCAAAATGCCCAGCGGACGATTGGGATCGCCGCTCGGCTCGAGCTCGTACGACAAGTTGGCCGGCGTGGACGGACCATTGCCGCCGTCGGGGCCGATGACGGAAGGCTGGCATGCCAACGCGAGCAATAGCACCAAGAACAGGAGCACGCGCATAAGAGCCTCAGAAGGGGATCGCCTGAGGAGTAAGCACGGCTCATGCCCGAAGCGAAGTCGCTGTTTTACAGCTAGTTACGAAGAGGCCTGCCGCCCGGATGTCACCGCCAGAGGACAGCGCAGTCTACCGGACGTAGGTGTTTTGATCGTAGTCGAACTTGATGTCCGGCTGATCGGTCAACGTGATGTTGAAGCTGAACGAGAAGTTGCCGGCGGCAGTCTTGTTGAAGCTGAAGCTCGCCCGCCACCGCCGCAGATCGCGCTGGAGCGACAACGAGTGGTAGGAGAACTGGCGCGTGACGAGGTCGTACTGCGTGCTCCAATTCGCGGTCCAGTTGCGCGTCGGACTGAACGACAGGTTCATCGCCGAGGTCTCCCGGCCCGGGACGTTCCGCAGCTCCGGCGTCGTGTCGTTGCGGCTGCGTGACATCGACAACGAAATACCGAGGGTGAAACCCTTGCCCCCCCCGAGTCCGCCGCCGATCCCCCGCGGGGCGTACGGTTGCCGCGTGCTGCCCTGAAAGCGGTGAAAGTCGTCGGACGGCGTGCCGGGGCCTTGTGCCGTACTGTCGGGCGCGGCGGGGGGCTGCACGAGCTGCGGACGGAGTCCGAACATCCGGCCAAGACCCTGCAGGGTCGCCGGCGTCACGGTGAACGATGCCGACACGCTCTGCAGGAACGGCTTGAACTTCGCCGAGTCGGTTCCGACCTGCCCCTTCCACAGGTCGTGCGTGATCGACAGCTGAAAGCTGGGCAGCAGCTCGGAGAGGAACGTGTTGGTCAGCGTCTGATTCTGCCACCCGGTACGGTGCGGTTGCTTCGCCTGCTCGAAGTTGTAGCCGATCCCGCTGGTGCTGATGCTCAGGAGCCGGATCTTGCGCGGTTCACTCTCGCTGGCGGTGTCGCCGGCGGCAGGCTTCAGCTTGGCCTCGAAGTTCTGCGACAGCCCTAAACTGATCGTCTGCTGCGGGTCGGTACGGGCGTTGAGCGTTCGGCCGGACGGATCGATCGCGCGGGCAAACGCGTCGGGCACGCTCACGCCGGGCGCGTACTGATAGCTGATCTGGGGCGAGAACGAATGCCGGATGCGCGACAGGGGACCGATCCCGGGGAAGAAACCAAAGAACGTCGGGGACGCACTCGCGCTGAATTGCAGGCGCTTACCCTGGCGCAGAAACTCGCCTCCCGTGAACTGGTTGCGGATCATGAACGGGCCCGCGCCGGTCGCGTTCACGATCGAAATGCCAGGCTGCAGTTTCCAGGAGCTCGCGAAGAACGACGGCAGGTTGATGCCCGTGCTCCACTCGACGCGCGACTCGTACGTTTCCCCGAACAGCACGTGGCGGACTGCGCCCGTGCTGTCCGCCGGCACGGTGAACTCCTGCCGGCCGTGGATCCGGGAATCCGTTACGGACAGGCTATTGACCCAATTCCAACGCCCCAGCCGCAGCGGAGTGCTGATGGTCATCGTCGTGCGCCGTGAGTCGTTGAACAACGGCAGCGTATCGGGCGTCGCGCCACCGGGGACGACGATGACCATCAGCACTCCGCTGAATTGCTGGTCATTGCTGAAGGAGAACCCCGGTGACCACGTCATCCAGGACGTGATGTTCACCGAGGACGGGGTCAGGCTGATCGTGGGAAATGTCTGCGTGATATTGTCCGATGACAGGTCCTGGTACCGCGTCCCGCCGATGTTCAGCGCGCCCCACGAGAAGCGCTTGTCGAAGTTCAGGCTCGACCCGATGCGGGCAGTGACCTCCCAGGGATTGAGCGAATTGCGCTGAATGATCGCGCCATTGGTGGAATAGTCGACGTGCGCATTGAACGATGTCTGCGCATTGAAGCGCTGGGTGTGATTCCACCCGATGCGCGTGTTCACGCCAGGATTGTCGAGTTCCGAGGTCCGCGTGAAAGTGAGCTGGCCATTCATGAAGCGATCAAGCCATTGATACTGCGCCTGGCTGTGAAACGACACATTCCGGCCGGCAAACCAGTCCCCCGAGACCAGCACGTCGACATAGTCGTTGAGGGCGAAGTAGTAGCCGAAGTCGGAGATGTGCCGCGAGTAGCGGCGCGTGGGACGGACGAGATCGTTGATGCCGAAGTGCGGAAACAGAATCCCGCTCCGCCGGCCGCCCCGAATGTCCGAGAATATGAATGGCAGCCACATGATGGGGACGTCGCGCACGTAGAGCACCGCCGGCCGAGCCACCATCGTGCGCTTGTTGATCCATTTGACCTGACCGGCAGCGAAATGGTAGTCGGGCACGGGCTGCGGATCGGAAGTAAAGACGGCCGTCTTGGCGTAGACCCGCCGTGAATTCGAATCGGTAGCGAAGCCCTTGCCGCGCACGTACCACGTGACGCCGCCCTGCTGAAAATCTGTCAGCGCGTCCCGGACCGTGCCGCGGCGCACGCACGTGTCGTAGCGCATCCCTTCCCCGACCAGTACCGTGCCCTGATCGAACAGCTGCGGGTCTCCCGTCGCGTCGAGCCGGCAGCTCGCCTCGTGATAGCGGATCGAGTCGGCCTGCAGCTGGGTGCCCTCACGCTCGACGAACGCCTCCTTCCGCAAAAAAATCGTCTGGCTGTCGCCCACGACCACGAACGTGTCGGAGGTGTAGCGCGTGATGCGGAAGCCCTGGAGTTTGAGCAGCGAGTCCATCACAGCATCGGAAGGAGGGAAGGAGCGGGACGGGGCGGTCGGGAGGCCGATCTTGCGTGCAGTCGCCGTATCCACGGTGCCGGGGGGCCTCGCGACGCCTGCTGTGTCGCGCGCACCCCCTTGTGGCGCCGCCGCCGGAGGGCGCGGCGGGGGGGGCGGCGGCGGCGGATTCTGGGCTCGCAACGATCCGATGCCAAGCACGACCAGGACCATCGTTGCTGCCGCGACACGGCGCGCGCGCCGCCGGCTCGCGACCCACGCACACCAGATGCTGATCTCGTAGAGCAGCAGCAGCGGCCCCAGCATCAACATCATCGACACCGCATCGGGCGGGGTCAGGATCGCGGCGAGGAAGGCGGCAATCACGATCGCGTAGCGCCGCTGCCGTCCCAGAAACTGTGGCGTCACGATTCCCAGGGCCGCCAGGATCGTGACGACAAGCGGCAGCTCGGCAATGAGCCCGCATCCGACGACGAACGGCACCGCCATCCCGAAGTAGCGATCGATGGTGATCATCGCGGTGAGATCGGTACGCTGAAAGCCGAGCAGCACCTTCAGCGCGGCGGGCAGGAGCCACTGGTAGCAGGCGATCGCTCCGGCCAGGAACAGCACGACACCGACGGCCAGCGCGGGGATGATCAGCCGCTTCTCCCGCTCGTAGAGCGCCGGCGCCAGAAACGCCCAGATCTGGTAGATCACGACCGGCGACGCCACCAAACAACCCAGGGCGAACGCCACCTTCAGCGTAAGCATGAACGGTTCGGCGGGGCTCGTGAAGATGAGCCGGCCGCCGGGGAGGTAGGGGGCGATCGGCCGCTTGAGGACCTCGATGATGTCGACCTTGTCGAGCAGCCACCAGCCCACGACGGTCCCGACGACGACCGCGATCAGACTCCAGAGGATGCGCCAACGCAGCTCCTCGAGATGGTCGAGAAACGGCATCTCACCGCGTGGCGTCATCGCTGGTACGGCAAGAAGACGTTACGGCCTGAGACGCTGCTGATTTTGCCGCGCGAGGTCGGCCTCGGGTGAGCGCGGATACGTCGCGATCACGCGGGAATAGAAGTTTCGCGCCGTCGTCTTGTCACCGCGCTGTTCGGCGAGGAGGCCCTGCTTGTAGAGCGCCGACGGAGCGCGCGGCGACTTGGGGTAGCTCTTCACGAGTTGATCGTACACCGCCGCCGCGGAATCGGGTGCCGCCTGCTCGAAGCTTTCCCCGATGTAGAACAGGGCGTCGGGCGCGCGCTCATGCGTGGGGAACACGCGCAGGAATTCGCGGAATCCCAGTCGGGCCGTCGCGAGACTGCCGCGCCGGTATTGCTGCAGGGAGATGTCGTACATCTGATCGGGGCCCGGCCCCGCGGGATTGCCGGACGGACCGACCGGCGCTCCGGTGCTCGTTGCCGGATCGGGTTGCTGCGCCCGCGATTCAATCCGTGACCTGAGCTCGGTGAGCCGCTGCTGGCTTTGCCCGGTCAGCTCCTGCACCGAGACCAGCTGCTGCTGCACCGACAGCAGCTCGGTGCGCAGGTCGCCGCGCATCTGGACGAGGTAGGCTTGCTGTGCCGCCAGCGTTTGCTGCAACAGGCGGACAGCGGTCAGGATGGTGTCCCGTTCCGCCGCCCGCGCCGTGTCACTCTTCGCGAGATCGGCCTGCAGCGCCTGAACCTGGAGCTCGACCTTCCGGACGTCGCCTTTCAGCGCGCACCCGGCGGCGAGCCCCAGGGCTACGACGCATGCACTACGGACGGCGGAGGTTATCGCCACCGCTGATCACCTCGAACTCGTCACGCCGGTTCTGCGACCACGCGCCCTCATCGTGGCCATCCACCAGCGGCTTCTCCTCACCCCACGACTGCGTCTCGATGCGGCTGGCATCGATCCCGTGGCTCACGAGGTACTGCTTGGCGGCCTGCGCGCGGCGATTGCCCAGAGCGAGGTTGTACTCGTCGGAGCCGCGCTCATCGCAGTGACCGCCGATCCGGATTTTGAGGTCGGGGTTCGCCTGCAGAATTGCGACCTTTTGATCGAGCGTGCCCATGTCGTCGCCACGGATGTTCGACTTGTCGAGGTCGAAGTGGATCATCCCGGCGAGTGCGGTGCGGACTTCTTCGGATGCCCGGCTGAGCGCGGCAATCGAATCGGCCTCGCGCTGGCGCGCGATGCGCTCGCGCTCTGCGGCCGCCTGACGATCCGCTTCCGCCTGCGCCGCGGCGATGGAATCGCGCATCCGCTGGTTCTCGGCCGCGGTGTCCACCGCGGGCGCCGTATTCTGCGGGGGCGGATTGCCGCCGCACGACGAAGCAGCCAGTACGGCAGCGCCCAAGCCCAGCGCGAGGAGCAACGATACCGATTTCATCCTATTTCTCCGATCAGGGGGTGGAAGAAGAGGCCTCCGAAAGCCGTGGAGACCAAGCCGGCAAACGCGCCCCGCTCTGCTGCAGCAATGGCCGGATGCGGCCGGTGTCGAGATCGATAATCCACAACTGGCGGTAGCCCGACCGGTCGGAAACAAAGGCGAGATGACGGCTGTCGGGGGCCCAGGTCGGATCCTCGTTGCGTCCCACCGACGTGAGCTGCCGGACGGTACGCGTCCGCACATCCAGCACGAACACCTGCAGTGTCCCCGCCACGTCCCGGTGAAATGCCACCGATTGCCCGTCGGGCGACCACTCAGGCGCGTTGGACGACCCGGTCACACCGTAGTCGAATGGCGCGAACAACTGCTGGTCCGTTCCATCCGCCGCCATCACATAAATCTGCGGCAGACCCGGGCGCGTCGAGACGAATGCAATGCGCTGCCCGTCAGGGCTGAACGTCGGGGACAAGTTGTCTGAAAAGCGGCCCACGGTCAAGCGGCGTAAACAACAGTTGTTCTTGATGTTAATCGTGTACAGATCGGTGCCTTCCTCGGTCGCACGGCTGAACGCAAGGGTTTGGCCGTCTGGCGAAAATGCGGGAGTGAAATCGAGCGCCGACCCGGTGGTCGACACGGCGGTGCGCTGCCCTGTGGCCATCCCCTGCAGATAGAGCCATCCCTTTCCAGCCTGGAACTCCATGTAGGCGAACTGCCTGCCGTCCGACCCCCACGCGGGCGACATCGCCTGACGATTGGTCGACGACACGAGCTTTTGATCGGCGCCATCCTGATCGATCTGATACACCTTGCCGTCTTTGACGAAGAGCACGCGCGTCGCGGCGATCCCTGGCGTGCCGAGCGCCGCCTGCAGCGCCTGGTCGGCGAGCCGATGTACGGCCATCCGGAAGTCGGGATCGCCCGGCCGCGGGAGCCTGGCGCGCACCGTTCGGCGGATGCCCGCTGCCGCGATGTCGTGAAGCGTTGCCACGGTGGTGTCACCCGCGGCGGTAATGTCGAGTGCGAAATCGGCGCCGAGCGCCTGATACAACGGATAGTTGAGCGTGCTGCCAGATTGCGCACCACCCGTGGCAGCGGTCCCGCCCGGCCGCCGTCCCGTCGCCCGCGTCGATGTCGGGGAGCCCGCGAGCCGGATCGAGTCGCCGCCGGGAAGCGTGATCACCTCGAAGCGATCACTGTAGTCGAGATCCCGGGCCACAATCAGGCGCACGGAATCGAGACCCATCCCCCCGCCCGTCCGCGGCAACAGCACCAGCCCTGGACGCACCCCCGGCCGGTAGATGATGCCGATGCGGACGCCGCGGTCGATGGCTGACGTGTCCTGAGCGGCGGCCGGACGGCCGAACGGCCCGACGGCCGATAACAGCGCTGCGAAGCAGATTACGCTTCTCACTGACGTTGTCCGGAGAAGTAAAACCGCACGAACAGAATGTCGGGGGTCCATCCCGCGGGGAGCGCGCCGAATAACCGACGCTGGCCTAGCTCCTCGATCACGCCCTGTGCTTCCAGATCGAACGCGAAGTTGCCGGAACGTCGGACGAATTGCAGGTCCGTCACTGACCCATCGCGATGGACAAGAAACGAAACCTCCGCCTCCAGCGCTGTGCGTTGCTCAGGACGTTGCCAGACCCGCAGCACCTGCGAGACGATGTTCTGCAGATACTCGGGGAATGGAAACGCGACGCCTTCGGTGCTCACGGTGGCCACGTCGTTGCCCGTCGAGGGTTTTTCGCCCGGCAACGGCTGGTTCGTTGGCGTCGTGCGTGGCGCCGCTTCGCGCCGCGTTTGATCCTGCGTCGGCGGCGGCGTCGCGCGCGAGACGGTACTTTGGGGGCGCTTACTCGCGGGAATGGGTGCCGGCTTTTCCTCGGCCGGGCGTTCGAACGCCTCCGGCGCTTTTCGCGACTCGAGATCCGGCGCCGGCGCGGCGATGAGATGGACGCGGTATGTGGGCGGCAGACGGGTGTGTCCCGCGGGTCTGCCAAACAGCAGCGCCCCCACGAACCCGTGCACCACGAGCGTGCCCGTCACCGCCATGCCGACAGGGGCCTGAGCCCGGCCGCGTCCTCTCATCGGTTGATCGTCTCCGGTTCGGCGACTAGTCCAACATCCAGCACGCCCGCGCCCCGGATCACCGCCAGGACCTGTACGACGCGGGCGTAGGCGACTCGACCATCGGCCCGCAAATACACCCCCGTGGGCCGTTTCGTTCGCACGAACGCGGGGAACGTGGCCAGGAAATCATCGTACGACAGCCCCGCCTGATCGAGATAAATCTTGCCGTCCGCGTCCACCGTCACGACCAGTCCCTGCTTCGGCTCGATGGCGCGGACCTGCGCGCGCGGTAACCGGACGTCCACACCGCCCTGCATGATGGGCGCGGTGATCATGAAAATGATGAGCAGCACGAATGCGACGTCCACGAGCGACGTCACGTTGATGTCGGCGTTGAGCGGCAGCTCGCCGTGTCCGCGCAACCCGCCGCCGCCGAGGAGGCCTCCTGCCATTAGATCCGTCCTTCCCGGGCCAGCGTCCCGACGATCTCTTGGGCAAAGCCCTCGAGCTCGCCGGCGAACAGCCCTAGACGATTGACGAAGAGGTTGTACGCCATCACGGCGGGGACGGCGACGGCGAGGCCGCCGACCGTGGTGACCAACGCCTCGGCGACGCCTGGCGCGACGGCGGTGATGTTGCCGGACCCACCCACGGCGATCCCGATAAAGGCGTCCATCACACCCAGCACCGTGCCGAGCAAGCCAAGGAGCGGGCTGACCGATCCGAATGTCGCAAGCCAGGGAATGAAGCGCGCGGCGGTATCACGCTCGGCGGCCACTTCCTTCGCGAGAACCATCCGAAACGCTTCGAGCTGGGTCGTGGTCAGCGTTCCGGACGCCGCTGGACCTGGATTGCCCGGTGTGGCCCCCGTGCCTTTGAGGAGTCCCGGTTTCAGTTCGGAAAAGAAATGCACGGCTTCACGGAGCAAGCGATTGTAGGGCGACGCCGGCAACCGCATCGCGACATGATAGGCTTCTTCGAGCCGCGGCGCCTTCTCGACTTCCGCGAGGAAGCGGTCGCCGAGCTGCCGCATGCGACGGAATTGCCACCACTTGAGAACGATGAGATACCACGACACGAGCGAAAAGACGGCGAGCACGCCCAGCACGAACTGCGTTTCGCGGCTGGACGTGAGCACCAGCTCCCACGGCGTCGTGGGGATCGCCCCTCTCACCTGAAAGAGCACCCTAGCCTCCTCGGTATCCCTGCGGGTGTGTTCGATGCCACTGCCAGGCGCTACTCAGAATTTCGTCGAGATTCGAATGCGATGCCCGCCATCCAAGCATGGTTGCCGCGCGTCCCACGGCCGCGACCAGCTCTGGCGGATCGCCCGGCCGGCGGGGGCGCTCGACGGTCGGCACGTCGCGTCCGGTGACACGGCGCGCGGCCTCGACGATCTCGCGTACCGAGCGCCCCGTCCCTGTGCCCAGGTTCACCGCAACCGCCGATCCTCCATCGAGCGTCGCTTCCAGCGCGCGGAGATGCGCGTCGGCGATGTCCGTCACGTGCACGTAGTCCCGGACCGCGGTGCCATCAGGCGTCGGGTAATCGGTCCCGTATATCTCCAGCGCCGCACGCTTGCCGAGTGCCGCCGCCAGCACGTTCGGGATCAGATGCGTCTCCGGATCGTGGTCCTCGCCAAGCCGTGCGGTGGCGCCCGATGCGTTGAAGTAGCGCAGGCTCACCACCCCCATGCCGTTCCGGGGGCCGACGTCGGCGAGCAGCCGCTCGAAATCCCGCTTCGTCTCGCCGTACGGATTCACCGGCGCCTGCGGCGAGTCTTCCGTAATCGGGACCGTCGCCGGATGCCCGTACACCGCGCACGAGGACGAGAAGACGAAACGACGGACCTTGGCGCGAACCGCCGTCTCCAACAGTACACGGGCGGCTGTCACATTGTTGGTCACATACTTCTGAGGCTGGGCAACCGACTCCGGGACAAGGGCGAACGCGGCCAAGTGGATGATTGACTCGACATGCTCGGCCTCGAACAGCGCCTCGATCAGCTCGCGGTTGCCCACGCCCCCCTGGATGAAGCCGGCAGCCCGCGCGACTGCCTGGCGGTGGCCGGTGGTCAGGTCGTCCAAGACGACGACCTTGTACCCCCGATCCAGGAGTTGATCTACGACGACACTGCCGATGTACCCCGCACCCCCGGTGACGAGAATCCGCCTCACTCGGGTGGCTCCATTCCGAAGAGCCGGCGTAAGGCCTCGAGCAGGCCGTACCCGCGGCCTTCCTCGGCTGCGGCCTTGAGCGCGATCGTGGGCTGGTGCAGGAATTTGTTGAGTAACGCCTGACTGAATTGTTCGACCCGGGCGCGGTCCTCGGGGCTCAGGTGCCCGAGGTGGCGCAGCGCGCGCTCGAGCTCCACGGCGCGCAGATCATCCATGCTCTGCCGCAGCTCCTTGATCGTTGGGACGACGCCGAGACCGCCGTACCACGCCCAGAACAGGTCGGTCTCCTCTTCCACGATCCGCTCGGCGGCGGGGATTTCATCGCGGCGGCGCACGGTTGCCTGTGCGGCCACCGTCTGGAGGTCGTCGACGTCGTAGAGGAACACATTCTCGAGCTGCGCGATCGCGGGATCCACGTCGCGCGGCACCGCGAGATCCAGAATGCACAGCGGCTTGCCGCCGCGGGTGCCGATCACCGCGCCCACGCGCTCCCACGTGACCACCGCGTGCGGCGCTGCAGTCGAGCACAGGGCGATGTCGATGGTTGCGAAATGCGGCCATGCCTCCTCGAGTGTGACCGCCGTCCCGCCCAGCCGCTCGGCGATGGCCCGGGCCCGCTCGTGCGTGCGGTTCGCGACCAGCGTGATCTGGACCCCCTCGTCGCTCAGGCAAGTGGCCGCCAGCTCCGCCATGTCACCGGCGCCGAGAATCAGGGCGCTCTTGCCGGCGAGATCGCCGAATATTTTCCCGGCGACGGCAACGCCGGCGGACGCAGCGGACGCCGTTCCCCTCCCGATGCCGGTTTCGGCTCGAACCCGTGACCCGACGTGCAGCGCCGTCTGAAACAGTCGATGCAACACGGGACCGGCTTGCGCGCGTGACGCCTCCCACGCCTCCCGCACCTGGCCCTGGATTTGCGACTCGCCGATGATCATCGAATCGAGCCCCGACGACACGCGGTAGAGATGGCGGACCGCGTCGCGGTCGCGGGCGATGTACCCGTATTCGCGGGCGCCTCCAACCGTAAGAGTCACAGGCAGCCGTTCGGCGAGCAGTGCCCACACCGCCTCGAGCGCCGGCTCGTCGCCCGAGACCAGATAGAACTCGGTGCGATTACAGGTGGAAAGCAGGACCCCACCGCCGGCACCGGCCGCCATGATACGCGCGAGCGCGCCCGGCACTTCGTGCGCCCCGTGCGCAAACCGCTCGCGCACGTCGAGCGGTGCGGTCCGGTGGTTTACGCCAACGACCTTGATGTCGCCTCCCATCTCCGTATGACCCGTCACAGGAACCGCTCGGCGCCAGGTTGGGTCAGCTTCAGCGCGACATAGACGAGCAACACAGCCGTGAAGCCGGCGATGCTCGCGAGGGCGGCGCGCCGGCCGGCCCAGTGCCGCACTACTCGTACCCAGACGGCCCAGCCGAGTACCACCCAGGTGAAGATGCCCCAGACGATCTGCGCCTTCGCGGCGTGGAGGCCGCCGGCGACTTGCGCGCCGTAACCGAGCGCGAGCACGATGCCGAGCGTCAACGCCGGAAAGCCCGCGACGAGCGCGAAGCGGTTGAGCTGGTCGAGCCGCTCGAGCGGCGGAAAGAGCTGAAAGACCTGGCCAAAGCGTCGGGCCTTGAGCTCGCGGAACTGCAGCAGGTACAACGACGCCGCGATGAACGCCAAGGCCATGAGCGCGAGCCCCAGAGCGCTGAACGCCACGTGCAGGACGAACCACGCGTTGCGAGCCACCGCGGCTTCCGCGCCCGGCGTTAGCCCGCTGAGGATGGCGAGGCCGACCAGTCCCGTCGCGAGCGGCGCGGTAAAGAACGAGACGGCTGAGCCGCGCAGCAGGCGCTCACTCGCGAGCTGCAGCAACACCAGACAGAGTGCCAACATCGAGAGTGCCGGACCAAGACCGACGGGCGTGAGCTGCGAGATGGCGACGACCTGGACGGCGGCGCCGGCGCAGGGCAGCGCGATGGTGAGGACGCGCGGCGCGGCCCGGAACCCCATGAACGGCGCCAGCGCCAGCGCGGTCGCCAATCCGTACAGCGCCAGAGCCACAAGATGCAGGGTGAGAATCACGGCCAGTACGAGCCGGGCCCACCGCCGAGGCGGGCCCGGCCGCCTATCAGGAGGGCATCTTCTTGATCAGTCGTACCGGCATCCCGCGGTCGAGCCCGGGGTGCATGATCTGGATCAACAGGCCGGTGGCGGAGTGCTCACGAGTGTGCACGATCATCATCACCGCACGCACCTCTTCCGATGCCGCTCCCAAATAACTCTGGGCGGGATGGATGATCTCGAAGACATCACCGGGGGTGACGCCATCGCTGCGGCCCTTGTCGATGAAGAAGTACTGCTGCGCGCCGGCGATGGGATGCGGATCGCGCCCCTCCAGCAGCTTCGCGGTCATTCCCTTCTCAACGGGCGTGGGCCGCACCTGACCAGGGTCACGGAATGGCTCGAGCGGCATCGCCAGGTGACCGTCGTGAATGCGGCCGTACTGGGCGACGATTTCCGCGAGCACCTGCTGATTTTCGATCGACGTGACGCGCGCGATACCGAGCGGGACGACGACGTCGCCCCACCGGCCGAACTCCAGCGTCCGATCGACGCGGGCCACCAGCAGCGAATCGCCGACATGATACGATGCGTTCCGCGGCGGCTTGATCGCGATCTCTTCGAACGTCGTAGCGGTAGTGCGGTCGGTGAGACGGGGAATCGCCGGCGTGGCGGTCGCGCCCAGGACGCTGCCCCAGGGCAGCCGCTCCTCTTCGCTCAGGAAACCGGCGGCGTAGAACTCGCCCGCGCGGAGCGGATGGTAGGGCTGGTGCGTGTAGGCACGCAGCACGTCCTGCACCACCTGCTGATTCGTGCGGCGGCGATCAAAAATCGTCTCGTTGCTCTCGGTAACGGCGGTCGGCGGCGGCGCCTCGACGAGCAGCAGCGCAGTGTCCGCCGGAATCGTATCGATGGGCATCGTATCGAGCGGCACGACCGCCGCGATCGTGTCGCCCGGAGCGGCACGGACGGTGTCGGCAGCCGCCACTGTGGTGTCGGGACGTGCCGCGACCGTGTCCCCACCCTGCGCGACCGTCACCATCTCCGAGAGATTCAAGACCTCACCGGGATAGATCCAGTGCGGGTCTTCGATGACGGCGGTATTGAGGCGGTAGATCTCCGGCCATAGGAGCGGATCGTTGAAATACATCTGGGCGATGGACCAGAGGGTCTCACCGCGCGAAACGGTATGACTGGAGGGGACCTGTCCCTGAAAAGCGGCGGCCGCTTGCGTGGTGTCCTGCTGTTGAACCGCTTGCGTTGTGTCCTGCGCCGGCAGGACGCGCCACATCAGCGGCAACGCCGCCAGGGCCAGTAGTACGGCGCGGTTAGAACGGCAGATCGTCGTCCTCCTCATCCAGCGCCTCCGGGAACGCGTCGAGCGATTCTGGGGCTTTGCCGCCTGCCTCCGCGGCCCCCTTCGCAGCGGCTCCCGCTCCGGCGCCTACCGGGGCGGCTCCGCCTCTAGACCCCAGCATGATCAACTCACGGGCGATGATCTCGGTGACGTAGCGCGTCTGTTTTTCGCGATCTTCCCACGTCCGGTATTCGATGCGGCCCTCGATATAGACCTTGTCGCCCTTCTTCAGGTACTTCTCGGCGACATCCGCCAGGCCGCTCCCGGACCCCTTGTTATTCCAGCAGATAACCCTATGCCACTCCGTCTTTTCCTGCTTCTCCCCACCATTGCCGCTCCACTGCCGACTGGTTGCCACCGAAAGGGTGGCCACCCGGGAGCCGTTGTTGGTGCTGCGCACCTCGGGATCGGCACCCAGGTTCCCGATCAAGATGACTTTATTGAGACTGCGGCTCACAACAACCTCCAGCGATCAGCGGGTGTGGTCCAAGGGTGCCCAACACTATATAAGTCGCAAGTCGTTCTGTCAATCAAAGATACGCCACTTGTACCAAAGTTATGCATCAAGTCTCAGGACAATGGCGTCCTCCACCGGTCGGCGGTAATACTGCTTCCGGCGACCCACTTCTTTGAAGCCGTGCGCAGCATAGAGCGCCCGCGCGGGGGCGTTCGACTCGCGAACCTCCAGGTAGACCTGTCGTACACCCCGGTCGCTCAGTGCGTCCAGCATCTGTTGCACCAGGGCTCGTCCCAACCCGGCACGCCGGGTCGCTGGGGCGACCGCAAGGTTCAGGATCTCACCTTCGTCGGCGGCGTCGAGCGCGACGACGTAGCCAACGATCCGCTCCCCATCGGCCTCCGCCACGAGGAACGACGCGAAACTCACGCAGTCACGGAAATCCTGCGCGGACCACGGATCGCTGAACACCTCCTGCTCGATCGCGCGAACAGCGACGACGTCGCTGAGCTTAGCGGGGCGAATGTGGAAGGGGGCGGCCGTGGCGTATCTCCCATTTCACCTGGGCTTCGGCGGGCCGGCCATAGACCGGCTCGGCTGACGCGGGATCGCGGAGGTCGCGCCGAGCACCATCGCGCGACGCCAGCGTAAGGAACGATCCCGCAATGGGCGGCACCTTCTCCAGCGTCACCGGCGGACGACCAACCCAGTTCGTGATTTCGTCCTCGTACAGATCGATCCCTTCGCCTACTACCAGGACCGGCCGAACGGGAGCGCTCCGTGCGAGCTCCGAGACGGTGTACAGACCTGGAGGGATGATCGTCTCGACTCGACCGGCGGGAAACGAGTAGATCGCGCCAAACACCTGCCCGCGCAGCGCGTCATAGCATGCGGCGACAGGACTCGTCGTTTCCGCGCCCATTGCGGCGGCTCCGAGCAACGATGGGATGGCGACGAGAGGAATCTCACGCTCGTGCGCAAGACCCTTCGCTGCTGCCCAACCGATCCGCAGTCCGGTGAAGCTTCCCGGTCCGTCGCCGACGATGATTCCCGTAATGTGCTCGAGCGAGACTCCAGCCCTTTCCAGCACATGCTCGATCACCAGCAGAATCTGCGCAGCGTGTTGGCGTGCTCCCACCATGCGGGACAGGACCGCGCTCTCGGCGTTGCCCACAGCCACGCTGGCGAACTCGGTCGCCGTGTCGATCGCGAGCCACATCTCATTCTTCAAGCACGCGACTCCCGGGATCTGAATCGTACGACAGCCGGAAATGCCGATCGAGCGGCGGAGCCCAGGCCCCCGCGCGCTCGGGCCATTCGATGAGAATGATGGCCGGCTCGCGCGTCATGTCGTCAAAACCGAGGTCGCGCGCCTCATCGGGATGACGCAACCGGTAGCAATCGACGTGGTAGACGGGTGTCTGGCCGGCGGCGTCGTAATGATGGACGAGCGCATAGGTGGGGCTGGTGGCCCGCGCCGTCGCGCCCAGGCCGCGGCAGATGGCCTGGACGAGCGTCGTCTTCCCGGTCCCCAGCTCCCCCGACAGCCCGACTACGGCTGGGGCGCGGAGCTGAGCGCCGAGGTCCTCACCGAACCGGCTGAGCTCGCTCGCGGAGAGGCGCATCGGCAGCCTTGAGCTCCAGGAGCTGATCGCGCAGCACCGCCGCCAGCTCGAAATCGAGCTCCTCGGCGGCGGCCTGCATCTGCTGCTCCAGCAGGCGGATCAGCGTGTCGCGCTCCGTGGCGTCGGCGGGGCGGCGGACCGGCACCGTGCCCGGTTTTGGGGCGCGCGCGTCGGCGACGCGAGTGACGAAGCGAATGTCGCCCACCGATTTTACGATGGATCGCGGCGTGATGCCGTGCTCGACGTTGTACGCCACCTGGGTTACGCGGCGCCGGTCCATCTCCCTCAGCGCGCGCTCCATGGAGCCGGTGACGCGATCAGCATACAGAATTGCCCTGCCGTTCAGATGGCGCGCCGCGCGTCCCACGGTCTGGATCAGTGAGCGATCCGAGCGCAGGAAGCCTTCCTGGTCGGCATCGAGGATCGCGACGAGCGAGACCTCCGGCAGGTCCAGGCCCTCACGGAGCAGGTTGATGCCCACCAACACATCGAACTCGCCGAGCCGGAGTCCCCGGATGATCTCGACGCGCTCGATCGCGTCGATTTCCGAGTGCAGGTAGCGCACCCGCACGCCATGCTGCTGCAGGTAGTCGGTCAGGTCTTCGGCCATGCGCTTGGTGAGGGTGGTGACCAGCACGCGCTCGCTCTTCTTCTCGCGCAGGCGGATTTCGCTGAGCAGATCGTCCACCTGCCCCGCGACTGGCCGAATCTCCACGGTGGGATCCACGAGGCCCGTCGGCCTGATGATCTGCTCGACGATAACCCCGCCTGACAGCGTCAGCTCGTCTTGCCCCGGTGTCGCCGAGACGAACACCATGCGGGGCACGAGCCCCATGAACTCGTCGAAGCGCAGCGGGCGGTTGTCGAGCGCCGAGGGAAGCCGGAAACCGTAGTCCACGAGCGTCTGCTTGCGCGACCGGTCGCCCTCGTACATGGCGCCGAGCTGCGGCAGCGTCTGGTGCGACTCGTCGATGATGCAGAGATAGTCGTCGGGAAAATAATCGAGCAGGCACGCCGGCCGCTCGCCCGGCTGCCGGCCGCTGAAGAGCCGCGAATAGTTCTCGATCCCGGCACACCGTCCCACCTCCATCAGCATGTCGATATCGAAGTGCGTGCGGGACTCGAGGCGCTGTGCTTCGAGCAGCTTGTTCTGGGCCCGCAGGTCGGCCAGCCGCTCGGCCAGCTCGGCGCGAATCCGCGATACCGCGCGCTCGATGGTGGCGCGCTGGGTGACGAAGTGCGTCGCCGGATAGATCGCGGATTTGTCCATCTGCCTGATGACATTGCCGGTGAGCGGATCGATCTCCGCGATCCGCTCGATCTCATCCCCCCAGAACTCGATGCGAACCGCCTGCTCGTCGTAGGCCGGAAACACCTCGACCGTGTCGCCGCGCACGCGGAACGTGCCGCGCTCGAACCCGACGTCGTTCCGCTGATACTGCACCGCGACCAGGTCGGCGAGCAGCGCGTCTCTCCCCCGCCGTTCCCCCTTCTCTGCCGTCACCAGCAGCTCACGATAGAGCTCGGGATCACCCAGGCCGTAAATCGCCGAGACGCTCGCGACGATGATGACGTCGTCGCGCTCCATCAGGCTCGAGGTCGCGCGCAGCCGCAGGCGCTCGATGTCGTCGTTGATCGACGAGTCCTTCGCGATGTACGTGTCGGTCGACGGTACGTACGCCTCGGGCTGGTAGTAGTCGTAGTAGGAGATGAAGAACTCGACCGCGTTGCCCGGGAAGAACGTCTTCAGCTCACCGTAGAGCTGCGCCGCGAGCGTCTTGTTGTGCGACAACACCAGGGTCGGCCTGCCGAAGTCACGGACGACGTGGGCCATCGTCATCGTCTTCCCCGACCCCGTCACACCGAGCAGCGTCTGGTACTTGTCGCCACGCCGCAGCCCGGCGGACAGCTCGCGAATGGCGCGCGGCTGATCGCCCGCGGGCGGCGGGGCGTTGCCAAGCTCAAAAGGCATAGGAAGGAAAGTTAACCGACGACGACTTCAGCGGGACCGCTCGAGTCCCGCCGCGCGATTTCCGTCACACCCTTCACCTTGCGCACCGCCTTCAGCACCTTGTGCAGATGGGTCTGATTCTCCACCTCGACGAGGATCGACCCGAAGACGATGCCGTCCTTGGACGCGAGCTCGGCGCTGCGGATGTTGGTGCCGGTGCCGCTGATCGCCTCGCAGATGTCCGCGTAGAGGCCGCGGCGGTCTTCGCCGCTCACGGCGAGCCGCACCTCGAACGTCTGCCCCTCCACCTCCCGCCAATCGATCTCGACCCGGCGTTCCGCCTCGGCCGACAGGGTGAGGAGGTTCGGGCAGTCGGTGCGGTGGATGGAGATGCCGCGCCCCTGGGTCACGTAGCCAACGACGGGATCTCCGGGCACCGGCTGGCAGCACTGGGCGTAGCGGACCATGAGTCCTTCAACGCCATGAATCTTGATGCCACGGCCCAGCCGCAGCCGCTCGATGACGCGGCCCAACGCCCCCGGCTTGGCGGGGGGGGGCTGGTTCTCCTCGCTGGGCAGGTCGGGGTAGAGCGCCTTGATGACCTGACCGAGCTGCACGTCGCCCCGCCCGATCGACGCTTCGACCTGTTCCGCGACGCCGAGGGACAGCGTCTCCGCAGCCTGCGCCAGCTGCTCGTCGGTCGGCGGGTCGAGACGTCGCCGCCGCACTTCGCGGGCCAGAATCTCGCGACCGAGCGACACGCTGCGCTCCTGCTCCTCCTGCTTGATCCATTGCCGGATCTTCTGCCGCGCCCGCCCCGTCTGCACGTGCGCCAACCAATCCCGTGAGGGCTTGGCCTGCGTGCTGGTCAGCACTTCGATCGTGTCACCGTTGCGCAGCGGCCGGTGCAGCGGCGCGATCCGGCCGTTCACCCGAGCGCCGTTGCAATGCTGGCCGACTTCGGTGTGCACCATGAACGCGAAATCGATCGGCGTGGCGCCCTTGGGCAGGCGCTTGACGTCGCCGCGCGGCGTAAAGACGAAGATCTCGTCCTGATAGAGGTCGATCTTGAGAAACTCGAGGAACTCCTCAGGGGTGTGCGCGTCCTGTTGCAGCTCGATGAGCTGCCGGAACCACGAGAGGTGGTGATCGAGCTCGTCGGCGCTCTTGCCGTTCTCTTTGTACAGCCAGTGCGCCGCGATACCGTACTCGGCGGTGCGGTGCATGTCACGCGTGCGGATCTGGATCTCGTAGAGCTGGCCGCCGGGCCCGAAGACGGTCGTGTGGAGCGACTGATACCCGTTGGACTTGGGGCTCGCGATGTAGTCCTTGATCCGCTCCTGCAACGGCGTCCAGGTGTGGTGGATGATGCCCAGTACGTGGTAGCAGTCGGTAATGCTGTTGACGAGAACGCGGACGGCCAGGAGATCGTAGATCTCCTCGAACGGCTTGCCGCGCTTCTTCATCTTCTTGAAGATCGACCAGAGATTCTTGGGCCGGCCGACGATCTCCCAGCCGACGATCCCGGCACGCCGCAGCTCGTCCGACAGCGGCGCGCGCATCCGCTCGATGGTGCGGTCGCGCTCCACCCGGCGCGATTTCACATGGCGTGCGAGCTGCTTGTAGTCGTCCGGCTCGAGATACTTGAACGCGAGGTCCTCGAGCTCCGCTTTCACGCCGGCCATGCCGAAGCGGTGCGCGAGCGGCGCGTACAGCTCGCGCGTCTCGAGCGCGATGCGCTTGCGCTTCTCCGGCGGCAAGGGATCGAGCGTGCGCATGTTGTGCAGCCGGTCGGCGAGCTTGATGATGATCACGCGCGCGTCGCGCGCGACCGACATCAGCAGCTTGCGGTAGTTCTCGGCCTGTTCTTCGGCGGTGGAGCGGAAGTTGAGCGCGCGAATCTTCGTGAGGCCGTCAACCAGGTCGGCGACTTCGTTGCCGAAATCCCGACGCAGGTGCTCGAGCGTGACATCGGAGTCTTCGACCACGTCGTGGAGCAACGCCGCGGCGATCGTCGTCGTGTCCATCTGCTGCTCGGCGAGAATCGTCGCGACGGCGACGCTGTGGGACACGAAGTCGTCGCCCGACAGGCGCTTCTGTCCCTGATGGGCCTGCGCGCTGATGCGGTAGGCGCGCGACAGCACCTCGAGGTCGAGACGGTCGTGCTGGGCCGCTACGGCCTTCGCCAGCTCCGGCGCGAGGATCGGCGCCGTACTCGTCACAGTAGTCCTGCTTCCGCGAAACTCACGTACCGCTCTCCCCCACCAATCACCACGTGATCGTACACGGGCATGTCGAGCACGCGCCCCGCGTCCACCAGCTGGCGCGTCACCGCCCGATCGTCCGCCGAGGGCGTGGGATCGCCACTCGGATGATTGTGCACGACGATGATGCCCGCCGCCGCCTCGGCGATCGCCGCCCGAAACACTTCCCGCGGATGCACCAGGGAGCTGTTCAGGATGCCCCGCGTAATCAGTAGATCGGCCAGAATCTGACTCTGGCTCCCCAAGGCGAGGACGTGGAACTCCTCGACCGCAAGGTCCCGCAAGCGCAGCCCGTAGTAGCGCTGCACGTCGGCGGGACCTCTAACCCGCTCGGGGGGCGGCTCCGCCTCCGCCTCGATCCGCCGACCCAGCTCGATGGCAGCCGCCACGCGAGCCGCTTTCGCCCGTCCGACGCCGGGAAGCCGCGCCAATTCCGCCCACGGCCGGGTGGCAAGCTGCCTGAGCGAGCCGTCGCCTCGCGCCAGGACTGCACCCGCCACGGCGAGGGCATCCTGCCCGCGTGTCCCCGTCCCAAGGAGAATGGCCAGAAGCTCTTGCGTCGTCAACGCGCCCGCGCCGACGGCCCAGAAACGCTCGCGCGGCCGGTCGCAGTCGAGGTGCTCGGAAAGACGCAGCGGCATGGGCAACACTAGGGAAAGGGCACCAGTCCGGCATAAGCAGAATTACGCGACCCGGCACCTAACGGCCGGTCAGTTCCGGAGCGACATTGTGGTGCCACCCCGTGCCTTGCTCATCCATCCACGAGGCGACGCTATCCGCGCCGTAGACCCCCAACCTCGTGGAGAGATCATGCGTGCTAGATCCGCAGTGCTTGCTGCCACCCTCGCCGTCCTCGCGGCGTGTACAGACCATGCCCCCGCACCTACTGGCTTCGACCTGTCGGCATCGCGCAGTGGCTTGCCGTTCACCGTAGGTCTCGCGAGCCCGGCTTGGCAGGCGAGGGCGGCCACCCTTGTCACGCAGGCCAGCCTCTCGCCCGTTGTGGCAACGCGCACGTATTCCGAGGTTGGCGTCGCGCAGTATCTGGCCGTGCAGCAAGCGGACGCCGCCGTGGGGAACAACGGGCGGAGCCAGCTCGAAGCCGAGCGCGGCGCCGTTGCGGGCGCGTCCGCCGTCGTGTTGACCTATCTCTTCCCCGGCGCGGCTCAGACGCTCGAGGATCTGGTCACTACGCAGGCGAACGCCGGGCCCGGAGAGCCGCACCCTGATTTCGCACGCGGTGAGGCGATCGGTCGCGCGGTAGGCGCCGCGATCGTTGCGAGAGCGAGAGCTGACGGCTTCGACAGACCCTTCACCGGCACCATTCCGACGGGTCCCGGGTTCTGGGTCAGCAATACGAGCCCCGCGACGGTCGCTGGCGGGAATCTGCCGGGGGTGACGCCCTGGTTCCTGACCTCCGCGAGCCAGTTCCGACCGGGGCCACCGCCGGCGTTTGGGTCTGCGGCGTTCCTGGCGGCGCTCGCCGAAATCCGGCAGATCTCCGACACGCGCACAGCAGATCAAACGCGAATCGCGACGTTCTGGGCGCTGAGCAACGGTACGCCGACCACGGCCGGGTTCTGGATCCAGGTCGGCACCGACGGCATCAATGCCCACGCCCTGTCTGAGCGGGAGGCCACGCATCTGTACGCGTTGCTCAGCGCGACGATGTTCGACGCGCAGATCGGTTGCTGGGACGCGAAGGAGACCTACTGGTTCATTCGGCCGTGGCAGGCGGACCCGCTGATCACCGTCGTGGCCGCGGTCGGAAAGCCCAACCACCCATCCTATATCTCGGGCCACAGCTGCCTCTCCTCATCGGGCGCCGAAGTGCTGAGCACGTTCTTTCCCGATGATCGCGATCGGCTGAGCGCGATGGTCACAGAGGCGGGGCTGTCGCGGATGTACGGCGGCATCCATTACCGGTTCGACATCGAGGCCGGACAGGTGCTGGGACGCAATGTCGCGCGCTTTGCGATCGCGGCGGACGCATCGGGCAATTCGGTGTTGACGCCGCAGTAGCGACGGGGTTCACGCAACGACTGGGGGCACGGCATGACCGTGCCCCTTATCGCAACCCCATGCGAAGCCGGAGATCCTGGAACCGCGGGTCAGCCCGGAGCAGATCGTATTCCGGCACACAGTTCATCATTGCCAAGTTTACGTCCTGCTCGGCGAACGCTCGCCGGAGCCAAGCCATGGACGCCTGTACGCCTCACCCACGTGGGCGTTCTACATTGGGCTCGTCGGACCAAACGGCGTGCACGCCGGATTGATGAGTCGGGGAATGTTGGGGCGGGACGAGGTGGGACGCTTCGCCCGGTGCCTGGGACCGGTAGTCCGGTTCGACGAGCACGATGACGTCTTCTTGCTCGCGCTCGGCGACACGCTCTACTCCTCCGACTCCTCCGCCTACTCGCGTAACGTCAGTCGGCTCAACCAGGGTGGCGCCGCGATGCTCGACCTGCTCGTCAGTCTGTCGAATGGTGATTC
>Ga0193723_1000046_pt1 | contig 34179 bp, 26 predicted proteins | sample H2m2metaG_FD_143042 | JGI IMG/M metagenome (GOLD analysis project Ga0193723, IMG submission 143042) | Soil microbial communities from a riparian zone of the East river system, Colorado, United States - H2m2 | ecosystem: Environmental > Terrestrial > Soil > Riparian zone | place: USA: East River...
ATATTTCCCCTCCATGCCGCCGCCCCGGTTCGCGAATCTCACCGTCCTGGCTCACCCTCTCATCCAACACAAGCTTTCCATTCTCCGGGACAAGGACACCAGCACCCGGGACTTCAAGCAACTGGTCAGCGAGATCGCGACACTGATGGCCTACGAGGTGACCAAGGACCTTCCTACGGCCCCGGTCGAGATCGAGACCCCGCTGGAGCGCACCACCGGCCGGCAAGTCTCCGGCAAGAAGCTGACCCTGGTACCGATCCTCCGGGCCGGACTCGGCATGGTGGATGGCATCACCCAGCTCATCCCCTCCGCCCGAGTGGGTCACATCGGGCTCTATCGCAACCATGAGACGCTGGAGCCGGTGGATTACTACTTCAAGATCCCATCCGACGAAGTCGAGCGCGACTTTTTCATTCTGGATCCCATGCTCGCCACCGGGGGCTCCGCCGTCGCCGCGGTGAGCGCCCTCAAGAAGGCGGGGGCCAAGCGGATTCGTTTCCTGTCCCTGGTGGTGGCACCCGAAGGCGTGGCCCGCATGCTCGAGGCCCATCCCGACGTGCCGATCTTCGCGGCCGCCCTCGATCGCGAGCTCAACAAGGTCGGCTACATCCTGCCGGGACTCGGGGATGCGGGCGACAGATTGTTTGGGACGAGGTGAAAAGCGTGAAAGAGCAACCGTGAGCGTGGTACGACTCACCTTCTGGGGCGCGGCCGGCCAGGTCACCGGCTCCATGCATCTCCTCGAGGCCGCCGGAGCCCGCATTCTCCTGGATGCCGGACTGTTCCAAGGGCGGCGTTCGGAAGCCCACGCCCTGAACGCGAAGCTTCCCTTCGACGCCCGGCGCATCGATGGCGTCGTGTTGAGTCATGCTCACATCGACCACTCCGGGCGCCTGCCTCTCCTGGTCAAGGAGGGTTTTCATGGCCCGGTGTACGCGACCTCCGCCACCCGCGACCTCAGCGCGGTCATGCTGGCCGACGCCGCACACATTCAGGAGAAGGACTACGAGTTCCTTCGACGTCACGGCAAAGCCGCGCCGGAGAGCGAGCCGCTCTATACCCTACGCGACGCGCTCGCGGTGCAGGATCTCATGCACGGCGTGCCCTATCGGCGGGTCTTCTACCTCCGCAAGCACCTGGCACTCGAGTTCCTGGAGGCCGGTCACATCCTCGGCTCGGCCACGGTCGACCTTCGAGTGACCGAAGGCGGCAGTCACCGCCTGGTGTACTCCGGGGACATCGGCCGAAGCGGACTCCCGATCGTTCGGGACCCCGACCCTCCCTCGGGGCCGATCGACACCCTGGTCATCGAAGCGACGTACGCCGACCGGCAACACCAGTCGTTCGCCGACACGGAGGCCCGCCTGGGCGAGGCGGTTCGTCGCACCGCGGCCCGCGGCGGCAAGCTGTTGATACCGGCGTTCGCGGTGGGCCGGGCCCAGGAGCTGATCTACAGCCTGCATCGGCTCTTTCGGGCGAACCGGATTCCCTCGATCCCGATCTACGTCGACAGCCCGCTCGCGATCGACATCACCACGGTGTTCCTCATGCACCCGGAAGTCTTCGACCGGCGGGAAGAGCTGATCGAGGCCACCAGCGAGCTGTTCGACTTCCCGCTGCTCCGCTACGTGCGCGAGGTCTCCGACTCCAAGGCGCTCAACTCCGCAGACGGGCCGGCGGTGATCATCGCCGCGTCCGGCATGGCCGAGTCGGGCCGCATTCTCCATCATTTGGCGCACGGCATCGGCGATGAGCGGAATCTGATCCTCTTCGTCGGGTTCCAGGCGGAGCACACCCTGGGACGGCGGATCGAGAGCGGTCAGGATGTAGTCCGTATTCTGGGCCAGGAATACCAGCGGAGAGCCGAAGTGGAGACCATCGGGGGGTACTCAGCCCACGCCGACCGCGACGAGCTTCGGGCCTGGGTCCGCCGGCTCGGCGGGCCCATCCGCCGGGCCTTTGTGGTGCACGGTGAGCCTGCGTCCCTCGAGGCCATGGCCGCAATCCTCCGCGAGGAGGGGGTCGGTGACGTCCATGTGCCCCGTCACGGGGAGTCGTTCGATCTCTAAGGGGAGGGATCCGGTGGCTCGACCTCTCCTCCGGCGACTGAGCCGAGCCTTCGGTCTGATCCTCCTGGCCGCCGTCTCCATTTACACTGTGGCGCTGGTGACGGTCCTGGTGGTCAGTCAGCAAGATCAGCGGCGGGCGGTCGACGCGATCGTGGTGCTCGGGGCCGCCCAGTACAACGGGCGGCCCTCCCCGGTGCTCCGGGCCAGACTGGACCACGCGCTCCGTCTATACAATGAAGGGTACGCTCCCCGGATCGTGGTCACCGGTGGCGTGGGCCGGGGCGACACGACCAGTGAAGCAATCGTGGGACGGCATTACCTCCTGGCGCGCGATGTCGTGCCGGGGGATGTCGTCGTCCAGCCGCAGGGGCGCTCCACCCAGGCTTCGATGACGGCAGTTGCCGACTGGCTGGAAGCGGAGGGGCTGCACAGTGTGCTCCTGGTGAGCGATCCCTTTCATATGTATCGGCTTCGCCTGGAGGCGCGGCGAACCAATCTTGAAGCCTACACCTCCCCCACCGAGAGCAGTCCGATCTCGGATAATCCCGTGGTCGAGCTGCGCTATCTTGCCGCGGAGGGGTTCAAGATTCCCGTTGCCTGGGTCCGGGCGACACTGTCTCCGTTCACCTCTCACCCCCACGTCCCATGACGCTCGTCTCCTCGGAACGATTGTACAACGGCCGGGTGATCAACCTGGACCGGGATACGGTGCGTTTCCCCGATGGGTCCACCGGCGAGCTGGAGATGGTCCGGCATCCGGGCGCGTCCGCGGTCGTTCCATTTCTGGATGAGCCTCGCGGGGCAGATCCCCGGATTCACCTCATTCGCCAATTCCGCCACGCGGCCAATGGCCCCATCTGGGAGATCCCGGCCGGGCGGCTCGATCCTGGAGAGACCCCGGCCACCTGCGCCCAGCGCGAGCTCGAGGAAGAGATCGGCCTGACCGCCGATGTGCTGGCCCGGCTGATCACGATCTACACCACCCCCGGCTTCACCGACGAGAAGATCCACGTGTTCCTGGCCCACGAGCTGAGGAAGGGGGTGCACCGGCGGGAGCCGGACGAGTTCATGGAAGTGCACACCCGGCGCTGGTCCGAGGTCATGGGCATGGTGCGGACGGGTGAGATCCAGGACGGGAAAACGCTGGCGGCGTTGCTCTACATCCAGTGCTTCAGACGCTGAGGCCGGTCTGGCCGCGGCTTACCTCACCCTCTCGGCAGCGATACGTTTCTCCCATGCCCGCACATTCGATGGATGCGTTGTTTCGATCCCTGAACAAGGGCGAAGTGGCGCCGGTGTACTATTTGCACGGACACGAGGACGTCCTCAAGGACGAGGCGGTCGGGATGATTCTCGACCGGACGCTCGATCCCGCTCTGCGAGACTTCAACTTCGACCAGCGATCGGCGGCCCAGCTGGACCCGGAAGAGATCCACTCCCTGTGTAACACGCTGCCGATGCTGGCGGAGCGACGGGTCGTCGTGCTTCGCGACGTGGAGGGCTGGAAGCGGAAGACGAAGGGAAGAGCCGAGTTCCTCCGCTATCTGGAGCGGCCCAGCCGGGAGACGGTCGTGGTCCTGGTCCAGGGATCTGGAGAGGACGCCGAGGACAAGGAACTGTCCCGCGGCGCGTACACTGTGAGGTTCGACCCCCTCCCTGCCGAGCGGGCGGAGAAATGGGCGTTGCGGCGGGCGGACCAGCTCGGCCTGACGCTGGACCCCGCGGCAGTCCGCCATCTGGTGCGTTCCGTCGGATCCGATCTCGGTGCGCTCCAATCGGAGCTCGCCAAGCTTGCCTCACTGCCCTCGGGCGAGACGCTGACTCCCGAGCGAGTCGGCGAGCTGGTCGGAATCCGCCACGGCGAGACCCAGTGGGACTGGCGTGAGGCCGTGTTGAACGGAGAGACTGGGCGCGCCGTCGCCGTTCTGTTGACGGTGCTGGGGCAGCCGGGTGTGTCGGGGGTCAGGCTGGTGACGCAGCTCGGCACCGCCCTCGTGGGCCTCGGCATTACCCGCACACTCTACGACAAGGGCCTTCGCGGACCCCGGCTGGAGGAAGCGGTGGTCAAGGTCCTGTTCCAGAACCAGCCACGCGGTCTCCTGGGATACAAGGATGAGGCGGCGAGCTGGGCCCGGTGCGCGCCTCAATGGCCGGTCTCCCGCATCCGGGCCGCGCTCCGAGCCGCCCGCACCACCGACGAGTCGCTCAAGAACACCACGGTATCGGACGAGCGCGGGCTCCTCACCGATTTGGTGCTACAGGTGACGGTTCGAAAGGACGGGAATGACGGGAATGACGGGAAGAGCGGGAAGGACGCGATGAAAGACCAATCGCAATCTGGTCGGGTTCCTCGGTTCGCGGCACGGGCGATGTGCATCCTGTCCGCCTTTTCCGCCCTTTCCTCCTTTCCCGTCCTTCCCGTCCTTCCCGTCCTTCCCGTCCACGCTCAGACTGACCCCCGTCTGGTCGACGTCATCCGCGACGCTCAGCAAGGCCAGGGCGACTCCGCCCGGATCAAGGTGGAGCGACTGCTGGCGACCACTCCTCCAAGCGATACGCTGTATCCCCAGATCCTCTACACTCAGGCCATGGTAGCGACCGATGCGGCCGGGATGCGCCGCCAGCTTCAGCGGGTTGCGGTCGAACACTCCTCCAGCAGCTGGGCCGACGACGCGCTCCTCCGCCTGGTGCAGCTCGATTACGCCAGTGGCAATCTGGATGGAGCCGCCCGCAACCTGGAGCGCCTCCGGCGCGACTACCCGGGCAGCACGCTCCTGCCCCAGACGTCCTACTGGGCTGCGCGCACCTACTTCGATCAGAAAAACCCGGCGCTGGCGTGTCGCTGGCTCGCGGACGGCCTGGCCGCCTCGCGGGGCAACGTCGAGCTGGAGAATCAGCTCGGCTACCTGAACCAGCGCTGCCCCCAGTTGGCAATCGATTCGGCCCCGCGGGCTCCGGCTGACTCGCCTACGACCGTGGCCGGCGCTCCGCGAGATACCATATTCGCGCGCCGGGACAGCACCCCGACGATGACCCCGATGTCGCCCCCGAAGCCGATTCGGCCGGACACCACGAGCCGAGCGCCAACGGCGCGGCCGGCCCCAACGCTGCCCTCGGGCGGGCGCTTCAGGGTTCAGATCACCGCGGTGGGTACTGCTGCCGCTGCCGACGCGATTACTAGGAAGCTCAGCGCACGCGGGCTCGCGGCAGTGACCGTGCAGGAAGGTGGACTATATAAAGTGCGGGTGGGGAACTATGCGAGCCGGGCGGAGGCACTGGCCGCAGTACCGAAGATCAAGGCCAAGCTCGGGGGCAGCCCATTCGTGGTCGCGGAGCCCTAGCGGCGGCCGCGCCAGGCGGCATCGTTCTCTTCTTGCTGGCGGCTTGTAGCTCGAGGCCGGCGTCCCCACCTCCGGTCGCTCCCGACCAACGAGACGAATGCCGTCTCTCCGGGGACTCGGCTGCCTCCCTGGACACCTTCACCGTTGCCTTGACGGACTCGGTGGATTGGGCGCGAGTATCTTCCCCCGCCAACGACAGCGAACGGCTCCTCTTCCGCCAGCTCTTCGAGACGCTGGTTCGGATCGACTGTCGGGGGGAGATCCGCCCGGGGATTGCGGATGGATGGAGCGGCGACAGCACCGGCCGCATCTGGACCTTCACCTTTCCTGGGCCCGGTGAGTTCACGGAACACCCACCGACAACGGCTGGCGCTGTTGCCTCGAGCTGGAAGGCTCGCGAGCCCGGCATCCAGGCCCTGGGAATCGACTCCGCGGTTGCCCTGGACGACCGCACGCTGCGGGTTACCCTGCGCGCAAGCCGGGACAGCGCCCCCCGTCTCTTTGCCGATCCGCTCCTCTCCGTGGGCCACCGCGTGGCTGTTGTGCACGACCCTTCGGGGCGAGTGGTCGTTCCCAACGATCCCCCCGTCGACTTCGAGCTGAGCCCGGCCGGCGATCCGCGCGACGCGCTCGACCGCGGTATTGATCTCGTCGTCACTCGCGACCCGGCCGTCGCCGAATATGTGGCGAGCCGACCGGAATTCGTGACCTTCCCGCTGCCCTGGAGCCGGACGTACGCTCTGCTGCAGTTTGCCGGCACTCAACCGATCAGCGGGATACCTGGGGCGGATTCCCTGCGTCGCTCGCTGGCCAGTGATGTGGTCGAGGCGGAGGCACGTCCGGCGCAGCCGCCCTTCTGGTGGAGTGGCGCTCAATCCTGCAGGGCGGATGTGCCGATGGGCGTGACCGGACCCACGTCACCACGCCTCGTCTATTCCCGAACCGATGAGATCGCCAGGGCACTGGCGGAGCGGATCGTCGCCCTATCCGGAAACACTCAGCTAAGAGCTGTGGGCCTCGGCGACATCGATTTTGCAACTGCGCTCCGGGACCGTCGGGAGCGGGGCTACATCGTGTTCTTGCCCCGTAATGTCGCCGCGCCCTGTCACGCGTCGGCCGCCTTGCCCACCGGCGGATGGCTCGAGCCGCTGATCGACACCCGGGCTCGCGCGATCGTGCGGCGTGGCGCTCCGCCGCTCTCCATCGATTGGGATGGCAGCATCAAGGTGGTCGGCAAGGAAGAGAGATCGAGGGGCTCACGGTGAGCTTTCGCACTCGTCTCTTTTTCGCGCTGGTCCTGGCCGTGTTGGTTCCGCTCGGAGCTCTAGCCTACGGCGTCCGGAGCGAGATGGAACGGCGGTTGACGAGCGAGTATGAGGGAAGAATCCGGTCACTGGTTTCGGTCATAGCCGCCGATCTCAATGGAGAGAGCCGGACAGTTGCTGCCCGGCTGAGAGCACTCGCCTCGGAGCTTGCCCGGAGCGATCGCTTCCGGCTCGCGGCTGTGCGGGGCGAGCCGTCATCGCGGCGCTACCTTCTCGACTACGCGGGCAACGCCATGAGCCTGTCCGGCCTTTCCCTGCTCCAGATCCAGGATAGCGCCGGACGAATTCTGAGCTCCGGCCATTTCCGGAACGAATTCGATCGGCTGCAGCCCGAGCTCCCTCGGATGCTGGCCGCGGCCGGCGGATTGGCGCTGGTGCGAACGCGAACTCCGGACACAACCATATTGGCCCTGGCCCGGGTCGACTCGTTCCAGGTGGGAGGTCGGCGGTTCACCCTTGTCGGTGGGAGCGAGGCCGAAGGCCGCCTGCTCGACCGCCTGGCACGAGATGGCGAGCTGACGGTGGCCCTGGTAACGCGGCCCGGCTGGCAGCCTGACACATCCCAGGGCGCACGCGTCCTCCGCGAGCTTCCGCTCCCCTTTCTCGACCTTCTGGCCCAGAACGTGAGAGTCGACACCGCTCGATTCGTCATCACCCAATCGTTCGGTACGGTCAGAGCATTGCGGCAGAGCGTGGACCGGTGGCTCATGATCGCGCTGGCGCTTACGGTGGCTGTGGCCCTGATCGGAGCAGCCTGGCTCTCCTCGCGAATCAGCCGGCCGCTCCGAGACCTGGCGCGGAAGACCTCGGAGATCAACCTCGACCGCCTGGACCAAAGCTTCGACAGCGATCGCCCCGACGAGATCGGTGCGCTCTCTCGCCTGCTCGGCGCCATGACCGACCGACTCCGGATCGGCTCCATCAGGCTGCGCGAGGTGGAGCGTCGGGCCGCCGTGGGCGACCTGGCTCGGCAGGTGAATCACGACATCAAGAACGGCCTCGCGCCGATCCGGAACGTCCTGCGGCACCTCTCCCAGGTCGGCCGCCAGGACCCTCAACTCCTCCCCGCGGTGTTCGAGGATCGGCGAAGCACGCTGGAGTCGAGCGTCGAGTACCTCGAGACCCTGGCGCGGAACTACGCCCGGTTGTCACCCGGACTGGAACGCCGGCCGTGCGACCTGAACGCCGTCGTGGATCAGATTCTGCGGAACACCACGAGCGATGGGGTGGAGATCCGGGCCCGGCTGAGCGAACGCCTCCCTCCCGTGCTGGGCGACAGCCTCATGTTGCGGCGCATCCTGGAGAATCTGATCGGAAACGCGGTCGATAGCCTGGCGGGGCGAAAAGGTGGGATGGTGACGGTCTCGACTGAAGAAACCGCGGACAGCATGCCGGATCGGGTCCGGATAACGGTGGCAGACACCGGGCCCGGAATGACCCGTGAGCAGCTGGAGCGAGCGTTCGACGACTTCTACACGACCAAGGCTGGGGGGACTGGCCTGGGTCTCTCGATCGTCCGGCGGCTCGTCATGGATCTGGATGGAGTACTTCGGATCGAGACCGAGCCCGGAGCCGGTACCCGCGTGGTCCTCGAGTTCCCCACCGCTTCCTCCCCTCCGGCGGCACCGGCACCATGACCGTCATACTCGTTGTGGATGATGTTCCCACCATGGCCGGCCAGTACGCCTATGACCTCGAGCGACTCGCGGGGTACGAGGTGCTCACGGCCGGCGACGGCAAGCGAGCCCTGGATCTTCTGGCCGGCTCCGTCGTCGACTGTATGATCCTCGACCTCGAGATGCCGGGCATGGATGGCTTCGAGGTCTTGCGAGCCCTGGAACGGCTGGGGAATGAAGTGCCGGTCATCGTCTACACCGGCACCGGCAATTACGAGCGCTGCATCCAGGCTGTCCGGCTCGGGGCGTACGGGTTCATCGATAAAGCCGAGCCGATGGAGCACGTCGTCCAGGAAGTCCAGGCGGCGATCGAGCGAAAGCGGCTCCGCGCCGAGGTGGCCGCTCTTCAGCGGAAGCTCGGGGCGGAGAGCTCCCTGGTCGGGTCGAGTCCCGCCATCACCCGGCTCCAGGAAGCCATCGCCCGGGTGGCGCCGATACCCAGTCCGGTTCTCATCATCGGGGAGAGTGGATCGGGCAAGGAGCTCGTTGCCCGTGATCTCCACCGCCTGGGGCCGTTCCCCAGCGGTCCGTTTGTGGCGATCAACAGCGCGGCTCTCCCCGAGCATCTGGTCGAGAGTGAGCTGTTCGGCCACGAACGAGGCGCCTTCACCGGTGCTGCAAACACCAGAAAAGGCGCGTTCGAGTCGGCGGATCGTGGCACCCTCTTTCTGGATGAGATCGGTGAGCTGCCGCTCCCCGCGCAAGCCAAGCTCCTCCGTGTGCTCGAGGAACGCCGGGTTACCCGGCTCGGCGCCAGCCGCTCGATTCCGGTCGAAGCCAGAGTCGTCGCGGCCACCAATCGAGACCTCGAGGCGGAGGTCACGGCCGGCCGGTTCCGCCAGGATCTGTACTACCGGATCAACGTGCACCTCGTGCGGGTGCCGCCCCTGCGCGACCGGATCTCCGATATTCCGCAGCTGGCGACCCGGTTTATTGCTGCTATCTGCGAGCGCTTCGGCATCCGGGTCAGAAAGCTCTCCGGCGATGCCCTCGATGTTCTGATGGGCTACGACTGGTCCCAGAACAACGTGCGGGAGCTGCGAAATGTGATCGAGCGAATGATCATCGCCGCCGACGGCGAGGTGCTCCGTCCCGAGCACGTGCCGTCCGATATCATGGACAGAAGCCGGGTGTCGCCGCGCATGGCCGACGGGGAACGGACCTTTCAGAGTCTCCGGCTGGAGGCCGAGCGGCAGATTGTCATCGCCGCTCTGGAGCGGAACGAGTGGCACATCACCCGTACCGCGGAAGAGCTCGGACTCGCCGATCATGCGAGTCTACTCAAGATCATGCGCCGCCTGGACCTGAAGCGGTGAATCGGACCGGCGAGCCCAGGGGACCGACTGCGTTCTGGTTCTTGCTGCCTGCGGAGAACCAGTGAGAATCATGTTTCTCTGTTGGTAAACCTTGACGCAGGCGGAGGACTTAGCCGGTGTGCTATTGACCAAAAATTTCCAACGGGATGCCTGAAGGGGACGTTGGAAGAGGAGCCAATCGGGAGTAGGAGCGATCCGTTCTCATCCGTGCTCATCCGTGGTAAGGCTTTTTCTATCTGCGTTCATCTGCGTTCATCTGCGGCCAATTTTTGCCTTACCCATTCAGGGGACTGAACAACGCCACCGGTCGTGTTCCTCTGGACACGAGAGCCGGTGGTCATCTGTGTCCAGTGAGACACTGAACCCGTCCCAGCCGTTTGTCGCCTTACTGCTAACTCCTTGTCTAATAACTGACTCCTGCAACGATCCGGCGGCTGATCCGGGTGGCCGGCGGCTTGCCTTTACCGGTGGCGTCCGCTGGTCCACTCACGGCGCCAAGCGCCACATCGTCAGGAGGAGATCCATGTCTCGCCCCACTGCCCTCACCGTCTTCGCCTTGTCCCTCATGGCCCTCGCCGCCGGATGCCGGGGCGCGGATCGGCCGAAGACCACGTCCGAGTCGGTCGGTGCTACGCCTATCGTCTCGGCAAGTTCATCGACGGAGTCCGCCGGCACCGGCTCGGTGGCAACCCCGGTTACGTACGAGTCCGCCGAAGGACTCTTCACCAAGGGGCGCTATTCCGAGGCAACCCAGCTCTTTACCGCGTACACCGAGAGCAACCCGGAGAATCCCTGGGGCTACTACATGCTCGGACTGTCTGCCTGGAAGTCAGGTGAGCCGGCGCGGGCGACAGAGGCGTTCGATCACGCGCTTCAGCTCGACCCGAGCCATCGGAAGAGCCTGTTCAACTCGAGCCGGGTCCTGCTCGAGATGGGTCAGTCCAAGCAGGCACTGGAGCGCATAGAGAAGGCGCTGGCCCTGGAGCCCATGTCCAACGAAGGGTTGCGGCTGCTCGGGCGCGCCAAGTACCAGCTCAGCGACGTGGACGGCGCGGTCGAGGCGTATCACCGCGCGCTCTCCCTCGATGAGCACGATGTCTGGGCGATGAACAACCTGGGCCTGATCTATATCGAACAGGGCCGGAGTGCCGATGCTCTCCCGGCGCTGGCCCGGGCCGTCGAGCTCAGAAGCAATTCTCCGGTGTTTCTGAACAATCTGGGCACGGCGCTCGAGCGGGCCGGCTACCCGGTCGCTGCCGCGAAGGAGTACGAGGCTGCCATTGCGGTAGACAGCAGCTATGCCAAGGCGTCGGCCAGCCTGGCCCGAGTCACCACTGCGGGACAGCAACCGGAGTCTGAGCCGGTGGATCTGGGAGTTTTCTCAACCAGGTTCCAGGCAGAGATCGAAGCCCGGCGGGGCTCGGCTGATTCGACCACCACGCCTGACTCCAGCGCGGTACCTGATTCCAGCACCGGCAGTATCGTAGGATTGAGCGACTCGAGCCGCGCATCGGTGGAGGCGGTGAGCGATACGTTGGAGGATTGTACCGGCGAGGACTGAACTTCCTTCAGCCTGGGTCCTCGGGAGGAGCTGCGTCGTCCAACACCCGGCGCAGCTCCTCTTCTTCTTCCGTGGTCAAGGGCCGAGCGCCAGGGGCCTGCGATTGGAGCAGCGCGCCCAGGAACACCCCGTAATCAACCTTCGCGCATACGGAGCACAGATCCCGGCTGTAGGACTTGCCGCCGACCTGCTGGGTCTGAAAGATCTCGGCCTCGCACTCACCACAACGTTGGCACAGCATGATGCCCCCTCAGTGCGCGATCACGGCTCGGGCCGTGGCAACCAGCGCGGTCAGCCCCTTCTCGGACTGCTCAGAATTCGCCTCGTTCGCCGTGTTCACTGCGAAGATGATTGCTTGGGAAGTGCGCGGGCTGATCACGAGAAGCGATCTGAACCCCGCTTGAAACCCGCTGTGCTCGACCAGCCCCTGAGGCACCAGGAAGAACGATAGCCCGACAGCGGAGCCATACGTGCTCGGTTGCGAAAGCTGCATGACCGGCTGCCACATCTCCTCGAGCGAGCTGCGCTTGAGGACCGTGTCAAAGATGCGCTTCGTTGTCGTATCACCGTGCGTGGCGTTGGTAAGAAAGGCGGCATACGTGACCAGATCGGTCAGGGGAGCATTCCATCCGCTATTCGGGATGGTGATGCCGGGATCGAAGTCCCGGCCATTGGCAACGACCGCCTCGACGCCCGAGCTGTCCCGCTGGAGCGTGTAGTTGTTCGAGCGCCACCGCGCCAAATGATACGGCGTGACCCCGAAATAGCTGCGGCTCAGCCCGAGCGGGGTCCAGATGTTCTTCTGGATGTAGCCCTCGTACGGGTCCCCAGTGAGCTGCTCGATGATCCGGGCCAGATAGATGAAGGCGGGGTTGCTGTAGCCGAACTTCGATCCGGGCCGGAATTCGATTTCCTGGTACGGCATCATCGACACCAGCTGCTCCCAGCGGGTGGGCTCGAACGGCTCCCAGGATTTCCCCGCCTTGTACGGCCAGGTCGGGTTTTGAAACCCAGCGGTGTGGGAGAGGAGCATGCGGATGGTGATCGCGTCCATGGAGCCGAACTGGTTGTGCACCTGGCGCAGCTCGGGGATGTAGCTCGTCACCTTGTCATCCAGGGTGAGGAGGCCCCGGTCGCGCAGCTGCATGATGGCGATGGCGGTGAGTGTCTTGGTAATGGAGGCCCAGTGGTAGATGGTGCGCTCATCGATTGGCTCGCGGCGGGCGCGATCGGCCAGACCGCGCTCATGGTGCGCGACCACCCGTCCGTCCTGCATGATCAGGGTGCTGGCTCCGACTACACTGTCCGCCATGGCGTAAGAGTCGAACGCCTGGACGAATGCCCGCCAATCTGCCGGCTCGCCTTTCGCCGGTTGGCGTTGCGCCTGCGCGGTGGCCGTGCTCAGGAGCAGTGACCAACAGACCACCGAAATGCATCGTTCCATGCCGGCCACCCTCATCAGCTAGCTTGCGGCCGGCCGAAGACGAATGATCCATACCCCAGGAGGAGCAGGCCGTAGATCGCGACACTCGACCAGCCGAAGCTGTTCACCAGGCCCCAGAACTGTGCCGTCAGCGAGACCACGAACCCCGCCAGGGACCCAAGGAACGAGCCGAGTACCACGCCGCGCCGGGTCGTTGGGTCGCTGACGTCGCGGATCAAATAGAAGACCAATCCAAGCTGGACCAGCGCGGAGCCGAAGAAGCGGGCCATGAGAACAACCGTTGGCTCCGCTGCCACTCCATACATCGCGAGGACTCTGGCCGGAGCGAAAAGGAAACCGATCCCGAACGCGAGCGCGAGGATGCCGGCGAGGCGAAGGAGCGTGCCGAGTCGCATGGATGTCTCCTTGGTGTTTCAGGGCATGGTCCTGGACGGGGACTGGTAGAGTATACGCCCTGCGGGCGTAGATTTCGAACGGGTGGGGAACCAGGGTCGTGGGCCGGGTGTTGCCTAACCGGTCGCAGCACCGACATCACTCGTCGAAGGAGAATCGCATCATGACCACCGCCCGACCGACCGCCGTCCCCGCCGCCGCGGCCGGTACCATCACGCTTGGCGGAGATCTCACCGTCAACCGCATGGGATTCGGAGCCATGCGCCTCACCGGCAAAGGGATCTGGGGTCCGCCGAAGAATCCCGAACAAGCTGTCCGCGTGTTGCAACGGGCCGTCGAGCTCGGGGTGAACTTCTTCGACACGGCGGACTCCTACGGGCCGCACGTCTCAGAGGAGCTCATCGCCGAGGCACTGTACCCCTACCCCGGTCTCGTCGTCGCCACCAAAGGTGGGTTCGACCGGCCCGGTCCCGATCGATGGGTCGAGAACGGCCGGCCCGAGAACCTGCGCGAGAAGCTGGAAGGCAGCCTCCGGCGACTTCGGGTCGAGCGGATCGACCTGTGGCAGCTTCATCGGATCGACCCCAAGGTCCCCGCCCGGGAGCAGTTCGAGGCGCTTCGGGAATTCCAGCGCGAGGGCCTCATCCGTCACATCGGGCTGTCGGAGGTGTCGGTGGACCAGATCGAGCAGGCCCGCAAGGTGGTGCCGATCGTCTCGGTCCAGAACCGCTACAACGTGACCGACCGGAAATGGGACGCAGAGGTGGACTACTGCGAGCGTGAGGGTCTCGCGTTCATCCCATGGTTCCCGCTGTCGGCGGGCACCCTGGAGGCTGAGGCGCTTCACCGGGTCGCAGAGCGCCACGGGGCAACGGTATATCAAGTCGCACTGGCCTGGCTGCTGGCGCGGTCGCCGGCGATGCTGGTCATTCCGGGAACGTCGTCCGTGGAGCACCTGGAGGAGAATGTGGCGGCGGCGGAGATCAGGCTGAGCAAGAAAGATATGAAGGAGCTGAAGAGCATCTAGACTGCAAAGGAAAGTGCCTAGGAGCGCGCCCGGTGTAAGCCGGGCGCGTTGCACATGAGCCCCAAGGGCGACTGTATATTGCCTCCATGTCCCTCACCAGTCGCGACAGCGCTGCGCCAACCCCGCCGATGCTCAAGCATTGGCGGGAGATGAAGGCCCTGCATCCTGACGCGATCCTCTTCTACCGGGTCGGCGACTTCTACGAGATGTTTCATGAAGACGCGGAGCTCGCCGCCCGGATTCTCGACATCACCCTGACCTCGCGGGGCGACGGCGCGCCACTCGCCGGCGTGCCCGTCAAGGCGGCGGCCGAGTATCTCCGCCAGCTGGTCGGTGCCGGCCACCGCGTCGCCATCTGCGAGCAGGTGGAAGACCCCAAGCTTGCCCGGGGGCTGGTCCGGCGCGAAGTGGTCGAGACACTCACTCCCGGGGCCCTGATGCAGGAGGGGTGGGTCGCCGGAAGTCGGAATAATTGGATGGTCGCGGTGGGGCGGGGACGCGGGGAAGCGGGGAAGCAGGGAAGCAACGTCGGACTGGCTGCCGTGGATCTGAGCACAGGTGAGTTTGCCCTCGAGACGCTAAGCGAAGACGGGATAGAGGAAGCCCTTTCAAGGCTTGGCCCGGCCGAGATTGTGATTTCCTCCGGTGACGCTTCCCCGCTTCCCCTCCTCCCCGCTTCCCCGCCGCTCACGACTCGTCGCGAGCCCTGGGAATTCGACGCCGGACTCGCCCACGAAGAGGTGGCTCGTCGATTCGGCCTCGCCTCCCTGGACGGTCTCGGCCTGGGGCCGGAAGACGAGCCGGCCGTTGGTGCAGCCGGCGCGTTGCTCCGCTATCTCGGCGAGCTGCAGCCCGGCGGCCTGCCCCATCTCACCCGGCCGATCATCCGGCGCAGTGACGCGTTTCTCTGGGTCGATGAGATGACCCGGCGAAATCTCGAGCTGATCGAGCCACTCCGAGCAGGTGCCCGGGGCTGCACCCTGCTCGAGACGATCGACGCCACGGTGACCCCCATGGGCGGGCGGCTTCTGCGTCAGTGGCTGCTCTCCCCCCTCCGCGATCCGGCCGCGATCAATGCGCGGCTCGATGCAGTCGAGGTGATGGTGGACGACGCGCGGGGCCGCGGCCGGCTTCGGGAGGGGCTCGATGGCGTGCGTGATCTCGAGCGGCTGGCCGGCCGAGCGTCCGCGGGCCGCGCCACTCCCCGGGAGCTGGGCTCGCTGCGCGATTCGTTCCAGCGGCTCCCCGACGTTGCCGGAGCGCTCGCGGCATTCGGCGGCTCTACCCTCCCGGCCGGCGGCCACAGTGGCGCCCTGGCCGAGGCCGACGACGAGCTGGACCTCCTGGCCGACCTGAGCTCCCACCTTTCGGTGGCTCTCGCGGACCGGCTTCCCGCCACCCTTGCCGATGGTGGGGTCATCCGCCCAGGCTACGACTCGGAGCTCGACGAGCTGAGATCCCTCCGCGATGGAGGGCGTCAGTACATCGCGTCGCTGCAACAGCGGGAGCGGGAACGAAGCGGCATCCCCTCCCTCAAGGTCGGGTTCAACAAGGTCTTCGGGTATTACCTGGAGGTAACCCACACCCACGCCGATCGGGTTCCTGCGAACTATGAGCGGCGTCAGACCCTCGCCACCGCCGAGCGCTACGTCACTCCCGAGCTCAAGGACTATGAGGCCCGGGTGCTCGGCGCGGAGGAGCAGATCGGCACCCGGGAGGCGGAACTGTTCGGTGCGGTTCGCGCGGTGATCGGCCAGGCCATCGGGCGGATCCAGCAGACCGCCCGGGTTCTCGCCCGGCTCGATGTCTGGGCGGGCCTGGCCGAGCGGGCGGTAGCGGCCCGTTACGTACGGCCCCAGGTGACGGACGCGTTCGCTCTGACCCTGCGCGAAAGCCGGCATCCGGTGATCGAGCGGATGATGGCCCGCGAGTCGTTCATTCCCAATGATGCCCGGTTCACCGAGGCGGAGCGGGTGGCTCTGGTGACTGGCCCGAATATGGCGGGGAAATCCACCATACTTCGGCAAATCGGACTCTGCGTGGTTCTCGCCCAGATGGGGGCGTTCGTGCCGGCGGCCGAGGCGTCGATCGGCACGGTGGACCGGCTCTTCACCCGGGTTGGGGCCAGCGACAACCTGGCACAGGGGCAGTCCACCTTCATGGTGGAGATGAGCGAAACGAGCGCCATCCTGCACAACGCCACAGCGAGGAGCCTGGTACTCCTCGATGAGATCGGCCGCGGCACCTCGACCTACGACGGGGTTGCGATCGCCTGGGCAGTGACCGAGCACCTGCACGATCGAATCGGGTGCAAGACCATGTTCGCCACCCACTATCACGAGCTCATGCAATTGCCCGAGCGGCTGCAGCACGCGCGGAACTACAACGTGGCGGTTAGGGAAGCGGGAGATACGGTCGTCTTCCTCCACCGGCTCGAGCCCGGGGGCACCGATCGGTCTTACGGCATTCACGTCGGCCAGTTGGCCGGCCTTCCGAGCCAGGTGGTCGCCCGGGCGCGGGACATTCTGACCACGCTCGAGGGCGAGCATCGTATGGTGCCGGGGCCGCCTCCGGCCGCGTCGCGCGACCCGGGCCAGCTGGCGCTGTTCCGTGATCCACCCGAGCCCGATCCGATGGTGGAGGAGCTCAAGCTGCTCGACGTGAACGCGCTCACCCCGTTGGAGGCGTTGAACCGGCTGGCGGACTTCAAGCGCCGCGCGGGTGAACGGGAATGACGGTGGCTGTGCGAGGGAATCTCTACGTGGCGGTGCTGGGACTCGCTCTGATGGCCTGCGAGCGCAAGGATGACGGGACCATGAGGCTGATCGACCACGACGCCGCGCCGCCGGTGATTCCGGCTGAGGAGCCACCGGTGGCAATCAACCCGGTGTCGCCGGTGCGCTACCCACCGGCCCTGCTGCAGCAGGGCATCGAGGGCAGCGTGCTGCTCCGGCTGTACGTCGATGCGGCCGGCGTCGTGACTCCGGACTCGACCCGCATCGCCGAGTCGAGCGGCTACCCGGCGCTCGACTCCGCTGCCCTGGCCGGCGCGGCGGAGCTCCGGTTTTCGCCCGCGCTGCTCCAGGGACGCCCCGTCGCGGCTCCATTTCTTCAGCCGGTGCACTTCCGCAGCCCCCGCTCCCGGAGTACTACGGAGTGAGCCCTCCCCAACACCTCGAGCCGTACGAGTCGGTCCTGGAGACGGTCGGCTGGACCCCGCTCATCCGGCTGGCCCGGCTGGGGGCGGGTGTGCGCACACCGGTCTACGGCAAAGCCGAATACGTGAACCCCGGCGGTTCGGTGAAGGACCGGATCGGGCTGGCGATCATCGAGGACGCGGAGCGGCGGGGCGATCTCCGGCCCGGCGGCACCATTGTGGAAGGAACCAGCGGCAACACCGGTGTCGGACTGGCCATCGCGGCGGCGCTCAAGGGATATCGCTGCGTCTTCACCATGCCCGACAAGATGTCGCAGGAGAAAGTCCGCTTGCTGAAGGCATTCGGAGCGGAGGTGGTGATCACGCCGACCGCAGTCCCGCCGGATCACCCCGACAACTATGTGATGAAGGCCAAGCAGATCGTGAAGGAGACTCCCGGAGCGATTCTGGCCAATCAGTTCTATAACGAGATCAACCCCGAGGCCCATTACGCGACGACCGGCCCCGAGATCTGGGAGCAAACCAAGGGCCGGGTCACTCATCTGGTGGCGGGGGCCGGTACCGGTGGGACCGTCAGTGGGGCCGGTAAGTATCTGAAGGAGAGAAACCCGGGGATCAAGGTGGTGGCGGGTGACCCGATCGGGTCACTGTACACCCACTACCATCGCACCCATAAGCTGGGCGACGGCCACCCCTACAAGGTAGAGGGAATCGGGGGAGACAAGATCCCGACCACGATCTGGTTCGATTGGATCGACGAGTTCCGGCAGGTCTCCGACCGTGCCTCGCTGGTGATGGCGCGTCGCCTGGCCCGAGAAGAGGGGATTCTGGCCGGGGGCTCGACCGGCCTGAACGTCGCCCTGGCGCTGGACATCGCCCGCGAGGTGGACGACCCAAAGGCGCTCGTCGTCACCATCCTCTGCGACACCGGGGAGCGCTACCTCTCCAAGGTGTTCAACGATGAGTGGATGCAGGAGAACCAGATGCTCGATGCGCCCCGGACCACAGTGGAGCAGCTGCTCGAGCGTCGGCCCCATGATGCCCCTCCGCTGGTGAGCGTGGCCCCGTCCGCGGCGGTCCGCCAGGCGCTTAATCTGATGAACACGTGGGGGGTGAGTCAGATTCCCGTAGTCGAGGATGGCCATTCCGTTGGGGGGCTGATCGAGGGAACCCTGATGACGCGAGCCCTGGCGCAGCCGGCTCTGCTCGACCGTCCGGTGCGCGAGGTCATGGAGCCTCCTTTCCCCGAGGTCGAGGCCAACTATCCCACCGACCGGCTCGGCGCGATGCTCACCCGGGAGAGCCCGGCCGCGCTGGTTCGAAAGGACGGCAAGCTGGTTGGCATCGTGAGCCGGTACGACGTGCTACAGCAACTGATCGGCACGAGATAACCGCGTTTACGCCTTTCTCGGGGGTTGGATGCGCGTAACCGTCCTGACTGGTGGGACTTCGACCGAGCGAGACGTGGCCCTCGCCTCGGCTGTACAGGTCATCGCCGCCCTCCGCTCCCGGGGGCACCACGTAGCTGTGGTGGATACAGCGCGGGGCTACATCCCCGCGGGCGATGAGCCGGCGCTACTCTCTGGGGTCGTGGGTGCCGAGCCGCCCTCGATCGAGCAGCTTCGCAGTCTGGAACAGGGGCTGCTGCTCTCGGGCCTGGCCAACCTGGCCGTGGTCAGGGATGCCGACGTGCTGTTCCTTGCACTCCATGGCGGACGGGGCGAAGATGGCACCATTCAGACACTGCTCGAGATGGTGGGCGTCCCGTACACGGGCAGCGGCCGGCTCGGCAGCGCGATGGCAATGGACAAGGACATCTCCAAGCGGCTGTTCCGCATGGCCGGTGTCGCAACCGCCGATTGGGTGATGGCGCCCGCAGCGCGCGACCAGGTGGCGCGCAACTTTGGATGGCCGGTGGTGGTGAAGCCGTCCAAGCAGGGCTCAACGGTAGGCCTCACCGTCGTGAAGACCGCCGGGGAATACGAGGGGGCCTTGGCACTGGCAAGGCAATACGACGATGAGGTGATGATCGAGCGGTTCGTGCCCGGACGGGAATTGACCGTGGGGGTGCTCGAGGGGAAGTCGCTCCCCGTCGGCGAGATCATCCCGCGGCACGAGATTTTCGACTACGAGTGCAAGTACACGCCCGGGATGTCGCAGGAGATCTTCCCGGCAGACCTGCCGGCCAAGCTGACGGCCGAATGCCAGCGACTCAGCCTGCTGGCCCACGAGGCCCTGAAGCTTGGGGGGTATTCCCGAGTGGATTTTCGCTTGACACCGGCTGGGGAACTCTTCTGTTTAGAGGTAAACACGCTGCCGGGCATGACGGCCACGAGCCTTCTGCCTCAGGCTGCTCAGGCAGCCGGCATCGCGTTCCCCGAGTTGTGCGAACGGATCTGCCGAGCCGCCCATCGCGGCCGAGGCCAAGCTTGATGAATTCGTCTCCATCGTATCGCATTACACCCTGGGTCGGCCGCATCATCATCGCCAATGCGGTGGTCTTGCTGCTGCTCATGACGCTGTTCACCTCCCGCGATCTCTTCCAGGCGCTGGAGTTCTCGCCCTGGACTGCCCTGACCCGCCCGTGGACCTTCGTGAGCTACATGTTCGTTCACGCGGGCTTGCTGCACCTGTTCGGCAATATGCTGATGCTCTTCGTGTTCGGCACCGCGGTCGAGAGTCGTATGGGAAGTCGCAACTTCCTGCTGTACTACCTCTTCTGCGGAGTCGGCGCGGCAGTCTTTTCTCTGTTGCTGGCGCGGGTCATGCCCGTAGGCGCGTTCGTCGGCGCCTCCGGCGCCGTCCTTGGCGTGGCCGTGGCGTTTGCAATGTTCTGGCCCGATGCCGAGCTGATCGTCTTCCCCATACCGGTGCCGATCAAGGCACGTACTCTGGTCATCGGGCTCGTTGTATTGGACGCGATCGGGTCGCGGCTCTGGCCTGGCGACGGCATCGCTCACCTGGCCCACGTGGGAGGCGCGCTGTTCGGCTATCTCTTCTTTCGGGCGCAGCTGCTCTCCCAGCGGAGTGCAGCCCCACCGGCGCGGGTGGAGCGCGTAGTCATGGTGCAATCCGGCTCGGCGGAGCCCGAACGGCAGACCCCGGTCACGCCCATGCGGCCGCGCCGCGGGATCGAATCGGATCCCGTGGCTGCCGAGGTGGATCGGGTCCTGGACAAGATCAGCGAGAAGGGGATTTCCAGCCTGACGCCGGCCGAGCGGAGCTTCCTCGACGAAGTCGCGAAGCAGAAGAAGCAGGACCATTAGGTCACCGATCTTGGTCTTGCACTTAGCAGGGCGCTCTCGTATTGTCTCGCGTGCTGATCAATCTTCTTCCCGACTTCTTCGGCGTCCTCGAAGCCGCCAACCGGGAAGTCGCGTATCGGCAGTATCGCGAAAGCCACCGCCCCATCCTCGACGCCTACTGGCGTAACTACGTTCTCGATCCCGACACCCCGCACGCCGATACCATCGTCACCGCCGCGCTGACCGCCGACCGCAGCGACCTGTACGGGTTAAAGGCCACAACCGATGTGGTGCAGCTCGCCGAAGAGGCGATCGCTCGGGCGGAAGAGCTGCTCGGGGTCGATCGCCCCACCGACACGTACCTGATGGTCGGACTCGGCGGAGCCAACGCCGGCGAGCTCGTGGTGGGCGGGCGCGGGATAGCCTTCATCTGCCTCGAACACTTCACCGGCCGGGTGAATCCGGAGACCTACGGCATGGGGCTGCCGCCCGATCTCATCCCCGTCTGGATCGCTCATGAGCTGGCCCATACGGTGCGGTATACCTCGGGATCCAGTGCCAGCGACATGCGGCGCCTGGTGGCGGATAGCGGCGGCTACTACGACTACTGGGCAACCGGGAGCCGCGCGAGCCTCCGCGAGCTGCTGGTCAACGAGGGGCTGGCGGTGCACGCTGCCCAAGCCGTGGCGCCCGGCTTCGACGCGGCCGATTACTTCGGCTATCCCCGTCGCCAGTATCATCGGCTCCGGGAAATGGAGTCGTTCCTGCGGCGGGCCGTCGAGCCCGACCTGGAACGGAGCGGCCTGGGACTCCGGCTTCGCTATCTGTCAGGTGGGATGAGTCCTTCGGCACGGCTGGTTGCCGGGCGGGTGATCCCCGAGCGAGCTGGCTACTATCTCGGCTACCGCATGACCGAGGCCCTGGTGGCCGAGCGAGGATTGTCGGAGGCGGTCCGCGCCCCAGCCCAGGACTTCCAGGCGGCCGAAGATGCGGCGAGGGGGATACAGACGGCGTAAACGGTAAACGGGGAACGGTGAACGGGCCGCACCGCCACACCCCCGTTTACTGTTTACCGTTCACCGTTCACGCTCTTACTTCCCGACGCAGAAACTCCCAAACACCCGATCCAGCACCTCCTCAATATCAATGAAGCCGAGCAACTCCTCGAGCGCGTCGGCGGCCTGCCGAACGTGGTGGGCGGCCAGCACCGCGTCCCCACCGTTGCCGAGGTGAGGTACCGCGCCCCCGAGTGCCACCAGCGCACGGCTCAGTGTGGTCCGGTGCCGCTCACGGGTCAGTCCCGGCTCTAAGTCAGCCAGGTTTATTCGATCGGCGAACACCCGTTCCGCCGCGGCCCGGCGAAGCATGCCGAGCCCTTCGCCCGTGAGCGCGGAGACGGCAATCCCCTGGCCTGCTTCGGCTGTCAGATCAGCCTTGGTCCGCACCAGCAGGGTGGGGCGCGCCCCAGCGATCGAGTCTTCGTCTTCGCCCACGTCACGTCCAGCCTCCACGCAGAGCAGCACCAGATCGGCCGCCGCCAGATAGCGGCGGCTCACCTCGACACCCATCCGGTCGATCTTCTCTGGTGCATTCCACAGTCCGGCGGTGTCGGCCAGCCGGACCGGCCACCCCAGGAAATCGGTGTGGGCCTCGATGGCGTCACGGGTGGTTCCCGGAATCTCGGTCACCAGCGCCCGTTCGCTGCCGAGGAGCGCGTTGAAGAGAGAGGATTTCCCGGCATTGGGTCGGCCGGCGAACACCATCAACGCTCCCTCCCGTAGTCGCTCGGCCGAAGGCGCAGTCGCCACCAGTCGGCGGATCTGGGCGGCTGCTGATTCGATCTGACCGGCAATGCGCTCCGGAGCCACCGGGCCGTCGTCTTCCTCGGGGAAATCGATGTCGTAGCTGAGGAGCGCCTGGATCTCGATCAGCGACTCGCGCAGGGCCGCGAGACGGCGCGAGAGTCCGCCCTCGAGCTGGTTGAGCGCCGCATGCGCCTGGGCTGGGGCCGTCGCATCGATCAGGTCCCCGACCGCCTCCGCCTGCACCAGATCGAGCTTCCCGTTCAGCACCGCCCGGCGGGTGAATTCACCGGGCGCGGCGGGCCGAGCTCCCGCGGCGTGAAGGGCCGCCAGGAGCCGGCCGGGAACGAGGAGCCCGCCATGACAGGAGAGCTCGACCAGATCCTCGCCGGTGTAGCTGTGCGGCCGGGGAAATGTCGTGTACAACCCGCGATCGATTGGCCGGCCGTCGGCTTCATGGAAGGAGGCGAGCGTGGCGTGCCGGGCCGGATCCGCCTGGAACCCTGCGATGACCCGAGCGGCCACCTCGAACGCCCCCGAACCGCTGAGCCGGATGACGGCGAGAGCGGCGCGCCCGGGAGGGGTGGCCAGTGCGACGATCGGGTCAGAAAGCATGAGGGAACTAAATGGGGCGGCCGGGCGGCTTGGAACCCCACCTGGGAGGTCAGGCCTTGCGTTTGGCTTTCGCCGGCTTGTTGTCCGGCGAGCGCGTCTTCACCTCGACGATCGCCTTTGCGGTTCGCTTCTGCCGCTCCCGGGCCAGCATCCACTGCTGCGGGATGCTGGCGATGTTACTCACCGCGTAGTACAGGTTGAGCCCCGAGGCGAAGTTGAGGAAGAGAAACGTCATCATCACCGGCATGATGTAGAGCATCATCTTCATCTGCGGATTGGGCTCCATGCCGAGCTGCCCCACCTTGCTGAGCCCGAACATCGAGATGCCCATGATGACCGGGATGATGTAGAGCGGATCCGGTCGCGACAGGTCCGGCAGCCAGGCGAACGATGCGCCCCGCAGCTCGATCGAGTTCTGGAATACGAAGAACAAGGCAAAGAGCACCGGCATGGGAAGCAGCATGGGCCAGCAGCCCCCCAGCGGATTTACCCCGTGCTCCTTGTAGAGCTTGAACATCTCCTGCTGGACCTTCTGCGGATCGTTCTTGTACCGCTCCTGGATGTCCTTCATGAGCGGCTGGACCGCCTGCATCTGCATGTTGGCGCGCATGGCCTTCTGGTTCAGCGGCCAGAGCAGTAGTCGCACCAGGACGCCGAAGATCACCAGCACAAAGCCGTAGGCCAGGTGCAGGTGCTCATGCATCCAGACCAGGAGCCAGCGGACGCCCGCGGCGACCGGCCGGATGATGGTCCGGAACCCGGGCCAGCCATAGGGATTCACATCGTCGAAGCCGTGGCCGATCCGGTGCAGGCGATCGTACTCCATGGGGCCGGCGTAGACCGTATACCTGAAGGTGCCACTCGGGGGAAGCGGCAGGCTGAGGCGCACATCGGCCCGGCTGGGCCGCTTGCCAGCTGTGGGTGGCGCCGTCGCGGTGACCCCGCTGATCCCGCCGCTGGTGCTGTCCAACGCGAGCACGCCGGTTACGAAGTACTTGGACTTGATCGCCGCCCATTCCAGCGGGCCGCTCACCGTCTTGGGCTCACCCGGCTTGAGCCCGGCGAGATCCGTGCGTTCGGTCTCGCTGTGCTTGGTGACGAGGGCAAGGGCGCGGTGGTTCTCGTTGGAGTCGGCCTCGGTGTTGGCCAGCGTGGGCCCCATCCCGATCAGGAGGAGCCCGCCGTTGGGACCGACGCCGGTGACCTGGCCGTCCATATCGATGCGATAGTCGTCGGGATGGAAGGTGTAGGTCAGGTCCACCTTCACCCCATCGCGCGTCGCGCTCAGCCGCAGCGGCGCGGGGCCCTTGACCTGGAGACTCTCGGCCGATGCCGTGAAGGGCCAATCGCCGAGTGGGATCGTATCCTTGCCCAGCGCCAGGGTGAGGCCGAGCAGCTTGCTGTCGGGTGGGAGGATTTGGGCCGCCCTGCCGCGCTCCGTCGGAGTCATCGAGCGATAACGCGGCAGCGTCGCCTCGACCAGGCGGGCGCCGCGGGTGCTGACGCCGTAGGTGTAGAGCGGTGAGCTCACCCGGACGGTGTCGTCAGTCGCGCCTTCGGCGCGAGGCTCGCCAGCGGGGCGGCGGGGCAGCGGGGCAGCGGCGCCTCCCTGAGCAGTGTCGTTAGTGGCAGAGGCAGCGAGTTGGCTGTCGCGTGCCGGCCTGTGAGCACTGGCGCTTTCAGGCACCGCGGTCGACACAGGAGCTGAGCTATCTGCCCCGCTGCCCCGCTGCCCCGCTGCCCCGCTTGGAGACGGCTTCTTGAGAAAAATCGCTGGAGCGACTGCGATGGCCATCATCAGCAGAATCGCCCAGATGGTACGGCGGTCCATGGACTCAGATCACTAGGTCAAGGGACGGGGTCGAACCCGCCCGGATGGAACGGATGACAGCGGACCAGCCGCCGCACGGTCAGCCAGGTACCCCTGACTGCCCCGTGCCGCGTGATCGCCTCGAGCGCGTATTGAGAGCAGGATGGTGTGAAGCGACAGCTCGGCGGCAGGGCCGGGGAGATGACGAGCTGGTAACCCCGGACCATGCCGGCCAGCAGGTGACGAGGCAGCAGCCAGAACTTTTGCACGGCGATTCACCCGGCGCCCAGGACGGTCTCGCACCACCCACGAAGCTGGGTACGCAGGGCATCGAAGTCGGCGGCGTAGGCCTCCCGCCGGGCCCGAATCACCAGATCCCAGGCGGGCTGCCGCTGCTGGATCTCCTGCCGCCAGATCTCCCGCAGCCGCCGGCGCAGACGATTGCGGGCCACCGCGGAGGTCTGGAACTTGGGGACAATCAGTCCCATCCGTGGTTGGCCCGTTTGGTTGTCCATCCAGATTATATCCAGGTGCTCGGAGCGGCGGCGGCGGCCATGCGTCAGGCAGCGGTGAATGTCGGACGCGCGCGCGAGCCGATGAGCCCGCGGCAGGCGCGCCGAAGGCGTCAGGAGCCTCCGTGCTTCGACGGCAGCGACACGGTGAGCCGCTTACGCCCCTTCTTCCGGCGGCGCGAGAGAACGGCTCGGCCCCAGCGCGTGGCCATGCGAGCGCGGAATCCGTGCTTGGTGATCCGGCGCTTGTTCCGTGGCCGATACGACGGCTTCATCCGGGGAATCCTCCAAAGTGAGCCGGGGAAGTTAGCCGGAGGAGAGGGACGGGGTCAAGAAGGAGGGAAGGACGGGAAAGGCGGGAAGGGCAGGAAGGCTTGAAGGAGAATCTGCCCCATTCGCCCTGGAATCTTTTTCTGCGGTGCCTCGTCTGCATCTTTTTTTCCCGTCCTTCCCGACTTTCCCGTCCTTCCCGACTTTCTTCTCATTCCCGTCTTTCCCGCTTGTCAAGCCCCGATTGACTTTTCAACACCCCGCCCGTAACATCTCTCGCCCTAGAAAAAATCCCTTCCGTTTTCGAGTACCGATGCAGCTGTCCGCTAAAGACGCTTGGAAGCGCATTCTCGACGAGGCGCATCGCGAACTTCCCGACCACACGATTCGAACGTGGCTCGAGCCCACCGAGGCTATCGCCCTCGATGAGGGCCGTCTCATCATCGGCGCGCCGGATCAGTTCGCGGTCGAGTGGAACGAGACGAAGCATGCAACGCTGCTCTCCCGGCTCGCCGAGCCCGTGCTGGGCCAGCCGACGTCGATCGTGTTCCGGGTCAACGAGGATCGTCAGAAGCGCCCGCAGATGGACTTCTTCGTAGCCCCGTCGACCCCGGTAGTCGCCGGGGTGCAGATCAATCCGAGCACCCAGCCGCTCAACGAGCGGTACACCTTCGACACCTTCGTCATCGGCAAGTCCAACGAGCTGGCCGCCGCCGCGGCCCATGCCGCTGCCGAATCACCCGGCAAGACCTACAACCCGCTCTTCATCTACGGCGCCACCGGGCTGGGCAAGACCCACCTGATGCAGGCAATCGCCCATACCGTGGTCGAGCGGCACCCCGACACTCGGGTGCTCTACGTCGGGGCCGAGCAGTTCATCAACGAGGTGATCGAGAGCATCCACAGCCGGACCATGCCGGAGTTCCGCCGTCGCTATCGGTCGGACGTGGATCTCTTCCTGGTGGACGACGTGCATTTCCTCGAAGGCAAGGAAATGACCCAGGAAGAGTTTTTTCACACCTTCAACGCGCTCTACGAGGGCAACAAGCAGATCGTGCTCACCTCGGACCGGCCTCCCAAGGAGCTGCCCGGCCTCGAGGCTCGTCTGGTCAGCCGGTTCGAGTGGGGCATGGTCGCCGATATCGGGCAGCCCGACCTCGAGCACCGGATTGCGATCCTCCGAAAGAAGCAGGAGCAGGATCACCTGGAGCTCACCATTCCGGACGACGTGCTGCGGTTTATCGCCGAGCACGTGCGGTCGAACGTGCGCGAGCTCGAGGGCTGTATCATTAAGTTGTTGCTGTTCGCCTCCTTGAAGCATAAGGAGGTCTCGATCGAGCTGGCCCGGGAGGCGCTCTCCGACAAGATTCGCCCGGGCGAGGATGGATTGGCGGCCCCCAAGGCGCTTCCCTCGATCAACAAAGTTCAGGAGGTCGTGGCCAGACGGTGGGGGGTCACACCCGAGGGCCTCCGCTCGAAGGCGCGGATCAAGACGCTCACGGTGCCCCGCCAGATCGCGATGTATCTTGCCCGCGAGCTGCTCGAGATGCAGCTGGTCGAGATCGGGCAGGCGTTCGGCGGGCGCGATCACTCGACCGTGATTCACAGCGTCGATAAGGTGAGCCGGCAGATGTCGCGCGATCGCGGGTTCCGCGAGCGAGTCGAGCATGCGCGCCAGGAGTTGTGCGCAGAATAATCCCCGCGCACCCGGCGGGATGTGGGAACTCTGGATAGCGGTGGACAGCGGGAGCAATCCAGGAGAGCCGTCCCCATAGCACACACGGTGTCGACAGAGATTGAAGCGCGTAAGTGCCCATGAGCGGATTCAGTTGGAGCGCCGCTCAACATTTCCAGACCCTCTACTACTGCTACTACATTATTTAAATGGAAGAGTAGTCTCTGATGATAGCATCGGCATGAAGCTCACAATCACACGAGAGCAGCTCCAGGAAGGTCTCGTGGCGGTGGCTGCCAGTATCCCCGCCAAGACGACCCTGCCGATTCTCTCGAACATCCTGCTCGAGGCAACGAAAGACGGCATCCGTCTCTCGGGGACCGATCTCGACATAGCCGTCAGCACTACGGTGAGCGCCTCGGTCGATCAGGAAGGCGCCATCACCCTTCCCGCCCGCAAGCTGGTCGAGATCGTGCGCGAGTTGCCCAGCGCGCCCATCCGGCTGACCGCCTCAGGCGAGCAGCGCGTCACCATCGAGTGTGGCCGGTCCCGGTTCAAGCTGCTCGGCCTCCCTCGGGAAGAGTTTCCGGCGTTCCCCAGCGTCAAGTTCGAAGGTGGTTGGAGGACCTCATCCAAAGAGCTCCAGAAGCTCATCGGCCATGTTGCCTTTGCCGCCAGCACCGAGGAGAGCCGGCCCATTCTCAACGGTGTCCTGTGGGAGCTCAGGCCGGAGCGCATGCGCATGGTCGCGACCAACGGGCACCGGCTGGCGCGGATGGATGTCCCCACCTCGGAGGCCCAGGGAGCCTCGCAGGCCGATTTGATCGTGCCACCCAAGGCGCTGGACCAGATCCGACGGCTCTTCGACACCGATGAGACCGTGGAGATCGCGCGAAGCGAAAACCATCTGGGCTTCCGCACCAGCTCGACCCAGATCTTCACCCGGCTGATCGAGGGACCGTACCCCAATTACGAACAGGTCATCCCCCGGGAGAACGACAAGGCCGCCACCGCCGACAAGGCTGCCCTCACCGCCGCGCTCCGCCGGATGAGCATCGTTGCCAGCGATCAGACCCACCGGATCCGGATGGCCTTCGCGAACGGCTCCTGCAAGCTGTCGGTTCAGACCCCCGATCTCGGCGAGGCGCAGGAAGAGCTCAATGTCAGCTACGAGGGCGATCCGCTCGAGATCGGATTCAACGCCGCCTACCTGCTCGAGATCCTGAAGTACATACCGACCGATGAGGTGCGGATGACGTTCAAGGCGCCCGAGCGTGCGGCCACCTGTGAGCCGGTCGGCTGGGACGACCCAGCCAGCTATCTCGCGCTGGTGATGCCGCTACGGCTGGTGGATTAGAAGTCGCGACTGGCGACTGGCGACTGGCGACCGATGGGAGGGTCCCTATGCCGGATCACGATGACCCGAAATCGACCGAGCATACGCTCCGCAGTGAGCGGGGCGGATTCGTGACGCTCGCGGTGCTGGTGGCCGCGGCAGGAGCCGGTGCCGCACTGCTGTTGGCTCCGGACGCAGGGTCTCGAGCCCGCCAGCGGGCGGGGCGGGGGCGCCGGGGAAAGCGGATCATCGCGCTGGCAGGATTCCTGGTCGGTGCCGGCCTCACCGCGCTGCTCACACCCGAGACCGGGCCGGCGACACGCAAGCTTCTCGGTGGCACGCTCAGCCGGATCAAGGTCGGGGCCGTCGACCGGATCGAGCGCCTGCGCCAGACCGATGCTCCTGCGCCCGCTGAGAACCGCGTCAGGAGCGTCCAGGAGCTCGGCCGCGATTCAAACGACGTCTTCTGATGGAGAGCTGCTGACGAGCCAGGCCTAACGCTTGGGGGGCCGCAGCAAGATGATTGAGAAGGTCCCGGCCTGCTTCACCGGTACGGACTGACCGACTGCCGGGATGGTGATGGTGAGGTCCCCCGCGTCCGAGCCGCGGGCCGAAGCGAGCGTACCATCGGGATTCAGATAGTGGACCGCCGTGCGGGTGCCTGAAGCGGTCATCTCCAGCTGCTGATCGTACTGGGTTCCTTTACCCCTCCGTTGATACGACCCCGTACTCTCCAACTTGATCGCCTTCTTGGCCCGGGGATCATCGCTCTCGGTCGCGCGATACGAGGTGAAAGACCGCTCCGTCGCGTCGAAGGCATCGGCCCTGATAGGGACCTCGGTCGTGTCGGTCCACTCCATGCCCGCCTTAACCCCGCCGGGGGGGAGGTTGGGAAAGAAGCTCCGGAGGTTGCTTCCCAGCTGGTCCCCCAGGGTCGTGGATCGGTCGGCCTTCAGCGCGGAAAGCCTTCCTTCGCGGGTGAGGGATGCCGTCCACCGCGTGCCCCGGGCCGGGATGACCGAGTCCGGCACCGCGGGCACTCCGCCGACCGCAGCCTGAATCGAATCGAGCACGATGGTGGCGACGTAACCAGCGGTATCGGGCGCAATCGCGACGCGGAGATAGGCGGTTCGGTCGATGAGCTGCTGCTGGCTGGCGCCGCCGGGCAGCTGAATCGTCAGGCTGTCGTGTCGCTCGAGCGCATACCCCGCATCGCGCACCGCACCGTAGGTGATTCCACCGCCAGCGGGCGCCGGCACACCGGGAGTCGAGGGGCCCGGCTGGGGCGTGGGTCCGTTCGGTCCGCCGGTGGTAGACGTGGCCGACCCACATCCCGCCAGCGCCACACTGGCCAGGATCTGAAGAGCCCGCCTCACGCCATTCGCCCGATCACTTGAGTGCGATCACTTTGGTCTTTTGCACGATCGTGATGGGCAGCGGCTGCTTGGCAAAGGAGCCGGATATCGAAAGCGAGGATTGCTGTTGCCAATCGCCGCCGAGGTAGCGGCCGTCGGGGCTAACGTAGTAGGAGCCTTTCCCACTCCCCGTGCCCTCGATGCGGGCCGAGCCACTCGGTGTCGGCTGGGTCCCGGCCACCGACGAGGTGAAATCCTCGGTGATCCGCACGGCCTTGCGTGCGTTCCAGGTTGCCGATGCCGCCGCCTTGTACGCGCTCACCCGCCGGACGGTCACACTGTCGTTACCGGTCGCGTCGGTCTTTGCCGTGGTATCCGTCCAGCTGTCACCCACCTTCAGTCCAGCCTTGATCCACGGAAAAAAGTCGCTGAGCAGCCCCTGGATCTGCACTGCGGCCGGGTTCGGCCGTACCGGTTGCAGTCCGGACGGCTTGCCTGACTTCGCCACGAATCCGTGAAACTCGGCTCCCCGGGCGCTGTCGAGGACGGCGGCAGGGATCGGCACCGCGCTGTCGCCGCGAAGCGAATCAACCACGACCCGCATGACCTTGCCGCCGGCGCTGTCAGCCAGGCTTACGGTGACGAAGCTGGAAGTGGTAAAGGCAATCTTCTGCCGGGGGCCGCCGGCCGGCGTCGCGTCCATTTCCTGGGACAGGGACTGGTCGATCCGGTATTTGGTGGTGGTCGGCGCCCGACCCAGGAGGGGAAGGACGAGTGCAGCGGCAGCAAGCGCGGTGTAACGAGTGGCCGGTAAGAGCATCTGTATCCCCTTCGAGAGGTCCGAGGCCAAAAAGGTAACCGGCTGTGAGGCCCAAAACCAACAGCCCCCCGAACCTGAGTCCGGAGGGCCGCCGCTGGTCAGCCGTAAGCCGAGTTCTGTTTCCCCCAGAAGGGGAGATGATCATCTGTCTGGGATGGCCGTCGCCGGCCACCTCTAGCAGCCTACCCGCGGCTCTTCACTGAACGGTGTGGGTCACACCTCGCCGCCTATTTGGCCTTGCTCCGACTGGGGGTTACCGTGCCGCCACTGTTGCCAGTGACGCGGTGGGCTCTTACCCCACCGTTTCACCCTTACCCTTCTTCCCGGCTATTTCCGCCGGGCCTCCGGGCGGTCTCTTTTCTGTGGCCCTGTCCGTCGCCTTGCGGCGCCCAGGCGTTACCTGGCAGTCTACCCGATGGAGCTCGGACTTTCCTCGGACACCTTTCGGTGGCCGCGATCATCGCGCTTGACCAGTGGTGGTAATATAACCTCTCACCGCTCACCCTGTTCACCCCGCATGCCCCACCCGGGCCAGCCCCTGCTGGGCCTGCTGGACAAAGGGCTGCAGCGCAGCATCCGCCTTTTTCCATTGAGCCAGGACCTCGCGGTACTGCTCTCTGGCCTCGGATCGCCGGCCCAGCCGTTCGTACGCTGCCCCGCGGAGCAGCCGAACTCGGCCGAGCATGCCCCATCCAGAATCGAAACCTCCGGTTTGAAGGGCGGAAGGCTGGTAGCCCTCCAGGACCCTGATGGTGGTCTCGTAGTCACCCAACAGATAATAGGCCTGGGCCGCTAAAGGCTCGGTGAGAACGCGGTACATGTGCTTGCCGTAGGTCGTGGATTCGGGCTCAGCAAGCGTCCGCCGGGCGGCGGCCGAATCACCTCGGCTCACCGCCAGCAACGCTCGGACCTCCTTGGCGGCTGGCTCGCCGGAGATGACCTGCAGCTCATGCAGGGCGGTAGTGTCGGCAGCAAGGCCGGTGAAGAGGCCGATCGCAGCGCTCGCGCCGGTATGGGCTATGTGCTTGCGCTGGTCCGCGGGTGCCATTCGCGCCGCCTCCGCAGCTCCTTGCCAGATATCTCGCAGTGCCGAGGGGGGACCCCCGGCGGCCGCGTAGAGCTCGCCTAGCATGGCGCGTTTCCAACCCCCGCCCTGTGACCCGGTCCACTCGGGGTGGGAAATAACCTCCTGCCTAACCCGGTCGGCCAAGTCGAGCGTCTTTGCCGCATTAGTCAGGTCGCCTTGATAGGCAAACACATTAGCGGCCGCGGCGATGTCGCTCACTACGGTCGGAGTGCCCTGGTACAGCCGGAAATCCTTCGATGCCGCCGAATCGAGGGCGACCCGCAGCTGTGCCGCCGCACGGTCTACCTCGCCGGAGGCGAAGCGCACCCGAGCTTCCACAAAAGGCAGCTCGGGATGCAGCGGTGTGGCCAGCCGAAACCGGTTCAGCTCTGATAGGGCGCCGCCATAGTTTCCGGCGGAGACGTAGGCGTTCACCATGGCGCCATGTGCCCGGAGTGTCGTGGGCTGGGTTGAGACCCATGTTCGCGCCGTGGAAAGGGCCTCCGAACGGGCTCGCTGGACCGCGGCCCGGACGGTGACAGTGTCCATCAGCGCTCGACCGGTGGACGTACGGGTGACCGCAAAAGAATCGCCGGGGAGAAGGGCGTAGACCGGATGGTTTGCGGCAGCCAGACTCAGCATGAAGTGAACGTGATCGTACGCGAGTGCGTAGTTGGGATCGAGCGCTAAGGTGCGCTTGAAGGCCCGCAGCGACTCGGTCCAGAAGGGCGCCTCGTTGACCCCGGCTGTGTCGTGGAACCAGGCCTCACCCAGACCGTACCAGGCATCGGCATCGCCTTTATCCCGAGCAATCAGCTGATTATAGAGGGACCGCGCCTCCTCATACTGGCTTCCGATAAATGCTCGGTACGCATTGATCACCATGCGCTCGCGGGCGGGTAGATTGGCCGAATAGGTGGTGGCGCGGAGCATGAGTCGATCGGAAACCGAGTCTTCCGTCCCGATCATCCAGCCCCGGGTAAGAGCGAGCTTGTAGTATGCCAGGCCGAAGGTTGTATCCACGGCGATGGCTCGCTGAAAGTCCCGCTCGGCGCCCGCCAAGTCCCAGCGATTGAGCTGTTCCACACCCCTCAGGTAACCGCGGAACGCCTCGAGCGAGTTGGTGGTGGACCGAGCCAGCCCGATGCGTATCTCGTTCGGCGCGCCGGAGAGGTCCAGCAGCTTGGCTGCAAGTTGGTCGAAGAGCGGCCGCACGTCGGGGCCGGATCGGTCGTCGGCCCGGGCAACATCCACCCGCTTCCCACTCGCGACGTCGTACACCCGCGCCACCAGGTGAAGCGAGTCCCCGGCGGGCGTGTAATCCCCGAGCACCACGGTCCAGACGCCCGCCTCGCGCGCGAGCCGCCGTGCCATGTCCAGTCCAATATCGTCTCCGACCTTGAGGCCGTGCTGCGCCAGAAGGTCGTGGAGTCGCTCGTGATCGATGACGGTGAGATCGTTCCACTGCGACAGGTTCAGCCCCAGCATGCTGACGCTGCCGTCGCGGAGCCATTCAACCGAGCGGTCATCACGCAGGTTGTCGAACGGCAGCACCAGAATCGAATGCCGGGGATTGACGCCGCGCGGCGGTCCCGGACTTCGGCGCGCCAGGCCTATCGTCGCGGTGAGCACCGCCAGCAGCACGGCGGCCAGCGCGACGATCCGTTGAGGGACTCGTCTGCGTGGCGTCGGCCGCTCTCCGGCTACCGCCTGACGGAACTCCTCGCCCGTCTGCCAGCGATCGGAGGGCTGTTTCTCCAGCGCCCGCATGATCGCCCCGGTGAGCTCGCCGGGGGCGTCCGGCCGCACCCGCTCGAGCGGGACCGGCCGTTCCGCAATGTGTTTGGAGACGACCACGCGGTTCGGTCCCTGGAAGGGCGGATGGCCCGCCAGCATCTCGTAGGCGACAACGCCGAGGGCGTACAGGTCGCTACGGCTGTCGATCTCCTCGCCGGCCGCCTGCTCGGGGCTCATGTAAACCGGCGTTCCCACTGCTACGCCCTGGCCCGTGCTCGAGCCGCCGGAATCGGCGACCACGGCCCGGGCGATCCCAAAATCTGCCAGCCGCGCACGGCCGGTGGCCTGATCGAGCAGAACGTTTTCCGGCTTCACGTCCCGGTGCACCACTCCCGCACGGCGGGCGCAATCGAGGGCAGACGCCATGTCCGACACGATCCGGGCTGTCTCCTCCGTGCTCAGGCGACCCTCCCGGGCGAGCCGCTGGCGCAGGCTCTCGCCGGCCACCTCGTCCATGACATAGTAGAGGAGGCCGTCCGCGCTCCCGGCGGCATGGATCGCGACGATGTTGGGATGACGCACCCGCGCAATGGTGCGGGCCTCGGTCAAGAACCTGCGGGTAATGGC